>ERZ791908.220-NODE-220-length-74079-cov-11.002607_pt1 | contig 74079 bp, 69 predicted proteins | sample MGYA00510144_ERZ791908 | MGnify/ENA primary metagenome ERZ791908 (study PRJEB30046, sample SAMN00792105) | human gut metagenome | study: EMG produced TPA metagenomics assembly of the A metagenome-wide association study of gut microbiota in type 2...
GCCCGCAGGCGGCAAAGAAAGTGAGATCATTTTCTCCGGCGGCGTGTACGTCGGAGAAAATACCGCTCAGTCCGCCAGTGTGCGGATCGTCTGCCAACGGCGGATGATCCGTGCGCGCAGCGGACTGTGATCCAATCGTCGGGAAAGCCCGAAGGGGTTCCCCGATGAGCAAAAAGCCCGGGGCGGAAGCCTCGGGCTTTTGCTGTATTTTCAGGCCTTCTGCAGCTCGGCCGTGCGGGCGAGCAGAGCCTGCAGGCGCTCGGGAAAGTCCAGCTCGCTCAGCTGCAGGAGCTGGCGGACGGCGTTTGGGATCGTGGCGGCGTTTGCGCTGCCGTGCGCCTTCAGGAAGGGCTTTGGCAGGCCGAGCAGCATGGACGCGCCGTTTGAGGCAAAGTCCAGCTCGGCGGCAATGGTGTCGCCCGCGGCGCGGACGGCGGGATCGGTGCTGGCGCGCAGCCGGGCGGCCGTGAACAGGCCCGTGCCCTCAACGGTCTTCAGCAGCACATTGCCGGAGAAGCCTTCGGCTACGATGACGTCGTACTCGCCGGACAGGGCGTCGCGCGCCTCCATCATGCCGGTGAAGCGGATCGGCAGGCGCTCGAGCAGGTCATAGACCTCGCGGATAAAGTGGCTGCCCTTGCTCTCCTCCACGCCGACGGACAGAAGACCGACGCGCGGCTCCTCCACGCCGCAGCTCTGCATGAGAGCCGTGGCCATCAGAGCGAACTGCTCCATGCGCTCGGGCTTGCAGTCCACGTTTGCGCCGCAGTCGGCAAGGCACAGCCTGCGGCCGGGGACGGACGGCAGGAATGTGGCAAGCGCGGGCGTGCGCACGCCGCGGACGCGCCCGGCATAGGCCACGCCGCCTGCGAGGGCGGCGCCGGTACTCCCGGCGGTGAGCATGCCGGCAAGCTCCGGGTCGCACTTCAGGCGCTGCATGCCCTTGACGAGCGTGGAGTCGCGCTTGTGCATGACGGCGTCGATGGGATCGTCGTGATTTGTGATGATCTCGGATGCGGGCATGAATTCCAGCGCATCCCAATTGCAGGGATATTTTTCCAGCTCCGCACGGAGCATAGCCTCCTCACCGGGCAGGACGAGCATGACGTCCGGGACCTCCAGCGTGCAGCGGGCGCAGCCCTCGAGCAGCTGCTCGGGATGGTCGCTGCCAAATACGTCAATCAGGATCTTCTTCATGATTCTCCAGTCCAAACTTTTCGGAAAGATTTTTTTTGCGGGCGCGGACGCGCACCGTGTGCATGGTGATCCAGGCATTCTGCAGACCATCGAGCCCCAGCGCGATGCCAATGGCGACGGACGGCGTGAGGAAGCTGGAATACAGCGCCGAAAGGGCGAACAGGCCGCCGAGGCCGAGCAGCAGGGAGGAGCAGAGAATGGCGATCCAGCTCTCCATGCCGAAGCGGCGGGCATCCATTGCGATCTGCAGCTTCAGCAGGGCATCCAGAATAACATAGACGCTCAGCAACACCGGAAGTGTCGGCAGAACGCGCTGCGGCAGGAAGGCCAGAAGCCCTGCCAGCAGGGCGCACAGGATGCCGATGGCAAAGTCAAACTGAAAGGCGAGGCGGTAGAGATCATTGGAGTAGTAGCCGATCATTTTGGCGGCGCCGGTCAGCAGAAATAAAACGGCAAGCACTGTCCGCTGCAGGAATGTGACCTCCGTGCTGGGCAGGAAGATCAGCATCAGGCCCGCCAGAAAGATCAGAAACGAGGCGGCCGTATTGGTGATTTTGGCCAGCTTGACCAGATTGTCGTTTTGCTTCATGGCTGTTTGTTCCTTTCCGCACCGCCGCGCCACTGCGCGCGGGCGAGAATTTCATAGACACGGGGATCGACCATCGGCCGCTGCACCCCGGCAAGCGTCTGCTCCGAGAGCGTTCCCGTTTCGGCATATTCCCGGCCTGCCGCCTCGAAAGCCTGCAGACGGCGGGCCCGCGGCCCGTCCAGCTTTTCCACCGGGAGCAGCTCGCCCTGCGGGAAAAACAGGGGCGTATAATTCCGGCCGCTGCACAGCCGGTCGAGCTGGGCCAGCAGCGCTTCATACATGGGCGCGGCCTCCGTATAGCCGCATGAGGAGATGACGACGAGCTTCTTGCGCCGCAGCGCCGGGTCCCGCAGCGTCTGGAACGAACAGTGCCCGCCCTCCGGCGTCTGGCCGTGGTATGGCTCCATCAGGCTGATCGTTCGATCCAGCAGGGCTTTGAGCTGAGCGGGAAGACCAAAATAATACAGGGGGAAGCTCGCAATCAGCACGTCTGCCCGGCGGAACTGTCCGACAAAAGCAGAGAAATCGTCCGCAATCGTGCAGGGGGCGCCGCTGCGCCAGCAGGCCATGCAGCCCCGGCAGGGCTCGATGCGGTTTTCTGTCAGAGAAAACGTCTCAAACGGCCAGCCTGTGCCCTGCAGAAAGGCGCGGGAAAGTCGCAGCGTATTGCTGGCAGCGCCGCGCGGGCTGCCATTGAGCAGCAGAGCCTGCATGTTGATCTCCTCCTGTGTTTTGCGAGACTCAAAAAACCACCCCTATAGCATAGCGGGTCAGCCTCTGCTAGTCATCATTCATTCCCGAAGCGATGTGCAAAATCCATACACTCCGGGATATTTGTATGGCATTCAGGTGCGCGGATGAGCGGCGCTGAATTCCAGCGCATGGCGCACCGTGCCCTCGAACAGCTGGGCGACGCGGCGAAGCTCTGCCTCGAGCGCGACGTCGGAGCGGCCCGTCAGCCATTCCTCCAACAGGCCGTAGAGGGCGTGGCAGCAGATGTCGCAAATGAGCTTGCGGTCCTGCTGGCTGTAGTCCAGATCGCGGACGTTTTGCTCGATATAGCGGTCCGACAGCTCGGAGATGACCTTGCTGAGGTAGACGCGCATGGCATCCTGACATTTCGACTGGAAAATATGACGGCCGATCTGCGGCGAATCGGTGAGAAAGCTGAGCATATCGAGCAGCATGGTCTCCCAGGAGGCCCCGCCTGCGGGGACGGACAGCGCCCGCTCGATCTCGGACTCCAGCACGTCGCTCAGCAGATCGTAGATGTCTTCATAATGATAATAAAAGGTATTGCGCGTCAGCCCGCAGTCCTCGACGATATCGCGGACGGTGATCTTGTCCAGCGGCTTGACGGCCAGAAGTGCCCGGAACGACTCGGTGATGGCGCGCTTGGTGATCTGCTGCTTCATCCGGACTCTCCTTTCCGTGCCGCGCGGCTTCGGGCTGCAGCGGCAGATTTCTGCATTCGACAGCATTCAGTGTAGCACATGAATTAAAATTTTTCAACTTCGGCAGGAAAAAACAACATTTTCCGTTAAGAATTCACCGGCTGCGCGGTATGGGTGAAAGGAGGTATACGGCAACATGGAACAAGACGTTCTCATCGCGCTGCTGTCGCTGGCCGGAACGCTGACAGGCACCCTCGGCGGGATCCTGACCTCGGCCCGGCTGACAAACTATCGGATCGAGCAGCTCGAGAAAAAAGTGGACCGTCACAACGGCTTCGGAGAGCGCATCCCGGTCCTGGAGGATCGGGTCACGGCGATCTCGCACAGAATGGACTGCCTGGAAGGGGGGAAGACATGAAGGATCGGTTATCCGCTTTGCTGACGGTCAAGTCGCTCGTCACGGTGACGCTGACGGGGGTCTTTGCCGCGCTTGCGCTGCAGCGGTGTGTCTCGGCGCAGGAATTTCTGACCGTGTTTACGGTCGTCATCAGCTTTTATTTCGGAACACAGCATGAAAGGAGCAATGCAGCATGAAAATTTGTCTCGATGCCGGCCATGGGACCGGCCAGAATCAAAGCCCCGCACGGTGCGGCTACTTTGAGGGCGACCGGATGTTTACGCTGCAGCGCCTGCTGCAGCAGGAGCTGGAGGCCTACGGCGTGACCGTGGTCTGCACGCGCGCCGCGAGGCAGGACGACCCGCCGCTCTATACCCGCGCGCTGGCGGCGAAGGACTGCGATCTGTTCCTCAGCCTGCACAGCAACGCAGCGGGAAACGGGGTCTGCGAAAGCGTGGACTATCCCGTCGTCTTTTATCCGGTCAGCGGGAAGGGGATCGGCCTGGCTGCCGAGCTGGCGGAGTGCATCCATAAGACGATGGGAACGCTGCAGCCCGCGCAGACGCGCGTCCGCTGGAACAGCGCGCACAACGCCGATTATTACGGGGTCATCCGCTTCACGGCGGCCTTCGGCGTGACCGGGATGATCCTGGAGCACAGCTTCCACACGAACACGCGCATGACGACCTGGCTGCTGGACGACGAAAATCTCAAACGGCTGGCAGCTGCGGAGGCGGCTGTTCTTGCGGAGCACTACGGCCTGAAAAAGACCGCAGACGAGCCGCAGCGGGCGGAGACGGTGTGCTATCATCTGCTCTCCGACGTGCCGCAGGGCGATTACCGCACCGTGCTGGACAAGCTGATCGCGGCGGACATCCTGCGTGGCCGCAGCGGAACGGGAGAGGAGCGGGTGCTGGACCTGACGGAGGACAGCGTCCGGCTTCTCGTTCTTCTGGACCGCGCAGGCGCGTTCGGGAGTTGACAGCGGGCCAGAGCCGCTGTAAAATCAGAAACAGAAAACAGAAAGAAAGCGGAGGAAACGGCATGGATCGGATCATGGAACAGCTGCGGGCCTATCGCCCGTGGAACGAGCAGGAGGAGGCGGACTGCGCGGAGCTGCTGCGGCGGCTCGGGCAGGGGGAGGACCTGTGGACGCGGGAGAACCGCTCGGCCCACCTGACGGCCTCCGGCTGGATCGTCAGCCCGGAGCGCGACCGTGTGCTCATGGCCTATCACAATCTCTATGACTCCTGGTCCTGGCTCGGCGGCCATGCCGACGGCGACCATGATCTTCTGGCTGTCGCTCTGCGGGAGGCACAGGAGGAGAGCGGGCTTTCCGCTGTGCGCGCCGTCAGCCCGGAGCTGTTCTCCGTGGAGATCCTGCCTGTGGACGGGCACGAAAAGCGCGGGCACTATGTGCCGTCACACCTGCACCTGAACGTGACGTATCTGCTGGAGGCGGACCCGGCGCTGCCCATCCGCTGCAAGCCGGATGAGAACAGCCGCGTGGGCTGGTTCGGCCTGGATGAGGCCGTGGCGGCCTCGTCGGAGCCGTGGTTCCGCGAGCGCATCTATTCCAAGCTCAATGCCAAGCTCTGCGCGGGCTGGCCCAAATAAAAACGGAAAACAATGCGGCAGAGGCGAAAAGGCCCCTGCCGGTTTTTTTATGCTTCTGCGCCTTACAGCCTGCCGAGCGGCACGGCGAGCCCCGTTCGGGTGCGGTTTAGCCCCACATTGCGGAGAGCGTGGGAATGATCTGCTTTTTACGGGACATGACGCCCGGCAGAAACACGACGTTGTTCTTGGCCTCGCTGGAGAAGGCCTGCTGGATCGTCTCCTCGTCGCCAAGGTAGATGAGCTGCGTGCCTTCAAGCAGCACGTCCGTCAGCATGAGCAGCATCAGGCTGTAGTGCCGCTCCTGCATGGTCTGCTGCATGATATCGAGGAACTCCTGCTTGCGCTCGAGGATGTGCGCGGAATTCACGCAGGTGATCTGGCCGACGCCGAGATCGTGGCCCGCGATGTGGAAATCCTTGAAGTCCGTGAACAGCAGCTCCTCCGGCGTCTTGTCATCCGACCACGAGGCGGAGAAGATCTGCTGGCCCAGCTCCTCGAGCGAGACGTTGGCGATGCGCGCCATGCGCTCGGCCATACTGCGGTCGCGCTGGGTGCAGGTGGGGGACTTGAACATGACGGTATCCGAGACGATGGCGGCTGCCATCATGCCTGCGAGCTTTTCCGAGGGCATGAGGCCCTTTTCCTGATACATCGTGGCGATGATGGTCGTGGTGCTGCCGACCGGCTCGTTGCGGAAATAGATGGGATTGCCCGTCTGGATGTCCGCAAGGCGGTGATGATCGATGATCTCCAGAATTTCCGCCTGATCGAGGCCGGGCACGGACTGGGCCGCCTCGTTGTGATCGACGAGCACGACACGCTTGCGCTTCGGGCGGATCAGATGGTAACGGGAGAGCGTGCCGACGACGCGGTCGTTTTCATCCAGAATGGGATAGCAGCGGTAGCGGCTTTTCAGCATACCCTCGCGGACGTCGTCGACAAAGTCGTCGAGATGGAAGCACTCGAGGTCCTTCGTGCGGCAGATGCGGCTGATGGGCAGTGACTGATACAGCAGGCGGACGGCGCGGTAGGCATCGAACGGCGTGGAGATGATGACGGTGTCCGTCGGCGCATTGCGGAGCTGCTCGTCCAGCTCGGCCTGACAGACGATGACGCAGCGGGCGTGCTGCTCGATGGCGCGACGCACCATGTCCGGCTGGTGGCCGCAGACGATGATGCTGCCGCTGCCGGAGAACAGCAGATTGTCACAGCTCTGCGGCAGGGCGATGCACACGTCGCCGCTGATGGAATCCACAAGATCGCCCGCTTCGTTCAGGATACGGCCCTCGAGCACGCTGAGCACATTGAACAGCGGAACGGCGTCGATGTGCGGATGTTCGATGGACTGCATGTCGCTGGCGGCGATGTCGCCGGAGGAGAGCATGCCGAACAGTGTGCCGTCCTCATTTGTGATGGGCAGGGCGGCGATGGACGTGTCCGTCGACAGAGCAGCCCACGCGCGGCTGATGGTCACGCCGGAGGAAAGCGCGGGCGGCGTGTCATAGTCGAGGTCGCGCACCTGCGTGCGCATGGTCTTGATCCAGACCGGGGCAGGGAAGCCGAAGCGGTCGAGCACGAGCTGCGTCTCGTCGCTGACGTGGCCGAGACGGGCGGCGCGGTACTCCCGGTCGCCGAGTGCATTGCGCAGCGCGGCGTAGGCCATGGCGGAGACGATGGAGTCGGTATCCGGATTCCGATGGCCGGTGACGTAAATGGGATCCATGGGCAGCCTCCTTCGGCAGCGCAGCTGCGCCGCCGTTCATTTTTCGATTATGGTATTATCCTACCCCGATTTCGGCGTTCTGTCAATGTCGGAATGCAGCTTTTTCCAGCTTCGATGGTCTGAATATGATGAAAACGTTTGCAAAATGTAGGTAAGCAGTACACATGGCAGTCTTGCATGAAATCATGCAGGTTATGCTGATATTACGGCATATGAAAGGATAATCATGCGGGAAACTGTGAAAGAATTCCTGCAAGTATGCACGACGAGCAAAAAACATAAGGAAATGTATTCAAATTTTAGCGCATTTTTATCTTGACTGCACTTTGCGGCACTGCTACAATAAAGTATGGCCTAACGTCCGGTTTATCGAAAAGGGCCTGCGGGATCTTTTCGGCAAGCCGGGCGTATTGTCATAACAAAAGAAAGGAAGGTTGATTCGATGAGAAAACAGAAGCTTCGGCAGCTATTGGCTGTCCTCCTGACGCTCTGCCTGCTGCTCGGCTGCGTTCCCGCAGTGTTTGCAGCAGACCAGACGAAGGAGCTGGAGCTGCAGCAGACGCCTGTTTCCATCTCTCCTGAAAATGAGAATGTGGAAACGGACGCAGCGGACGAGCCCGCGCCGGAGGAAACGGTGCGCGTGATCATCCGCTTCCGCAGCGATTCCCTGACCGGGCACGGCTATTCGACCCGCGGTCTCGGCAGCAACGCTGCGGCACTGGCCTACAGTGACCGCCTGCAGAAGGAGCAGCGCACGCAGATCAAGGCCATTTCGGCGGAGCTCGGCGTGACGCTTCCCGTGCGCTACCAGTTCACCATCGGCGTGAACGGCGTTGCCACGAGTGTGCCCTACGGCGAGGTGGAGGCGATCCGCGCCATGGACGGCGTTGAGAGCGTTTATGTGGAAAATCAGTACGAGCCGGATGTCGACGAGCCCAACACGGCTACGGCGGGCACGATGATTGGCTCCTATAACGCTTGGGCCGACGGCTACACCGGCGCAGGCAGCCGGGTCGCCATCATCGATACCGGCCTGGATATCGACCACCCGAGCTTTGACGAGAGCGCGTTCCTTTATGGCCTCGAGCGCTCCGCGGCCCGCTTCGGCAAGCAGGTCTCCGATTATGATCTGATGACGGAAGAGGACATCACGAAGGTCCTGCCCCGTCTGCATGCATCGGAGCGCATGAGCGGCCTGACGGCCGATGAGCTCTACCGCACGGCCAAGATCCCCTATGCGTTCAACTATATCGATGAGGATCTGGACGTCACCCATGACAACGACGCGCAGGGCGACCACGGTACGCACGTTGCCGGTATCGCCACCGCGAATACCTATGTCTGGACGAAGGACGCCGACGGCGATCTGCACGCGGCCCGCCAGAAAAACGGCGTGGTCGGCGTGGCGCCGGATGCGCAGGTCCTGCCGATGAAGGTCTTCGGCAAGGGCGGCGGCGCGTATGATTCGGACTATATGGCGGCCCTCGAGGACGCCCTGCTGCTCGACTGCGACACGGTCAACCTGTCGCTCGGCTCGTCCGTCTCCGGCCATACGTTCAGCGATAACGACGAGCTGTTTGCCAGCCTCCAGGACACGGACACCGTCGTGACCATCTCCGCCGGCAACAAGTTCAGCTATGCGCAGTACAACAATACCGGCACGAAGATGCAGCTCACGCAGGATACCGTGATCGACACGGTCGGCTCTCCCGGCTCGTTCGGCAATGCGTTCACCATTGCCTCGACCGACAACTCCGGTCTGACGGGCGTGATGCCGGTGTTCAACGGCGTCGGCACGTCCTACAACGATACTTCTGAGAACTACGGCGCCTATGCGTTCACGACGCTCGATACCTCGGCGGACAAGTCCGGCACGACGTATGACTACGTCTTCCTTGGCGACCCGACGACGGGCGAGGACATCTTCGGCGCGGACGAGAGCTTTGAGGGCCTCGACCTCACCGGCAAGATCGTCCTCATCTCCCGCGGCGGCGGTGTTTCGTTCTATGTCAAGGCGAACAATGCCGTGAAGGCCGGTGCGGCTGCCACCGTCATTTATAATAATGACAGCGCCAACAATCTCAACATGAACCTGACGGGCTATGAGTACAAGAACCCTGCCGTCCTCATCCCGATGATCAGCGCCGAGAGCATTCTCGCCGCCTCCGAGAAGGACGAGACGACCGGCCTGTACGGCGGAAAGATGGTCGTTGCCAATCAGGTCCGCACCGTGACGGACGTCCCCGGCGGCTTTGTGCCGAGCGACTTCTCCTCCTGGGGCGTTCCCGGCAACCTCGACCTGAAGCCTGAGATCACCGCCCCCGGCGGCAACATCTGGTCCACCCTGACGGATGGCACCTACGGCTCCATGTCCGGTACGTCCATGTCCGCGCCGAGCGTGACCGGCATGGCTGCAGTCGTTGCGCAGTATCTGCGCGAGACCGGCCTTGCCGAGCAGGAGGGCATGACGGTCCGCGCCCTGTCGCAGGCACTGCTCATGTCCACGTCCAGCCCGCTGAAGCAGGATAACGGCGTGGAGTATTCGCCCAGAAAGCAGGGCTCCGGCTTTGCAAACGTCTATCATGCCGTGACGACCCCGGCCTACCTGCTGACGGACAGCAAGGATGTGACCGACGGCAAGGTCAAGGTCAACCTCGGCGACGATCCCGACCGCACGGGCGAGTATACCTTTGACTTCACCATTAACAATCTCTCAGACAAGGCTCTTGCCTATGTGCTCCATGCCGGCATCAACACCATGGCGGTCGAGAAGATCGAGGGTGAGAACTACATGTCCGATACGGCCCGCGTCCTGACCCCGAAGGTCACCTTCGACGTCGAGGGCGGCATGAGCTACCTCTATGACCTGAACGGCGACGACACCATCGACGAGAACGATGCGCTCGTGCTCCTGCAGGTCGCAAATGGCACGCATGACGCGCTGTCCGAGGCCGATACCGCTAAGTACGACTTCGACGGCGACGGCGCTCTCACCACGGCGGATGCCCAACTCTATCTGGCCGGTCTGCACAATGAGCCGGAGAGCCCGAACGTCTACGCGGCTGCCGTGACGGTCCCCGCCAGCGGCTCCGTCTCCGTCAAGGCGACGGTGAAGCTCAGCGAGGCCGACCGTGCTTACTTCGCAGAATACTATCCGAATGGCTGCTATGTCGAGGGCTATGTCTACGCCTCCGATCCGACGGAAGCCGAGGCCGAGCTGTCTCTGCCGATCCTGGCCTACTACGGCAGCTGGACGGATGCCTCCATGTTCGATAAGTACATCACCCTGCGCGACAGCGTCGATCCGGATGCCGTCGGCTACACCACGACGCAGTACGCCAACGCGCTCGTCCTGCGCGGCTCCGGCTCCTCCTCGGCCTACTACCTTACGGCGAACCCCTACGGTCAGGCTGCGGAATTCCTTGCCGACCGCACGGCCATCAGCTCCACGTCCGGCATGCAGCTCTATGGCGCATACGCCAGCCTGATCCGCAACGCGGGCGGTGATCTGAATGCCGTCATCTCCAATGCGGAGACCGGCGAGGTCTATGCAAGCGTTGATCAGGGCGTGCAGTACGGCGCTTACTACAACACGAGCGCAGCGGCCTGGGGCAACAACATGATCGCCATCCCGCTGAGCTGGAACGTGACGGACAGGAACGGTGGTCCGCTGCCCGAGGGCACGAAGATCAAGGTCACCGTGAATGCCATCCCGGAATACAACTGGGACCGCGCCACGAAGACTGTGAAGGGCACGCTCGGCGCGGGCGCTTCCTGGACGACGGAGCTCACGGTCGATAACACCGCTCCGGAGCTGACCGGCGCGAGCTACACCCGCGATTTCGTGACCGGCGAATCCAGTCTGCGGGTCACCGCGAAGGACAACCGCTATGTTGCGGCCATCCTCGTGACGAATGCCCGCCAGACGGAGATCCTTGCCCGTCAGGCCGTTGATCAGACCGAGCTCGGCGTGGAATCCACGGTCACGGTCGACACCTCCGGCGTCACCGGCTCCGAGGTCTGTGTCATTGCCGTCGACTATGCCGGCAATATGGCAGGCTATAAGATTAAGCTCAACGGCAGCGAGGAAGAGGAGATCGATGCGGACAGCTTCTATGCCAACAACGCCTACGATTCCTCCTGGATCGCCTTCAAGGCCGGTTCGATGGACACTGCCAAGACCGTGGCGCAGGGCGCGATCTACGCCGCAGACTGCGTCGAGGATCATGTCTTTACGATCGACAGCAGCGCCCGCTTCTGCGTCGCTCCGCTGAACGATCTGGAGAACCGCACCTACATCGAAACGCTCAGCTTGCCGAGCAATGCGCTCGATATGGCCTACAACTACGCAGACGGCAAGCTGTACGTCCTGTGCACGCAGAACCGCCTGTACTCCATCGACCCGCTTATGGGCACACTGGAGATGGTCGGCACCATCCCGATGTCCGCCGGCCTGAGCTTCATGACGCTGGCCTGCGCGACAGACGGCACGTTCTATGCCGCGACCTACAGCGACTATAACTCCCGCCTGTATAAGTTCGTCCTGACGGACGAGGGCTTCACGGTCACGCCGTTCCCGAAGACGACGGGCATGAAGGTCGCATTCCTGCAGTCCATGACCTACGACCATAACACCGGCAAGCTCTATCACGCCAACTACGGCGCGAAGACGTACTACACCACCTTCATTTCCTATGACCTGACGACCGGCGAAGCCACCGTGCTCGATGAGCTCTATCAGGCAGAGCTGTGCGGCCTGTTCATCCCGCGCAAGAGCGGCTCCATGTTCGGCCCGTCCGAAAAAGTCCAGGAGATCTCACTGAGCCAGGAGAGCCTCGACCTCATCAAGGGCAGCAGCGCCACGCTGGAGGTTTCCGCGAAGCCGTGGACGGTCGTGAACCGTGACTGCACCTGGACAAGCTCCGATGAGACCGTCGCCAAGGTGGAAAACGGCGTCGTCAAGGCCGTCGGCGCAGGCACATGCACCATCAAGGCAGCCTCCGTTCTGGACCCGAGTGTCACGGATACCTGCACCGTGACGGTCAAGGAGGTCGACCATGACCTCAGCGCCGTCATCTGGGATGCGGACAGTCAGTCCTGGTTCAGCACGTTCAACACGAAGACGATCCCGAATTACAAGAAGCTGACCGAGCAGGCCAGCCGCCAGCAGATCATGGCCGCGGCGACCGATACCGCCGGCATTACTTACGCCGCCTCCTATGAAGAAAAGGACGGTAATCTTTACTCGACTCTCTATCAGGTCGGAAAGGATTACAGCCTGACGAAGATCGGCGATTCCGAAGTTGGCTATACCGATATGACGTTCGCCGAGAAGCTCAATGGCGGCACGATGCTTGCAACCTGTGGCAAAAGCATCGTCACGGTCGACACCGCAACCGGTGCTTACACTGCGGGCTGGAATCTCTCCACACTCTTCTCCGCGAACCTCGTCGGCATTACCTATCTCAACACCGTCAAAGACACGACGAATGGCGTGACTGACAACTGCCTGGTGCTTGACGCAGACGGCAAGGTCTGGGCCATGGGCTTCTACGGCGACGGCGACAACCTGCACTGCACGCTGCCGCAGCTCGTTGCCGACCTCGGCATCGAGGCAAGCAGAGCCTTCTTCTGCTCCATCGCGACGGACGGCGCTTACCTCTATGCCACGATCCTGAACGGCTCGCAGTCCGAGCTGGCCGTTCTCGACCTCAAGACCGGCGCGGCTGCCGACCTCGGCAGCTTCAACGCGGACGTCTGGCCCGTTGTCGGCCTGAGAACGGACCGCGTGACGATCGTCACCTCCGCATCCACCTCCTCCGCCATGGAAAGCACCGACTCCCTGCCTGCACTGCAGGAGGCGCAGATCGAGGCGCTTCCCGTGACGGCACGCTGAAGAAAGGATGAGGCAAGTCATGATGAAACGAATCATTTCCTGCCTGCTCGTCTGCTTCCTGCTGCTCGGGCTCTGCCCGGCAGCGCTGGCAGCTGCAGGCTCTCCCACCGCGACTGCAGCCGTAACGGCGAACGCGCAGGGCTCTGCGACGGTCGTCCTCACGGTCAAGGCGGGCAGCGGCTCGTCCCACGGCCGCGTGACTGCGACGATGCCTGCCGGCCTGACGCTGGCAAGCGCCCGCTCCCTGCTGGGCAGCGAAGGCATTGCCGACCTGTCGAGCACGAAAACGTCCCTGCGCTTTGCCTGGGCCTGCTATGCGGACCTGAAGAAGGATACCGCTGCGCTTGAGCTGAAGCTCACGGGAAAGCCCGGTGTCTATGCGCTGCAGCTTTCCCTCCCGGAGACAAAGGAGACGGTCTCCGTCTCGGTCGAGATCCCGGGCGTGTTCCGCGACGTTTCCGCTGACGACTGGTTCTTCAACGCGGTCTATGACGCATACGGCCGCGGCCTCATGGTCGGCGAGTCCTCCGATCTCTTTGCCCCGAACGACAGCATGACCCGCGCCATGCTCATCACGACGCTGTACCGCATGTCCGGCTCTCCGGCCGTGACGGGCGAGAACCCGTATTCCGACGTTCCCGCAGGCAGCTACTATGAGAAGGCTGTCATCTGGGCCATGCAGAAGGGCGTTGCCAACGGCATGGGCGGCGGCAAGTTCGAGCCGGACACCCGCGTGACGCGCCAGCAGGCCGTGACGATGCTCTATCGCTACGCCGTGAAGATCGCAGGCATCCGGACGGATGAGCGTGCCGAGCTCGGCCGCTTCACCGACAGCACGAAGATCAATGCCTACGCGATCACCGCGATGCGCTGGGCCGTCGGCTCCGGCCTGATGAAGGGTTACCCCGACAATACGCTGCAGCCGAACGGCACACTGACGCGCGCCGAGGCCGCAACGCTTCTTGTCTGGCTGGCTGCCAAGGTTTGATGATCCCCATGCGAGGGCTGCGGCCCCCGCTCCGGATCCCGTGTTGTAACTCACAACAGAAAGGACAGAATCTATGAGTATTCGCAAACGCGCCCTGTCCCTGCTTCTGGTTCTGGTCATGCTGCTTGGCGTTCTGCCTGCCGGCGCTGCCGCGGCGGAGGTCTATCAGGATGTGCCGTCCGGGCATTGGGCCAGCGATTATATTGCGCGCGTCGCGGAGCAGGGCCTCATGGTCGGCACCTCTGACACGACGTTCGCACCGGAAGAGACAATCACCCGCGCCATGTTCGTAACGATCCTGGCGCGCTATGCCAAGGCAGAAACGGACAACAATGCTGAAACGGCGTTCACGGATGTCCCCGCCGGGCAGTATTACACCGGCGCCGTTGCCTGGGCTGCGGCTAACGGCATCGTCAACGGCACGAGCGCTGTGACGTTCGCTCCGAACGACCCCGTGACCCGCGAGCAGATGGCAGCCCTGCTGTATCGCGCCATGCGCTTCCTCGGGAACAAGTGCCCGCAGGACGGCAAGCTCGACGTCTTCTCCGATGCCTCTGCGCTTTCGGATTGGGCCGTTGAGGGCATGATCTGGGCTGCCGGCGCAGGCCTGTTCGGCGGCTTTGAGGACGGAACGCTCCGCCCGCAGGAGACCGCCACCCGCGCGCAGGCCGCAAAGGTCTTCTGCGTGCTGCTGGACTATTCGGAGCAGCCCGAGCCGACGGAGCCTTCTGCCGAGCCGACGGAGCCCTCCGAGGAGCCGACGCAGGAACCGACTGCGGAGCCGACCGATCCCACTGAGCCGACGGAGCCGGAGACCGGCTTCACCGTTACGTTCAAGGGCGAGGGCGGCTATGCCAAGGTCAACGGTGAGAAGGTCACGTCCGTGACGCTCGAGCCGGGCGTGACCTGGCTGAACTTCAACCTCTACGGTGATCACAGCGAGGGCTTTGATCTCGATCAGGTCGCCGCCTCCTCCGGCACGCTGCAGCGCGTGCGCTCCGAGTTCATCCTCCGCGACATCACCGAGGATGTGACCGTCACGTTTACGACGACCGGCATGATCGTCACCGTGACGTTCGTCTCCAAGCAGGTCGCCACGGTCACACCCGAAAAGGTGCAGGTGCCCTGGGGCCAGACCGTTGAGCCCGCCACGGCGGAGCGCAGCGGCTATACGTTCGTCAGCTGGACGACGGAGGACGGCACACCGTTTGACTTCTCCCAGCCCGTTCGTGAGGACGTGACACTCTATGCGACCTGGAAGGTTCGCATGTACGTTGTGACATACTATGACGGCGAAAACGTGCTCTACACGCAGGAATACAGCTACGGCTCCGTCATCGACCGCCCGACTTCTCCGAGCAAGGAAGGCTACCTGTTCACCGGCTGGTTCAAGGATCCCGAGCTGACGCAGATGTTCGACTTCATCGACCGCTGCCGCGGCGATATGAGCCTGTACGCCAAGTGGCGTGAGGACGACCGCTCCGACTATATCTACCTCGACGGCACGGACGGCGATGATGCGAACGACGGCACGACCGAGGAGAGCGCCGTCAAGACCTTCGAGCGCGCGAAGTCGCTGCTCGCAGAGAGCAAGAATCCCGTCATCCTGATCTGCGGCACCGTGACCATTACGCAGGACACGACGTGGACCATGGCCGACCTTGAGGGCGGCAAGGTCATGCGTGCAGGCTCCTTCACGAAGCGCATGATCGTTATCGAGCCGGAGGCCGAGGACGCTTCCGCAACGCTGACGCTCGAGAACATCACGCTCGACGGCGGCGCGACCATGTGGCCGGAGCTGCTGACGCAGAATATGGTCTGGTACATCCTCGATATCGAGGCCGGCGGCCGCCTTGTCCTGAACAGCGGCGCGACGGTGCAGAACTCCGCGGCATCGTCCCGTATGGTCGGCGGCGCGATCTATGTCACCGGCAGCGGCTTTAACTGCGGCACGGTAGAGATGAACGAGGGCGCCAAGATCATCAATAACTACGGCGGCTATATGTCTGCGATCGCCGGTTCCGCCGGTGCGCATATCACGATCAACGGCGGCCTCATCTCCGGCAACAAGGCAACGAACACCGGCACGACCCTCCCGCACCGCGGCTCTGCCGTTGGCGTGAGCAGCGGCGAAGCCAACGCTCCCGGCATCCTGACTATCAACGGCGGCATCATCGAGAACAACGAATCCCTGATGGGCTGTGCCGTCAGTCTTGCCCAGCATGCAGTCGGCTATCTCAACGGCGGTATCATCCGCAACAACGTCTCCGGCACCTATGCGGCTCTTGTTGCCTACGGTAACTCCGGCAGCTCGACGTGGTACCTCAACGGCGGTACGATCGAGAACAACACGCCGGGTGCAGGCTACCCCGACGATCAGGTCGCCATGCTTGAAAAGTCTCAGGTCGTCTTTGGCGCTGAAAAGGATGCCCTGACGTTCTCCGGCCTGTATCTGAACACCGAGAGAGGAGCGCTCCCGGTCGCCATCGCCAAGCCCCTGAGCAATGTGACGGGCGGCGGTGTCCGCGTGACCCTCGACTACATGGGCACGGATATCGTTCTGGCCATCGGCTACGGCACCTATAAGCTCACAGCCGAGGATACGAAGGCCTATCAGCTGGTCAATTCACTCGACCCGTATTACAAGGCGGAGATCGACGCGGCGAACAACCGTTACTGCGTTGTTTCCGCGCAGGTTATCGGCGCCGAGGTCTACATGAACGACAGCACGATGTCCACGAACCCCGGCAATGATGCCAACGACGGCCTGACGCCGCAGACGCCGGTCGCCACCTTCGCCCGCGCCAAGGAGATTCTGAAGGCCAACGCCAAGGAGAAGGGCGACAACATCATCTACATTATGAACGGCGGCACGCTGGAAGCGGGCACGAGTGAGGTCTGGTCCCTTGAGGGCATTCCGAACGCCATGCTTTCCCGCTATCTCAACGGCAGCACCGGCTCGGCCGTCTGGGTCGAGGGTGAACTGACGCTCGAGAATATCACGCTCGACGGCCTGTGCATGTATACCCCGCAGACGCGCTCAACGAGCGCCTTTGTCCGTGTGGATGAAGGCGGCACGCTGAACGTTAAGGCCGGTACGGTCGTGCGCAACATGCGTGGTTCCTCGCAGGTCTTTGTGTGGTCGTTCAGCCGTGCAGGCAAGACAAATACGGTCAACGTTGAGGACGTGACGGTCACGAACTGCCAGACCTACAGCTCCAGCAACAGCGAGACCGGCGGCGCTGCCGTTTTCGCCATGTACGGTCAGAGCGGCAGCAGCGTTCTGAACCTGAAGAACGGCACGTTCACGAACAATCAGGCCAGGCTGGTCCATGTGAACGGCGGCGGTACGCACACGATCAACATCGAGAATGCGACGTTTACGAACAACTCCGTCAAGGGCTGCGGTGCGATCTTCCTGATGGATCAGTCGAATGCGGGCAACGCCTCTGCGATCAACGTCTACGGCGGCACGTTCACGGACAATGCCTGCCTGCTGAGCAGCACGTCCTACGGCTCCGGCTCCATCGCCCGCCTGAAGTCTCCGGGTGCGCTGCACTTCTACGGCGGCACGTTTGCCAACAACACGACTGCAGCCGGCAAGAACTATGAGGGCATCTATCTGCGCGACGTTTCCCAGAAGCTCGGCTCCAATGTCTATGTGCACAAGCTCTCTGCGGACCTGAACGTGTACCTGACGCCCTACAGCGCCAAGGTCTTTATGAGCCGCATCGTCGTCGACAGCGCTCTGACGCACACGCTCTCCGTGTATATCGCGGACAACCGCGTCCCGGCTACGGGCATGCCGCTCGTCGTCGGCACGGACGAATACAAGCTCACCGAGGCTGATCTGGCCATGGTCAAGTCGGCCAACCCGCTGGCGGCGTTCTACCTCGATACCGAGAACAACGCCATCTGCATTGCCAAGGCAGAGTAACAGCTGCTTCCCCGAGCGCCCCGGCTTCGGCCGGGGCGTTTTTTGCGGTGATTTCCATGGCAGATTTACCAGAATATTCTGTCTGTGCAAGCCAACGTGCAAAATATTTGCCGAAATATGCGCCGTTTTTTGCAAAAACCATTGAGCTTTTGGAAAAGAGCTGTTATAATAGTGCGCACTGAGCGGGCTGCTCTGCGGCCTGCCCTGCGGCGGATGCCGCGCAGAAAACCGAAATAACGCAGTAGAAGGGAAGTATTTCCATGAAAAAGCCGACGCTGGTCGTGATGGCGGCGGGCATGGGCAGCCGGTTCGGCGGCCTGAAGCAGATGACGCCCATTGATCCGCAGGGCAACAGCATCATCCAGTATTCTCTGTATGACGCGCGCCTTGCCGGGTTCGACAAGGTCGTTTTTATCATCAAGCACGAGATCGAGCACGACTTCCGCGAGAAGGTCGGCCGCGGCGTTGAGCCGTATTTTGACGTTTCCTATGTCTTTCAGGAGCTGACGTCCTGCCTGCCGCAGGGCTTTACCGTGCCGGAGGGCCGCACGAAGCCCTGGGGCACGGGCCACGCCGTGCTGTGCGCGCGCGGCGTGATCGACGGGCCATTCGCCGTCATCAACTCCGACGATTTTTACGGCCGCGGCGCGTTCACGTCCATCGGCGGCTTCCTGACCGGGCAGCATGCCGATAATGCCTATGCCATGGTCGGCTACCGCCTGCACAACGCCATGACGGAGCACGGGTCCGTGGCCCGCGGCGTCTGCGAGCTGCGCGACGGCTACCTTACCGGAATCACGGAGCGCACGCACATCGAAAAGCGCGGCGACGACGCGGCCTTTACGGAGGATGGCAAGCATTTCACCCCGCTGTCCGGCGATACGACCGTCTCCATGAACTTCTGGGGCTTCACGCCGCGCATCCTCGACGAGCTGGCGGCCGAGTTCCCACGCTTCCTGCGGGAGTCCGTGTCCGTTAACCCGTTGAAGGCGGAGTTCTATCTGCCGACGGTTGCCAACAACCAGCTTGCCGCCAACCGCGCCACGGTTCGCGTTCTCCACACGGACGAGAGCTGGCACGGCGTGACCTATCGCGAGGACCTTGCCTCCGTGCAGGAGTCCGTGGCCGCCATGCATGCGGCCGGTATCTATCCGCCCGTGCTGTTCGAATAACAGCCGGCGGAACGGGAGGGGGGGCCCGCCTTGGTTGAAAATCTGAACAAGCTGACCTTTTCCGGCTACGGCCGCGTGCTGCGCGACAGCCTGCCGAACCGCGGCTTTCCGTCCGGAGCGCAGTGGCAGGAGTCCGTACAGTATTTCTCGGCGGAGGGCCTGTGCTTTTACCGCCAGAGCGCCGGACCGGTCTATCTGGATTTCGAGCTGGGCATGACGGTGCTTGCCGTGCGCAGGGAAGGGGAGACGGCGTATTTTTACCTCGATAAGCCGGTCTGCCTGCCTGCGGGGCGGGAGTTTGCCATCCTGCCGTATCAGACGGAGTGCTCCGTCCGGCTGGCACAGCCTGCGGGTGCGCAGCTCGAGGTGCTCGAGCCCGTGACGGCGGCCGAGAATCTCAAGCTCGGCGACCGCCTGCGCGTCGGCGAAATCTATACGCTGTTTTATCGCGAGGTGGAGAGCGGCTTCCTGTTCAAGGGCGAGCAGCACTCCATGTTCGAGCTGACGTACGTCGACCGCGGCTCGCTGCACTGCGTTGTGGACGGCAACGGCGTCGAGCTGCATCAGGGCCAGCTCATGGTGTTCGGCCCGCAGCAATGGCATATGCAGTATACGGATCTGGACATGACGGCCCGCTTCCTCACGGTCAGCTTTGATCTGGAGAGCGAGTTTGCCGCGCGGCTGCCGGACCGGGTGTTCGACCTGTCGTCCGCCGAGGCGGCCCAGCTGCGCCAGATCGTCCGCGAGTCCGAAAATATGGATGCCTACAGCGGCGATTTTATCCGCAGCTATCTCAAGCTGCTGCTTCTGTCCGTTCTGCGCGACACGGGCAGCGAGAAAAAGCGCCTGAAAACGCCGGTGGCCCTGAACCACGAAAACGAGATCGTCAGCCGCACGCTGCAGTATGTGGCCGATCATGTGTGCGATAAGCTCTCCGTGGAGATCGTTTCGCGCGAGGTCGGCGTGAGCGCGTCGCATCTGACGGCGCTGTTCCACCGGCAGATGAATATTTCGCCCGGCGAGTATATCCGCCGGGTCAAGCTGGAGGAGAGCAAGCGCCTCATCCGGGAGGGAACGATGAATTTCTCCCAGATCGCTGCGCAGCTCAATTATTCCACGATCCACCATTTTTCCCGCCAATTCAAGGATAAATTCGGCATGTCTCCCTCGGAATACGCAAAGTCGATCCAGTCGGAGTAACGTGCGCAGCGCGTCAGACTGTCAAAAACTGATTTTGCAATTCTGAAAGCAGCTTGGCGAAGAAGCCCGAAAGGCCTTTTTTGACAAGCTGACGCGCGCAGCGCCTGCCGGGAGGAAGGACCCCCATGATGACTCTGCTGTATCTGCTGCTGCTTCCCATGCTATCCGGCATCGGCATGCTCGGCCTCGGCCCCGCGCTGATGGCCGGACGCGCCGGAGCGGCGCATGTCGTGCTGCTGCTGTCGGGTCTGCTCCTGCCGCTGCGCGGCCTTATGTACCTGCTGCTCGCGCGGCGGCGCGGCAACCGCCCCGGCCGGATGTCCGTGCTGCTGGCGGCTGTCGAGCTGCTGCTGGGCGCGGGCCTGCTGCTCCTGCCGCAGCTGTCGGTGCGGCTGTTTGCCGTGGTCGTTGCGGTGTATCTGACGCTGCTGGTCACGGTCGAGGCAGTCAATGCGATTCTCTATGGCAGAATGCGCCGCTGGGGCGCTTTTTTTCCGGCGATGGCAGCCGCTGTGGGCGGCACAGGCCTGTTTGTGCTCATCGTGTTCGTTCCGGCGCTGCGGGACGCTGCGCTTCGCTATACGGCCGCGCTGCTGCTGACGGTGTTCGGCACGGGGCTTGTCTGCGATGTCCTTGCGCTGACGATCCGCAGCTGCCGCGTCCGGCGGGTGCTCGGCTCGATCCGTGTGGCGCTGCCGGATCTGATGAGCCTGTTTTTGCCGCAGCGGACGGCGGACGTGCTGCCGCGCGCTCCGCTGGGCCCTGTCCCGCAGCAGGGGACGGAGGAGTTTGAGCTCCTGTTCCAGACGTCCGCGCACGGCATCGGCCTGGTCGGCCACTGCGAGCTCTGCTTTGACGGCCGGACGCTGACCTACGGCGCCTATGACCCGGTCCATCAGCGCCTGCTCCGTACGGCGGGCGCCGGGATCGTCTTTTCCGCCCCACGCGAGCCGTATCTCCGGTGGTGCATCGGCACGCATCACCGCCGCGTCATCAGCTACAGCCTCCGCCTGCCGCCTGCACAGGCCGCGCAGCTGCGCGCGGAGCTGGAGCGCTTCCGGCAGACGCTGTCACCCTGGCAGCCGGAAGCTCTGCCGGAGGACTGCTTTGCCGGGCGGCTCCGCAGGCTCGGCGGCGTGCGGTTCTGGCGCGTGCAGCGCGGGCCGTATGCAACGTACTTCATCCCGACGATCAACTGCGTCTCCCTGACGAACGAGCTGCTGGAGAAAACGGATATCGGCCGCACGGTCATGCTCGGGCTCAAGACGCCGGGCGCCTATCTCGACCTGCTTGAGCGCGAGTATCTGGCCGGAAATCCGGCCGTGACGGCCCGCCGGGTTTATGACAGAATTTAATTGGTCCACTACTATTATAAAAATTTGATGCATGATCCGGCATCCTTTTGCCAGCATAAAGCATCGCGGGTTCGCTGCCCGCGCACTGGGAAAAATCTACAAATCAAAGGTTAGACGGGACAAACTTTTGGGCATGTATACAAAACACACAAAATCGGTGGGTAAATGAAATTACGGGCTTGATAAAAGGCCGCCCCCCCGTTATAATGATTCTCGGTTAGGGAAACCTAACCAATTTCAAAAGACTTCGGTTAGCAAAAGCTAATCACAATACCGGAGAAAGAAGGCGAACGTATGATGCCGTTGACCCTGATGTCGCCCGGTGAGGACGCCATCATTCAGAGAATCGGCGGAAAGCCGGAGGTGCGGCAGCATCTGGAAAACCTTGGCTTTGTAGTAGGCGGCAATGTTAGCGTGATCAACACGATCGGCGGAAATCTGATCGTGAACGTCAAGGAAGCGCGCGTTGCGATCAGCCGTGAAATGGCACAGAAGATCATGGTTTGATCCAGGGAGCCATTTGCAGCGGCTCTCTCACTTCAATCATATGCAATGCATTACAGAAAAGGAGGAGATTTCGATGAAAACACTCAGGCAGGTCAAGGTCGGCGAAACCGTTACCGTTGTGAAGCTGCATGGCGAGGGCGCCGTCAAGCGCCGCATCATGGACATGGGCATCACGAAGGGCGTGCAGGTTTACGTCCGCAAGGTCGCGCCGCTGGGCGACCCGGTCGAGGTCAATGTCCGTGGCTATGAGCTGTCCATCCGCAAGAACGACGCGGAAATGATCGAGGTGCAGTAACCCCGTTTCTTTTTGCAGGAGGGTTAGCCCAAACTACCCTCACTGAAATCCGGAAAGAGAGGAAGCAAAATGAACATTCGAATTGCCCTTGCGGGCAACCCGAACAGCGGCAAGACGACGCTGTTCAATGCGCTGACCGGTTCTAACCAGTTCGTTGGCAACTGGCCCGGCGTCACCGTGGAAAAGAAGGAAGGCAAGCTCAAGAAGCACAACGGTGTGACGATCACCGACCTTCCCGGTATCTACTCCCTGTCCCCGTACACGCTGGAGGAGGTCGTTGCCCGTAACTATCTGATCGGCGAGCGTCCCGATGCGATCCTGAACATCGTCGACGGCACGAACCTCGAGCGCAACCTGTACCTCACCACGCAGCTCACCGAGCTGGGCATCCCGGTCGTCATCGCCATCAACATGATGGACGTCGTCCGCAAAAACGGCGATAAGATCAACACCGCAGAGCTGTCCCGTGAGCTTGGCTGCAAGGTCATCGAGATCTCTGCCCTGAAGGGCACCGGTGTCATGGAAGCCGCCGAGGCTGCCATCAAGGCCGCCGAGGGCACGAAGACCGTTCCGATGCACACGTTCTCCGGTCCGGTCGAGCATGCGCTGGCCCACATCGAAGAGGTCGCTGTGCATCAGATGCCGGAGGAGCAGCAGCGCTGGTACGCCATCAAGATCTTCGAGCGCGACGAGAAGGCCCTGGCACAGCTCAAGCTCTCTGCCGATGTGCAGGCGCACATTGAGGAGGACATCAAGGCTGCCGAGAAGGAGCTGGACGACGATGCCGAGAGCATCATCACGAACGAGCGCTATGTCTACATCGCCTCCCTGATGAAGGGCTGCTACAAGAAGAAGAACGCCGGCAAGCTCACCGTCTCCGATAAGATCGACCGCGTGGTCACGAACCGCTGGCTGGCTCTGCCGATCTTTGCCCTGGTCATGTGCCTTGTTTACTATGTCTCCGTTACGACGGTCGGCTCCTGGGCGACCGACTGGACGAACGACGGCCTGTTCGGCGACGGCTGGCATCTGTTCGGTATCGGCTCGAGCGCCTATGATGATGCCATCAACGAGTACGCCGAAGAGAACATCTGGACACCGGAGGTCGTCGCAGAGGTCTCCAAGGCCGCTGACGAAGGCGTTATCGGCGCGCAGGACGTTCTGGACGCCATCAACGACCAGGACTTCGGCGCATTTGACGAAGCCTACGGCAGCTACGGCGACTCCCTCGCCGCTGCGGGCTATGACATCTCCGAGGTCTATGACACCGCCATGGAGTCCGCTCCGGATACGAGCGACTACGGCGTGTGGGTCCCCGGTATCCCGGTCCTTGTGGAAGACGGCCTGAACGCCATCCACAGCCCGGATTGGCTCAACGGCCTGATCCTTGACGGCATCGTCGGCGGCGTCGGCGCAGTCCTTGGCTTCGTCCCGCAGATGCTCGTCCTGTTCATCTTCCTGGCCTTCCTCGAATCCTGCGGCTACATGGCCCGTATCGCATTCGTGATGGACCGTATCTTCCGCAAGTTCGGCCTGTCCGGCAAGTCCTTCATCCCGATGCTCATCGGCACCGGCTGCGGCGTTCCGGGCATCATGGCCTCCCGTACCATTGAAAATGACCGAGACCGCAAGATGACCGTCATGACGACGACGTTCATCCCCTGCGGCGCAAAGCTCCCGATCATCGCCATGATCGCCACGGCTCTGTTCCACGGTGCATGGTGGGTCGCTCCGAGCGCCTACTTCCTCGGCGCTGCCGCCATCGTTGTCTCCGGCATCATGCTGAAGAAAACGAAGATGTTCGCAGGCGACCCGGCTCCGTTCGTTATGGAGCTGCCCGCCTATCACTGGCCGACCGTCGGCAACATCCTGCGCAGCATGTGGGAGCGCGGCTGGTCCTTCATCAAGAAGGCCGGTACGATCATTCTGCTGTCCTCCATCGTGATGTGGCTCGGCTCCGTCTTTGGCGTCGTGGACGGCAAGTTCGTGTTCGACCTTGAGATGGAACTGGACTACAGCCTTGTCGGCCGTCTTGGCAATGCCATCAAGTTCATCTTTGCTCCGCTTGGCTTTGACAATGCCCGTGCCGCAATCGCGACCGTCATGGGACTTGTGGCGAAGGAAGAGGTCGTCGGCGTCTTCGGCGTCCTGGACTTCGTCTCCATGACCAAGCTGGCCGGTTACTGCTTCCTGATCTTCAACCTGCTGTGCGCCCCGTGCTTCGCCGCCATCGGCGCGATGAAGCGCGAGATGAACAACGCAAAGTGGACGTGGTTTGCCATCGGCTATCAGTGCTGCTTCGCCTATGCGATCTCCCTGATCGCCTATCAGCTCGGCTGCCTGTTCACCGGCCACGGCAATGTCCTCGGCATCATCGTCGCTGTCCTGCTCATCGGCTTCATCTGCTACATGCTCTTCCGCCCGTATAAGGAAGCGGAGCACCTGAGTACAAAGGCGAAGGCTCTCGCACAGAAATAATCATCGCACCTTCCTGAAAGGAGGAACTTCTCATGCCGGAATGGTTAGCATATTATTGGCCCACGATCCTCGTGTGCCTTGCACTTGGCGGTATCGTGTTCGCGATCATCATTTCGATGGTGCGCAGCCGCAAAAAGGGAAAGACCTCCTGCGGCTGTGACTGCGCGCACTGCGCGCTGCACGGCTCGTGCCACTCGAAATAATACCTCTGAACCGTCTGCGGGGCGGGTCCACCCGCCCCGCAGGAACAAAACACTCAGCGGAGGAAACCGGAATGCAGCAAGCGCTTTCTGCAAGCAACATCAAATATCTTCTCGCGCTGCGCAGTCTGTGCGGTCCGAGCAATGAGATCCGCTGTGTCAGCGTGGCAGACGCGCTCGGCATCTCCAAGGCCAGCGTCCATGCCATGATGAATGCCCTGAAGGAAAAGAATCTCATTGAAAAGAATCACTACGGCATGGTGCACTTCACCCCGGAGGGCCGCAGCCTGGCGGATCAGTACGCCGCCTGCTACGACGTTCTGGCGGGCTATCTGCACCGTGTCTCCTCTGAGGAGGCCGCCCTGCGTGCTGCATTGTGCGCTTTCCTTGCGGAGCTGCCGCCGGACCATCTTGGCCGTCTGTGCCAGCCGTCCGCCTGCGCAGCACACTGCTGAGGCTCGGGAGCGCCCACAGAAGCAAGACCCCGATGAAATATGCTTCTCCTTGCCGGGTTTCTGCCCGATGCATTGGAAGCATTTTCTTCAGCACGTTGGTTAGAGATGACTAACTGCGAAATACCGGGCTGTCCGCAGGAAAACGGGGCATCCTGAAAGAGAAGGAGGAGACGATATGTCCGAATATCAGATCATTCGCTTCTGTGCGCCGACGCTCGCCGGGCTGAAAACCGCCAGCCTGTTCTGCTGCGATGCGCCGGATGAGGCAGAGCTGCTCGGGCAGCTGCGCCACTGGAACACTTCTCTTGCCCCGAAGGGCCTGCGGATGCTTCCGCTGCGCATCTGGAACGGGCGGGCGCTCATATACCTCTACCGGCCGAAGGCGCTGGCGCGCGACCTGGCCTGTGAGGATGCGGCCTGCCTGCTCAACGGCAGCGGTTACGATGGCACGGAGCCTTCCGGCTGCCTGCGCTGCCTGATGGACCGTCTGCAGTGCCAGAAGGACGGCTTCCCGCACGAGATCGGCCTGTTCCTCGGCTATCCGCCGGAGGACGTGCGCGGCTTTATTGAAAACGAGACCCGAAATTACAAATTCACCGGTTACTGGAAGGTCTACGGAGACGAGGAGCGCTCGCGCGCCCTGTTCGACAAGTTCGAACGCTGCACGCGCTGCTATCTGGCCTCCTGGGCCCGTGGGACCGGGGTGGAGCGGCTCGCTCTGGCCGTCTAAGCCGGAGCTGCCGTGATAAAAATTCAAAACAGAAAGGATCATGGATCATGAGTAAGATCGCAGTTGTTTATTGGAGCGGTACCGGCAACACCGAGCAGATGGCCAACGCCGTCGCCGAGGGAGCCAAAGAGGCCGGTGCGGAGGTCAGCACGCTGACCGCCGATCAGTTCTCCGCTGCGAAGGTCGCGGAATTTGACGCCATTGCCTTCGGCTGCCCCGCTATGGGTGCGGAGACGCTGGAAGAGGACGAGTTCGAGCCGATGTTCACGGGCTGTGAGTCCGCCCTATCCGGCAAGAAGCTCGCGCTGTTCGGCTCCTATGGCTGGGGCGACGGCGAATGGATGCGCACCTGGGAGGACACCTGCCGTTCTGACGGCGCGGTGCTCGCCTGTGAGAGCGTCATCTGCTGCGAAGCGCCGGAAGACGACGCGCTTGCGCAGTGCAAGAAGCTGGGTGCTACGCTGGCCGGCTGATCCCGGGTGTAACGGGCGGGTCCGCACTAGGACGGCGATCCCTGCCGGAGCCCTGTGTGGCACTGCCTGATAGATCGACCACGCCAGAGCACAAATAGATCGTAATCAGCAAAAATCACCTCCTGAAAATGGGACACGTCCCGAAAAAAAGCTGTGGGCCGCCTGACGAACGGTCCACAGTTTTTGTTTCGGGGCTTCCTCGCTTTTTTGATGATTCAATTTGACAGGGTACTGTTCTCAGCTCATTCCGCTTCCATGGCTGCGCTGACCTCGCGGCGGTAGCGCAGCGTGACGACGGAGAACAGAATGCCGGAAACGGCGCTGAGGAGCAGGGAGAACATATGCAGCAGAACGCTGCCGGTCAGATAGCCGAACATGCCGTAGAGCTGGAGGGCGATGTCGTAGTCCAGATACGGCGCGACCCAGTACATGGCAAGACCGATGATCTGCATGGCGGCCTCTGCCATGACGATGACGGCGAGGAGAATCGGCGGGAGCGTTGTGGCGCGGGCTTTGACGGCTGCTTCCTTCGCGGAATTCAGCGCGGCGATGATGCAGCCCTGCAGGACAATGGTCAGTGCGCAGCCGGCTGCCATGACAAAGACGACGTATTCTTCGCCGACAAAGTGGAAGCTGAAGAAATCCTCGGCGCTGTAAAACAGCAGATAGATCAGCAGGAACGTCAGCTCAAGTGCCTCGAAGATGATGCGGAAGACGGCCGCCGTGTGCACACAGTTCAGACCGCCGGTCGAGATCTGCGCGCCGCGGCTTCTGCAGGCCCCTGCAGCAGACCACACGCCGATGACGGTCAGCAGCTCCGGCAGCCAGAAGGCAGCCTGCAGGAACTGCATCAGGCCGCTCGGGCTTGCGTCGATGGCCGTCCGGACGCTCTCGATGCCGCCGGAAATGCCCAGCAGCAGGTCCAGCAGGTGCAGCACCGCGACGGCGGTCAGGGCAATGGCGGCAAACAGGTAGGACAGCGACCGGCCGCAGCCCGTCAGGGCGTGCGTATAGGCCGTTGGGTGGACAGGCACAAGCTGCACGGGCGCCGGGCGGACCTGCTGCACGATAACCGGGACCGGCTGTGTGCTCTGCATGGGCTGCTGCACGGGCAGCGCTGCGCCGCAGGTAGAGCAGAAACGGGCGGAGGCGTCGTTCGGCGCTCCGCATTTCGGACAAAACATGGAAAATCCCCCTCGGTTCGATTCTGCCTTCAGTATAACGAAACGGGTGCACCTTGTCAATGCGTGCTGTACGAGAATGCTTTTCTGCTTGCATAAATGGAGCAAATCCGGTATAATAGTCCCAGTCAATGCAAATGGGGGATAGCCAATGGCAAAGCTCTACTTTAAATATGGCTCGATGGGCTCGTCCAAGACAGCACAGGCGCTCATTACCAAGTATAACTACGAGGAAAACGGCATGCACGTCTGGCTGATCAAGCCTGCGGCCGATGAGCGCGACGGCGCGATCATCCTGCGCAGCCGCGTTGGTCTGGAGGCCCCTGCCGAGGTTGTTCCGCCGCACAGCGACATCTACGAGCTCTATCGCAGCCGCGAAAAGACGGACGTCATCATCGTCGACGAGTGCCAGTTCCTGACACCTGCGCAGATCGATCAGCTCCGCGACATCGTGGACATAGAGAACATCCCGGTGCTGTGCTTCGGCCTGCGCACGGATTTCCAGTGCAAGCTGTTTGACGGCAGCCGCAGGCTGTTTGAGGTGGCGGACACCATCACGGAGATCAAGGCCATCTGCGACTGCGGGGCCAAGGCCACGGTCAATGCCCGGCTGGACAGCGAGGGCTGCATCGTCACGGAGGGCGCTCAGCTCCTGCTCGGCGGCAACGACCGTTATCTTGCCATGTGCCACAAGTGCTGGATCCGCAACATCCGCGAGCACCGCAAAGTAAAGAACCGCTGAATTTTGAAAGGAGATCCTGTTATGAATTATCCGACTCCCCATATCAACGCCACGCCCGACGATTTTGGTCAGACCGTCCTGATGCCGGGCGATCCGCTCCGCTCGAAGTACATCGCCGAGCATTTCCTGGAGAACGCCCGCCTCGTGAACAACGTCCGCGGCGTGCAGGGCTACACGGGCACCTATCACGGCGTGAAGGTTTCCGTCATGGCCTCCGGCATGGGCATCCCGTCCATCGGCATCTATTCCTATGAGCTCTACAACGCCTTCGGCGTGCAGAACATCATGCGCATCGGCTCGGCCGGTTCCATCAACCCCGATATCCACGTCCGCGACATCGTCATCGCGCAGGGCGCCTGCACCGATTCGAACTTCCTGCACCAGTATCACATCGACGGCACGTTCGCACCCATTGCCTCCTATGAGATGCTGCGCCGCGCCGTTGCGTCCTGCGAACAGGTCGGCGCGACGTATCACGTCGGCAACGTCCTGTCAACGGACAACTTCTATAACGACGACGAGGGCATGCCCGAGGTCCTGCAGACCGTTCCCGCCTGGATCAAGATGGGCGTCATGGCCTGCGAGATGGAGGCTGCCGGCCTGTATATGACTGCCGCCCGCTGGAAGAAGAACGCCCTGTGCATCTGCACGATCTCCGATCACATGCTCACGGGCGAGGCCCTGCCCGCCGAGGAGCGCCAGACGTCCTTCACGCAGATGATGGAGGTCGCGCTCGAAACGGCCGTCAAACTGGAAAAGTAATCTAAAAAATTCGGAAGCGTAAAACAACGCTTCCGAATTTTGACCCCTTATTTTCTTTCTCTTCTCAAATTTCTATCACAACAAAAAAGGAGCAAATACCAAAATGAAGCGCATTTTTCTGATCGTTCTGGATTCCTGCGGCGCAGGTGAGATGCCCGATGCCGCAAAGTTCGGTGATTTCGGCGTGAACACGCTCAAGAGCTGTTCCACGTCCAGCAAGCTGCACATCCCCACGATGGTGCACTGCGGCCTCGGCAACATCGAGGGCCTGTCCTTCCTCGGCACGGATCCCGCGCAGACGGGCGCCTGCGCCCGCATGGCAGAGGCCTCCATGGGCAAGGACACCACGATCGGCCACTGGGAGATCGCGGGCGTCGTTTCCCCGAATCCGCTGCCCACCTATCCCAACGGCTTCCCCGAGGAAGTGCTCAAGCCCTTCCGCGAGGCGACGGGCCGCGGCGTTCTGGCGAACGCTCCCTGGTCCGGCACCGAGGTCATCGCAAAGTACGGCGCGGAGCATATGCGTACGGGAGACCTCATCGTTTATACGTCCGCAGACTCCGTGTTCCAGATCGCCGCGCACGAGGACATCGTCCCTCTGGAGCAGCTGTATGAATACTGCCGCATCGCCCGTAAGATCCTCGTCGGAAAGCATGGCGTCGGCCGCGTTATCGCCCGTCCGTTCATCGGCAACGAGAAGGACGGCTTCACCCGCACGTCCAACCGCCACGACTTTTCGCTCGAGCCGCCCGCAGAGACCATGCTTGACGCCATCAAGGCCGCCGGTCAGGATGTTCTCGCCGTCGGCAAGATCCACGATATCTTCGCAGGCCGCGGCCTGACGGACTATGTCTATACGAAGGGCAACACTGACGGCCTCGCCAAGACCATGGACTACTTCAAGCGCGATTTCCAGGGCCTGTGCTTTGTGAATCTCGTTGATTTCGATATGCTCTACGGCCATCGCCGCAACATCGACGGCTATGCCGCAGCTCTGACGGAATTCGACGGCTGGCTGGCGGAGCTTTTGCCGCAGCTCGGCGACGAGGACCTCGTTATGATCACGGCCGACCATGGCTGCGACCCCGCCTACACCCGCACGACGGACCATACCCGCGAGTATGTGCCGCTGCTGATGGCGGGCAAGCACCTGCGCCCTGTGAATCTCGGCACGCGCAAGTCGTTTGCGGACATTGCCGCGACCGTGACGGAGCTGCTCGGTGTTCCGTATCAGACGCACGGCACGAGCTTTGCCACCGAGATCCTGTAATTTCTGAAAGGGGAGATCGCCATGACACCGGAAAAACTGCTGGAGCTTGCGCATGAGGCCCGCGAGCGCGCCTATGCGCCGTATTCCCATTATGCTGTCGGCGCTGCACTGCTGACGAAGGACGGCCGTGTCTATCAGGGCTGCAACATTGAAAATGCCAGCTTCTCCGCCACAAACTGCGCGGAGCGCACGGCCTTTTTCAAGGCGGTGTACGACGGCTGCTATGACTTTGCCACCATTGCCGTGGTCGGCGGTCCTGCCGGGAAGCCTGTGCAGGCTCATGACGAGCCGAGCGGCCCGTGCGGTGTGTGCCGTCAGGTCATGCAGGAATTCTGCGGCCCGGACTTCGAGATCCATATGCAGAAGGCCGGCGGCGGTGTGTTCACCGTAAAACTGCCCGAATTGCTGCCGTTCGGCTTTACAAAAGACAGTATGGAGGCCTGATTTTTGGCGCTTTTCACAAAAATTTTACAGCGCCTTGATTTTCACGCCAAATTGTGTAATAATTGCTTACGGCCTTGAGCCAAAATAAATGGAGGTTAAGAAAATGAAGAAACTCTTAGCAATGCTCCTTGTCCTTGCTATGATCTCCTGCCTGTTCGTGGCCTGTGCCAACAACGACAGCGAGACCGATGCTCCCACCGCTGCTCCCACGGATGATACCAACACCGATGAGAGCACGGACGGCAACAGCGATGCGACCGAGCCCGATGACAACAACAGCGACGTCAAGATCGCGATGATCACCGACTACGGCGACATCACCGACCAGTCCTTCAACCAGACCACCTATGAGGCTTGCCAGAAGTTTGCCGGCGACAACGGCTATGACTTCAAGTACTACAAGCCCACCGACAACTCCACTGCCGGCCGTGTTGCTTCCACCGAGCTGGCCATCGCTGACGGCTACAACGTCATCGTGATGCCGGGCTATGCCTTCGGCGGCACCATCGTTGAGGTCGCTCCGCAGTACCCCGATGTGAAGTTCATCGCGCTGGACGTCGCCAAGGGCGATCTGCTCGAGGCTGCTGTTGCCAACGCCGGTGAGACCTACGACTACAACCCCGACAACTGGAACCTCGCTGACTACGTCGACCTGAGCAACGTTTACTGCGCTGTTTATCAGGAAGAGCTCAGCGGCTACATGGCTGGTTACGCTGCTGTCTGCCTCGGCTACACCAAGCTTGGCTTCCTCGGCGGCATGGCTGTTCCTGCTGTTATCCGCTTCGGCTACGGCTTCGTGCAGGGCGTTGACGCCGCTGCTGCTGCCAAGGGCGTTAAGGGCGTTGAGGTCAACTACATCTACGGCGGCCAGTTCTACGGCGACGGCGACATCACCGCTGTTATGGACACCTGGTATTCCAACGGCACTCAGCTGGTCTTCGCTTGCGGCGGCGGCATCTTCACCTCTGCTGCTGAGGCTGCTCAGAAGGTCAACGGCAAGGTCATCGGCGTCGACACCGACCAGTCCGCTGTCATCGACGGCGGCTACGGCGAAGGCATGACTGTTACCTCCGCTATGAAGGGCCTCGCTCCCACCACCATCGACACCCTGACCGATGTCATTGTCAATGGCAACTGGGCCAACTACGCCGGCAAGATCGAGACCCTCGGCCTCGTCTCTGACACCGATCCTTCCGCGAACTATGTCCAGCTCCCGCTCGAGACCACGCAGTGGGAAGACGGCAAGTTCACCGTTGAGGATTACACCGCTCTCGTCGCTGATATGTTCAACGGCAAGGTGAAGGTCTCCAACGACACCACTGTCGAGCCGACCGTCTCCAACATCTCCGTGAACTACCTCGGCAACATCAAGGGCTAATTCCCCATAAGGAACCGCAAAAGGACGGGCTTCGGCCCGTCCTTTTTGTATGCCGACGCGTTCGGACAACGAAAGCTGCTCAGCCGAAAACCGGGCCGACCTATTACAAAGTCAGCCCGGCTATTTTCTTGCTTATCTTATTTTACTGCCCGCAGAACTGCAATATTGCGCTTTCCTATTACGGCGTACATTCTCTGGATGTTTTCGCTTAGAGAAGCGCCCTTCCAGAAGACGCTGGAGCTGCCGCCGACGAACATCGTCGCCCCGGCCTGCCGCATTTTCTCCGCATTTTCAAAGCTGACGTTTCCGTCTACCTCGATCTCCAGATCCGGGTAGCCGTTTTCGTCCAGAAATGCGCGCAGATCGCGCAGCTTCTGCAGCATGGCCGGAACGAGCTGCTGACCGGCAAAGCCGGGATCAACCGTCATGACCAGCACGCCTGCCAGATCGGGCAGCTGATAGCGGATCACATCATACGGCGTCGCAGGATTGATCGCGAGCATCGGCTTTCCGCCCAGCGCGGCGATCGCACCGATCGTGCGGTGGATGTGCGGCGTGCTCTCCCAGTGCACCGAGACATACTCGCCCGGCTGGATCGCAAAGCATGAGAGCTTCGTATCGGGCCGCGAGATCATCAGATGAATGTCCAGCGGGATCGGCGTCAGCTTGCGCAGCTGCCTGCAGAAATCCGTGCCCAGCGCATAGTTCGGCACGAATTCCCCATCCATGATATCGACATGCAGGGCGTCGATGCCGCACTGTTCGAAAACCTCCAGCGTCTGCGCCATGCGGGAAAAGTCAACACACATCAGCGAGGGTAAAAGCTTGGGCGTGTTCATCGTTGCGATCTCCTCTTTGTTTCGGACTTCGGGATAGGTGCTTTGACAGGTCAGCCGTTATCTGTTCCGGAAATCAGCGCCGTGACCTCGGCCTCCGTCGGGATCGAGGTCAGCGCGCCCCGCCGCGATACCGTGATCGCTGCGGCGGCGTTGGCAAACGTGATGCTGCGCTCCAGACTATCTCCCTGACACAGGCGGAAGCACACGGCAGCATTGAAGGTATCTCCGGCAGCCGTGGTGTCTACTGCCCGGACCTTGCGGGCGGGGAAGCGCCTACCGGTCTTCCCGTCATAGAGAAGTGCGCCGCGCGCTCCGAGCTTCAGCAGGACATACTGCGGCAGGGCACGTTGGTAGATCTCCCATGCGGCGCGCAGGGCAGATGCCTCATCCGTGACACGGATGCCTGTCATGGCGCAGGTCTCCGCTTCGTTTGGACTGATGATCAGGATCCCCTGAAATTCCTTCAGCGGTACTTTTTGTGCGGGGCCTGCGTCCAGAAAAACGGGGATGCCCTGCGCCTTTGCCATGCGGTAGGTGTCGATCGCCGTCTGCATGGGCATTTCCAGCTGCATCAGGACCATATCCGGCTTTTCCGCGTTCAGAATCACCGGGATGTCTGCGGCGTCCAGCGCCATATTTGCACCCGGAATACCATAAAGACGGGACTGGCCGGTGCTGTCGGTGAAGATGACGGCAAGGCCTGTCTGCGCGCTGCCGTCTGTGCGAAGGTAGTCTGTCCGGATACCGTGACTTTCCAGCGCAGCCTGCAGGAGCTTCCCGTTCCGGTCGCTGCCGACACAGCCGACGAGTGGTGCTTCGGCGCCGAGCTTGACCAAAGCGGCGGCCTGATTGGCTCCCTTGCCGCCGGGGGCGTAGGCATAGCCGGAGCAGGAGACCAGCTCACCGGGCTCGGGGGTCTTATTTGCGCCATACAGGGTCAGGTCCAGATTCAGACTCCCGACGACCAGAATTTTCGGCATGTTCGTGCTCTCCTTTGATGTGTTGTCTGCAGGATCACAGCTTCCGGATGACAAGCTCCGGTTCAATGATGCGGTCCTGAAAGGCCTTTTGCGGGAAGGCAATCCGGCTGGTCAGCTTTTCGATGACGGTTTCGCCCATGGCGCGGATGTTGCGCTCAATGTAGTTGAAGGGCAGGCCGAGCTCATCGAGAATATCCAGCCGGTCAAAGCCAATGCAGGTGATATCCCGGTGCAGGGTCAGTCCGGTCTGTGTGACTGCCTTCAAAAAGCCGATGCTCGTAAAGTTGTTACACGTCAGCATTGCAGTCGGCCGGTCCTCTATCTGCAGACACTGCAGACTGAGCTCATAGGCTCGTTCCACACTGTAGTCGCCGAAAAACATATACCGTTCCTCGGCCGCAAGACCACAGTCGCGCAGGGCGTCAAGATATCCGTTCTGACGTTCCCGTGCGAGAACGCGTTCCAGACCGGCATTGAGAATGCCGATCCTGGTGTGGCCGGCCTCCGCCATGCGCTGCACGGCCAGATAGGCTGCCTTATAGTTGTTGAAATAGACGCCCTCCGTATTCGGCAGATCTTCGATCCGGCGATCCAGAAACACGACCGGAGCATCCAGATCATTCAGCAGCTTTTTGATGCGCTGCAGATCTGCAGGTGACTGCGAATAGTCGACGGCAGGAGTATAGATCAGGCCCTTGATACGGTAATCACGCATATTGATCAGCGCTTTTTCGTCATTTTCACGCTGATTGCCGGAGTTGAAGCAGATCATCGTCAGGTCGTTTTGGACGATGGTGTCGGAAACAACCTTCAGGATTTCCCCGAAGAAGGGATTTTCGATCTCCGGGATCAGAACGCCGACCATGTCCGACTCGCTCCGGGAGAGGATGCGCGCCATGGTGGACGGCGTGTAATCATATTTGCGGATCACGTCCATGACCGCCTCGCGTGTGGCCGGATTTACCGATGCCGAAGCGTTCAGCACGCGGGAGACCGTGGCCTTGGATACGCCCGCCTTTTCTGCAATCTCACGGATGGTCCATTTCTTTGCCATTGCGCCTTCCCTCACAGTGTAACCGGTTTCATATATCGAATTATAACGACTTGGAATGAAATTGTCAATGCAGCAAATAAAATTTGGTAATTATGCAAGAAAATTGCGGATATAATTTGTGCAGTCCAACAGAATGAAGAAAATCTATGGTACCGGTTTCATAAAACCGTTGCAAAAGCAGAACGGCTATGCTATGATGGGATGCAAACAGAGCGAGACCGGGAGGATGAAACATGCGAAAGGTGATTATTGACACGGATCTTTGTTCGGATGATGCGGCGGCACTGCTTCTGGCGCTTCTGGACGAAACGACGCAGGTTTTGGCCGTGACGACCGTTTCCGGCGGTGTTTCGCTGGAACAGGCAACGAAGAATGCGCTGATGACCTGCGAGATCGCCGGTGCGGATGTACCGGTCTACCGCGGTGCGGCAAGGGGGCTGTTTCGGGAGCCGTTTGCGACGACGGTGATCCACGGCGCAGATGGGATGGGGGACTGCGGCCTGATCCATCCGGCAACGCGCCCGGTCGAGGGGCTCGATGCATGCGACGCGATCCTGCGGCTCGTCCGCGAGAACCCCGGCGAGATCGACCTGATCGAGCTGGCTCCGGCGACGAATGTCGGGCTTGCCGTTTTGAGGGACCGCAGCACGATGGAGCGGCTGCGGAGCATCACAGTCATGGGGACCGGCGGCTTCGGCACCGGCAACATCACGCCCGTCGCGGAGGCCAATGTGTTCGCCGATGCGGAGAGCTTTGCCCTGCTGCTGTCGCTGCAGGTCCCGAAGGACATCCTTGGCTTTGACCTCGGGATCGGCGGCTGCGCCTTCACGGAGGCGGAGCTTTCGGAGCTGGAGGCCTCCGGTGTGCCGGCTGCGCAATACACTGCGCGCGCCGGCAGCAAGCTGCTGCAGCACAACAAGCGGCTGAAGGGGAGGGGCATCATTGACATCTGCGACGGCGTGGCCATGGGCTGCTACCTCTGGCCGGAGATCGTCCTGGAAAAGGTGCCCTGCGCGGCGCGGGTCTGCTGCAGCGGCGATGCCTACGGCCAGGTCATTTTCTATCCGCCGCAGCAGCAGGCAATTATGGAAAACGTCGGGCTTTCCTTCGACTTTTCCAAAAATCGCTGCCATGTTTTCACGGCAGTTGACGCTGCGCTGTTCAAGAAAAGGGTGAAGCATGCGCTGAGCGGCGGACGGCTGTAAAAATTGTTCGACATATCCGGGACGGGCTTTGACCCGTCCTTTTTCGATCCGTCAAAATGCTGCAAAATACATGCTTACGCCCGGGATAAAATACTACTTTTGGTTGAAATGCATAAAAAAAAGAAAAAGCTAGCTGCGGGAGCTTTTTGTGTTTGAAATCAAACATGGAATTGATTATAATAGAGTCTGAAACCATAAGAGAGGGAGGCAATCGGTTTGGGTAACGAACAGTATGCAATCGAAATGCTGAATATCACCAAGCGGTTCCCCGGTATCATTGCAAACGACAACATCACGCTCCAGCTTCGCCATGGCGAGATCCATGCGCTCCTCGGCGAAAACGGCGCGGGCAAGTCCACGCTGATGAGCGTCCTGTTCGGCCTGTATCAGGCGGAAGAGGGCATTATCAAGAAGGATGGCGTGGAAGTCAAGATCAATGATCCGAACGATGCCAATGCACTGGGCATTGGCATGGTGCATCAGCACTTCAAGCTCGTGGAGTGCTTCACGGTGCTTGAAAACATCATCCTCGGCGTGGAGCCGAACAAGGCGGGCTTCCTGCAGAAGGATCAGGCCCGGGAAAAGGTCATGAAGCTCTCTGAGCAGTATGGCCTGCACGTCGACCCCGATGCTCTCATCGAGGACATCACCGTCGGCATGCAGCAGCGCACGGAGATCCTCAAGATGCTCTACCGCGACAATGAGATCCTGATTTTTGATGAGCCAACTGCCGTTTTGACGCCGCAGGAGATCGATGAGCTCATGGACATCATGCGCGGCCTGGCAAAGGAAGGCAAGTCCATCCTCTTCATCTCCCACAAGCTCAACGAGATCATGGCCGTGGCGGACCGCTGCACCGTCCTGCGCAAGGGCAAGTACATCGGCACCGTGGACATCAAGAACACGACGAAGGAAGAGCTTTCCCGCATGATGGTCGGCCGCGACGTGGAATTTGCCGTCCACAAGGAGCCTGCCAAGCCCGGCAAGCCCATCCTGGAGGTCAAGGGCCTCACGGTTGCTTCGAAGCTCCACCACAACAACGCCGTCAAGCAAGTCTCGTTCAACGTGCGCGAGGGCGAGATCGTCTGTATCGCCGGCATCGACGGAAACGGCCAGACGGAGCTCGTCTACGGCCTGACCGGCCTCGAGCCTGTGAAGGAGGGCACGGTCACGCTGTGCGGTCAGGATATCACGAATATGCAGATCCGCAAGCGTTCCATCCTCGGCATGAGCCACATCCCGGAAGACCGCCATAAGCACGGCCTCGTGCTGGACTATACGCTCGAGGACAACCTCGTGCTGCAGCGCTACTTTGAGCCGCAGTTCGTCAATGGTGCGGGCTTCCTGAAGCGCAAGAACATCCGCACCTATGCCGAGCACCTCATTGATCAGTACGACGTCCGCTCCGGTCAGGGGCCCATCACACTGGCGCGTGCCATGTCCGGCGGCAACCAGCAGAAGGCGATCATCGCCCGCGAGATCGATAAGGACCCGCAGCTGCTCATCGCCGTGCAGCCGACCCGCGGCCTCGATGTCGGCGCCATTGAGTACATCCACAAGCAGATCGTCGCTCAGCGCGACAAGAACAAGGCCGTTCTCCTCGTCTCGCTGGAGCTGGACGAGGTCATGAGCCTCTCCGACCGCATCCTTGTCATGTACGAGGGCGAGATCGTCGGCGAGCTCGATCCGAAGAAAACGACTGTTGAAGAGCTCGGCCTCTATATGGCCGGTGCAAAGAGGGAGGTGCACGGGGCATGAAAAAACGCAAGTCTCTGCTGCGCAGCGACAGCTTCCAGACCCTTCTGACCTCTCTGCTGTGCATCATTCTCGGCGTGGCCATCGGCTATGTCGTCCTGCTCATCATCAACCCCGCGGGCGCATGGAAGTCCATGTCCGCCCTGCTGAAGAATTTCTTCCATTATCCGGCGGGCAAGCTGCGCATGAAGTATTTCGGCCAGACGCTCGTCCGCACGGCGCCGCTGCTGATGTGTGCGCTGTCCATCCTGTTCGCCTATAAGGTCGGCATGTTCAACATCGGCGCGGCCGGTCAGTATGTCGCGGGCGCATGCGTCGGCCTTTATGCCGCGATCGCCTGGCAGCTGCCGTGGTACCTGTGCCTGCTGCTGGCTATTGCTGCCGGCGCGCTCCTCGGCGCTATCTCCGGCGCACTGCGTACCTACTGCAACGTCAACGTCGTCATCTCCGGCATCATGCTCAACTGGATCGCCCTGTATCTGACGAACCTGATCCTGACAACGGTCAAGCACCCGAACAGCCCCTATACGAAGTCCCTGACGGCCGCCAACCCCTCGGCTCTCATCCCGAGCCTCGGCCTGAGCAAGCTGTTCGCAGGCGAGAAGTCCGTGACCATCGCCATCCCGCTTGCTATCCTCATGGCGGTCCTCGTCTGGGTCATCCTGAACAAGACGAAGTTCGGCTATGAGCTGAAGGCGACCGGCTTCAACTTCAACGCCGCGAAGTACTGCGGCATGAAGGAAAACCGCAACGTCATCCTCACGATGGTCATCGCGGGCGGCCTTGCCGGTATGGGCGCAGGCCTGTACTATCTGACCGGCATCGAGGATTGGGAGACGACGATCTCCTCCGTTCCGGGCATGGGCTTCAACGGCATCGCCGTTGCCTTCCTCGGTGGTCTGAGCCCCTTCGGCTCCATTCTCGCCTCGTTCTTCATCCAGCATATCACGACCGGCGGCGGCAATGTCGACCTGACGGTCTATTCCCCGCAGATCTCCAGCCTGATCTCCAGCCTCATCATCTTCCTGTGCGCGTTCAGCGGCTTCCTGAAGGAGCGCCTGCAGGCCTCGCTGCGGAAGGGCGATGAGCGCCGTGCCGCGCGCGCCAAGCTTGCGGAAGAACAGAAAGGAGGTGCGCAGAAATGACACTGCTGATCCAGTATACGATCATTTTTGCCTCGGTCCTGCTTCTCGTCGCCCTGGGCGGCTGCTTCTCGGAGCGTTCCGGCGTCATCAACATCGGCCTTGAGGGCATCATGGTCATCGGCGCACTCGGCGGCGCACTTGTCATGAAATTCCTGCCGGTCTCCGTCGGCGCACCGGTCATGGTCCTGACGGTCATCCTCGCCAGCGCTGCGGCAGGCCTGCTGTACTCGCTGCTGCTTGCCATCGCCTCAATCACGTTCCGTGCGGACCAGACCATCACCGGCACGGCCATGAACCTGCTGGCAACGGCTGCTGCGACTGTCGCGGTCAAGGCTATGAACACGTCGATGTCCGGCGGCAACGACGTTTCCTCCGACATCTCCTACATTGAGCCGAAGAAGCTCTTCATCCTGAACATCGGCAAATTCGAGTTCAACTGGTTCATGCTGGTTGCCGTCATTGCACTGATCGTCTCGTTCGCTGTGCTGTATAAGACGCGCTTCGGCCTGCGCCTGCGTGCCTGCGGCGAGCATCCGCAGGCGGCGGACTCCGTCGGCATCAACGTCTACAAGATGCGTTATGCCGGTGTCATGATCTCCGGCGTGCTCGGCGGCCTCGGCGGCATCGCTTTCATCACGGCCGGCGTCAGTGTCTGGAAGTTTGAATACGGCGTCGCGGGCTTCGGTTTCCTGGCCCTCGCCGTCATGATCTTCGGCGGCTGGAGTCCGGTGAAGATCGCACTGGCTGCGATCCTGTTCGGCTTCTTCCGCGCTTTGGGCAATGTCTACTCCAGCTTTGACTTCCTGCTCAAGCTCAACATGCCCAGCGTCGTTTATAACATGCTGCCCTACTTCGTCTCCCTCATCGTTCTGGCCTTCACGTCCAAGAAGTCCAGAGCCCCGAAGGCTGAGGGCATCCCCTACGATAAGGGTCAGCGCTGAGTCCTGTTCAAACCGGTTCTCCTGCTCCCACTTTCGGGGGCAGGAGAATCCCAGACTGTCAAAAAACCTGCACAGCCGAAAGTTTCGAAGGGAGGAAAAGCGTGAAAGGAAACCGTCCGGGTGCCCTTTCGCGTCAAATAACCCGCCGCAGCGGCAGAATTGCAAAATCATGCTGCAAAATTTAATTTTGCAATTCTGAAAGCAGCTTGTCAAAAAAGTCCAAAGGGACTTTTTTGACAAGCTGAATCCTTTGCACCGGGACATGCGCAGCCCGGTATTTCGATAGAGGAGAAATAGAATGTCAAATATCATTGTGCTGGGCATCGCAGGCGGCAGCGGCAGCGGCAAAACAACGCTGATGAAGAACCTGATCGCCCGCTTTCAGGACGATGTCACCGTGCTCAGCCACGATAATTACTATCGGCCCTATGACGAGCTGACCATCGAGGAGCGCCGCAAACTCAACTATGATCATCCGGACGCCTTCGATACCGACATGATGATCGGTCATTTGAAGGAGCTGAAGGCCGGGCACAGCATCGAGTGCCCCGTCTACGACTATGCGACCTATTCCCGCACGAACGAGACCGTCACGGTCGAGCCGCGCAAGGTCATTCTGGTCGAGGGCATCCTGATCTTTGAGAACCGCGCCCTGTGCGATCAGATGGATATCAAGATCTTTGTGGATACGGACGCCGACGTCCGCCTCATCCGCCGCATCCGTCGCGACGTTGCCAAGCGCGGCCGCAGCCTCAATTCCGTGCTCGGCCAGTACCTTGCAACGGTCAAGCCCATGCACGAGCAGTTCGTGGAGCCGAGCAAAAAAAATGCTGACCTCGTCGTGCTCGAGGGCGGCAAGAATCTGGTCGCGCTCGAGATGATCATCGACCGCATCCAGCGCCACATCGACAGCAATTGAACGCAGCTTCTCGCCGGGCGGCCCTTCGGCCGCCCGGCCAGCTTGCCCAAAAAGTCCCTTCGGACTTTTTCGCCAAGCTGCTTTCAGAATTGCAAAATAAATTCTTGTACCATTATTTTGCAATTCTGCCGCTGCGGCGGGTTATTTGACGCGAAAGGACACCCTGACGGTTTCCTTTCACACTTTTCTTCCCTCCGATACTTTTGACTTGGCAGGTTCTTGACAGTCTGACCGGGCGGCCCTTCGGCCGCCCGGCGCTGTTTTTCTTTTCGGAATGGGGATTGACAGCGGCCTTCCGGCGTGCTATACTGCATATGAGCGATTTATGAGCGAAATTAACGTTCTGGTTACGGAGGTGCAGTATGAAAGCTTGGGAACGGGAGCGACGGCTGCTGGAGCGGCTGCAGGAGCAGGGCTCGCTTGCATTGACGGAGGCCTGCGCATTGACGGGGGCATCCGTCGCAACGACGCGGCGCGATTTTGAGCTGCTGCAGGAAAAGGGACTGGCTCAGCGCACGCACGGCGGCCTGCAGCTTCCGAAAAAGGAGGAGCCGAAGGGCTATCTGCAGGGAACGGCGATCCTGAATCATACGGATGAGGAAAAATACCGCATCGCGCAGGAGGCAGCGGCCTCGGTCAAGGCAGGGGAGTCCGTGTTCCTCGGCGCGGGCAAGACGTGCAATATGCTGGCGTCCATGCTCCAGAACGTCGAGCGCCTGACCGTCGTCACGACGAGCATCACGGCGGTGCTGGAGCTGGCCGAGTGCCCGAATGCGTCCGTGACGCTGCTGGGCGGCGATGTCCACGCAGGGAAGAATTATATTGAGACGCTGGACCCGGACATCAGCCATGTGTTGCGCGGCTTTTACTTTGACAAGGTCTTCATTACGGTCGACGGCATCGATCTGGAGCGCGGCTACACCGTGAACAACAAGAATCAGATCGGCCTGTACACCCAGCTTGCGCGCATGACGCGCCGGTTTTACATTCTGGCCGACAGCGCCAAGTACGACCGCCGCGCCTTTGCCAGCGTTTTTCCACCGGAAAAGACCTGCCGCATGATCACAACGAGCGGCGCACCGCAGAAGTATCTGGATTTTTATGCCCGGCAGGGGATCCCATGCACGGTACTGCCGTTTGAATGAGCGAAATATGAGCGATTGAAACCCGCACGGATGGAAGGGAAACCGGAAGATTTGTGCGGGTTTTTGCAATCGGGCCTTGGTATGTGAAAATATTTCCAAACGATTTTGGCTATTTCGCCGAAAAACAAAAAATTCTGGCTGATGTATTGACAGATCGCCAATTTTGTGGGATGATAGATGCCGTAAAGATGGGCGTAGTATGCTTGAGCGATTTTGAGCGATGCGCCCGGCAAACAAATGGAGATAGCAACTATGAGAAATGAAGGCATTGTTGAACTGTATGCCCCGCGCAGAACGCTCATCGGGCGCGACGGCATCACCAAGATCCCGCATTTTCTGCAGCGCCTGAGTTCGAAGTGCGTCCTCGTTGTGACGGATAAGGGCCTCATCAAGGTCGGCACCGCCGGAAAGGTCACGGCTGTTCTCGATAATGCGAACATCCAGTATGTGGTCTATGACGGCGTGGAGCCGAACCCCACGACCCGGATCGTTTATGACGCGCTGCATTTCTATCAGGAGCACCAGTGCGATGCGATCATCGCCATCGGCGGCGGCTCGCCGATCGATGTGGCAAAGGCCGTGAGCATCCTGTCCGCCAACGGTGGAAAGATTCAGGATTACAACGGCTACAACAAGTCGAAAAAGCGCGGTACGCCGATCATCGCCGTCAACACGACGGCCGGCACCGGCTCCGAGTGCACGCGTGCCTACGTCGTCACGGACGAAGAGACGAAGACGAAGATGCTCATGGTGGACACGAACTGCCTTGCGCATTTGGCTCTGAACGACCCGATGCTCATGGTCGGCATGCCGCCTTCTCTGACGGCTGCCACCGGTATCGACGCCCTGACGCACGCCATTGAGGCCTACATCTGCAATACGCACACGCCCTACACCGACGCTCTGTCTCTTGAGGCGGTCCGTCTGGTCTCCGGCTCGCTGCGCGACGCAGTCCGCGACGGCTCGAACATGGATGCCCGCACGAATATGTGCTGGGCCGAGTACATGGCTGGTCTCGCCTTCTCAAACGCGGGTCTCGGCCTTGTGCACGGCATTGCGCATCAGCTCGGCGGCTTCTACAACATCCCGCACGGCCTGGCAAACGCCATTCTGCTGCCGCGCGTGCTGGAGTACAACCGTCCCTACTGCATGGGCCGCCTTGCCACCGTGGCGCAGGCTATGGGCGAGAAGTGCGATAACCTCTCGGTCGATCAGGCCTCGAAGAAGGCTATTGAGGCCGTCCGCCGCCTGTGTGACGATGTGAAGATCCCGAAGCTCTGCGACACGAAATTCCGCATGGAAGACATCGACGTGCTGGCCGAGCATGCGCTGGAGGACACCGCCACGCAGACAAACATCGTCCGCCCGACGCTGGACGATGTCAAGACCATCCTTGCCAAGACGTATTACGAGGGCATCGTCCTGAAGACGGTGCAGAAATGAGGAGGCACGGCATGGAGAAATCTGAGGTCCAGAGAAAGGTCCAGCTTGCCACCTCGGAAGAGGTCTTCCGCAAAACGGGCCGGATCTTCGTTCCGGTCGCATCGTCTGCGCGCCATGTGCATCTGTGCCATGCGGATGTCGAGCGCCTGTTCGGACCGGGCCATCAGCTGACCGTGTTCCGCATGCTGTCCCAGCCGGGGCAGTACGCCTGCACGGAGCAGGTGACCATCGTCGGGCCGAAGGGTCAGCTTGCCAAGGTCCGCGTGCTCGGCCCGGAGCGCAGCGCCACGCAGGTGGAGATCGCCATGACCGACTCGTTCAAGCTCGGCATCAAGGCGCCTGTGCGCATGTCCGGCAAAACGGCCGGAACGCCGGGCTGCAGGCTCGTCGGCCCTGCCGGTGAGATCGAGCTTTCCGAGGGCGTTATCATCGCGGCGCGCCATCTGCATCTTTCCGAGGCGCAGTGTGCGCTCTTCGGCCTGCGGGACGGCCAGCCCGTCCGCCTGCGCGCCGAGGGGGAGCGTGCCGTCGTATTTGAGAATGTGATCGTCCGCAGCGGCAAGGGCCATGACATGGAGGTCCACATCGACACCGATGAGGCCAATGCCATCGCCATGCGCGGGACCCCGATGATGGAGGTCCTTCCCTGACCGGCTGCGGGTAAGAGGTAGCTATGGATCGAGCACAGCTTTACAAGTTAACAGAGCTGATCGTAGCCGAGGTCGTCCGCCGCATTGCGCAGGAGGAGCGCCGCAGGCAGCACCCCGAGCAGGTGCTCGTGCTGCTGGCCGACAGTGTCTCCTTCCCGGAAAAGCTGCAGCAGACGCTGAACGAACAGTTTGGCGTCGCCTACACGCCCGTGAGCATCCCGGAGACGAACACGTTTGCAGACGAGGCCCTGCTCTACGCCGGAAAGCTGGAGCCGGGCGGGCTGCTTGAGCGGGTGAAGGAGGCCAAAACGGTCATCCTCGTCTCGCCGCGTCTTGAGCTGCTGCGCCGCATCGCGTCCGGTGATGACGGCGACCCGCTGTCGCATCTGCTCGTGCGCGCCATTCTGTGGCAGAAGGATGTCCGGGTGTATCTCGACTATGAGCCGCCCCGCTTCCGCCGCAACACCTTCCTTGCAGATACCGCCGAGGCCATCGACACGCTGCGGCAGATGGCCGTTACGGTCTGCCCGTATTTCGCCGTGGCTCCGCAGGAGCCGGAGGGCACGGACCTCGTTACGGAAGCGGATGTTCTGGACGCCGCGAAGACGGAGAGCAAAACGATCCGCTGCCGCAGCGGCGCGATCATCACACCCGCCGCACGCGACGCACTGGCCGCGACCGATGTGATCCTGCGGTATGAAGGAGAAACAACACATGCAGCTAGCTAGAGTGAAGGGAACCGTCGTCAGCACGAACAAGGCCGAAAAGCTGAATGGGCTGAAGCTTCAGCTCATCAAGCCCATCGACATTGAGACCTGGCAGGAGAAGGGCGGCCTTCTCGTCGCCATCGACGCCGTCGGCGCAGGCGAGGGGGAAGTCGTGATGGTCGTCAGCGGCAGCTCGTCGCGCCAGACGGCCGTGACAGAGGGCAAGCCCGTCGACCTGAGCATCGTTGCCATCATTGATTCGGTCGACGTCAACGGCTCCCGGATTTTTGAGAAATTCAGCAGAGGTTGATTTCAGAAAATCAGCAAACGCGAATCTATATTAGAAAGTTGAGGATATGTTATGGCATTGACGAAAGAACAGATCCAGCAAATTGCCGCGCAGACACGCAGCAGCTTTGAGACGGGCTCGTTTGCCCCGACCGGCGTGCAGTGCCTGTTCGACGATGTGCATGACGCGATCGACACGGCCATCCGTGCTCAGCATCAGCTCATGGACATGTCGCTCGAGGAGCGTGGCAAGCTGATCGAGGCCATGCGCGTCTGCGCCCGGGAGCATGCCGAAGAGCTTGCCATTCTGGCGCACGAGGAGACCGGCTACGGCAAGGTGCCTCACAAGATCGCAAAGAACCTCCTCGCTGCGAACAAGACCCCCGGTATCGAGGATCTGCACCCCACGGCGTTCAGCGGCGACAACGGCCTGACGCTCGTTGAGACGGCGCCCTATGGCGTTATCGGCGCCATCACCCCGTCCACGAATCCCACCGCCACCATCATCAACAACTCCATCAGCATGATCTCCGCGGGCAACGCCGTGGTGTATAATCCCCATCCGGCAGCAAAGCGCGCCTCTCAGAAGGCCATGGAGCTGCTCAATGAGGCGATCGTGAAGGCGGGCGGCCCGAATGGCCTGATGACCGCTGCGAAGGAGCCGACACTCGATACCTCGAAGGTCATTATGACCCACAAGGCCATCAAGATGCTGGCCGTCACCGGCGGTGAGGCCGTTGTCGGCGTGGCCATGAAGTCCGGCAAGAAGTGCGTTGCCGCAGGCCCGGGCAACCCCCCTGTCATCGTCGACGAGACCGCCGATATCGCGCAGGCTGCCAAGGACATCGTCGACGGCGCGAGCTTCGACAATAATGTCCTGTGCGTGGCCGAGAAGGAAGTCTTCATGGTCAACTCCATTGCCGACTCCCTCATGAACACGATGGAAAAGTGCGGCGCTTACCGCGTCTACGGTGAGGATATCGACAAGATCGTCCGCACCGTGCTCATCCAGAAGGACGGCAAGTATGTCATCAACCGCAAGTTTGTCGGCCATGACGCAACGTACATCCTCCGCGAGAGCGGCGTGCAGTTCAGCGGCGATCCCGTGCTTGTCATCGCCGATGTCGACCGCTATCATCCGTTTGTCGAGGTCGAGATGCTCATGCCGGTGCTCGGCATGGTCCGCGTGAACAACTTCGACGAGGCGCTGGACGAGGCCTTCCGCGCAGAGCATGGCTGCCAGCACTCCGCGATGATCCATTCCTCCAACGTGCACAACATGTCCCGTGCGGCCCGCCGCATGAACACGACCATCTTCGTCAAGAATGCCCCGTCCTACTCCGGTCTGGGCTTCGGCGGCGAGGGCTACACCACGCTGACCATCGCCACTCCGACTGGCGAGGGCCTGACGAGCGCGAAGTCCTTTACGCGCGCAAGACGCTGTGTGCTGAAGGGCGACTTCCGCATCATCTGAGGCGGACGGGATGGAGCTGAATAAACTGGTCTGCGACGCCGGTATTCTCGGCGCGGGCGGCGCGGGCTTTCCCACCCATGTAAAGATCAACTGCAAGGCCGAATTCGTCCTTGCAAACGGAGCCGAGTGTGAGCCGCTGCTGCGGGTCGACCAGCAGGTCATGCAGTATTTCGCAGCCGATGTCGTGCGCGGCATCCGCGCCGTGAAGGAATTCACCGGTGCGAAGCGCGCGGTCATCTGCCTGAAGGAGCATTACCACGCTGCCGTTGCCGCGTTGCAGGAAGTGCTGAAGGACGCGGACGATGTGGAGCTGCATCTGCTGCAGGGCTATTATCCTGCAGGCGATGAGCAGCAGATCGTCTACGAGGTCACGGGGCGCGTCGTCCCGACCGGCGGTCTGCCGCTGGATGTCGGCGCGGTCGTGTGCAACGTCAGCACGCTCACGAATATTGCCGCCGCGCTCGACGGCAAGAAGGTCACGGAGAAGTATGTCACGGTCGGTGGCGCGGTGAAGAACCCTGTCACGCTCCGCGTTCCGGTCGGCATCTCCCTGCAGGAGCTTATGGACGCCGCCGGCGGTCCCACCTGCGACTGCAAATACATCATCGGCGGCCCGTGCATGGGCCAGGTGGTCGACACGCTGGACATCCCGGTGACGAAGACGACCGGCGGCCTGCTGGCCATCCCGAAGGATCACCCCCTGCTGGAGCGGAAGTCTCCGAAGCTCAATCTGCAGCTCATCATGTCGGTCTGCTGCCAGTGCTCCATGTGCACGCAGATGTGCCCGCGCAACGCGCTCGGCCTGAATGTGCAGCCGCATAAGGCCATGCGCAGTCTGGCAAGCGGCGGCGATCTGCTGGGCGAATTCAACGGCATCTTCTCCTGCTGCAACTGCGGACTATGCACCTATTACGCCTGCAACTTCGGCCTGAAGCCCTCGCAGGTGATGCAGACGCTCAAGTCTGCCATTGCCTCGAAGGGCCTTCGCCCCCGTAAGGAGGTCTACGGCCCGGTGGACGGCGGCCTGGAGAACAAGAAGGTCCCGGTCGAGCGTCTGATCGCGCGCCTCGGCATCGCGGAATACGACGTTCCCGCGCCCATGGCGGAAAAGCCCCTGACGACGAGCTGCGTGCGCATCGCGCTGCGCATGGGCGTCGGCGCTCCGAGCGTTCCGGTCGTTGCGGTCGGGGATAAGGTCCGCAAGAACCAGCTCGTGGCCGACATCGCGGAGAAGAAGCTCGGCGTCAAGATGCATGCCAGCATCTCCGGCGTCGTGACGGACATCACCGCCGACTACATTGAGATAAGGAAGGCTGCCAAATGAATGCACTGGGTATGATTGAAGTTCAGAGCATCCCGCTCGGCGTCAACGCCGGCGATGCGATGCTCAAGGCCGCGACGGTCCAGCTTGTCACGGCGCAGCCGGTCTGCGCGGGCAAGTACATCGTGATCGTCACGGGCGAGGTCTCCGCCGTCAGCGAAAGCGTCGCGGCAGGCAAGGCCGAGGCCGGTCAGCGCCTGATCGACAGCATGGTGATCTCCCATGTGCACGAGCAGGTGCCCCGCGCCATCAACGCCTGCAACGAGATCGGCGAGGTCGCTGCCATCGGCGTTATGGAGGCCTACAGCCTCTGCGCAGCCGTTGTCGCAGCCGATGCAGCCGTGAAGGCGGCTGATATCCACCTGATGGACGTTCGTCTCGGCCGCGGCCTGGGCGGCAAGTCCTTCATCACCATGACGGGCGACGTTGCTGCCGTGCGCGCTGCCATCCATGCTGCCGAGGGCATGCCCGAGGTCAAGGGCCTGCTGTCGGAGAGCGTTGTGATCCCGCACCCGCATCCCGATATCGTCAAGTCCCTTTATTAAGCGTAAAAATATTTTCACATATACAATCATTGGAGGTTTTTTATCATGAAAGAAGCATTAGGCATGATCGAGACCCGCGGCCTGATCGGCGCTGTCGAAGCAGCCGATGCCATGGTCAAGGCAGCTAATGTTCATCTGATCGGCAAGCAGCAGATCGGCTCCGGCCTCGTGACCGTCATGGTCCGCGGCGATGTCGGCGCTGTCAAGGCCGCTGTCGATGCAGGCGCTACCGCCGCGAAGCGCGTTGGCGAGCTGTACGGCACCCATGTCATCCCGTCCCCGCACGACGACGTGGAGAACATCCTGCCCACCCTCGGCTGATTTTTTCAGAATTGATTTACGGAGGAAATAACCTATGAAACTCGCTCTTGGTATGATTGAGACCCGCGGCCTGATCGGCGCTGTCGAAGCAGCCGATGCCATGGTCAAGGCAGCTAATGTTCATCTGATCGGCAAGCAGCAGATCGGCTCCGGCCTCGTGACCGTCATGGTCCGCGGCGATGTCGGCGCTGTCAAGGCCGCTGTCGACGCAGGTGCTACCGCCGCAAAGCGCGTCGGCGAGCTGTACGGCACCCATGTCATCCCGTCTCCGCACGACGACGTGGAAGCCATCCTGCCGAACATCGGTTAAGCTATGTATATCGGGGAAGTCGTCGGCTGCGTCGTGGCGAGCGTGAAGGAGGAGCGGCTGGAAAATATCCCGCTGCTCGTCGTTCAGCTCATTGAAAAAGGCGTAAAAACGAAGATGATCGTGGCTGCCGACGCGACCCGGCAGGCCGGTCGCGGGGACTTTGTCTTCATGATCGGCTCCAAGGAGGCGGCGCGCATGTTCCGCAAGACGGTGCCTGCGGCCGACTCGGCGATCGTCGGTTTTATCGACTCGTACAATGTCAGAATTAAAGAATAATCTGGAGGAATAACCTATGAAACTCGCTCTTGGTATGATCGAGACCCGCGGCCTCATCGGCGCTGTCGAAGCTGCTGATGCTATGGTCAAGGCAGCCGATGTGCATCTCATCGGTGAGCAGAAGATCGGCTCCGGCCTCGTGACCGTTATGGTCCGCGGCGATGTCGGCGCTGTCAAGGCTGCTGTGGACGCAGGCGCCACCGCTGCAAAGCGCGTCGGTGAGCTGTACGGCACCCATGTCATCCCGTCCCCGCACGATGACGTGGAGGCTATCCTGCCGAAGCTCGGATGAAGCTGGCCAGGGTCGTCGGGAACGTCGTCTCTACGGTGAAGGATGCCTGCTACACCGGTCAGAAGCTGATGATCATCGACTATATCGACGAGAACGGCAGTTTGACCGGGAATCAGGCCATCGCCTTTGACGTGGCGGACGCCGGGATCGGGGATACGGTCCTTGTGAATGTCGAGGGCGGCTCGGCGAACATGTTCCTCGGCCGCTCCGTCATCGCCGATCTGACGATCTGCGGTGTCATCGACCACATCACGCTCGACGGCGAGACCCGGGAATACCACTGAGGTGACGCATTCCCACATTCCACGAAACAGGTGAGATGGATATGGATATCGAAGCGATCCGGAAACAGGTGGAGCAGCAGGTCATGCAGTATTTCCATCTGGAACCGACGGTAACGGACGCGCCCTATGCCGGCATGGTCACGGGCGTGGACGTGATCTCCCATCTGGAGCACTCTCTTCTCAACCCCGACACGACGCTTGAGACCATCGAGCGCGAATGTGCCGTCGCACGGAAATACTCCGTCGCAGCGGTCTGCGTTGCACCGTACTATGTACCGGCTGCGCGCGAGATCCTGCTCGGCAGCCCCGTCGCCGTCGGCACGGCCATCGGGTTCCCGCACGGCTGCATGTCGCAGGCCGCCAAGCTGGCGGAGCTGCGCGAGTGCATGGCCAACGGAGCCACGGAGATCGACGTCGCCCTGAACGTGCTGGCCATCAGGTCCGGCCGTCTCGATGTGGCGCAGCGTGAGCTCGATGAGCTCGTGCGCTGTGCGGTCGGCAAGGTCCAGCTCAAGGCCGTGTTCGAGCATGCGCTCTACACGCCGGAGGAGAAGCGCGCCGTTCTGCAGATGCTGCGCAGCAGCGGCGTGAACTATGTGAAGATCCAGAATATGCTCAGCGGCCACAGCGCCCGCGTTGAGGATGTCCGCTTTGCCAGCGAGATCCTCGGCCGCAATGTCGGCATCAAGATCGACGGCGGCATCAAGACGCTCGCGCAGGCAGAAGAACTGCTTGCCGCAGGCGCAACGCGCCTTGGCCTGACGGCCACGGCGAAGATCGCCGAGGAAGCGCTGAAAAACGCATAAACGATACGAAAGGAAACGACTTTCAATGGATATCAATGAAATTATCAGACAGGTAACGGAGGAGATCTGCTCCAAGTACGGCGCGCAGACCCAGACGCCCGCCGCCGGCGACGGCTATACCCCGGCAGACATGGCCAAGTACATTGACCATACCTACCTGAAGCCGGAAGCCAGCGTCAACGAGATCCGCAAGATCTGCGACGAGGCCAAGAAGTATCACTGCGCCAGCGTGTGCGTGAACCCCTCCTACATTCAGTATGTTGCCCAGCAGCTCGAGGGCAGCGGCGTGACGCCGTGCTGCGTCATCGCTTTCCCGTTCGGCACCAGCACCCCCGAGGCGAAGGCCTTCGAGGCCTCCGACGCCGCCTCCAAGGGCGCTCGTGAGATCGACATGGTCATCAATGTCGGCGCCATCAAGTCCGGCGACTGGCTGCTTGTCAAGCGCGACATTGAGGGCGTTGTCAACGCCGTCAAGGGCCGTGCCAAGGTCAAGGTCATCATCGAGGCCTGCCTCCTGACCGACGAAGAGAAGGTCAAGGCCTGCACCGTCGCGAAGCTCGCCGGCGCTGCCTTCGTGAAGACCTCCACCGGTTATTCCACCGGCGGCGCTACCGTCGAGGATGTCCGCCTGATGCGCGAGACCGTCGGCCCCGAGATGGGCGTCAAGGCCTCCGGCGGCGTTCGTACCTATGACGATGCCGTTGCCATGCTCAAGGCCGGTGCAAACCGTCTGGGCTGCAGCTCCACGATGAAGATCGTCAGCGGCGTGAAGGAAGACGAGCATAAGTGCGTCAACTGCGGCAACTGCAAGAACCAGTGCCCGTCCGGCAACGTCGAAATCCGCAAGAAGCTGTATTGATTTATTCCAAGCGCAACATAGAAAGGATCTGACCCCCATGAGAAAACCCATGATCGCGGGCAACTGGAAAATGAACAAGACGCCCGCTGAGACCGTCGCCCTTGTGGAAGACCTGAAGAAGATCCAGGTCCGCACGAAGGCGGAAGTCGTTGTCTGCCCGATGACCGTCAGCCTGTTCGCTGCCGCAACGCAGCTGAAGGGCACGGACATCAAGCTCGGTGCGCAGAACGTCCATTTTGAGGACAAGGGCGCTTTCACCGGCGAGTGCAACATCGCCAGCCTGAAGGAGCTCGGCGTCGAGTATGTCATCCTCGGCCATTCCGAGCGTCGTCAGTACTTCGCCGAGACCGACGAGACCGTCAACAAGAAGGTCCTGAAGGTCCTGGCCGAAGGCCTGAAGCCCATCGTCTGCGTCGGTGAGAGCCTGCAGCAGAAGCAGACCAACATCACGAACGAAGTCGTCTGCATGCAGACGAAGGCCGCTCTGTGCGGCGTCAGCCCGGCAAAGGTGACGGATGTCGTCATCGCCTATGAGCCGATCTGGGCCATTGGCACCGGCATGACCGCCACGGCGACGGACGCTAACCGCACCATCGCCGCCATCCGTGCTGCGATCCGCGAGCTGTTCGGTGACGCTGCCGATCAGGTCCGTATCCTCTACGGCGGCAGCATGAACGACAAGAACGCGACTGAGCTGATGAGCCAGCCTGAGATCGACGGCGGCCTGATTGGCGGCGCGAGCCTTGTTGCCGAGAAGTTCGAGAAGGTCATCAACTATCACGGCTGATCCTATTCGGAACAACACGAGCCCCGGTGCACCAGCACCGGGGCTTTGCTTGTCTGCGGATGATGTAAAAAGCTCCCGGTGCGGTTTGATACTGCACCGGAAGCTTTTCCGTCGGAAACGGTTATTTCGTATTCTCGAACACGTCGTGATTCCGGACGAAGTATTCGATGCCGGAATAGAGCGTCGTGACGGTAATAGCGGCCACGACGACCCAGTCGAGCACCTCGCTGAACACGAAGCGGCGGCCGAAGACGAGCATGAAGCTCAGGCCTGTCATGGTGACAGCAGTCTTGACCTTACCGGACCAACCGGCTGCAATGACGCGGCCCTTTCCGGCGGCGATGAGACGCAGGCCTGTCACGGCAAATTCGCGCGCCAGAACGATCATCAGTGCCCAGGCAGGATAGATGCCCCATTCGCAGAACATGGCCATAGCGGCGATGACAAGCACCTTATCGGCCAGCGGGTCAAGGAATTTGCCAAGGTCCGTCACCTGATTGCAGCGGCGCGCGATCTGACCGTCCAGAATATCGGAAAGACTGGCCACGGCAAACACGACGCAGGAGACGATCTGCATCCAGCTCCAGATCTCACTGAGGTACATACAGACCAGAAAAACCGGGATCATCACGACACGAAACAACGTGATCTTCGTTGCAGTCGTCATTATGCATTCTCCTCCATTTCACCGACCAGGTCGCCGTCCTCGGCGCCTGTGATGCGGACCATTACAAACTCACCGGGAACGACACTGCGCGCCGCAGAGAACAGCACACGGCCGTCGATATCGGGCGAGTCGGCATAGGTCCGGCCGAAGCAGCGGCCGGTCTCCGGCTCCTCGCCCTCGCAAAGCACCTCCATGACCGTCCCGACGCGGGCTGCGTTGTACTCATCCATGATGCGCGACTGCAGCTCGGCGATGATCTCGGCGCGGCGCTGCGCGACCTCCTCGTCCGCATGTTCCATTTTGGCGGCAGGCGTTCCGTCCTCGGGGGAGAACACGAACGCACCGACGCGCTCGAGCTTGTTCTCACGGAGCCAGGCACAGAGCTCTTCGAACTCGGCCTCGCCCTCGCCGGGCAGGCCCGTGATGAGGCTCGTGCGGATGACGGCGTCGGGCAGGCGGCTGCGCAGCTTCTGGAGCATCTCGTCCAGCTCGGCGCGGGTCCCGCGGCGGTTCATGCGGCGCAGGATCGCGTCGTTCACATGCTGGATAGGAATGTCCATGTAGTTGACGAGCTTCGGCTCGGACGCGAACGTGTCCAGCAGCTCGTCCGTGATCATATCGGGGTAGAGGTAGTGCACGCGGATCCAGTGGAAGCCCTCAATGCGGCACAGCTCGTGCAGCAGGAGGGGAAGGCGCGGCGCGCCGTACAGGTCCGTGCCGTAGCGGCTCGTGTCCTGCGCGACGACGATCAGCTCCTTGACGCCGGACTCCGCAAGGCCGCGGGCCTCCTGCAGGATGTCCTCCACGGCGCGGCTGCGGTAGCGCCCGCGCAGATGGGGGATGATGCAGAAGGCGCAGAAATTGTTGCAGCCCTCGGCGATCTTGATGTAGGCATAGTGCTGCGGCGTCGTGAGCACGCGCCCGGCCTCGTCTGCCGGGGCGTCGATGTCGCCGAACTCGCTGACGGTCTCGCCGCCGTTCAGCAGGCGGTCCGCCACGGAGACGATGTCGTCATAGCTGCCTGTACCGAGTACGCCGTCGACCTCCGGCATCTCCTGCAGGATCTCGTCCTGATAGCGCTGCGACAGGCAGCCTGTCACGAGCAGCCGGCCGATGCGGCCCTCCTGCTTCAGCGCGCCCATGGCGAGAATGTTGTCGATGGCCTCGCTCTTGGCCGAGTCGATAAAGCCGCAGGTGTTGACGATCACGAGATCCGCGCCGTCCACATCCTCCTGCAGGGTGTAGCCTGCCTGCTGCAGGCGATAGAGCATCTGTTCTGCGTTGACCTGATTTTTGGCACAGCCAAGGGAGATCATTCCCACTCGTTTGCCCATCGGGGTTGTACCTCTTTCCTTATTCCTCCGGAAGATCCGGGTCGTAACGTTCGAGCGCGCGGCGGATATCGCCCCACGCATGGCCGCGGCGCAGCAGCGCGTCTGCTGCGCGGCGGATCTCCGTGCGGTCGGGCTGCCTGCCGCGGAACCGCTTCTGTAAAAATGCGTCGATCGCGTCGTCCTGCTCCGGGAGCTCGGCAAGAGCCTCGTCCCACAGCTCGCGCGGGATGTGCTTGGCGTAGAGCATCTGCCGGATGCGTGCCGCGCCGTAGCCCTTTGCCGTGCCGCTGCGGACGATCTGCCGGGCTGCGGCCTCGTCATCGAGCAGGGAGAGCCCGTCAAGCCATTCGACGGCCTGCCTGGCGTTCTCGGGCGATTCGCCCTTCTGGCGCAGACGGTGCTCCAGCTCGGCGCGGGAGACCGTTGCGGCGGACAGAATGCGAACGGCGCGCTCCTTTGCGGACGCGGAGCCGGCAGCGGCCTCGAGCGAGGCGCGTGCGGCGTCCGGGATGTCCATGCCGGGGCGCAGGCTCAGGTCCGCGACCACGGCCGGGAGCACCAGCATGGCTTCGCCGCTGTCAAAGCGCAGACGCAGCTTGCCCTGCGGCGAGCGCGTCTGTTCAATGGCAAGCAGACGCATTATTCGGCGTCAAAGTCGTCCGCAGAAACATCCACGGGCTTGGCGGGGGCGGCGGGCTGCTTGATGCGGCTGTTCTGGACCTCCATCAGGTGGGCACGGACGCGCGCCTCCAGCTCGGCGGCCAGCTCAGGGTGATCGGCGATATACTGCTTGGCATTGTCGCGGCCCTGCCCGATGCGCTCGTCGCCGACGGAGAACCAGCTGCCGCTCTTATTGACAAGCTCCAGCGTGACGGCGATATCCAGCAGCTCGCCGAAGCGGGAGATGCCCTCGCCGTACATGATATCGAACACGGCCTCACGGAAGGGGGGCGCGCACTTGTTCTTGATGACCTTCACGCGCGTGCGGTTGCCGACGATCTCAGTGCCGCTCTTGATGGCCTCAATCTTGCGGACGTCCAGACGCACGGAGGAGTAGAACTTCAGGGCGTTGCCACCGGTCGTGGTCTCGGGGTTGCCGTACATGACGCCGATCTTCATGCGCAGCTGGTTGATGAAGATGACGATGCAGTTTGTCTTGGAGACGGTGCCTGCCAGCTTGCGCAGAGCCTGCGACATCAGGCGGGCCTGCAGGCCGACAAAGGCCTCACCCATCTCACCCTCGATCTCGGCGCGGGGCGTCAGAGCAGCGACAGAGTCGACGACGACGACGTCAATGGCGCCGGAGCGGACGAGGGCATCTGTGATATCGAGAGCCTGTTCGCCGGTGTCCGGCTGGGAAACGAGCATGGAGTCGATGTCCACGCCGATGGCGGCCGCATAAACGGGATCGAGCGCGTGTTCGGCGTCCACAAAGGCAACCTCGCCGCCGCGCTTCTGTGCCTCCGCCAAAACGTGCAGGGCAAGCGTCGTCTTACCGGAGGATTCCGGACCGTAGATCTCGACGATACGGCCGCGGGGCAGGCCGCCGATGCCGAGGGCGGCGTCCAGCGCAAGGGAGCCGGTGGGGATGGCGTCCACGTTCATCTCCGGACGGTCGCCCAGACGCATGACGGCGCCCTTGCCATAGTTTTTCTCGATCTGGTGCAGCGCGGTCTCCAGCGCTTTTTTCTTGTCGTCTGCGGGCGCGGGGGCCTCGTAGGCGGGCTTTTTCTGTGCCATGGTCAGCCTTCCTCTCTCTTCCGGGCGAGAACGGCCCGGGTGATGTCTGCGGTGTCTTTTTTCAGCTCCGCGATCTCATAGCCTGCGCGGCGCAGCAGGCCGCACACGGCGGCATCCTGACCCATGCCGAATTCAAAGCACAGCCAGCCGCCGGGGTTGAGCGCGGGGGTGAAGTTGCGCACGATGGCGCGGTAAAAATCCAGCCCGTCGTCGCCGCCCCAGAGCGCCAGATGCGGCTCATAGTCGCGGACGGACGGATCGAGCGTCTCCATTTCCGCCGTTGTGACATAGGGCGGATTCGAGACGATCAGGTCAAAGGTGCCGAGAAACGGGGCCGCGGGCTGCCGGACGTCGATCGTCAGGCACTTCACACGGCCGGACAGGCGCTGGCTGCCGACGTTCTGCCGGGCCACGCGCAGCGCGGCAGGGGAGACGTCGCCGAGCGTCACGCGCGCGTCCTTCACGCGGCGGGCGATGGCAAGGCCGATGCAGCCGGAGCCGGTGCACAGATCCAGAATGCGCGGATTCTGCTCGAGAAACAGCGCCTTTTTGATGGCAAGCTCCGTTACGGCCATGGTGTCGTCGCGGGGAATGAGCACGTCGGGCGTGACGGTGAGCGTCATGCCGTAGAAGTCCCATTCACCGAGGATGTAGGGCATGGGCTCTCCTGCCACGCGGCGGCGCACAAAGGACTGCGCCAGCTCACAGATCTCCTCAGAGGCGTAGAGGTCGCGGTCCGAGATCAGCTGCTCTGCCGTTTTGCCGGAGGCCGCGCAGATGAGCTCCCGCGCGACGTTCGAGGCAAACTGGCCCTCTGTGGGCAGCAGGGCGCGGCGGGCGTCGAGATAGAGCTCGGCGTATTTCTTTACCACCGGTCCTCGCCCTCCTTTTCCGGCAGAACGAGCGTCAGCGCCTCGATGCCGACCTCCAGCATGGAGTCGTCCGGCTCGTTTGTCGTCAGGTACTGCAGCCACATGCCGGGAGCGGACAGCGCGCGCGTCAGCCAGTTGTCATGGCGGCCGACGAGACGGTTGAATTCATAGCTGATGCCGACGACGATCGGCAGGAGCAGGAGCTTCACCACCACGCGCACGATGGCCTCGAGCCAGTGCGAGGTGATGCCCGCCGTAAGCGGCCGCAGCAGCGGCGTGGCAAGGGAAAAGACCAGAATGGAGACGATCATCACGACGAACAGGAAGCTTGTGCCGCAGCGCGGGTGCAGGCGGGTCATTTTGCGCGCGTTTTCGACCGTCAGGGGGAGCTTAGCCTCGTAGCAGCGGATGGTCTTATGCTCCGCGCCGTGATAGGAGAAGACGCGGCGCATGTCCTTCATGCGGGACACGAGGAACATGTAAGCAAGGAAGATCACGATGCGCAGCAGGCCCTCGAGCAGGTTGCGCACGATCTCATTCGTGGTGACAAAGCGGTTCAGGAACGAGCCGAGCAGCGACGGCAGCACGAAGAACAGCGCGATGGAGAACGCCAGTCCGAGCACGACGGAGAACGTGATGAGCGCGTTCTGCGCCTTCTCGGAGGACAGGCGCTTTTCCAGCCAGGCCTCAAAACGGCCGGGCTCCTTGGCCTTCTCGTCTTCCTCCTCGTCTGCGAAGAAATCCGCGGAATACATGAGGGCGGAAACGCCGGTCTTCATGGATGTGCAGAAATTGAAGATGCCGCGGATGAACGGCAGCTTCTTCGGCGACCACTTCTGCGAGAGCTTCCGCGGCTCGACCTTGCGCTGCAGGCCGTCCTTCGTGCGGACGACAACGGCGGATTTCTCCGGGCCGAGCATCATAATGCCCTCGATGAGGGCCTGCCCGCCGATCATGGTCTTGAATTGTTCCTGCGGCTGCTGTGTGTTCTTTTTTGCCATGTGTTTCCTTTCTATTGCTCTGCAATGGGGAGCCGGATGGTGACGACCGCGCCGCCGCCCTTGGCATTGGCGATGTCGAGCACGCCGTTGTGCATCGTAACGATCTCTTCGCAGACCGCAAGGCCGATGCCGCTGCCGCGCGCCTTGGAGGCGCCCTTGTAGAATTTCTTTTTCACAAGCGGCAGCTCCTCTTCGGGAATGCCGGGACCGAAGTCGCGGATGCGGATGACGACGGAGTCCTGCCCGTCTGCGTTTTCCCGGCAGATCTCGGCCGTGATCCTGCCGCCCTCGCCGCCGTGCTTGGCGGCATTGTCCAGAATATTCAGGAAGACCTGCTTCATCCGCGCCGGATCGCAGGGAATTTCGGGGATATCGTCGTCATTTTCCAGGTAGTCCAGTACGATGCCCTCCTGCCGCAGCCGGGAGCCGTACATGAATACGGTGTCCTCAAACTCCGTGCGCAGGTCGCACGGCACGACGTTCAGGGTAAAGCGGCCGTCCTGAAGGCGGGTGAACTCCAGCAGCTCCTCGACCATGTCCGTCAGGCGGGCGGCCTCGCGCTGGATGATGCTCAGGCCGCGGCGGGCCTCAGCGCTGTCAACGCCAGCTCCGGCGGACAGCAGCGTTTCGCTCCAGCCGCTGATGGCTGTGAGCGGGGTGCGCAGCTCATGCGAGACGGACGAGACGAACTCGGACTGCATTTTCTCTGCGCGGCTGATCTTTTCAGACATTTCGTTGATGGTGTCCGTCAGCTCGCCGATCTCGTCGTCGGACTTCCGCGGGATCTGCACGCCATAGCTGCCGGCGGAGATGCGCTTGGCCGTGGCGGTCAGCTCCTGCACCGGGACAAGGATGGATTTGACAAAGTAGCGGCCGCTGACATAGACAACGAGCAGCACGATCAGGCCGACAAGCGCGGCGCACAGGCTGAAGAGCATGATCTGCCGGTCGGCGCGGCGCAGGCTCGTGACATAGCGCAGCACGCCGATGACCTCGCCGTTTGTATAGATGAGCGGGCTGGAGACTGCCATGATGCGCTCGCCGGTCGCGGGATTTGTTCCGGCGTAGGACGCGATGGCCTTCGTCTCGATGGCCTCGCGGATGTCGGACGTCACACCGGCCATACCGGAGTACACGCCGTAGGACGAGGCGACGATGCGGTTGTTCGTGTTGACGAACTGCAGCTCCATCTGGTCCTTCGAGTCAAAGCTCTGGGCGAATTTTGCGCAGGACTGGTAATATTCGTTGTAGCTCTGGCGGACGTAGTTGTCGAAAAAGCTCGTGCTCGTGCGCGCTTTGGCCTCCATCCCGGCCTCCATGCTGGAGTAGTAATAGGCTGCGACCATGATCGAAAGCGCGATCACGCAGAGAAGCACGATGGCAAACAGAATGCTCAGCGTATTGCGCAGCCAGCGCTTCTGCAGGCCGCTGTTTCGTTTCATGGCGGTTCCTCCCGGGCTTACAGACCCCATTTATAGCCGTAGCCCCAGACCGTGGTGATGTAGGTCGGGTTTGCGGTGTTATCCTCGATCTTGATGCGCAGGCGGCGGATGTTCACATCCACGATCTTGAGCTCACCGTCATAATCGCGGCCCCAGACCGAGGTGAGAATGTCTTCCCGCGACAGGGCGCGGCCGGGGTTCTGCATGAACAGCTGCAGAATGGCGAACTCCACCTGCGTGAGCTTGATGCGGCGGCCGCTCTTTTCGAGTGTGCGGTTGCGCAGGTTGAGCGTGAACGGCTCGTGGACGATGACTTCGGGATCGGCCTCGGCCGCGCCGCCGATGCGGCGGTAGAGCGCGTCGATGCGCGCCGTCAGCTCGGCGGGGGAGAAGGGCTTGGTGACATAGTCGTCCGCGCCGGTCATAAGGCCCGTGACCTTGTCCATCTCCTGCGTGCGCGCCGTGAGCATGATGATGCCGATGGTCTTGTTCGTCGCACGGATGCTGCGGCAGACCTCGAAGCCGTCGATATCCGGCAGCATGATGTCCAGAATGGCCACGCCGGTGTCCGGGTTTTCCTTCAGGCGCTCAAGCGCCTCGCGGCCGGTCCCGGCCTCGATGGCCTCATAGCCCGCCCGCTTGAGATTGATGACGACGAAGCTGCGGATGCTGACCTCGTCCTCCAGAATCAGTACCTTTTTCATGCTTCTCTCCTTTTCCTGCCTTCCGCCGAGCGGCGGAGACTGCAACGGGGATCGGTCAGGACGTTGTAACGTCGCCGGTCTTCCAGTCGTTCTGAATAAAATGGAATTGCGTGCGGATGGCATCGGCCGTGATGCCGAGCGCCACGGCGCGGCGTGCCAGACGGCAGACATAGACCGTCTCACCCTTCTGCGTCAGGACCTGCCAGCCGTCTCCAAGTGCGCTGAGGTCCGATGCGGACAGGGCGGCAATCGTCAGAAGCTCCTCAGTGCTGCCGCCGGCTTCCCACAGAAAGCGGTAGCCGAGCGTGCTGCCTGCCACGGCGCTGCGTGTGAGCACGAGGTGCTCCTGCCACAACGTCGGGATCTGCAGATACCAGCCGCCCGTGTGGCAGTGGAATGTCAGCAGCTTCTCGTCCCGGGAACCGTCGAGCTGCAGATTATACCAGCTGACAAGGTACTGATCCTGCGAGCTGGCATCATAGTCGAGCGACGGCATGGGGCAGAGCATCGGCAGCTCGATCAGGCCGTCCTTGTCGATGTCGCCGCCGTAAATGTAGTAATCACGCAGGGTCTGCACGTCGGTGTTGGCGTCCTCCGAGCGGGAGAGGTTGGTGAACACCCCGTCGCGGAAGACGAAAATATCTGTGATCAGGCTGCCGTCGCTGTACTCCGAGGCGACGAAGACCGCTGCGACGTTCCGGCACATATAGCCCGTCAGAATGCGCTTGACGGACGAGACAGCCACAGACATCGAGACCTCGCGCTCACGCTTGAGCTGACCGTCGGCCCAGCAGTACAGCTCGGCAATACCGTTCTGCGAATCGCCGCCGCTGTGCAGCACAACGATCTCCTGCCGGCTGTCCGCGTCCAGATCGGCCGTGACGAACTCAGCGTATTCCGTACTCATCAGCTCGGTCAGCGTGCCGCCGTGCAGGGAATAGACATTCATGAGCTGCGGGACCTGATCGCTGATCTGGCGGCCGACGACGAGCTCATAGCCGGGCTGATCGTCGAACGCAACATAGGAGACATGGTGGAACGCGCTGCCTGCGCCCTGCACGGATGCAGCCAGCGTGAAGGCATCGTTTTGCCGGTCAAAGACATAGATGCCGAGCGGAAGCTCACCGGTCGTTTTGCAGTAGACGACGGCTTCGTCCTCACCGTCGCCGTCGAGGTCGACCATCTGCACGACCTGCTGGTTATCGCCGGAGACCGGCGGGGCATAGACCGCACCGTCCGGCAGGGCCAATTCGATGGCGTTCTGCAGGTCATAGTATTCCTCTGACTGCTTCGGAACGGCGTAAAGTCCCTCTGCGGGCTCCAGAAAGCACCCGCAGAGCAGCAGGCAGGCTATCAGCAGGGGAAGGAAGCGGATGCATTTCTTCTTCATCGGGTGCGTTCTCCTTTCGCCGATATTCTCCGTCCAATATTATAACATAAATCGTAACCATTGTGTAGTGGGTCTGTCATTTTTGTGGGCAAAATTTCGGCCGGGCAGGGTCATTTCAGCACGACGGAATCCTCACCGAGCAGGGTGCGCAGCTCCTGCAGCATATCGCCGCGCAGGCCGCACTGTGTGCCGCGGCGGACGCCCGTATCCGCAAAATACAGGACAGCCGCCACATTGCCGGGGAACATGTTGAGCGTGGCGCGGACCTTGCCGAACAGCGGCGACTGCTCCGACGGCAGGCGCAGATACAGCCGCGAGGCCTGCAGGACCGTCTGCTCCTGCGCAGCGGGGCGCGGCGCGGCGGCCATGGGCGGCGGAGCCTGCTTTGTGAAGGACTCAAGCGGGTCAAAGCGATTGACCACGAGCTGTGGGGCCTTTTCGTCGCGCACGGAGATGCGGCCCTCGGCTACGACGGCGGTGTTTTCCGTCAGCAGGCTGCCGCTGCGTTCGAGCACGTTCGAGAACGTCAGCAGCTCCATCGCCGCCGTGTCGTCCTCCAGTGTGACATAGGCCATCATGGATCCGTTGCGGGTCGTCTTGCGGCGGATCTCCTCGACCATGCCCGCGATGCGGACGTTCTGGCCGTCGTGGAAGAAGCCGTCGTTCTCTTCAAACGACTGCAGGATGCGCAGCACGGGCGTGACGCCCGCCGCGCGCAGCCGCGTGCGGTATTCGTCGAGCGGATGGCCGGAGAGATAGAGGCCGACCGTCTCCTTTTCCATCTGCATGAGCTCCGCCGGGCGCAGCGGGGGGAGCTTCGGCGCGGGGATCTCCGGCATGCCGCCGTCCTCCGGGCCGAAGAGCTGCAGCTGCCCCTCGAGATTGCGGCGGTAGGTGTCCGCCGCGGCGTCGAGCACCATTTCGTAAATGGCCAGCATCTGCCCACGGCCCATGCCGAGGCCGTCCATCGCGCCGCATTTGATAAGGTTCTCCACGGCGCGCTTGTTGAGGTCCGAGCCCTGCATACGGCGGGCAAAGTCCTCCAGTGAGACAAAGCGGCCGTTTTCCGCGCGCTCTGCCATGACCTGCCGGATGAGGCCGCGGCCAATGTTCTTCACGGCCCCGAGGCCGAAGCGGATGCCGTCCGGCTCCACGGTGAACTTGTCCTCCGAGGCGTTGATGTCCGGGTGCAGCAGGCGGATGCCCATGTCGCGGCAGTCGGCGATGTATCCGGCTGTCTTCGTGGAGTTGTCCAGCACGGATGTCAGCAGCGCCGCCATATATTCGCGGGGATAGTGGCACTTGAGATAGGCCGTGTCATAGGTGACCTTGGCATAGCATACGGCGTGCGCCTTGTTGAAGGCGTAGTTCGCGAAATCCAGAATTTCCTTGTAAATGGCCTCTGCCGCCGTCTCAGACACGCCGTTTGCGATCGCGCCGGGGATGCCGCGCGCGGCGTCACCGTGGACGAAGGTCTGCCGCTCGGCGATGATGACCTTTTCCTTCTTTTTGGAGATGGCGCGGCGCATGTTGTCCGCCTGCCCGAGGCTGTAGCCGCCGAGCTTGCGGAAGATCTCAATGACCTGCTCCTGATAGACGATGCAGCCGTAGGTCACGGCGAGGATCGGCTCGAGCTGCGGGCAGAGATAGGTGATGCGCTCCGGGTGGGACTTGTTTTCGATAAAGCGGGGGATGGAGTCCATGGGGCCTGGGCGGTAGAGGGCAACGATGGCGGTGAGGTCCTCGATGGACTGCGGCTTCATGTTGACACACACGCCCGTGATCCCGGCGGATTCCAGCTGGAAAACGCCCGCCGTCTTGCCATCACCCAGCATGGCGAACGTTGCAGCGTCGCCGTCCGGCAGACGCTTGAGATCAAAGTCCGGCTCGCGGCGGCGGATGGCGCGGGCGGCGTCGTCGAGGATCGTCAGATTGCGCAGGCCGAGAAAGTCCATTTTGAGAAGGCCAAGCTCCTCGATGGTCGTCATGGTAAACTGCGTGACGATGGTCTCGTCGTTGCGCGCCAACGGCACATAGTCGCTGACGGGATTTGCCGTGATGACGACGCCTGCGGCGTGCGTCGAGGTGTTGCGGGGCATGCCCTCGAGGCCGCGCGCCGTGTCGACGAGCTTTTTGATGCGCTCGTCGCTCTCGACCATTGTGCGCAGCTGCGGTGAGATGCGCAGCGCCTCGTCGAGCGTCATGTGCGGCGTGGCGGGAATCTGCTTGGCCACGGCATCCGTTTCGGCATACGTCAGGTTCATGACGCGGCCGACGTCGCGGATGGCGGCACGGGCGGCCATGGTGCCGAACGTCACGATCTGTGCCACATGGTCCTTGCCGTATTTGCCCATGACGTAGTCGATGACCTCGCCGCGGCGGAGCTGGCAGAAGTCCGTATCGAAATCCGGCATGCTCACGCGCTCCGGGTTCAGAAAGCGCTCGAAGATAAGGTGATACTGCATGGGGTCCATCTCGGTGATGTGCATGCAATAGGCCGCGATGGAGCCGGCACCGGAGCCGCGCCCCGGCCCGACCGGGATGCCCTGCTCCTTGGCCCAGCGGATGAAATCCGCCACAATGAGATAATAGTCGACATAGCCCATCTTTTCCACGACGGACATCTCGTATTCCAGCCGCTCACGGTAGCCCGCAGGGGCACCCGGGTAGCGCTCACGGAAGCCCTCATCGCACATGCGGCGGAAATACGTCAGAGAATCGCTCCCGTCCGGAGGCGTGAAGGCGGGCAGATGATAGTGGTTGAATTCAAATTCGACCTTGCAGCGGTCGGCAATGCGCTGTGTGTTTTCCAGCGCCTCCGGCAGGGCGGGGAAGAGGGCGCGCATCTCGTCCTCGGACTTCAGGTAGAACTCCTGCGTCTCAAAGCGCATGCGGTTCGGGTCGTCGAGCGTCTTGCCGGTCTGGATGCACAGCAGCACATCCTGCAGCTCACTGTCCTCGCGCGTGAGATAATGCGCGTCGTTCGTCGCCACGAGCGGAAGGCCCGTCTCCTGCGCGATGCGCAGCAGGCCGCGGTTGACCTCACGCTGCTCCGGAATGCCGTGGTCCTGCAGCTCCAGATAGAAATGCTCCGGGCCGAAAATGCCGGAAAGCTCCAGCGCATAGGCCTTGGCTCCGTCATAGTCCCCGGCGCGCAGCCTGCGCGGGATCTCGCCCGCCAGACAGGCCGACAGAGCGATCAGGCCCTCGCTGTGCTGCCGCAGCAGGGCGAGGTCTACGCGGGGCTTGCCGTAAAAGCCCTGCAGGAACCCCATGGAGACCAGATAGCTCAGATTGCGGTAGCCCGTTTCGTTTTCGCACAGCAGGACCAGATGGCGCGCGTCATTGTCCACGCCGTGGACGCGGTCTGCTATGGTGCGCGGTGCGACATAGACCTCGCAGCCGATGATGGGCTTGATGCCCTCGGCCTTTGCAGCACGATAAAAGTCGATCACGCCGTACATGACGCCGTGATCGGTGATGGCCAGCGCAGTCTGGCCCAGCTCTTTGGCGCGCGCAGCAAGCCTGCCAATGCGGCATGCGCCGTCGAGCAGACTGAATTCGCTGTGGACGTGAAGATGTACGAATGCCATGAGGCAGCCTTCCTTTCTCGGAAAAGCGCGGCGGTCACGCCGGGCCTTCTTCGGTCGTCTCCGTGCCCTCTGCCGCCAGAGCCAGCAGCTTGCGCATGCGGTGGTTGACGGTGGACTTGCTGGTGGGCGGCTCATGAAGCTCTGCCAGCTCGGAGAGCGTGGCCTCCGGGTGCTCGCGGCGCAGCAGGGCCGTCTGCAGAAGTTTTTCGGGCAGAGTGTCCAGCCGGCCCTGTGCCTCGAGCGTGCGCAGCGCGGCAAGCTGCTCCTGCGCGGCGTCCACGGCCTTGGTGACGTTTGCGGTGTCGCAGTTCGTCTTGCGGTTGGCGTCGTTGCGCCAGTCCTTTTCGATCTTGGCCTGCATGACGGTCATGGCGCTGACCGGCGCGCCCATCAGGGCCAGCAGCTCCTCGATGGTCTCGCTCTGCTTGAAGTAAAGAATGCTGCTTCCCTTGCGCTCCGTCTGCTTCGGCGTCAGGCCCATCTCCAGCAGCAGCGTGCCCGTCTCGGCGCATACGCGCCGGTGCGAGGTGGAGAATTCCAGATGATAGCGCTTGGCAGGGTCTGTGACGGAGCCGCCCGCCAGAAAGGCTCCGCGCAGGAATGCGCGGCGGCAGCAGTCATTTTCCAGCAGGGCAAGATTCACATGCAGTGCAAGGCTCGATTCGGCAGAAAAGCCGCAGAGCGTGAAAACATGCGAGATTTTTTCCGGGTCCTCCAGCACGAGCACGCGCTTGCCCTGCGCTTCCGGCTCCGGCAGCGCGTCAAAGCGCAGGCCGAATCCGCGCTGCAGCAGGCGCGGCAGCCGCGCGGCGAATTCCGGATTCTCCGTGACGATGCGGATGCACGAGGCACTGAAATGATTGGCATACAGGAGTGCGCCTAGCATCTCGGCCAGCGCGCAGCATTTTGCGCCCGGTGCCGTGCGGCAGAGCTCCCGTTTCACGTTGGCGGAAAAGGAGATCATGCGTTTCCCTCCCGGCTCAGATCGCGGTGGAAGACCGTGACAGTATGGCCATGCTCCCGTAGCCCGGCGGCCAGAAATTCTGCGCCTACTACGGAGCGGTGACGGCCGCCCTTGCAGCCGACGCCGACGGTCATGTCGTTGCCCCAGCCGCGCTCGGCATACAGGTCCGCCTGCAGGAGCAGCATGGACAGCGCGTAGTTCAGTACGGTGCGGCTCTGCTCATTGTGCAGGATAAAATCGCGCACAGGGGCATCCTGACTGCATAGTTCACGCAGCTCCGGCTCCCAATAGGGATTTTTCAGGCAGCGGAGATCGAATACCTCGTCAGCCTCCGGCGCGCCGTAGCGAAAGCCAAAGGAAAATATCGTAAAGCTCATGTGTTCCTCAGTCCCAAAGGCGAATTTCCGGCTCGAGCCGGATGCCGCTGTGCTCCAGAACGCGCTGCTGCACCTGACGGAGCAGCTCCAGCACGTCTGCGGCGGTCGCGCCGCCGCGGTTGACAACAAAGCCCGCGTGTTTTTCCGAGACCTGCGCGCCGCCGACCGTCAGGCCCTTCAGCCCGGCAGACTCGATGAGCGCGGCGGCATAGCCGCCCTGCGGGCGCTTGAAGGCGCTCCCGGCCGAAGGCAGGTCCAGCGGCTGTGAGACGGTGCGGCGCGTCATCAGCTCGCGCATCGTCTCGCGGATGATGCCGGGGTCGCCCGGCTGCAGGGCAAAGCACGCCCGAACGATCACGCCGTCTGTATGCTGGAAGACGCTCGTGCGGTAGCCGAAGCCCTGCGAGGCCCCCTCCCGCCGGACGAGCGTTCCGTCCGGCAGCATCTCCTGCGACCAGCGGCACACGGCGCGGATCTCGCCGCCGTAGGCTCCGGCGTTCATATAGACGCCGCCGCCGACGGTGCCGGGGATGCCGTGGGCAAATTCCAGACCCGTCAGGCCGTTGTCGCGGGCAAAGCAGGCAAGCCTTGCCATCGTGACGCCGGACATGGCCTCGATATGCGCTGCATCCGGCATGGAAAGGCCGGTCAGCGCGCCGCTCGTCACGATGACAAGCCCGCGCACGCCGCCGTCCGGCGCCAGAATATTCGTGCCTGCGCCGAGCAGACGCACGCGGATACCCTCCTGTGCGCTCAGGCGCAGCAGGGCCTGCAGCTCTGCAAGCGACGACGGGAAGGCCATCACCTCGGCGGGGCCGCCGATGCGGAACGAAGTGTGCGCCGCAAGCGGCTCCTCACGCAGCAGGCGGAGCCTGGGCAGCGCGAGGGAAAGACGGTCAAACAGATCCATGAGATATCCTCCAGAATATCAAAAAACAACAGGGCCATCCTCCGGCGGAATTTCCGCCGGGACGCGAACAGAAATCATTTCATTATAGTATACCACAGTCTGCCGTCCGCAGCAAGCCCCAGAACGCGGCGCATAAAAAATGGACCGCCGCAGGTCCTGCGGAGGTCCATATCAAAAGCATTTAGGCCAGCACCGCCCAATTCAGCGAGAGCGTTCGGCGAAAAATAACCGGCGAAGGCCGAAGCTGCAATTGTGCGGTGTTGCCTTAGAAGCTCTGCCCGGCCGTTTCGTCGAAGTGGCGGTTGATCTGCTCCGTGAACTCCGCCGCGGCGTTGTAGCCCATCTTTTTCTGGCGGTTGTTCATGGCGGCGACCTCCAGAATGATGGCGAGGTTGCGGCCGGGGCGGACGGGGATGGTAATGGCCGGGACCTTCACGCCCAGCAGGTCCATATACTGCTCCTCAAGGCCGAGACGGTCGAAGATCTGCTCATTGCCGACCGGGACGATGTTCACGACGAGATCCACGGTGGATTCGTCCTTGATGGCAGCCATGCCGAACAGCTTTGCCACGTTGATGACGCCGATACCGCGGATCTCGATATAGTTGCGGATCAGCTCCGGCGATGTGCCGCGCAGCGTGTTCCCGGCGACCTTGCGAATTTCCACGGCGTCGTCTGCGATCAGGCGGTGGCCACGCTTGAGCAGCTCGGCTGCGGCCTCGCTTTTGCCGATGCCGCTTTCGCCCATGAGCAGCAGGCCCTCGCCGTAGACCTCAACGAACACGCCGTGGCGCGTGATGCGCGGGGCCAGCGCGTTCTTGAGGTAGGTGATGAGACTGGAGACGACATAGGACGTGGATTCCAGACAGCGCAGGATGGTGATATCGTGCTTTTCCGCCATCTGCATGCACTCGGGCATCGGCTCGATGTTGCGCGCGAAGACGAGAGCGGGGATGTGATAGGAGAACAGCCGGTCGAAGGTCTCGGCGCGGCGCTCCGGGGTGAGAGAGTGGAGATAGGTCGCCTCGGCATTGCCGATGACCTGCAGGCGCAGCGGCTCAAAATGCGTAAAAAAGCCTGCCAGGGGCAGACCGGGACGCATGACTTCTTCCACCATGAGATCGATGCGATCGTAATCGCTGGATTCACGGGCGACGATGAGGTTAAATTCCTCCACGACCTGCTTCAGCCGAACGCTGTAGGAATTCATGGGCATGACTGCGATCCTCCTGCACCGGGCGTACAGGCCCGGAGATAATATCGTTATTATAACGTTTTTCGGTAGGTTTGGCAACCGTTTTTGCGCTTTTTTTCGAGCAAATTCGGGAAAATCGCCAAAAGGAAAATTTTTTTGCATTTTTTCGATTTTCCCCTTGCATTCTTGCGATTTCTTTGCTATTATGTATAGGCGTCTTTTAGCGCGATCTAGAGCGTGATTTTGCGATGATTGGAGGTGCAGCAATTGGCAAAGTGCGATTTTTGCGGCAAGGGTGTCACGTTTGGCATCAAGGTTTCTCACTCCCACAGACGTTCCAACCGTGCGTGGAAGCCGAACGTGAAGCGCGTCAAGGCTATCGTTGACGGCGCTCCCCGCCATGTTTACGTCTGTACGAGATGCCTCCGCTCCAACAAGGTTGAGCGCGCCATCTGATCTCAGCGTTATGGTACAAAAAAGACAAGCCTGCAGGCTTGTCTTTTTTTCATGCCCGCAGACCGGCACAAATCGGTCATGACCGCAGGCGATTTGCGGTATAATTCGAGCAGAGAAATGATTGAGCAGGAGAGAAAAACGGCGCCGGAAAACAGATCGGGGATCACGGACTCCGTTAAATTTGGGAACCGCTTCCGGGCAGGAGGCGGTTCCCATGCTCTTATCGTCTGCTGCGCGCATTTGCGGCATTTGTGGTGCCTTCAGAAGCCTCCGTCATGCCGCTTTCGGATTCTGCACGGCTGTCTTCTGTTGCGGCGGACGGCTCCGTCATGATTTCCGAGGCTGCCGTCGGGATGAGGGCGGATGGCTCCGTGCCGTCCACGCGGCCGTCTGTCGTGTTCGGGACATTGCTGCGGCAGCCCGTGAGCAGCGCGGCGCATAGGGCGAGCGTCAGAAAGAGCAGAGCTTTGGTTCGTTTCATCGATCAAGATCCTCCTGATGTTATGATTGTCCCGCTTAGTTTGCCCGGCTTTGCGCGGCCTACGCAGGGAAATTTGTCGAAAACGTAAAATTGGGATTGATTCTTTTTGCATTGCCTTGTATAATGGGATGGTACGCCAAACTTTTTGCTTTGGCCCGTCTGCAGAGGCGGAGAAATGAAACAACATATCACCAACCGAAGGGGAAGCTGACATGAAGAAACTTTTCGTCAAGAAGGATGTTCCGTGCATGGCATGTCTGGAGTGCGTCCGCGCCTGCTCGACCGCATTTTATAAAGAGTTCCATCAGGACAAGGCCTGTCTGAAGATCGTTGAGCGCAACGGCAAGGTCCGCCCGATGACCTGCGTCCAGTGCGGCAAGTGTGCTGCGGCCTGTGAGCACGGTGCGATCACCCAGAATCCGAAGACCGGCGTGTACATGGTCAATAAGAAGCTCTGCGTTGGCTGCGGCAAGTGCGTGGAGGCCTGCCCGTTCGGCGTGATGCTGCAGGTTGCCGGTGCGCCCGCCGCCTCGAAGTGCATCGCCTGCGGCATCTGTGTCAAGGCCTGCCCGATGGAGGTCCTCGAGATCCGCGAGAGCTGATTTCGGATATCCGGTCTTATCAGCTTATTCAGAATCCCAAAAAACTGCCGTGCCGTTTTCCGGGCATGGCAGTTTTTCGTGCTTTCGCCCGGAAATATGGTTGAGAATCCGGGACTGATATGATATGATAACCAAAGAACACCGAAATATTGATATGGAGGTTATGAATCACTATGGCAGAAACCAAAAAGATCCCGGAACGTGCTGAGCTTGCACAGCAGGACAAATGGGCGATCGAAGATATTTACGCAACCGATGAGCTTTGGGAAGCAGACCTCGAAAAGGCGAGGGGCTATATTCCCAAGATCGCTGCGTTCGCGGGCCATCTGGGCGAATCCGCACAGATGCTGCTTGCCTATGCGCAGATGGAAGAGGAGATCGAGGTCCTTGCGAGCGACCTCGCGAACTACGCCATGCGCCGCGCGGATGAGGATGTGCGCGTTGCCAAGTATCAGGCGATGACCGGCCGCCTCATGAGCAGCTTCGTCGAGCTGAACGCAGCGGGCAGCTTTGCCACGCCGGAGCTCATGGCCATCCCGGACGAGACGTTTGAGGGCTTCTTCACCGCCTGCCCAGAGCTGGAGCGCTATCGCCGCTATCTTCTCGATATCCGCCGCCGCCGTGCCCATGTGCTCAGCCCGGCCGAGGAGAAGCTGCTGGCCGCCGCAGGCGAGATGGCCCAGGCTCCGGACAATATCTATGGTCTCCTGACGGATGCCGATATGAAGTTCCCGGACTGCACGGATGGCGAGGGCAACAAGCATCCGCTGTCCCACGGCACCTATATCTCCTACATGGAGTCCGGCGACCGCGCGCTGCGCAAGAGCGCCTTTGAGAATCTCTATCACACCTACGGCAGCTTTGGCAACACCATCGCCGCCGTGCTGGCCTCTCAGGTCAAACAGCTGCAGTTCTTCGCGCAGGCCCGCAAGTACGGCTCTGCCATGGAGGCTTCTCTCGATGTCACAAACGTTCCGACGAGCGTCTACACGAACCTCATCGAGGCCGTTCACAAGAATCTGGACAAGATGTACCGCTATGTCGATCTGCGCAAAAAGCTCCTTGGCGTGGACGAGCTGCATATGTACGACCTGTACTGCCCGCTCATTGAGGGCGTGAGCGGCCGCACACCCATCGAAGAGGCCAAGAAGACCGTTTACGACGCGCTGGCTCCGCTCGGCGAGGACTACCGCAAAGTGCTGCAGCAGGGCTTCGACAACCGCTGGATCGACGTCTATGAAAACGCGGGCAAGCGCTCCGGCGCATATTCCGCAGGCGCGCGCGTCCATCCGTATGTTCTGCTGAACTACACCGGCACGCTCGACAGCCAGTTCACGCTGGCGCATGAGATGGGCCATGCCATGCATTCCTATCTCTCCAACCACAACCAGAACCCGCTCGACGCCGATTATGTGATCTTCGTGGCGGAGGTCGCCTCCACCTGCAACGAGGCCCTGCTCATGGAATACCTCCTCGGCAAGACGACGGATAAGAAGGAACGCGCCTACCTCATCAACCACTTCCTCGAGCAATTCCGCACGACGCTGTACCGCCAGACCATGTTCGCGGAGTTCGAACTGAACGTCGGCCGCATGGCGCAGGAGGGCACGAGCCTCACGCCCGAGGTGCTCAATGCCGAGTATCGCCGCCTGAACCGCCTGTACTTCGGCGAGAACATCGTGCTCGACCACGAGATCGACACCGAGTGGATGCGCATCCCGCATTTCTACTACAACTACTACGTCTTCCAGTATGCCACCGGCTATGCTGCAGCCATCGCGCTGTCCCGCCGCATCCTGCGTGAGGGCACGCCTGCTGTGAAGGACTACATCGGCTTCCTGTCCGGCGGCTGCAGCAAGAGCCCGATCGACCTGCTGAAGGGCGCAGGCGTGGACATGAGCACCACGAAGCCGGTCGAAGAGGCCCTGAGCCTGTTCGGTGAGCTCATCGGTGAGATGGAAGAGCTGATGAAGGACTGATGGAGATCTTTCTTCCTACGCTTCACACGTTTGAGAACAACAATATCTTTACCGGCAGCTGCGGCCTGCTCCGCTTCCGCATCGCTCCGACGGTCGTGATGGCCACGCCGAAGGAGGTCGATCTGGCTGCCAGCTCCATCCACGCCGAGCTGTGGCACGGCGAGCTGTGCTATGAGCTCAGCGAAATGGAACAGGAGCGGACCTTCCCCATGTCGGACGAGGGCCGCGCCGCCATGCAGCAGTGGCTGGAGGAGAATATCGAGCCAATCGAGCCAAAGACTGCGGAATAAAGGCAGCACCGCATGATTCAGCGAGAGCATTCGGCGAGAGATTTTTTGTCGAGACAAGGTTTGAAAAGTGCAGGAATACTTTGTGTATTTCAAACTTTTCGGACCGATGGATCGGCGAAAAATGTCCGGCGAAGGCTGAAGGCGAATTATGCGGTGTTGCCTAAAAAAACTCGGGGCTGCTGCACTGCGCAGCGGCCCCATTTTTCCGGAGTGGATCCTATGAAAACTGCAATTGTGACCGGAGGGACCTCCGGCTTGGGCCTTGCCGCGGCGCAGAGGCTGGCGGAAAAGGGCCTTCGGGTGTATGCCCTGTCGCGGCACGGCGCGCCGGTGCCCGGCGTGACGTCGCTGGCCTGCGATATCACGGACGCGGACGCTGTGGAGCGGACGGTCGCCGCCATCGAGGCGGAGGCCGGGCGGATCGACCTTGTGGTGAACAACGCGGGCTTCGGTATCTCGGGCGCAGTGGAGTGCACCACGCCCGAGGAGGCACGCCGTCTGTTCGACGTCGATTTCTTCGGCGTCGTCAATGTGAACCATGCCGTTCTGCCGCGCATGCGCCGCGCGGGCGGCGGGCGGATCGTCCATGTCAGCAGCGTCGCCGCGCCCGTCGCTATCCCGTTTCAGGCGTATTATTCTGCGGCAAAGGCGGCGATCAATGCCTACAGCAGTGCGCTGCGCTGCGAGGTCGCGCCGTTCGGCATCGACGTCTGCGCCGTGATGCCCGGCGATCTGAAGACCGGCTTCACGGCGGCGCGCGAGAAAAACGTCCGGGGCGACACTGAGTACGGCGGGCGTATCAGCCGTTCCGTCTCCCGTATGGAGCATGACGAGCAGACCGGCATGCCGCCGGAGAAAGCCGCGGCCTTCCTTTGCCGCGTGGCGCTCCGCCGCCGGACGAAGCCGCTGTATGCCATTGGGCCGCAGTACAGCGCGGCGGTCCTGCTGAGCAGGCTCCTGCCGTGCAGGCTCGTCTCGTGGATCGTATCCCGGCTCTATGCTGCGTAAGGAGGGGATGACCATGCCGGTTGCAGCGTATTATCTGCATGATCCTGCCGCGCCGAGGCCGAACAGCCCGACGCGCATGGGAACGAACGTCCTGCTCGAATGCCGCGGGCGGCTCCTGCTGGAGCAGCGCTGGGACTGCGGCGCATGGGGCCTGCCCGGCGGGCGGCTGCGCCGCGGGGAGAGCGAGGCGCGCGGCATTGCGCGGGAGCTGTTCGAGGAGACGGGCCTGCGCCTGCCGGAGGCGGCCTTTACGCGGGTGCGCGTTGTGGACGATGCCGACCGCATCGCCAGCTATCAGGACGGGACGGTCTGGCGCATGGTCATCGTCCTGTTCCGCGCGCAGCTTCC
>ERZ791908.221-NODE-221-length-73798-cov-38.414453_pt1 | contig 73798 bp, 76 predicted proteins | sample MGYA00510144_ERZ791908 | MGnify/ENA primary metagenome ERZ791908 (study PRJEB30046, sample SAMN00792105) | human gut metagenome | study: EMG produced TPA metagenomics assembly of the A metagenome-wide association study of gut microbiota in type 2...
GCTTGTCGGTCTTGGCATGCTCTTCGTCTCGGGCACGAAGGCGAGCTTTGCCCTCTCCGACCTGTTCATGTCTCAGGCGCCATCGCTTGACTGGGATGGAATCGAAGCGCTGGTGCAGCAGGGACAGCGGATCTTCGACCATATCGGTGCTGCGGTCTATCTCAGAGGCATCATGCTGGCCCTCGATGCGAATGACGAGTTCGGCGAGGGCCTTTCCGGCAACGAGGTAATTGATATCATTGCCCGCTATATGCAGGCAGGCTACGCAGGATTTGCAATCATGTCGTTCGAAGGAGATCCAGATGAGCTCTATCTGGTGGATGGCTCCCTCTGCGACAGCTGCTATCCGCCTGATGGGGACAGCGAATGGACGGAAGGCCTTCTGCTCGACCAGGAGATGGATCCTCTGATAGAGGACATCCTGGACGGCCAGCAGGGCAAAGAGCCCCGGCCGCTTCCAGAAGGTGTCGAGAATGATGCAGATGTCGAGGAATGGATGCTCAGGATTCCTGAGGTCCAGGAGCTCAGGAGCTATCTCGACGCCTATGTGCCAGACGATGCAGATGACTATTTCTTCGCGGACGATGTGATAGAGGAGTTCCTCTACGATATGCGCTTCGGCATGCCTGGCACGAATTCCATCCAGCACTATCTGAATATCCTTGATGAATACGGATTCGTCCCGAGCGAGGCGGTGCTTACGCAGCTCCTGAACAGGATCATGAAGATGATGAATGCGGTGCCGATCTGGCCGAACAATGGCTGGTCGCCGAATGAGCTGTTCCATCGCAATCCGGAAAAGGACTCAGACATTCAGATAGATACGACGCGGATCGTTTGATGGGAATGCGGGCAGGAGACAGAAGGGCTTGTCTCCTGCCCGCTCTGCCTTGCTCGAGGATTATCTCTGCCTACCGCTTCATGCGCTCTTGGAATTCTTCGCTCATGCCGTCAAGGTCTTCGAGCGTGATTGCTCCTTCGGCAAGAAGCTCATGGAGCACATTGTTCATGGTCGAGCGCGAGAGGGTGCATTCCACGCATGCCATCCTCCGGTCCTTCCTGATGCGCCCGTCGAGCTTCCGGAAGCGCTCGGATGCTGGCTTGGAATCATCAGACAGGATCTCCTGGTACTCATGGCAGAGCCGCCCCATTGCCTGCGCCTGCCATTGGGGAAGCAGCTTCTGGAAGAGCTTCCAGTCCGATTCCTTCACGCCTCCTGACATTATTCCTCCTCTCTTTCATCTGGTACGAGCCAGCCAAGATGCTGCTCGACCAGAAGCCTCAGCGATGCTGTGCCCTCCTCATATCCTGGCACTGTCTCATGCAGAAGTTCGGGCAGATCTTTTCGGCCGGGGGATTCGAGTCGGCGTGTTACCGCTTCCGAGCAGGCGAGGGCTTTGCCGGAGCATGGATAAGAGCACGAAGCCATCTGCCGCGGGTGACCCTTCTTGCCAGTGCCCTGCATGCTATGGAGAAACTGTCCAGAAGAGAAGTCTTGTCTTTCTCATGTTCCTGACCCGTATGGACGAGCTGCGGTCCTGCTGTTTCTGCAGGAATCCATGCGTGCTCTGCATGAGCTTCTCGCTCGTTTCCGACCATTCGGAGCTGATGTGTCGCCAGAGCAGAAAATGTGGCTCGGCTCTCATTGACCGTTGAATCGGCTTTTTCTATACTTCTTCTTGAACATATGAGCAGACATTCATATGCACAGGAAAGAGACGGTGCCAAAGGGCACTGGGCCGGGAAAGCCACGCTTTCCAGAAAGGAGAGGGCCATGGGATGCAGCTGCTGCGGACATGACGCTTGCGACCACGACGAAGACGAGAAGAAGCCCTGCTCGTGCTGCGAGGCAGACGAGGAGGACGAGGACGACGATGATGAGGACCCAGCTGTCCTCAAGAAGAAGATCCTGATTTCGGCCATCCTTCTTGTCGCTGCGGTCATCGTGACCAGGGTCTGGGAGTTCCCGCTTCTGGTCCAGTTCATCTTCTTCCTGCCGTCCTACCTTGTCGCTGGAGGGTCTGTCCTCAAGGAGGCAGGGGAAAACATCGCAGAGGGCCATCCCTTCGACGAGGACTTCCTTATGGCAGTCGCTACGGTCGGAGCGCTTCTGATCGGCTTCATTCCGGGCGGAGAGCCCATGTTCGCCGAAGCCGTCTTCGTGATGCTCTTCTTCCAGGTAGGAGAGCTCTTCGAGGGGATTGCGGAAGGCAACTCGCGCCGCTCAATCTCCCAGCTCATGGATATCCGCCCCGACACGGCCAATGTCGAGCGCGATGGCGAGGTCAAGGTCGTCGACCCTGATGATGTCGAGGTCGGCGAGACCATCGTTATCCGTCCGGGCGAGAAGGTGCCGATGGACGGCGTCATCCTCGAGGGCTCCTCGAGCCTCAACACGGTTGCCATCACGGGCGAATCCGCCCCGCGCGATGTCCTTGCGGGAGATGCAATCATCTCGGGCTGCGTCAATGTCTCGGGCGTCCTGCGCGTCAAGGTCACGAAGGCCTTCGGCGAGTCGACGGCGGCAAAGATCTTGGACCTCGTCGAGCATGCAGGCCAGAGCAAGTCGCGCTCCGAGAACTTCATCACCCGCTTCGCGAAGGTCTATACGCCGATTGTCGTCTACGCTGCCATCGCCGTTGCATTCCTGCCGCCTCTCTTCTTGGGAGACTTCGGGGCGAACTTCGCGACGTGGCTCCTGCGTGCTCTGACGTTCCTCGTCGTCTCCTGCCCCTGCGCGCTTGTGCTCTCCGTGCCGCTCACCTTCTTTGGCGGCATCGGCGGCGCTTCGAAGCAGGGCATCCTGATCAAGGGCTCCACCTTCATGGATGCGCTTGCGACGGCTGACACGATCGTGTTCGACAAGACAGGCACGCTCACGAAAGGCACGTTCGTCGTGAGTGCCGTGCACCCTGACAAGGTGGATGAGAAGGAGCTCCTGCATCTGGCAGCGCATGTCGAGCAGTTCTCGACGCACCCAATCGCGGCAGCGCTGCGCTCTGCCTTCCCGTGCGTCGGCGATGGCTGCGAGATCAAGGATACGACCGAGATTGCCGGCCAGGGCATCGTGGCCACAGTCGCAGGCAAGAGGGTCGCGGTCGGCAATACCCGTCTCATGGACGCCGAAGGTGCGAAGTGGCATGTGTGCGAGCATGACATGGGAACGTGCATCCATGTTGCAATCGACCATAGATATGCGGGACATATCGTGATCTCCGACGAGGTCAAGCCAGATGCCGCAGAAGCCATCCGCGACATGAAGGCAGAAGGTGTCCACACCACCGTCATGCTCACGGGCGACCGCGAGGAAGTGGCGCATGATGTGGCCACAGAGCTCGGGCTCGATGAGTACCGGAGCGGCCTTCTTCCGCAGGACAAGGTCGCCGAGGTGGAGAAGCTCCTCTCTGCGAAGCCGGAAGGCACCTCGCTTGCCTTCGTCGGTGACGGCATCAACGATGCGCCGGTGCTCGCCCGTGCCGATGTCGGCATCGCGATGGGTGCTCTCGGCTCTGATGCTGCCATCGAGGCGGCAGATGTCGTCCTTATGGATGACAAGCCGTCGAAGGTCGCCCTTGCCATCCGCATTGCCCGCCGCACGATCAAGATCGCACGCCAGAACATCGTCTTTGCCATTGCCGTCAAGGTTGCAATCCTTGTGCTTGCGCTCTTCGGTCTCGCGCCGATGTGGCTTGCCGTCTTCGGCGATGTCGGTGTCATGGTTCTCTGCGTCCTCAACGCAACGCGTGCGCTGAAGTAGCAGGAAAAGATATAGATAGCAGCAGGGGCCCGCATCTCGGTGCGGGCCCCTGCTTCAGGCTTGGATGAGCTGCGCGCTATCTGTTGTGCACGTAGTAGCCTTCGCCGTGCTTCTTCTTGTAGTCCTTCATGTTCCTGACCGTGTTCTCCATGCCATACGGCACGTAGTCCATATTCTCCAGGTCATGCGGCAGGTATCTCGAGAGGGAGAGCTCCGCGGTCTGCACGGGATTGGTGGGTGCCGGATCTTCCGGGATGGCGCAGAGGCCCAGGACCTTCGCGCCCTGTGCCGTGAGCCTCTCCTCATAGCCTGTCACCGGCTCGTCGGGAAGCTTGCTTCTCGTATCGTCTGTCTTCCAGACGAGGCGGTAGTTCGCAAGCGGCAACTGCGTGAGCGTGAAGTCGAAGAAGGGCTGGGAGTCGGTCTTGAGGACGATCGGGGCGCCTGGAGCAAGGGCACGGCGGTAGTCCATGAGGCGGTCCAGGATCGTGAGGCGGTATTCGGCGAAGCGCTTCTTCGGGAAGGGCGTCGGGAAGTTGATGTGGATGCAGGAGAGCTCGCCTTCTCCAAAGAACTCAGGCACATCGTTTCCCATGCCAGGCACGAAGAGGGCGTTGGGGAGCTTCTCTTCCAAGGCAAGCTGCGCGGCATAGGCGATGCAGACAGGCTCGGTGTCGATGCCGATATAGAGCGTGTCAGGGCGCATCTTTGCCATCCCGCAGGCAAAGGCGCCCTTGCCGCAGCCGAGGTCGAGCTCTACCTTGCTGAAGCGCCCAAGTCCGCTCTCGTCGAGCGGATGGCAGGCTTCTGCCCATCTGCCGGCATATTTCCGGGGTTCGGTCTCGATTGCGTCGGCATATCTAGCAAGCCGCTCCTCGAGCACGAAGTGCTTGGGCATGCGGGCATGGACCTTGTGAAGCTTGTGCATGGGACTCCTTGTCTGGAACGCGATTTTCCTTCTGCATGCTAATGCACGGAGGAGTGCCTGAGCTTCTTGTTCCTGAACGTACAGAGAAAGAACCCCGCAGCGGCTGCTGCGGGGTTCTGGTGTGGCATATGCGAATGCGGCAGCTACTCGCCGTCTTCCTCCTGCATGGCCTGGAGCGTGCTCATGAGGGCAGGGATGACCTGCTTCTTGCGGGAGACGACGCCCGGAAGCGTGGCGATGCCGTCAACGGGCTTCACGTCGAAGGCGCGGGAGACGATGGCCTCGGTGTTCGGGCCGGAGTAGAGGAGCTCCGTCGTCTGGGACTTCACGTCCGTGAACATGTAGAACACCATCGGGATATCGTTGGCGGAGGCGCCATCCGGCAGGTACGGTCCGACAAGGGCCTCTGCGGCCTTCCTCGATCCTTCGGTCATGAACGAGCCCTGGCCGACGCCGAAACGGATGGAGCCGCGACTGAAGACCTTGAAGTCGGAGCCGAAGACTTCTTCTGCCGTACGGCCCGTGAGGTCGGCACCGGCATCGAACATCTGGTCAGCATACGTGTCGATATCGACACCGGCGATCTTTGCGAGCTCCTTGCCCACATAGACGTCCCTCGGCGTGCAGGTCGGGGAGCGGAAGGCGAGCGTGTCGGAGAGGATGGCAGAGAGCATGAGGCCGGCGATGTTGGCCGGGATATCGATGCCCTTCTCCTGGTAGATGTCGTAGACGATCGTGCAGGTGCAGCCCACCGGGACATTCCTGAAGTAGGCGGGGGCCTCGGTCTCGATCGTGCCGATGCGGTGATGGTCGATGATCTCCATGATCGTAGCCTGCTCGAGGCCGTCGACCGCCTGGCTGCGCTCGTTGTGGTCGACGAGGATCACATGCTTCTTGCGCGCAGAGAGGAGGTTGGAGCTCGAGACCATGCCGGAGTAGCAGCCGTCCTCGTCGAGGACCGGGAAGTAGCGGTGGCGGGAGGAGGACATTGCCTTGCGGGCGTCGTCGACGGTCGTGTTCACGCTGAAGCGCAGGACCTTGTCGGCCGGAAGCATCTTGGCGCGGACCGGGATGGACATGGAGACGAGGCGTGCTGCTGCATAGGTGTCATACGGCGTCGTGATGATGGCGCAGCTGTTTGCCGCTGCTGCCTGCTGCACGACGTGGCTCACCTGGGCGCCGTTGCAGATGATGAGAAGGCCGATGCCAGATTCGACGGCGAAGCGCTGGGTCTCGTAGCGGTTCGTGACGAGCACGATGTCGCCCGGCTCGATGAGGCCTTCCATCATCTCAGGGGAGGTGCCGACGCGCACGTTGCCCCGGGTCACTTCCCCCTCGGGGTCGCCGAGCACGAGCTCGCCCTTGAGCGTTTCGACGATGTTGGCATACTTCGTCTTCGCATTGCTCACGACCAGCGTGTCGAAGATGTCCATGTTCGCGTTGGCGATATCCTTGACGGCGATGATGCCGAGCATCTTCTTCTCGTCGTCCGTGATGCAGAGCGTATCGACCTTGCCCGTGCCCATCGTGTTCCAGGCAGCGAACAGCGACATCTCGGAGTCGATGCCGGGCACCTTCTGGTAGGAGATGTCCTTGATCTGCGGACGCACGCTCGTGATCAGAGGCGGCTCCTCGAAGCCGAAGTGATCGAGCACGAAGGCGGTCTCGCGGTTCACGGCTCCGGCGCGGCGTGCTTCGTAGTATGTATCTCCGAGCTGGTTCTTGAGGTAGGCGTAGGAGATTGCGGAACAGATGCTGTCCGTATCCGGATGGAGGTGGCCGATTACATTGACCTTGCGGATGGTCTCGGGTTCGGACATGTGCGTGACTCCTTGTCATCTTGTGCGGAGCGGGTAGGCAGATGGCATATGCTCAGCCCTGCTCTGCTGCTTTCCAGAAGGCACATGATTCAAGGCTCAGTATATGTGTGTGCTCCATTGTTAGCACCAACTGCCCGCGAGCGGGTCGGCGTGCGTCTCAAATGGATGAGGAAGGACCAATTATCACAACTTGTTCATGCAGAACGTGCATCTGTTAAGGGGCTTAGGCAGCAGGCGTCCGGTCGTGGTTGATCTCCTGATAGAAGAGCTGCGCGATCTCTTCGGTCGAGGTTCCTGTGCCCAGGGCCCACATCGTCTTTGCGACAAGCGCCTCTGTCGTCATGTCCCCGCCGAGCAGTATTCCTGGTCGGTCCTGGAATGCATGGCCCACCTCGTAGACGCCGAGGTCGAGCCCCTCTTCGGGTACCTGGGTCGTGAGCACGCAGGTCCTGCCGGACGCTACCCAGGAAAAGATCGCTTCCTGGAAGGCGCCTCCGTCGTAGTCGGGGATGCCGCCGATGCCGAAGGTCTCCAAGATCACAGCGTCGTAGTCGCGCTCGAGAAGATGGAAAATCGAAGGCCTGAGCTCGGGCGTGAGCTTCAAGACGAGCACACGCTCGTCGAGCGCGAAGTAGCGCCTGAGGTGGAGCCCCTCCTTCGAGGCGGGCTTTGCAAGGCCGCTCCAGATGACCCGGTTCTGCCGGATGTAGGCAAGTGTCGGATAGTTCATGCTCGTGAAGGCGTTGTAGCTCATCGTGCGCTGCTTGTGGGCACGCGTGCCGGCGATGGCCTTGCCATTGAAGACGATCGTGACCTCTCGGGCCGAGTCGTCTGTGGCAAAGAGGACGGACTGGTAGAGGTTGAGCTTTGCATCCGTGAAGGGCGCTGCCATCGGCTGCTGGGAGCCGGTGAGCACGATCGGCTTCGGCGAGTCCTCAAGCAGATAGGAGAGCGCTGCTGCCGTGTATGCCATCGTGTCGGTCCCGTGCAGCACGACGAACCCGTCATACTCCTCGTAGTGCGCAGCTATCGTGTCTGCAATCTGGAGCCAGTCGCGCGGGCGCATGTTCGTGCTGTCTATGTTCATGGGCTGCACGATATCGAGCTCTGCCAGCTCTGCGAGCTGCGGGACATGCTCGACGAGCTCTGTGCCTGTGAGTCCCGGGGCAAGTCCTGTGTCGTGGGGGAGCGAGGCGATGGTGCCGCCGGTCGCGACGATGAGTATGCGCTTCATAGCATCCTTTCTGGTAGAGCCGGGCCCATTCTAGCGGGTTTGCTTCCCTCTTGCGTGCCTTCTGCGCATTCGGGAGCAGACGCTTCAGGCTGGATGTATGGCTCCCGTACAATGAAATGGATATCGATAGACAAGGGAGCGGTGCGCTCCTCAGAACCGGAAGGACGTGATGGTCCTGTGGCAGAGTTCATCTACCAGATGCATCAGGCCCGCAAGGCATTCCAGGGCAAGGTCATCCTGGACGACGTGACGATGGGATTCTTCCCTGGTGCCAAGATCGGCGTCGTCGGCCCGAATGGCATGGGCAAATCCACGCTCCTGAAGATCATGGCAGGGCTCGAGGACGTGTCTGCCGGCGAGGCGCGCCTGACGCCGGGCTACACGGTGGGACTTCTTGAGCAGGAGCCGCCGCTCGACGAAGACAAGACCGTGATCGAGAACATCAAGATGGCATACGGCGACCTGCTCGGAAAGATCGACCGCTTCAACCAGATCGGCGAGGAGATGGCGTCGCCTGATGCCGACTTCGATTCTCTGATGGCCGAGATGGGACGCCTCCAGGACGAGATCGACGCGGCGAATGGCTGGGACCTCGAAAGCCAGCTCTCGCAGGCTATGGATGCCCTCCAGTGCCCCGATCCAGACGAGCCGGTCACGCATCTCTCCGGCGGCGAGAGAAGGCGTGTCGCCCTCTGCAGGCTCCTTCTCGAGGCACCGGACCTGCTGCTTCTCGACGAGCCGACAAACCACCTCGATGCCGAGTCTGTCCTCTGGCTCGAGCAGTACCTCAAGAACTATCCAGGAGCAGTCCTCGCCGTCACGCATGACCGCTACTTCTTGGACGACGTTGCCGAGTGGATCTGCGAGGTCGACCGTGGCACGCTCTATCCCTACAAGGGCAACTACTCGACCTACCTCGAGACGAAGGCAGCCCGCCTCGAGATGGAAGGCAAGCAGAACGCGAAGCGCGCCAAGAAGATGAAGAGCGAGCTCCAGTGGGTGCGCTCCGGCGCGAAGGCCCGCCAGGCCAAGAGCAAGGCACGTCTTGCTGCCTACGAGCAGATGGAGGCAGAGTCCAAGAACATCCGCACCGTCGACTTCACGGAAATACATATCCCGGCAGGCCCGCGCCTCGGCTCCAAGGTCCTCGAGGCCACGCACCTCTCGAAGTCCTTCGGCGACCGTGTGCTGATCGACGATCTCACCTTCAGCCTTCCCCGGAATGGCATTGTCGGCGTGATCGGTCCGAACGGCGTCGGCAAGTCCACGCTCTTCAAGATGATCGTCGGGCAGGAGCAGCCTACAGGGGGCTCGCTCGAGCTCGGCGAGACCGTGAAGCTCTCCTATGTTGACCAGATGCGCGCAGGCATCGATCCTGACAAGAATGTCTGGGAGGTCGTGTCCGATGGCAACGACACGATCATCGTCGGCGAGACCGAGGTGCCGAGCCGTGCCTATGTGAGCGCCTTCGGCTTCAAGGGCCAGGACCAGCAGAAGCGTGCTGGTGTCCTTTCGGGCGGCGAGAGGAACCGCCTGAACCTTGCATTGACGCTTCGCCAGGGCGGAAACCTGCTCCTGCTCGACGAGCCGACAAACGACCTCGATACGGAGACCCTGGAATCTCTCGAAGAGGCGCTCCAGGAGTTTGCTGGCTGCGCTGTCATCACGAGCCACGACCGCTGGTTCATGGACCGTGTCGCAACGCACATCCTTGCCTGGGAGGGCACGGATGAAAATCCGGGTGCCTGGTACTGGTTCGAGGGCAACTTCGAGGCCTACCAGGAGAACCGCGAGAAGAGGCTCGGGCCTGACGCCTCGCGCCCGCACCGCATCCACCGCAAGCTCACGCGCGACTAGGCGTCGAGGACAGCTTCAAGAATGAAGAAGGCCGGCATCTGGAGGGATGCCGGCCTTTGCGCGTCTCTTGACAGAATCTAGAAGGAGAGGCTCCAGAAGGTGGTCTTCACCTCGGGTGCTGCATCCACGATGAAGGAATGCTGCTTCGGATAGAAGCGCGTCGAGAACGTGTACGGGACGCCTTTGAGGAAGACCTCGACAGAAGAGGCGTCCGTGACGATGCGCAGGCCTGAGAGCTCAGGAAGCTCTTCGAAGCGCTCGGTCCTGCCGGCACCGACAGAGTCCATGGACGGATCTTCGAATGCCATCCTGAACACATGTCCGTCCCAGGAGAGCCTGAGCTCATGGGCAATGGTTGCCGTGAAGGGCTGATTTGCATTCTCGATCTCGCAGTCGAAGGCAGGGGTGCCCATATCGACGAAGGAGCCCTCAGCAGACTGCTCATCGGTGCGGTGCTCTGCGAGCTCGCGGACAGGCTTCTGGACGACCTGTCCATCCTCGAAGGAGATCTCGCGGGGCAGCGTGAAGCAGTGCTGCCAGCCGTCAGCGATCGTGAGGTTCGTGATATCGGGCGTATCGGGCATGCCCATCCAGCCAATCAGGATGCGGCGTCCGTCATCTGCCGCAAACGTCTGCGGCGCATAGAAGTCGAAGCCGGCGTCCCAGAGCGTGAAGCCCGAGAACGAGGGATCTTCCTGGATGGGGGCGGAGAGCTCGAAGAAGCCGGACTGGTAGATATTGCGCCTGTCCCAGGCACCGCCGGAAAGGCCCTGCGGCGAGGTCGAGAGGATATGGTGGGTCTCGCCGGCCTTGTCTGTGAGATCGAAGTAGTCGGGGCACTCCCACATGAAGCCGAAGGGTTCAGGCGTCGTGAGGCGCGTCTCAAGCGTCCAGCGGTCGAGGTCGTCTGCGTGGAAGAGGAGGATCTCTCCGACATCGTCGGAGCGCCTTGCGCCCTGCACCATCCAGAAGCCTGAATCGTCCTGCCAGACTTTGGGGTCGCGCACATGACAGGTGTCGTCTTCGGGGTAGTCAGAGTTTCTCATCACGACATGCTTCGGCCCGAAATGGAGGCCATCTGTCGTGACGGTGTGGATCGTGTTCGCCTCGCGGCCCGTGCGGATGTAGTCGTAGCCATCCCGGTCTTCGAGCTTCACGTTGCCGGTATAGAAGATATGGATGCCGTCAGGCTGGACAAGCGCGCTTCCCGAATAGACGCCCGAGACATCGGCAGGCTGGTCGGGGTAGAGAGGGCAGCCTTCATAGTGCCACTGGAGCAGGTCGGTGCTTGTCTGGTAGCCCCAGCACTTGACGCCGCCGTTCACATCGAAGGGTGCGTACTGGAAATAGGCACGGTAGCGGCCCTGATACTGGCAGAGGCCGTTGGGGTCGTTCAGCCAGCCCACAGGAGGCATCAAGTGGAAGAGCTCGCCCCATTCGCCGTGCGTGGCGCCCCGTTCCTTCTCCTGGCGCAGCCTGTCGAGATCGCGTTCAAGTGCAGTAGACATGCGGACACTCTCCTTGCGTCGGACCAATGCTTATGACCGTTCACCCACACTATAGTGAAATCGTTCTCATATTTCTATGAAAATGTGGTACGTATCTTGCAAGCGGTTGTTCCGGCGCAGGTGTCTTCAGGACATAGAATGGACGCTCGGAACGGTGCGGGAGGACATGTGGATATCAACACGATAGCGAAGATGGCAGGGGTGTCCCGTGCCACGGTGTCGCGCTACTTCAACAACGGCTATGTCTCGGAAGAGAAGCGCCGAACAATCGCGAAGGTCGTCGAGCAGACGGGATATGTCCCTTCCCAGCAGGCGCAGACGCTGCGTACCGGCAAGACGAACCTCGTCGGCGTGATCCTTCCGAAGGTGAACTCGTATGCCGTCGGCCGCATGCTGGCAGGCATTTCCCTCTCCTTTGCCTATTCGCCCTACCAGATGCTTCTGGCAGACACGAACAACAACAAGGACGCCGAGGTGTCATATCTTCAGCTCTTCGCGAACAGGAACCAGGTCGACGGCCTCATCTTCATCGCCACGGTCTTCGACCAGGCGCATCTCGATGCGATCGCGGCGCTCAGCTGCCCGCTTGTCGTGCTCGGGCAGGACCTCGAGGGACATACGTCTGTCTACAATGACGACTACCGCTCCATGTATTGGCTTGTCAGGAAGGTCCTGAAGCACGGAGAGCATCCAGCCTATATCGGCGTTCTCGAAGAGGACGAATCCGCAGGCAAGGGCCGTCACAGAGGCTTTCTCGATGCCTGCCGGGATGCCGGGGTCGAGGTGCCGCCCCAAGCGCAGGCCGTGAGCGCCTTCACGCTCGATTCGGGCTATCTGTGCGCGGAGAAGATCTTCGATGCCTACCCTGAGTGCGACACGCTCGTCTGTGCCTCTGACAACATCGCATATGGCGCCATGACCTGTGCCAAGGAGTACGGGAAGCGCGTGCCGGAAGATGTGCAGATCACGGGCGTGGGCGATGGGGACCTGTCACGCGTCGTCACGCCGACGCTCACGACGATCCATCATCACTACAAGACGGCTGGCAGGGAAGCCGCCCGCATCCTGCTCCAGGCCATGCAGGGAGCCCCCGAAGTCTCGCGCGAGATTCGCATGGGCTACGACATCCAGATTCGCAATTCCACCCGCTCCTAGGGTTAACGTTCCCAGGATTCATAGGACAGATCAGGGCTCCTCACGACCGGTTTTCCGCTCAAGATGCCGTCTGCCGAAGAAAAGCTACCGTTTGCCCCCGTCATTCAAGAAGCTCTGGTGTTTTTTCTGTTTGTGCGGTTTCATATCTGTGTGAGAACGATTTCACAAACGTACTCAATCAATTGGGGATAGGGAAGAAGAGAAGGGAAGCACGCATGGCTCTTGATTACGCACAAGCTGCCAAGGAGGCCCTCGAGGCCGTCGGCGGCAAAGACAACATCGTGTCTGCCGCCCACTGTGCAACGCGCCTGCGTCTGGTCATCGCCGACAATGACAAGATCGACAAGGAGAAGCTCGAGAACGCCGTCGGTGCCAAGGGCAACTTCGAGGCATCCGGCCAGCTCCAGATCATCTATGGCACGGGCACGGTCGACAAGGTCTACGACGAGTTCATCAAGCAGTCCGGCGTGAGCGCCGCTTCGAAGGCAGAGGCGAAGGAAGCGGCAGCCAAGCAGGGCAACGCCTTCCAGCGTGCCATCAAGGTCCTCTCCGACGTCTTCGTGCCGATCATCCCGGCCATCGTCGCATCCGGCATGCTCATGGGCGTCATGTCTGCCATCCAGTACATGGGTACGCCTGTCGCAGACGGCGGCGCCGGCTTCTTCGCGCTCGACACCACCTCCGTCTGGTGGCGCATCGCATCGCTGATCAACGCCTGCGCACTCGGCAACCTCCAGATTCTCCTCGGCTTCTCTGCGGCCACGGTCTTCGGCGGCAACCCCTACCTCGGAGCATCGCTCGGCGCCCTGCTCATCAGCTCCGACTTCATCAATGCCTATAGCGTCTCCGCGGCAATCGCGAACGGCACGATGATCACCCTCGATGTCATCCCCGGCGTCTACTCGATCGACTGGGTCGGCTATCAGGGCCATGTCATCCCCATCCTCGTCGGCGTCTGGATCCTCTGCTTCTTCGAGAAGCGTCTCCACAAGGCCGTCCCCGAGATGTTCGACCTGTTCGTGACGCCGCTCGTCTCTGTCTCCCTTGCTGCCTACATCACGATCCTCTTCATCGGCCCGATCTTCGTCTGGCTCGAGAATGCAATCCTCGGCCTGCTCATGTGGCTGCTCTCCGTGCCTCTGGGCATTGGCTATATCGTTATCGGCCTTATCTACTCTCCGTCTGTTGTCACCGGTCTGCACCAGATGTACACCGCAATCGATGTCTCCATGCTCGCCCAGTACGGCGTCACCTACTGGCTGCCGATCGCAAGCGCTGCCAACATCTCCCAGGGCGGTGCCTGCCTGGCTGTCGCCCTGCGCACGAAGTCCGAGAAGACGAAGTCCCTCGCCGTTCCTTCCGGCATCTCCTGCCTCCTCGGCATCACCGAGCCCGCCATCTTCGGCGTCAACCTCCCGAAGATGAAGCCGTTCGTCTGCGGCATGATCGGTTCTGCATGCGGCGCTCTCTGCTGCTTCATCTTCCACCTCGCCGCATCCGGCACGGGCGTCACGGGCATCTTCGGCATCCTGCTCTGCATCACGCAGCCTGTCCAGTACATCATCATGTTCGCTGTCGCCTTCGGCGTTGCCTTCGGACTCACCTCGGCCATCTACCGGGAGGAAGAGGCCTAAGGCCAGCAGTTTCCTACCAGAACGTACGCATGGAAGAGCCGCTGTCCCAGAAGGGGCAGCGGCTCTTCTGCTGTCTTTGGGCATGCGTGCCGATGAGGGCCTATCCTTCCTGGAGCAGGTCCTCGATGAAGCCGACCTTGTAGGCCCTGAAGCGGACCTCTCCTTCCTCCTGCGTGAGGTCGAGGTCTACATCGGCGAGGATGCCGAAGTCGTGGTCGCCTTCGGTGTCGCTGAATATCTGATGGACCTGCCAGATGTGGTCGGACTTCTCCCTGTCCTCTGAGAGCTCGAAGAACTTCGAGGAGCGGGCATCTGCATCGAGGAGGATGTCCTCGTGCTGCTCGTGGTAGCTTTCGAGGATGCGTCGCCATACGACCTCGCGATAGCCGTAGTCGGCATCGAGCGCTCCCAGCGCTTCGGCGTCTCCCGCCTGGGCCAGGCGCACCCGCTGCCAGAGCGCATTGCGCACGAGCAGCGTGAGGCCGCGCCGGTCGTGGACAATCTCGTCCGGGGCTTCGGGAGCCTCCTCTTCGGGAAGTGCTCCTGATGCCTCCCATTCGTCGAAGAGGGAGGAGTCGATGGAGCGGACCATGAGACCAAGCCAGCTGATGATGTCCTTGAGGTAGTCGTCGCGCTTGTCGAGCGGCACGGTGCGGTCAAGCGCACGGTAGGCCTCGGAGAGGTAGCGCAAGAGCGTGCCTTCGGAGCGGGCGATGTTGTAGCGCTGGATGTAGCTCTTGAAGTCGGAGGCAGATTCGATCATGTCGCGCAGGACGCTCTTCGGCGAGAGCTCGTAGTCGGCAGCCCACGGGACCTTCTTGCAGTACTCGGCAAAGGCCTGGGAGAGGAGGTCTTCGAGAGGCTTCGGGTAGGTCACTTCCTGGACGCGCTCCATGCGCTCTTCGTACTCGATGCCGTCGGCCTTCATCTCGGCGATTGCGTGTGCCCTTGCTTCGCGTTCCTGGGCACGGAGAATCTGGTGCGGGTCTTCGAGCGTCGCCTCGACCATCGAGATGAGGTCCATATCGTAGGTGGGAGATTCGGGATCCAGGAGCTCGAGCGCTGCGAGCAGGAACGGCGAGAGCGGCTGGTCGAGTGCAAAGTCGTCCGGCAGGTCGACAAGCGTCGAGTAGGAATCATGGCCGTCTTCTGTGGTGCAGGTGATGACACCGGCATCGAGCAGTGTCGCGAAGATCTCGTCGGTACGCTCCGAGAGCTTCTCCTTCTGCTCTGCTGTCTGGGCAGAATCCTCGACGAGCTTGTGCATGCGCGCAAGGGCATCTCCGCCCTGCTCTATCTCTGCGAGCACCATGGAGTTCGTGATCCTGAGATGCGGCACGAGCGTCTCGGGCTCTGCGTCGATGAGACGCTTGAACGTCTGCTCGTTCCAGCCGACAAAGCCTTCAGGAGGTGTCTTCGTCTTGATCTTGCGGGCCTTCTTCGGGTCGCCTCCAGCCTTGAGGAGCGCTCGTGCCTTCTCGATGTCGTATTCGGTCGCCTCGGCGAGGACGACGCCTTCCGTATCGAAGCCGGAACGTCCGGCACGGCCTGCAATCTGGTGGAACTCGCGCGCATTGAGCCGGCGCATGCGGCGTCCATCGAACTTCGTGAGCTGTGTCAGGAGCACGGTATGGATCGGGACATTGATGCCGACACCGAGGGTGTCGGTGCCGCAGATGACAGGAAGAAGGCCCTGCTGCGCAAGCTTCTCCACAAGGAGACGGTATCTCGGGAGCATGCCGGCATGGTGGACGCCGACGCCACAGAGCAGAAGCCGCTTCAGCGCCTTGCCGAAGTTCGTCGTGAAGCGGGTGCCCTTGATAGCATCCTTCACGGCATCCCTCTGCTCCTTCGTGCTGACGCCGTAGCTCGCAAGTGCCTGGGCGCTCTTGAAGGCAGCATCCTGGGCGAAGTGCACGATATAGAGCGGCGCATCGCCGCTCTTGAGGGCAAGCTCGACGGTGGCTTCGAGTGCTGTGTCCACGAACTGGTAGTGGAGAGGCACGGGACGCGGGGCATTGGCTATAACGTCGACAGCGCGTCCGGTCAGGTCCTCGATCTTGTCGTGGATTGCCGTCACATCGCCGAGCGTCGCGCTCATGAGGAGGAAGTGGACATGGGGGAGGGTCAAGAGCGGCACCTGCCAGGCCCAGCCACGGTCGCGGTCGGCATAGAAGTGGAACTCGTCCATCGCGGCATAGCCGATATCGGCGTCCTCGCCGAAGCGCAGGGCATCCTGTGCGAGGATTTCTGCCGTGCAGCAGATGATCGGCGCCTCGGGATTGATCACGGTATCGCCTGTGATCATGCCGACATTGTCCTTCCCGAAGATGTCGACCATCTGGAAGAACTTCTCAGAGACAAGTGCCTTGATAGGGGCGGTGTAGTAGCTCCGCTCTCCAGCGCATAATGCCATGAAGCACATGCCGAGTGCCACCATGGACTTGCCGGAGCCTGTGGGCGTGCCCAGGATCACATGGTCGCCTGCGGCAATATCGAGCAGGGCCTCTTCCTGGTGAGGCCAGAGCTCCATGCCACGGGATTCGACCCAGGAAAGGAAGGTCTCGAGGGATTCATCGGTCGGGATATGGGGGTCTTCTTGCGACCAGTCAGGCCCGAGCCTGCCGAGAGAGCCAGGTCCGTTCGGTCCTTCATCGGCCTCTTCGACCGGAATATTCATGTCAGACATCAGGGGTGTTGCAGCTCCTTGGATGGAATAGATTTGTTCAGCCCTTCCATTCTAAGGGGTCTGGAGTCTGCCGGTGGGGGACAGCCTAGTCCTTGTGGCGCTTCTCGAACTTCTGCGGGTGCTTGGCATGGCGGAGAAGGATGTTCTTCACATCCGCCTGCACGACAAGGTCGTTGTCGAGATAGAGGTCGATGATTTCTTCGGCCTCAGGTTTCACGACCCTCAGAATGCCCGGGAGATCCCCCTCTTTGCTGTATCCAAGGATATCGTTCGGTGTGCAGCCCAGCAGCTCGGCAGCTTTCACGAGCTGGCTTGCATTCATATCACGGCGGCCGGCTTCCCAGTGCTCCACTTCTCCTTTGGTGACACCGATATAGTCCCCGAGCTGCGTCGTGGAGAGGTTGCGAGCTTTCCTGATTTCACGCAGATTGTTCGGTTGCTTCGCCGGGGCGATCGGCTCCTTCTTGTCTTCCTGTGCCCCGCCTTCTGCCATGTCCGCTCCTGTACCGAATCTGGAATTTCAATCACAGAAGACCAGAAATGATGAGCGAACGCCAGAACAAAAGCCTACGCAGAGTAGGCAAACGCATAAATATGCTGCAAAGCATACGCAAAGTAGGCATATGAATAGGAGAGGTGGCAAGAAAGAGCAGCCGCATGAAAAGCCGCTCCGGACTGAGAATCCAGAGCGGCCGCATTCGTTGCCTTGAATGGTGTGGCTAGAGGCGCATGAGCGGGAGGGTCGAGCCTCCGTGAGGCATAACGAGGATGCGGGGTGCGCGTCCGAGCTCACGGAGCGTCTTTGCACGCGCTGCATCGAGCGCCTCCTGTGCTGTCGCAAATGGTGTCATGAACGCAGCTCTGACCTCGGCATCCGGCATGTCGGAGACAAGATAGATGTCGCAGCGCTCCTCTATCTGAGCCACGGCTGCTGCCTTGTGGCCACCGAGCACGAACGTATTCTTGAGGCGCTCCACCACCTCATGAGGAGTCGCTGCTTCACGCATCCACTGCTCGAAGGTCGGCTGGCCGAAGCCTTCCTGACAGGAACCCACGAGCACGATCGTCCCGCCGTCGCGCACCGGGTGCTTCGCGTTGTCGAGCGCCTTCTGGAGCTGGTAGAGATTGAGATCCTTCGGAGACCCTCCCTGGGAGACGACCACGATGTCTGCCTCCTCGTGGAGTTCGCACCCGTAGAGATCGTCGAGATGGTGGCAGGCATCGCGCTGGGCAGCCACGAAGTCTCCTGCTGCGGCATAGACGATGTGCCTGTCTTCGTCGAGGACGACATTCACGATGAAATCGAGGCCGACCATACGGCAGGCTTCCTCGAGATCGAGCCTCACGGGGCTCTCCATGTTGCCAGCGTGGGCTTCTGGGCTAAGCATCAAGGAATGGTTTGCCTGGATGGCTTCGAAGGTGGAGCAGCCCGGCATGATGGCCTTGGCACCGCCCGAATAGCCGGCAAAGTAGTGGTACTCCACATTGCCGAGGCCGACCCTCACATCGGCATCCGCGACCTCTTCGATAATGTCGACAGGAGTGCCCGCCTTGGTCGTGCCGAAGTGCCTGAAGGACGTGCTGCCGTTCACGACAGCGAGCTTTCCCTTCCAGGGACCCATGATGTGGGCAAGCTCTTCCTCGGTCTGGGGCCTGTGGGAGCCAAGCGCTATTGCGACAAAGACATCCTTGTCGGGGATGCCTGCCTCGTGGAGCTCCTGCATGACGGGAGTGAGGAGCTCGGGCGTGGGGCAGGGGCGGGTGCAGTCGCTTGCGATGAGGCAGACCTTCTGTCCTGGATGGACGATGTCCTTGAGGCGAGCTGTGCCGACAGGGGAGGAAAGGGCGTCTCTCACAAGCCCTTCGCCGGGCTTTTCTGCCTCGACCGCATTGGCATGCATCACCTCGATGAGCTCTGCATCATCTATCTCTATGGTCTGGCTGCGCGTGCCGATTCCGAGCTCTGTCCTCATGCCTCATCCCTTCTGTCCTGTTTCGACCAGCATACAGGCCGATCCTGAGGCTTTCCTGGTGGATGCGCTGTGAGTTTACAGAATGCTTGCCAGGCCCTGCGTGAAACGGGGCCTGTGGCCTCGCTACAATGCAGGAAGAACAAGACCATAAGAAGCTTTCCGAAGGAGACATCCGTGATACGCCTTGCCCTCTCCGACATGGACAACACCCTCATTCCCTTCGGGAACCCGCATGTCTCGAAGCGCACGCTCGAGGCGATTGCGGATGCACGGGCGGCAGGTGTCGAGTTCGGGCCTTCCACGGGACGTGACTACCATGAGCTGCTGCGCTTTTTCCAGGGCGATGCCTCTGCCTTCCAGACAGGGGTCATGTCGAGCGGCAAGAAGGTCATGATCGACGGCGAGATCGTCTCGCTGTCCCTGATCGAGCATGATCCGCTCGAGCGCATGGCCGAGATGCTCAAGAGCGTGCCGGATGTATTCCTCGTGGCCTATCCGGCAGATACCGACATGACGAATCCGGTCTGGGTCATTGCGGCAGACCCCGAGCAGGTGCCGGTATACCAGGAGCGCTTCAAGTTCACGCCGCAGATGGCTGAGCAGGTGCCGGAGGTGCCGCTCATCGCAGCGACGCTTGCCGCCACATCGGGACGTCCTGCCTGCCGCTTCATCGATACGAAGCTCAGCCCCGCCTTTCCCGAGTTCGATATCGTCTCGCCGACGCCCAACTGGTACGATATCGTGCCCCACGGCGTGAGCAAGGCATCGGGCCTCCATGTCCTGATGGACAAGCTTGGGCTTTCCGACGAGGAAGTCGTCGTCTTCGGCGACGCCGCAAACGATGTGCCCATCTTCCGCGAGGTCACGAACTCTGTCGCCGTCGCGAATGCAACGAAGGAAGTGGCGGCGCTTGCCCGCTACCATATCGGTGCCTGCGCAGATGACGGGGTAGCTGTGGCGCTCGAGGATATCGCGCAGGCTGCAGAGAGAAACACCCTCCCCGAGTTCATGCTCGACGAGGATGCCTGCAGGAACTGAAGCTTGGCGCCTGAAGCTAGAGGATGTGCTCCATACCGATGAGGTAGGGCTTGAGGCCCAGGTGCTCGTAGAAGCCTTCTGCCTTCGGGTTGCAGGACCAGACATGGAGCGTCACGCGGTAGCAGCCCTGCTCTTTCGCGTAGGCACAGACTGCCTCCCAGAGATGCTCTCCCACATGCTGGCCGCGGCAGCGCTCGTTCACGCAGAGGTCGTCGAGGTAGAGCTCGCGGTCCTGGCGCATGTTGGGGGCGCCGGTCAGATCCTGGAGCTCGCAGAAGGCATGGCCCAGAAGCTCATGGGTGCCTTCCTGCCTGTTTTCGTCCACCGCGACGAAGATGGGATGTGCAGGGTCCTTGATAAGTGCCTTGAGCTCATCTTCCGTATACTTCCTCGTATCCGGGATGAAGAGGTCGGGACGTCCTTCTGCATGGACATTGCAGACCTGGATCAGGAGCTCCATGATTCCTTCGATATCCTCTTCGGTGGCGCGGCGTATCTGCATGTGCTTCTCCTAACGGTCTGACAGGGCAATGAGCTCGGTGTGGTCCATAACGGAGTCGACGAAGGCGTCGAAGTTCGTGCTCGACTCATGGAAGGTCCTGGGGTGCCCTCCAAGGACGAGCTCGAGCGCGTGGGACTTCTCGCGTATATCGTAGGCCACGATCTCATCCCAGCTGTAGGATCTTGTGCGCTTGAGGCAGTTCGTATAGGAGACGCCCCCATCTCTGACTTCGAGCCTTCTGTTGAAGTAGTTGAGGACCTGGATGAGGGCCATGGCCTCGAAGGCGCAGACAAGCGGGATGCCGATCCAGCGGATCCAGACAAGCCAGACCGAGCTCGAGAACAGCGGGAAGAGAAGAAGCCAGATCGTGACGGCGCCTGAGGCAGCGACACCTAGCGCCCACATGAGATTCGAGCGCACGCGCTCGGTCACGACGACAGCTGCTCCTGTGCTTTCGCTCGCTTCTGCCATGTGTCCATGCTTCCTTTCTTCGCCACTCATCCGACTCTTCCTCATGAGGATGCCCATGAGCGGGTATCACTATCCAAGGACTTTGGGATTGGCTACCATTCTACAGAAGGCAGCGTCTGTCGCACCAAGCGGATTGAAATGGGGTTGGATATGGAACTCTCCGTGGAGAAGAGGCACTACAAGCGCCTTGCAGCAGAGCTTCGCATGGCATTGGTGTCGGGCACGGATGAGGAGGCTCTCTCTGCCATCAAGGAGCTCGTGCCGCTGCGCAGCTATGCCACGCCGAAGGAGCTTGTCGACTTCCTCGAGCGTGCCTGCGTCTGGGCATCGCGGGAGGTTGTCGATGCAATCATCGCAGACCTCGGTCCCATCCCGTACTGCGGCTGGGCACTTGCCCTGGCTCTTCGCTGCGACCGTGAGGACATCGCCTATGACCTCAAGGCACGCCGCGTGAACCTGCTCGAAGATCCAGAGATTCCCGAGAGCCTTCCTGAGCGCTCGCTCCTGATGCACGACCTGACGCGTGGCGACATGACGGGGTCCTCTCCCAAGCTCTTCGAAGACCCGCAGGGACGTTCGGTCACCTCTGAGATCTTCCGTACCTTCGGGCCATCCGAGGAGCTGGTCGGCGCAGACTACTCGCGCGGCACCGATGTGAGACGTTCCTGCGAGCTCGTGGCGAAGCTTGCAAACGACCAGAGCTTCATTCCCGTCGTCTTCGACGATATCTTCCGGGCTTCGCTTGCCTGCGCCTCGCGTGCCTATGCCTATCCGGCCTCCTATGTGCCGGGTACGGCAGAGTCCTGCCTCGAGCTGGCAGATGCCCTGCTCGAGCTCTGGCGCCAGCATCTTGGTGGCACGGAGCGCATCCCGGAGCTCCTGGGCCGCATGGTCGTCCCGAACCAGGATGAGCGCCTGATTGTCTGGATCTGCGAAAGGGCGCCTGAAGTCTTCTATGACAGGCTGTGCTCGCAGAGCTGGCTCAAGAAGAATGTCGGGCTCGTGCGCCGCATGGTAGCACACCTCACACCGGGGACGGAGTACCAGAATGGGGTGCTCCTCTCTGTGCTTGCAGGAGGCGCCTGCTTCGACCAGCTCGAAGATCTCCTTGGCTGGCAGAATACCTATACGCCCGCAAACCTCGACCGCGCCATCGATGCGGCATCCGAGGCGGGGCATGCAGAGATTGCAGCCTGGCTTCTGACGCTTCGGCAGGATCTTTCCGATACGGCCAAGTCTGTCGAGGATGCAAAGGCCGAAGAGGAGCCCGAACAGAAAGAGGCGCCTCAGGACGACGAGGGCGATCTCGGCGACCTTTCGGATCTTCTCCTGTAGGCTGCCATGGCAGATGCGATGGAGGGGCTCACCCCGGAAGAGAAGGCAGCCTTCGAAGAGGCGGAACAGAAGACACACGAGCGCTACGAGCTTGCGCGCAAGGTCGTCGATCTGGCTGAAGGCCTCGTCGTGAGCGACAGCCATTTCCTTGCTCCTGCCATAGGCCAGCTCAAGAGCGATATCTCGCCTGCCCTCATGATCGAGCCGTTCGCGACGGATGGCCAGACGCTCTATATCGAGCCGACACGCGTGCTTGCGACGTTCGCGAAGACAAGGAAGCCTCCGATCCACGATATCGTGCATGTCCTCATGCACTGCATCCTGATGCATCCTTTCGTCGATGACCGCGTGGAGCGCTTCCCCTGGGACCTTGCCTCTGACATCATCGCCGAGAGCCTGGCCGCCGAGATCTGCGGTGCCCGTGAAGGGGACAGGGGCGAGGCCATCTCGGTCGTGCTCGAGCACCTGAAGAAGGACCTCCATGGGCCGCTTTCCACAGACAGGCTCTATAGGGCGCTGCGCCGGGGCTACTACCACGACCTCATGAGTGCCTGGGGATCCATCTTCCATGTGGACAACCATGACCTCTGGTATGCAGCCCCTGCCTCATCTCCTGAAAACGGGGGACAGCAGAAGGAAGGCTCCTCCTCCCATGCACCGACAGAGTACGAGGAGCGTCATGCCCCCAACCAGGGTTCGGGAGAGGAGCGCGAAGGCAGCGCACGGAAGACCCGGCAGCAGTCACAGCAGGCTTCAAGGAATGGCGGCGAAGCGGAGAACGAGGCGCTCGTGCGCCAAGCAGGCGGCCTCGGCGAGCGTGAGCGCGTGCATGAGCGAGACAAGTGGCAGCAGGTCGCAAAGTCCATCAATGTGGACCTCCATACGCTCTCGCGCGAGCGCGGAGAGCAGCTCGGCGACCTCACGAACGAGCTCGAGATCAGGACGCACCGTCCCCAGGACTTCCGCGAGTTCCTGCGCAAGTTTGCCGTGATGCAGGAATCCCTGCATACATCGGACGACGAGTTCGACTATGTCTTCTATACGTATGGGCTTGCGCTCTACGGCAACGTCCCTCTGATCGAGCCGCTCGAATATCGCGACGAGAAGAGGATTCGGGAGTTTGCGATCGTGCTCGACACGTCGGGCTCTGTCGCAGGGGACACGATCCAGCGCTTCGTGGACACGGCCTTCGATGTGCTGCATGCCGACTCGACCTTCACGGAGCGCACGAACATCCACATCATCGAGGCGGATGCCGGCGTCGAGTCCGATACGAAGATCTCGACACCCGAAGATCTTGCGAAATGGTCAGACCATGTCACGGTCAAGGGCTTCGGCGGCACCGACTTCCGCCCTGCCTTCGACTACATCGACAGGCTCATCCGCGAAGGCGAGTTCCGCCACCTCGACGGGATGGTCTATTTCACGGATGGCTTCGGCACGTATCCGAAGAGGAAGCCTCCTTATAAATGTGCCTTCATCTTCTACGATGAGAGCTACCGCAAGGAAAGCGTTCCGCCCTGGGCCATACAGCTTGTGCTGCCGCCAGAGGAGCTCGAACGCGAATCTGACGAATCGGAAAGCTACCGTGCCCAGAAGGCCGAGAAGCGAGGATAGGGAAGCATGAACATCAAGACAGCGACAGAGCAGATCAAGGGCGCCGTGCGTGCGTATCTCGCAAAGGACGAGAACGGGCTCTATCTGATCCCGCCCCAGATGCAGCGCCCTCTCATCATGATGGGCCCTCCGGGCATCGGCAAGACCGCTATCGTCTCGGAGGTCGCAGAGGAGCTCGGCGTCAACTTCGTCTCGTACTCGATGACGCACCACACGAGGCAGTCGGCACTGGGACTTCCCTATATCGCCGATGCGACGTATGGCGGGAAGGGGTACAAGGTCTCGCGCTACACGATGTCCGAGATCATTGCAGCCACCTATGACGCAATCGAGCGCACGGGCATTCCTGAGGGCATCATCTTCCTCGACGAGGTCAACTGCGTGAGCGAGACGCTCGCTCCCGCCATGCTCCAGTTCCTGCAGTACAAGACGTTCGGCCAGCACAAGCTGCCTGTCGGCTGGGTCATCGTGACGGCCGGCAATCCGCCTGAGTACAACAGGAGCGCCCGCGAATTCGATGCCGCCATGCTCGACCGCATGAAGAGGATCGATATCGAGCCCGACCTCGATGTCTGGATGGACTATGCAACGACGCACGGCGTGCATCCTGCCATCCTCACGTACCTCACAAACAAGCCGCAGAACTTCTACCATGTCCATGCGGGCGTGGAGAGCACAAGCATCGTGACGGCCCGTGGCTGGGAAGACCTCTCCCGCATGATCCTGGCCTACGAGCATGAAGGACTTTCTGTCGACCTCAACCTGATCGCCCAGTATCTCCAGGACCAGGAGATTGCAGAGGACTTCAGCCTCTATCTCGAGCTCTTCGAGAAGTACCAGGACGATTACCAGGTCTCCGCAATCCTTTCGGGCGCTGCTGGCGAGGAGCTGAAAGACCGTGCAAAGGAAGCACCGTTCGACGAGCGAGTCGCCCTCGTGAACCTGCTGCTCGATGTGCTCCTGGGCGATGTGCACCGCCTGGCTGCAAGGAAGAAGGCGCTCCTCGAGGTGCGCCAGATTCTGGCAAAGCTCAAGGAGGCCGACTCCGGCGTGTCGCTCCTGGCATCGCTCACAGCACAGGAGAACGAGTGTCAGCTCGAGCTCAGACGCCTTGTCGCATCCGGCTTTGCCTCGGGTGCCCGCCAGATGGCAGAGGCGAAGAAAGGGGAGATTCTCGAGACCATCAGGAAGGCAGTCGCCCGCGCCGTCGCACAGGCAGGAGGCTCTCTCAGCCAGGAGGATGCCTACAATGCGGCCAAGGAGAGCTTCAACGCGATGGTGCGCGACCTCGGCGCTGGCTCGAAGGAGTTCGTCTCGAAGATTGACTGTGCGATCGACTTCGTGAACGATGCCTACGGCGACTCCCAGGAGATGCTGATATTCATGACACGCCTGGCGGTGGATCCAGACTTCATGCACTTCGTGGCGGAGCACGGCTCGAAGAAGTTCGTGGAGCACAGCCGCGGCCTCATGTTCCACGACAGGAGTACGCAGCTTCTGAACGAGGTAGACAAGCTGGAGGGACTTGCGTGAGCGAAAACGAGAGCCATACCCTGGCAGACGATCTGGCAAAGTCGGGCTACAAGATGTCCGAGGCGCTCGAAGAGGCGCTTGGGAGCAGCCAGAAGGACGAAGCGCCTGAATCGTCTGTCCACACCTTTGGGAGCATGAAGGAGCCCGAAGGGAAGAAGGATGCAGACGAAGACCCGACCCAGACTGCCTTCTTCCAGGCCATGAATGCCTACCGTGCGGCACGGAAGTCGGGAGACAGCGAAGCCATGCGCGAAGCGGAGGAGCATCTGCGTTCCGTCGTGCGCTCCGAGCTCACGGAGTCGGAAGGCTGCGGCTGCTAGGCAGTGCCCATGCCGCACTGGAGATACATATGAGGAAGGCGCCCCAGGAGATGCATTCCTGGGGCGCCTTCGCTGTGGGCGCAAGGAGAAGGGAAGCTCTTCTGCTATTCCTTGGCGCCGTACTGCGCGTAGTATGCATCGAGCGCGGAATCGAGCCCGGGCGTGATGAGGGTGCCGGTCAGCGCCTCACGGACATCCTTCATGCTCACGATGCTGGCGACAGGGAAGCCATAGCGCTCCTGGATCTCGTCCTGGGCGCTCTTGACGCCGTCCTTGCCGACCTCCATGCGGTTCAGGGAAACGATGAGGCCCTTCACATCGACATCGGCAGCTGCCTTGAGCTTCGGGTAGGTCTCGTCGATGGACTTGCCGGAGGTCGTGACATCCTCGACGATCACGACACGGTCGCCGTCCTTCAGGGATGCTCCGAGGAAGTTGCCCTTGTCGGCACCATGGTCCTTGGCCTCCTTGCGGTCAGCGCAGTAGGCGACCTCCTTGCCATACAGCTCGTCCAAGGCGATGGCGGTGACGACGGCCAGAGGAATGCCCTTGTAGGCGGGACCGAACACGACATCGAAGTCGAGGCCGAAGTTGTCGTGGATGGCCTTCGCATAGAAGCGTCCCAGCTCATGGAGCTGGGCGCCTGTCACATAGGCACCGGCATTCATGAAGAAGGGGGACTGGCGCCCGCTTTTCAGGGTGAAGCTGCCGAACTTGAGCACGTGGCTGTCTACCATAAAGTCGATGAATTCGCGCTGATAGTCTTCCATGAATGCCTTCCTCGCTTGCACTTCCTGCCATGTCCTGCCCATTGTCTCACATATGGAGCTCTGTGCATCCTGTGCTACCGGGCAGGGTCCTCCTCCGTTGCCGGTATCACGGAGACGCCGACAAGCTCAGGTCCGGTGTGAATCAGAAGGTCGGGGGAGATGAGCGTGCGCTGGATGTCAGGAAGCGCGTTGGGGACAGCCGCTCTGAGCTTCTCCTCCATTTCGTCGAAGACATCGAGGGCATTCGTGCAGCAGATGCCGAGACGGACCTTATCGAAGAAGACGGACCATTCGCGGGCAAGCTTCACCTCTGTCGCAAGGGCCTTCTCCCAGCCGCGGGCCTTCTTGACCGCGAAGTAGTAGCCCTGCTTGTCGCAGCTGATGACAGGCTTGATGTTGAGCATCGAGCCAAGACGGTAGGTCGCCTCGTTGATGCGGCCGCCCTTGCGCAGATACTCGAGCGTCTTGCAGCTGAAGAAGACACGGGTGTTCTCGGCGGCTTTCGTGAGGCGCGCTTCGAGCTCTTCGAAGGGCACGCCTGACTCGATGAGCTCGACCGCACGCTGCACGACCATGCCGGCAGCAAGGCCGATGTTCTTCGTGTCGATGCAGACGATCGGGAAATCGTCCATCATATGGGCTACGAGCTCGGCCGTCTGGAAGGTTGCAGAAAGGCCCGAGGAGATCGTCACGATCACAGCCTTCTCGTAGCCGTCCGCCTTCGCCTGCTCGAGCGCCTGGCGTATTGCCTCGGGTGTCGGAAGCGACGTCGTCGGTATCTCGTCTTTGAAGCGCTCGATCACCTCGTCCGCCGTGATATCGACACCGCTCTGGTAGCTTGTGCCATCGGAATAGTTGATGCGCAGCGGCACGACCCTCACGTCGTGTGCATGCACGAATGCTTCGGGAGTATCGGTTCCACTGTCGCACAGGACCGCAATACGCTGGTCGTTCACGGATGCCTCCGATGATTGCAGGTTATTGCTTGGTTCCTACCCGTTCCTGGGACGCGCTTGCCTGGCAGCTGCATCGCATGGAGCTGCTATGAAATGTACACCTTATGGACAGGCTAGCCTGCACCGACACCTGTCCCTTTCTTCAAGCGGTTCCGGTAAGGTATATATGTGTATATGACAATCAGTATCGGATACCGCATATGGAGGCGAACATGGCCGAAGAGAAGCTGGATCAGACACGGCAGAACGAATCAACTGCTTTTTCCCAGGATGGGTCCCTGCCCGAGGCGCTGTCTCCTGTCATAGAGGAAGAGCAGGTCCTGCGCCGCCTCGGCGTCAGGAGCGCATTCCAGGAGATCACGTCGAACAGCACGATTGCCGCTGGCGCCATGGTCATCTGCGCCCTTCTGGCCGTGCTCGTCGCGAATACGCCTGCCTACGAGGTGGTGGAGTCGGCGCTCAGGTGGCCGGTCGAGATACGTCTCGGCAGCTTCGTGGGCGAGCTCTCGCTCGAAGGCTTCGTGAATGACTTTCTGATGGCAATATTCTTCCTCGAGGTCGGCATCGAGCTCAAATACGAGATGACGGTAGGGGAGCTTGCAAATCCCCGTCAGGCTGCCGTGCCGATGCTTGCAGCGGTTGGCGGCGTCGCCTGCCCTGCGTTCATCTATCTTGCCTTCAATGCGCAGGGCGGCGCTCCCCATGGCTGGGCTGTGCCGATCGCAACCGACATTGCCTTCGCGCTCGGCGTCATGTCTCTTGCAGGAGATCGCATCGCTGTCTCGACGAAGGTCTTCTTCCAGACGCTTGCTATTGCAGACGATATCCTCGCAATCGTCGTGATTGCCCTCTTCTATGGGCAGTCGCCCGATATTGCCTGGTGCGCAGCTTCCGCTATCGTCGTGCTGGTCCTCATGGCACTCAACCATGCAAAGGTCTACTCGGTGAAGCCCTACCTGATTGTCGGCCTCGTGCTGTGGTTTTGCATGTACAACTCCGGCATCCATGCCACCCTTGCTGGCGTCATCCTTGCCTTCACGCTTCCCGGCAAGAGTGACATCCGCCTTTCGAGCCTGGGAGACTGGCTCTCGCAGGAATCGGCAGAGCTCGACGATGTCTACGACGATGAGTCCCACATCCTTGGCCAGCATGACTTCACGGAGCATGCCTACATCGCAGAGCGCGTCCTCCATCATGCGACGCCGCCGCTGCGCCGTGTCGAGCGCTACTTCTCCGTCTTCACGAACTTCTTCATCCTGCCGGTCTTCGCGTTCGTGAATGCCCAGGTGCGTCTTGTCGGTGTCGATATGGCAGCCGTGCTTGCAGGCTCGGTCACGCGCGGCGCCTACTTCGGTGCGGTCCTCGGGAAGCCCTTGGGCATCATCCTCGTGACGCTCGTGCTCGTGAAGCTCGGCTTCGCGAAGCTTCCCCACGGCATGGACGTGAAGCAGGCCATCACGATGGGGCTTATGGGCGGCGTCGGCTTCACGATGTCGATTCTGATCTCCGGCCTTGCCTTCGCAGATGCACAGGAGCAGCTCGAGGCCAAGTGCGCCATCCTTGCCGCTTCCGTGACATCGGCGCTTCTGGGCCTTGCCTTCATCCACATCGCCGATGCGGTCACGAAGGGAAGGAAGAAGGAGCCCGACAGGGCCTCCGAGAGAGCCTCATAGATAGAGATGCTCATGCAGAAGGGGCGCACCGGTACAGCCGGATGCGCCCTTCGCTTTCTCTTCTGATGGCAAGAGATATATATGCAGGCCTACTCCACGGTGCCGTACGTGTAGCCCCAGCCATGTGCCGTGATGATGGAGTTCAGCTGGTCGCAGAGGCGTGCCCGCTTGTAGGAGCCCGAAGGCAGGAGCTCCAAGACCTCCATGAGGTCGGGGCCAAGGTCGTCCACCTCGCCTCGCGTGATCACATCGATGCTCGAGACGGAGCCGCTCATGTTGCCCTGGTAGAGCTCGTCTACCAGGTGCTGCAGCTCGCCGTATTCATCCGAGCGCTCGTTCGTGCGGAGCGTCTTGTGTGTGCTGTGGCCCCTGTGCGGGGCAGATGCATGGTTTCTCATATGTGACATGATAGCAAGGAGGATGCATCTGTCATCCAGAATGCACCTATACTTGTAAAGCATGCATCACGTGCAGGGAGATGCAGGACTCCCTGTGCAGCAACGATGAGGGAGGCCCCATGGGCAACGTATATGAAAGCATGGAGACCGAAGAGCTCGACCGCACTATCGCGGAGCTCGAGCAGGAGGTTGAAGATCTCAAGGCGCAGGGGCTTGCGCTCGATATGACGCGTGGCAAGCCGTCGCCCGAGCAGACTGACCTCTCCCGTCCGATGCTCGACCTCGTGAATTCCCATTCCGATCTGATGGACGGCACGCTCCAGGTGAACAACTACGGAGGTCCGGATGGCCTGCCGTCGGCACGTCGCCTTGCGGCCGACTACCTTGGTGTCGATCCTGCCAATGTCGTCGTTATCGGCTCTTCGAGCCTGAACCTCATGCACGACGTTGTCTGCCACGCCTATACGCACGGCATCGCAGGGAACAAGCCTTGGTGCGAGCAGGGCAAGGTCAAGTTCCTCTGCCCGTCTCCGGGATATGACCGCCACTTCAAGGTCACGGCCTACTACGGAATCGAGAACGTGCCGGTTCCCCTGAAGGAAGACGGCCCCGACATGGACATGGTGCGCCGCCTCGTCGAGGGCGACCCGACGGTCAAGGGCATCTGGTGCGTGCCGAAGTACGAGAACCCGACCGGCATCACGTACTCGGACGAGGTTGTCCGTGCCTTCGCGAACCTCCATCCGGCGGCACCCGACTTCCGCATCTTCTGGGACAATGCCTACGCCGTGCACGACTTCTACGAGGAGGGGGACCATCTCCTCAACATCTTCGAGGCCATGGCAGAGGCAGGCACGACCGACCTCGTCTACGAGTTCGGCTCCACGGCCAAGATCACGTTCCCGTCGAATGGCATCGCCTTCATGACAGCATCTCCTGCCGACATGGCAGAGATCCGCGAGGCCTTCTCCGTCATGCGCGTCTCGCCGGAGAAGATCTCCCAGTATGCCCACGTGCTGTTCCTGAAGGACATGAAGACCATCCACGAGCACATGATGAAGCATGCTGCCATCGTCCGTCCGCGCTTCGAGCTCGTCGAGTCGAAGCTCACGGAGGGCCTCTCCGACCTCGGCGTCGCGACATGGACCCATCCGCGTGGCGGCTACTTCGTCTCCTTCGATGGCCCCAAGGGCTCGGCCACAAGGATCGTGTCGCTCTGTGCAGAGATCGGCGTGAAGCTCACGGCAGCTGGTGCCACCTGGCCGTATGGACACGACCCCTACGATACGAACATCCGCATCGCCCCGACATTCCCGAAGATCGAGGATCTCGGCCGTGCGCTCGATGTCTTCGTTGTCGCCGTGAAGCTCGTCTCGGCACGCCTTGCCCGCGAAGCGCGCGCATAGCTCTCCGGAGAATCTTCACACTCTTTGGCACCTCCCGCACAACCTGCGGGAGGTGTTACTTTAATATGGGTGTTCCATCAACAATTGCTGGATGGCAGCAAACATAGTATGTATGGCGGACGTATGATGGCTGTCTTGGACAGCGTCGTATGATGCTTGGGAGCCATGCAATGAAGAAGGAGCTCGTCGCAATGCCGAAGAAGACACAGGGAAGCGCACGCAAGGCCAAAGGTGCTGCTACGTCTGCCGCGCAGAAGACGCCGCGGAAGAGCGCTCCGGCCGCAAAGAGCGCGAAGAAGTCGAAGGGCGCGCACTGGAAGCCTGGAGAGCCTGTGAGCCTGCCGGTCCGCATTGTCCTCATCGTCTTCATCGTCCTCATGGCGCTCTCCATGATGCTGCCGTCGCTCACCTATCTGGCAGCGGGAAATTCGAGTGCAGACTCCCAGGACAGCTCCCAGACGTCCGATGCATCTTCCGACAGCTCGGACTCCTCGTCTGACGACAGCTCGGCCGACGCAATCGATTCACGCTACCAGGCGCTTGTCGATGCGCAGCAGAAGAAGCTCGATTCCGACCCCAACAATCTTGCTGCTCTTCTCAACATGGGCAATGACTATATGAAGTGGGGTGTCGCGCTCCTGCAGGCGAGCTCGGCAGATGCCGACACGAGCCATGCCTACGACGTGCTCGACAATGCTGTCGCCACCTATGACAAGTATCTGGCACTCAACGACTCCTCTGCCGTGAAGGTCGACCGGGCGCTCTGCCAGTACTATGCAGGCGACACGGACGATGCGATCTCCTCGCTCGAGGCGCTCACGCAGGAAGATCCGAACTATGGTCCCGCCTGGGCGAATCTCGGCATGCTCTATCAGGTGAAAGGCAGCACGGACTCCGCGAAGAACGCCTACAACAAGGCGATTGCCGTCGAGCCGAATGACGAGTACGGCTCGAAGTCGTTCGCGCAGCAGCAGCTCTCGTCCATCGCCGCCTCCGAATCCTCGTCGTCTTCGAGCTCGAGCTCCACATCTTCGTCTTCGTCGACGTCGACAGGCCTCTCGAACACGCTCTCGAACGAGTCGGGCACCGGCCTCTAAGGAATTCATCCAGGAGAAAGGAAATCTCTCATGGCACTCTCTATAGAAACATCCACGCAGGAAGGCGTGGCCAAGGTCAGCGTGACGGGCGAAGTCGACGTCTCGAATGCGCCTGAGCTCAGGCAGGCCCTCGAGGCCGCCCTTGCTTCCGGCGCCAAAGAGGTCGCTGTCGCAATGGAGAACGTCCCCTATATCGATTCCACCGGCATCGGCGTGCTTGTGGGAGCGGCACACGCTGCAAAGGATGCAGGCGTGCGCTTCACGATCGTCCGCCCGCAGCGCAATGTCTCGCGCGTGCTTGCGCTTCTCGGCGTGAACAGCGAGCTCAATGTCACGGAGTAGGTCTGTTCTCTTGTTCGATCCGGCGTTTATGGAGGTATGACGCGTGTTTGGCATAAGTGAAACCGAGCTTGCGCTGATCTTGATCTTCGCATTCCTCATCTTCGGGCCTGACAAGCTGCCGGGCATGGGACGTACGGTCGGCCGTGCGATCCGCCAGTTCCGCGATGCTCAGGACAGCGTGACGAAGGTCGTGCAGTCCGAGATCGTCGACCCGATCAACTCGGGCATGAACGAGCCGGCCGCGAAGAAGCGTGCCGAGCAGGCAAAGGCTGCCCAGGCCGAGGATGCAGATATCGAAGGTGCCGAGGGTGCAGAAGCCGTTGCTTCTGCAAAGAAGCCCGAGACCTTTGCCGAGCGCAAGGCTCGTCTCGAGGCAGAGCGCAAGGCCAAGGAGTCTGCTGCTGCCGACGAGAAGAAGCAGGCTGCCTTCGACGAGAACGAGAAGGACGAGGTCGGCGAGTCCTTTGCTGGCGCCGATTCCGACGAGGATCTGCCTGAAGGCGAGGATGAGGCTCCGAAGGAGCCCGATCTCGCTGCGCTCTATGCCATGACGCCCAAAGACCATAAGGCAGAGAAGGCCGAGACGCCTTCCGAGCCTGCCAAGGCCGATGAGGCTCCTGCTTCCGCAACTGCAGAGGCAGCGCCTGCTGCATCTGCCGCCGATTCTGGAAAGGAGGAGTAGGGATGCCTATCGGACCAGCGCGCATGCCGCTCTTCGACCATCTCGGAGAGCTTCGCCGCCGTCTCACCATCATCGTCGTGTCCGTGCTTGCCACGGCCGTCATCATCTATTTCGCGACGCCGACCTTGATTGAGTTCATGCTCGATCCTCTGCGCGACATCCTCGGCGACGACGCGAAGCTCCAGGTCATCACGGTCCTCGGCGGCTTCACGATCCGCTTCAAGGTCGCGTTCTTCTTCGGCACGATCATCTGCACGCCGATCATCATCTGGGAGCTCATGGCATTCTTCCTCCCGGCACTGAAGGAGAAGGAGCGCAAGTGGGTCATCCCGACCGTTGCAGCACTTGTGATCCTCTTCTTCCTCGGCATGATCTTCTGCTACTTCGTGATCGAGAAGGCCGCCTTCGGCTGGCTCATCCAGCAGACCAATGACTTCGCCTCGGCCATCTACAACGCAGAGGACTATCTCGACATCTTCATGAAGCTCGAGATCGGCTTCGGCATCGCCTTCGAGATTCCGCTGGTGATCTTCTATCTGTCCATCCTGCACATCGTGCCGTACGCGACGTTCCGCGCCCAATGGCGCTACATCTACGTCGGCCTCATGACGCTCTCCGGCATCGTCACGCCGGATGCAAGTCCGGTCACGATGCTGCTCATGTTCGCAGCGCTCATCGGCCTCTACGAGATCGCTCTGGCCATCGCCCGCCAGGTCATCACTGCACGCGATGGCAAGGAAGCCCTCAAGTGGACACGCGAGGACTATGAGGAGCACGAGTTCGACAAGGAATAGGTGAAGAGCTTGAAACTCGTTATCACCGAGAAGAATGATGCAGCCACGCAGATTGCGCGGCTGCTTTCCGAATCTGGCAAGCCCAAGGCAGACAAGGTGTATTCGACGCCTATCTACCGCTTCCAGCATGATGGGGAGGAGTGGGTGACCATAGGCCTGCGTGGCCACATCATGGCTCCCGACTTCCCGCCTGAGCTCAAATACAGCAAGAAGGAGGGCTGGTACGGTCTCACCGAAGACGGCGAGCACCTGCCGGCCCATCTGCCTGATACGCTTGCCAAGCCGCCCTTCAAGAAGAAGAAGCCGTTCTTGGAGGACGGCGTGGACGTGAAGGGCTGGAAGATTCCGGCCCTGCCGTATCTTGTCTGGTCGCCGATCGAGAAGAAGCCGGCAGAGAAGGAGATCATCCGCTCGCTCAAGAACCTCGCGAAGAAGGCTGACTCCATCGTGATCGCCACGGACTTCGACCGCGAGGGCGAGCTCATCGGCTCCGATGCCCTGCGCCAGGTGCGCCAGGTCGCCCCTGATACGCCGGCGCTTCGCGCCCGCTATTCTGCCTTCACGAAGGCAGAGATCGACCATGCCTTCACGCATCTCGTCGAGCTTGACCAGGATCTGGCCGACGCCGGCGAGAGCCGCCAGTATATCGACCTCATCTGGGGCGCAGCCCTCACGCGCTACCTCACGGTCGCACGCTTCGGCGGCCTCGGCAACACCCGCTCGGCCGGACGTGTCCAGACGCCGACCTTGGCGCTCGTCGTCGAGCGCGAACGGGAGCGCCAGGCCTTCGTGCCGAAGGACTACTGGGTCATCTCGGGCGAGCTGTCGAAGGACAAGGATTCCTTCAAGGTCGTGCATACGACGTCGCGCTTCTGGGACAAGGACAAGGCCGATGCTGCCTTTGCCGCCGTGAAGGACGCCAAGCGCGCAACGGTCACGAGCATCGAGAAGAAGTCGCGCACCGTGCATGCGCCGGCCCCCTTCAATACCACCTCCATGCAGGCGGCTGCTGCTGCAGAGGGCATAGCGCCCGGACGTGCGATGAGGATTGCCGAGTCGCTCTACATGAAGGGCCTCATCTCCTATCCGCGTGTCGATAATACGGTCTATCCGAAGTCGCTCGATCTCAAGGAATGCGTGAGGACCTTGAAGGCTGTGCCGCAGTATGCACCGGTCTGCGACAGGCTCCTCGCACAGCCGAAGCTCGTCGCGACCCGCGGCAAGCAGGAGACAACGGACCACCCGCCCATCTATCCGACAGCCGCTGCAGACCCAGGAGACCTCCAGCCTGCCGACTGGAAGCTCTACAACCTGATTGCACGCCGCTTCCTCGCCACCCTCATGCAGCCGGCCACGATCGAAGGCACGAAGCTTGTGTTCTCGATTGAGGGAGAGCCGTTCCAGGCAACGGGAGACGTGCTCGTGAAGCCGGGCTTCCGTGCCATCTATCCTTACGGCATGAAGAAGGACGAGCAGCTCCCGCAGCTTCAAGAAGGCGATGTCTGCGACGTCGAGTCGCTCTCTATGGACGCAAAGCAGACGGAGCCGCCTGCCCGCTACAGCCAGGGCAAGCTCATCCAGGAGATGGAGAAGGCAGGCCTCGGCACGAAGTCGACACGTGCCTCCATCATCGACCGCCTCTTCGAGGTCAAGTACCTCAAGAACAACCCGATCGAGCCCTCCCAGCTCGGCATGGCCGTCATCGAGGCCCTGCACACCTATGCGCCGCACATCACGACGCCGGAGATGACAAGCGAGCTCGAGCAGGACATGAACGAGGTTGCCGAGGGCCGCGAGACCCAGCGCGAGGTTGTGGACCATTCCCGTGCCCTGCTCTCGGGCATGCTCGATGCCCTGATCGATCATACGGAAGACCTCGGCAATGCAATCGCCGATGCGGTCACAGCCGATGCGAAGATCGGCGTCTGCCCGAAGTGCGGACACGACCTCGTCGTGAAGACGTCTGCCAAGACGCGTTCGAGCTTCGTCGGCTGCACGAACTGGCCGGACTGCGATGTCACCTATCCTCTGCCGAAGGGAAGGATCGAGCCGATCGAGGGCGAGGCAGGCGTGTGCCCTGAGTGCGGCGCTCCCCGCATCAAGGTGCATCCATTCAGGAGCCGTGCCTACGAGATGTGCGTGAACCCGAAGTGCCCGACGAACTTCGAGCCGGATGTCGTCGTCGGCGAGTGCCCGGCCTGCAAGGCAGCTGGCAAGGATGCCAAGCTCATCGCACACAAGTCGGAGAAGACCGGCAAGCGCTTCATCCGCTGCGAGAACTACGACGAGTGCGGGACGAGCTATCCGCTCCCTGCCCGTGGCAAGCTCGAGGCGACAGGCGAGACCTGCCCTGCCTGCGGAGCGCCGCTTGTCGTCGTGCATACTGCCCGTGGTCCCTGGAAGCTCTGCCCGAATCCTGCCTGCCCGGAAAACGAGAAGAAGGCAGCAGCGAGAACGGCTGGAAGGGGCGGCAGCAGGACAAGGAGCGCCTCTGCGAGAAGCACTGCATCGAAGTCCTCTGCCAAGAAGGCGCCGGCCAGAAAGACGGCTGCCAAGAAGGCCACCCGCAAGAAGGCGGCAGAGTAGCATGGGCGCATTCATCAGCTTCGAAGGCATCGACGGCTGCGGCAAGTCGACGCAGGCGCAGATTCTCGCACATACGCTCGAGGCAGCAGGCTTCGAGGTCGTGCTCACGCGCGAGCCGGGCGGAACGAAGATTTCCGAGAAGATCCGCCAGATCCTCCTCGATCCGGAGAACGGCGAGATGGCAGATGGCTGCGAGCTCATGCTCTACGAGGCATCGAGGGCGCAGCTCGTGTCCGAGTGCCTCCGTCCTGCCCTTGCACGCGGTGCCTGGGTCATCTGCGACCGCTATGCGGACTCGACCTTTGCCTACCAGTCGGCCGGCAGGAAGATCGCTCCCGAGACTGTGAAGCGTGCCAATGAGCTCGGCACGCTCGGGCTTCAGCCCGACCTCACGATCCTGCTCGATATGGACCCGGTGCATGCGCTTGCCCGCGCCACGAAGGGCGGTGCCGACCGCCTTGAGGCTGAAGGCATTGCATTCCAGCAGAAGGTCCGCGAGGGCTATCTGGCCCTGGCGAAGGAGGAGCCGGAGCGCATCCGGTGGGTGGATGCTGAAGGGACAGAGGATGCCTGCGCAGAGAGATGCCGGGCAGTGCTTCTGCACGCCTTCCCCGAGCTTGGAAGACGTGGCCTCCATGTCTGAGAAGCTGAGCACGCCTGCAGCGCTTGCTGCGCTCGAGATGCAGGATGCGGTCAGGGACTTCCTTGCACGCTCCGTCACAGAGGGCCATATCACGCATGCCTACCTCTTCTGCGGAGCCCCGGGCTGCGGCATGGAGGAGGCAGCCACGGCGCTTGCCGAGTGCCTTGTCTGCCCGAACGGAGGAGACGGTGCCTGCGATGAGTGCATCAGGGTACGCCACCGCACGCATCCCGATGTCCACTGGCTGCATCCCGGCTCTTCCCAGGGATACCTCGTCTCGGAGATCCGTGATCTTATCGCAGATGTGCAGCTTGCACCGGTGCGTGCAAAGACGAAGCTCTATATCCTCGAGAGCGCGGCGCTCCTCAAGGGTGCCGCTGCCAATGCCCTTCTGAAGACGCTCGAGGAGCCGCCCGAGCATACGGTCTTCATCCTGCTTGCACGCTCTTCGGAGGCGGTGCTTTCGACCATCGTGTCGAGGTGCCAGATCGTGCCGTTCCGTGCCATCCCCGAGAAGGCGGCCGTCGCCCGCGTTGTCCAGAAGACCGGCGTCTCTGCCCAGGATGCAAGGATCGCGCTCTCTGTTGCAGGGACGCCCGATGCAGCCTCTGCCTATCTCGGCGAGCCCTCGAAGCGGGAGCTCCGTGCCCGCACGATCCAGTGCCTGGACGGCCTTGCCGAGGATGACATGTGGGACGTGCTCGTGGCAGCGCGGGGGCTCTCGGAGCTTGTGCGCGAGCCTCTGAAGGACGTGAAGAAGGACCAGAAGAAGGAGCGCGACCGGGTTTCCGACTACCTTTCCGCCTCTGCCATCCACTCGCTCGAGGACGCACAGAAGCGCGAGCTTTCCGCCCGTGAGCGTTCGGGTATGATGGAGGTGTTCGCAGTCACGGAATCCGTGCTCCGCGATGCCCTGCTCATTGCGGATGGGTGCGCGGAAGATGCCGTGAATGCCGATATTCCCGGGCTTCAGGAGCGCATTGCCGATGCCGGCACCCCTGCCATCATGGCAGGATTTGCCGCAGTCGGCGAGGCACGCCAGAGCCTTGCCCATAATGTCTCATCCCAGCTGACCCTGGAGGTCATGCTGTGTGCCATCAAGGAGGCACTTACGTGACCACCATCATCCCTGTCAAGTTCAAGTACTCGCTGCGCGAGCTCTGGTTCGATCCGAAGGAGACGGGTGCCCGCGAAGCCGACCATGTGATTGTCACGACGGAGCGCGGCACCGAGATCGGCCTTGCGGTTGGCGACCCGTGCGAGGTGGACGACGAGACGCTCGAAGCCACGATCGGCACGGTGCCTCTCCAGAATGTGCTCCGCATCGCGACAGAGGCCGATCTTGCCCACGCAGAGCATCTTGCCGAGCTCGGCGAGAAGGCCATGCCGATCTTCCGCAAGCATGTCCATGAGTCCGGTCTCGATATGAAGCCGGTCGGCGTCGAGTATCTCTTCGGCGGCGAGAAGGTCGTCTGCTACTTCGCGGCAGAGGACCGCGTCGATTTCCGCCAGCTCGTCCGCGAGCTCTCCCATGAGCTGCATGCCCGCATCGATATGCGCCAGATCGGCGTCCGCGAGGAGGCTGCCATTGTCGGCGGCTATGGCCACTGCGGCCAGGAGCTGTGCTGCCGCCGCTTCGGCCATGAGTTCCAGCCGGTATCGATAAGGATGGCAAAGGAGCAGGATCTGCCGCTCAACTCCTCGAAGATCTCCGGCGCCTGCGGACGCCTCATGTGCTGCCTGCGCTATGAGTTCGAGGCCTATCGCGACTTCAAGAGCAGGGCGCCGAAGAGGAATGCTGTGATCGACACGCCGCTCGGCAAGGCAAAGATCGTCGAGTACGATACGCCGAAGGAAGAGCTGCTGCTCCGTGTCGAGAACGGCAAGTCGTTCCGCGTGCCCCTGAAGGACATGACGGCAAGCGAGGCTGCCTGCAAGAAGTCCGAAGAGCTCGGATGTGCCTGCCGTCCCGATACGGTGACGCGCGCCGTCCTCGACAAGCTCGATTCTCCCGATATCCAGATGGCGCTGGCAGAGCTCGACCGCGAGCACGGCGTGCTGCCGCCTGAGCCGACGCTTCCCGAGGCAGACATCCTGCCCGAGACGAAGAGGAGACGTCGCCGCGCCGAGAGCAAGACGCAGGGCCAGGACAGCGCACATATGGTGAAGGTCGAGATTCCGGATGGAAGCCCGGCTCCCGCCACGCCGAAGCCGCGCCGCCGCCGCAAGGTCCGCATGGACGCGCCGCAGCAGGCATCAGAAGCCGCATCCCAGGAGCGTACGTCTGCGGGAGAGGCACCTTCCCGTACCCGTCGCCGCCATCATCACGTCGAAGGCGCTCCTGAGGCTTCCCAGGAGCAGCAGAAGCAGCCGAAACAGAAGACAGAACAGCCGCATCCCCAGCGTCGCCGCCATGCCGCACCGGAGCAGGGAGAGGGTGCAGCTGCTGGCAATGGCCCTCGTCGTACCCGCCGCCGTCCCGGCGACAGGGGAGGTCAGGCGCAGGATGCGCAGAAGGGCAGGGGCTCCCGCCAGGAGGCATCTTCCCAGAAGGGCTCCGGCAAGGATGGAGCCTCCCGTCCGAAGCATCTGCGTCCTGAAGGGCAGAAGGGCGGCGAGCGTCCCCGCCGTCGCCATCGTTCCGGCGGCAAGGGGCAGGGTGGCGCCGAGCCGTCCTCTGGCGCTCCTTCCGCCGAGTGATTCCCGGATTCGAACGTAATATAAAGAACTTGTGTTCGGCCTTTCCGCTATGATGGAGAGGCCGAATTTCTGTCGTTCCCCTCTGGCATACTACGAACAGATGTTCCATACTGGATGCGAGGAGGAGCGATGGAAGAAAAGCATGCATGCGCCCGCGCGGCGCACATCGCCTTCGGCGGTGCGATCGATACGAGCCGTGTCATCATCCACAGCGACATGAATGCCTTCTACGCAAGCGTCGAGCAGGCAGAGCACCCCGAGCTGAGAGGCCTTCCTGTCATCGTCGGCGGCGACGAGGAGGCCCGCCACGGCATCGTCCTCACGGCAAGCTACGAGGCGAAAAGGCGAGGCGTGAAGACGGCCATGGCGCTCTGGGAGGCGCGCAGGGCCTGTTCCGAAGCGATCGTCGTGCCGCCGCACTACAGGCTCTATCAGCGCTATTCGCAGCTGGCCCGCAAGATCTACTACGACTACACCGACCTCGTGGAGCCGTTCGGACCGGATGAGGCCTGGCTCGATATCACGGAGTCGGCCCATCTTGCAGGAGGCGATGCGGCCCTCATTGCCCAGGAGATTTCGGAGCGCATCCTCTCCGAGCTTGGGCTCACGGTCTCGGTCGGCCTTTCCTGGAACAAGATATTCGCGAAGTTCGGCTCGGACCACGACAAGCCGAACGGGTTCATGGAGATCAGGCCGGAGAATGCCGAGCGTCTCGTCTGGCCCTATCCGGTGGAAGACCTCCTCTATGTCGGGCCTGCGACAGCGCGCAAGCTCTCCCGTCTCGGCATCCGCACGATAGGCGAGCTTGCGGCATCGGATGAGGAGCTCATACGTCGCACGCTCGGCCGGATGGGCCTTGTCGTGCGCTCGTTTGCCCAGGGACGCGACAGGGATCCGGTGCGGCCGTTCGTGCCGACCGCCTCCGATATCGCACGCGAGATCAAGAGCGTAGGGAATGGCATAACGGCACCGTTCGATGTCGCAGACGAGAGATGCGCCCGCCAGATCGTCTGGCTCATGGGCGAGTCGGTCGCACAGCGGCTCCGCGCGCTCGGGTTCGCAGCGCAAGGCGTTGCCGTCTCCATGAGGGACGCGAGCACGCTCATGCAGGAGACACGGCAGGTCCGCCTGACCCGTCCTTCCTGCCTTACGCAGGAGCTCTGCAGCACGGCAGCCGATCTCTTCTGTGCGAGCTGGGATGTCGAGAGCCGTCCAGCACGCGGCATCGGGGTGCGCGCGATCGGCCTTGTGCCGGCAGAGGGGCCGATCCAGCTTGATCTTGCCGGCACGGAGCTCTCGAGGATACGCCTCAAGGCGCTCGACGACGCAATCGACGGGCTCAGGTCGCGCTTCGGGAACCACGCCGTGCGCAGGCTCTCGGAGCTCGCCGATTCGAGGCTTTCCGCTCTCGATCCCGAGAAGGACAACACCGTTCATCCGGTATCGTATTTCGCGTAAGGGAGGCAGCACTCCATGAGGGGCGTGGTGGAGCGCCAGAAGCGCTATGTCACAGTCATATCGAAGACCGATGAGGATGGCAGGGTGACGCCACTCACCGTCGTGTGGGAGGACGGAGTGCACTACGATGTCGACCGTGTGCTCGACGTGCGGCAGGCCTGCTCGCTCAAGACCGGCGGGTGCGGCGTACGCTACACCGTAAAGGTGGGAGGGCATCCGACCTACCTCTTCTTCGAGGGGCCGCGCTGGTTCGTGGAGGCAAAGGTCGTGCCTCTGCCATGACTCTGGCGGGCAGATGCTGCCCGGGAAAGGCAATGCCATGTATCAGCTCAAGACCGAAGCAAGCTTCGACGGTGCCCATTTCCTGACCGACTATAACGGGAAATGCGAGAACCTCCATGGACACCGCTGGCGTGTCGTCGTCTATATCAGGCAGAAGGAGCTTGGGAAAGAGGGCACCATGAAGGATATGGTCGTGGACTTCGGCGTCTTCAAGAAGAAGGTGCGCGACGTCGTGAACAGCTTCGACCACATGTTCCTCGTCGAGGAGGGCTCGCTTGCTCCTGCCACGATCGAGGCGCTCGAAGGCGAAGGCTTCGTCCTCAAGATGCTGCCGTTCCGCACGACCGCCGAGAACCTTGCGCACCACTTCGCAGACCTGCTCCAGGCCGAGGGGCTTCCCATATATGAGGTCGACGTGTATGAGACGCCGCTCAACTGCGCAAGCTACTTCCCTGAGGGCTGAAGGCTGCGTTCCGTTCGGACGATGCAGCTGTTCATAAGGGGCAGCTCTCCAGCTTGAGGGTATAATTTCAGGAAAGCGCAACCGGAGATGAGGTGGCAGGCATGACAGAGGAGACCAGGTACCACGGGGTGAATCTGACCGGGTGGCTCACGCTCGAGTCATGGGTGACGCCCGAGCTGTTCGCCGATTCCGGAACGCTCACCGAGAGGGATCTGGCACGGGTACTGGGACCTGTCCACTACAGGGACCTGATTGGCGCGCACAGACGCTCTTTCATCACGGAAGACGACTTCAGGAACATCGCCGACCGCGGCTACAATGCCGTGCGTCTGCCGGTGCCCTGGTATGTCCTCGGAGCGGATGGTCCTGCCGCTGGTCCCTATATCGGCTGCCTTTCCCAGGTCGACGATGCGATAGGCTGGGGAAACAGGTGCGGCCTCAAGGTGCTGCTGTCCCTGGCCATATCTCCGGGAGCTTCCGAGTTCCGTGACGACCCGATCTCTGCGGCTGCCATGTCGCAGGACCGCAGGAGCGAGGTCATCGATCTTCTGGTCGAGCTGGTCCGGCGCTACGCCGTGGAGGACTCGTTTCTGGGCATCGAGCTTGCAGACGATCCGGTGCCGCAGAAGCGCCAGGGGCTCTGGCAGATGTCGGACGGCGTGCCGCTCCATATGCTCAGGAACTACTACCGCATGGCATACGAGGCAATCCGGAACGAGGCAGGGGATGCCCCTGTGATCGTGCTGCCCGACGCCGGCATGCCGGCGTCGTGGGACTTCTTCCTTGCCCGCAGCCATGACGGGAACGTGTGGCTCGACTGCCACCTCTACCAGTATCTCGACGATCTCAGCAGAGCATCGACGGCTGTCGATGTGCGGGCGCTCGCGAAGCGTTCGGCGAAGACTCTGGCGCGCGAACGCCGCTCGAAGCTTCCTGTCATGGTCGGCAAGTGGTCGGCAGCGCTGCCGTATTCCGATTCTGTCACGACACCCGAAGGGCGCATCGCCCTCGAGCGTGTCTATGTTTCGGAGCAGCTTGCTGCCTACAAGGACTGCCCGGCCTGGTTCTTCCAGACCTGGAAGACATCGGGCAGGCTTCCGAACTGGGATGCACGGATTGCGCTTTCGAGCTTCGAGAGGAGGCTCCTCGATTGATGGCAGGCATGCTCTCCATGGTGGGGACGCCCATCGGCAACCTCCAGGACGTCTCGCCGCGTGTCCGGGAGACCCTTGAGGGCGCTGATGCCATCTTCTGCGAGGACACGCGCGTCACAGGGAAGCTCCTCGCTGTGCTCGGCATCCATGTGCGGCTCGAGCGCGCAGACGAGAACATCATCGCCCAGAAGATCGCTCCGACGCTCGGGCGGCTGGAGAGCGGCGAGCGCATCGCCTTCGTCTCGGATGCCGGCATGCCGGGCATCTCCGATCCTGGCCAGCGTCTCGTCGATGCGGCACTCGATGCGGCGCTGCCCGTCGAAGTGATACCGGGGCCATCAGCGGTCATCTGTGCACTCGTGGCATCGGGGCTCTCGTCTGACCACTTCTTCTTCGAAGGATTCCTGCCCAGGAAGGCCGGCGACCAGAAAAGGCGCCTCGCGGAGCTTGCACAGATTCCTGGCTCTCTTGTCATCTACGAATCTCCCAGGCGCGCGCTCCAGACAGCAGAAGCGCTCGCCGAGGCGTTCCCTGAGCGCAGGTGTGCCCTTGTGCGCGAGCTCACGAAGATCCACGAAGAATGCGTGCGCGGGCAGGCGCCCGAGCTAGCGGAGAAGCTTGCGGCACGTCCGGAGATCAAGGGCGAATGCGTCTTTGTGGTCGAGGCTCCGACACAAGAAGAGCTCACGGCGCGGCGTGAGGCAGAAGGCACGCGGCTGCCGCTCGACAAGGCGATTGCCGCGGGACTTGCCGAGGGGGAGCCGAAGAGCGCTCTTGCGAAGCGCCTCGCAAAGGAATACGAGGCCTCCCGGCAGGACATCTATGCACAGATTCTTGCTGCTGCACAGGAGGATGCAGGCTGAGGGGCTCACTGCCGCACCGATTCTTTCAGGTTCAGAGAATGCAGAGCCGCCCGCAGACAGTTTCCTGCCGTCTGCGAGCGGCGATTTTCTTGTGCTCTCCCGCTGCCAGACGCCTGAGCTGTATATCGATGCGGTCCTGTGAGGTCTGTGCCAGAATGCTGTAAGAACATATGTTCCTGTTTCCTGCTATCCTCCTCCCAGCATTGCAGGCGCCATCCAGAAGGAGGAAGGATGGACAGGAGCCCCATCTATGATTCCGTCTTCAAGACCATGGCAGAGAAAATGCCAGAGCTTCTTGTGCCGCTCGTGAACGAGGCTTTCGGGACTGCGTATCCGGAAGATGCTCCCGTGACGAGGCTGGGGGAGGAACATGCCGGAAAGCGGAAGAGGATTGTCGATGCGGCCTTTCGCATAGAGGGCAGGACCTTCCACATCGAGTGCCAGAGCTCGTGGGACCCGCATATGGCCATGAGAATGGATGAGTACGACCACGAGATTGCACATGAGGAGGCAGAAGCCAGAGGCGAAGACCGGCTGCTCGTGCTTCCGGCCTCTTGTGTCGTCTTCCTGAGAGATGCAAGGAGCACGCCGGACTTCATCTCGGTTGAGGCCATGGAATTCGATGGGACGATATTCGAGCATAGGTCTCGTGCCATATGGGCAAAGCAGCTATCGGCAGACGAGATGTTCGCAAAGCATCTCCTGATCCTTCTGCCATTCTGGCTCATGCGCTATGAGGGAAGGTTCGCAGCAATCGCGCGGGACAGCGCACTCGAGGAGGAGCTGCTCGCCGAGTGCCGAGATATCCAGGAACGCCTGGCGGAAGCTGCGGCAGATAATGTGCCGGTCAGGAAGCGTTCTGCGGGCGCTGCAGAGGGCGGCTCCATATTCTGGAAGCGCATGACCGAGCTTATAATCGAGGTATCAGACCATCTGCTCCGGGACTATGTGCCCCTGCAGGGAGAGGTGAGGGAAGCCATGGGCGGAAAGATCCTGAAGTTTGCGGACGAACGGTATGCAGAAGCGGCAGAGCGGCATGCCGAGGAGATGCGCGAGGCCGAAGAGCGCTGTGCCAGGGCGGAAGAGCGATATGCCGAAGCAGAGGAGCGGCATGCAGAGGAGATGCGCGAAGCAAATGCGCGTATCGCCAGGGAGCTCTCCCGACACGGCGTCGACCAGTCCATCATCGATCAGGTGCTTTCCTTCGGCAGGAAGGACGGCAGCGATGGCGGACCATCCGCTCAGCAGGCATAGATGATGTCAGCCGCGTTCCCCTGCAGGGAGAGGTGAGGGAAGCCATGGACGGAAAGATCCTGAAGTTTGCAGACGAACGGTATGCAGAAGCGGAAGAGCGGCATGCCGAGGAGATGCGCGAGGCCGAAGAGCGCTGTGCCAGGGCAGAAGAGCAATATGCCAGGGCAGAAGAGCGATATGCCGAAGCAGAGGAGCGATCCGCCAGGGCAGAAGAGCGATATGCCGAAGCAGAGGAGCGGCATGCAGAGGAGATGCGCAGAGAGAGTGAGCGCATTGCCAAAGGGCTCGCCGCACATGGCGTCGACCAGTCCATCATTGATGAGATATTCGGTGCCGATTGGAAGGACGAGAGCGGTGAAGGGTCTTCTGAGCAGACCTGATCTCGCCCTGTCCTGAGCAATGCATCGGGACTTTGGGTGGATGGCAAGAGGTGGCAGTATAATGGCTTGGTTCTGCCAGCACATCAGGCCTTTGCCTTCCGTCATGAGGAGAGATCCATGGCACAGAAGCCTTCATTCTTCATCACCACGCCCATCTACTATGTGAACGCCGCTCCGCATCTGGGAACTGCCTACTGCACGATGCTCTGCGATGTGCAGGCACGCTTCCGCAGGGCCGCCGGCTACAACGTGAAGTTCCTGACGGGCATGGACGAGCACGGCGAGAAGGTGGCCGAGGCAGCAGCCAAGCACGGAATGACGCCGCAGGAGTGGTGCGATTCCCAGGCGCCGCTCTTCAAGGACCTCTGGCGCGAGCTCGAGATCTCGAACGACGACTTCATCCGCACGACGGAGGAGCGCCAGTACCATGCCGTGCAGTACCTCTGGAACCGCATGAAGGAGTCCGGCTATCTCTACAAGGGCTCCTATGACGGCTGGTACTGCGTGCCGGAGGAGACCTACTTCACCGAGAACCAGGTCAGGAAGGCCGACGAGGAGAACCACACCGAGGGACAGCACCTCTGCCCTGACTGCGGCCGTCCCCTCGAGCGTGTCCAGGAGGAGTCCTACTTCTTCAAGCTTTCCGCCTTCCAGAATCGCCTCTTGAAGCTCTACGACGAGCATCCTGACTTCGTGCAGCCGTCCTTCCGCATGAACGAGGTGCGCTCGTTTGTCGAGGGAGGCCTCCAAGACCTCTCTGTCAGCCGTACGAGCTTCGACTGGGGCATCCCGGTACCGTTCGATGACAAGCATGTCACCTATGTCTGGTTCGATGCCCTCCTGAACTATATGACGGCCGTGGGCTACGGCGTCGACACCCCTGAAGCCAAGGCCGAGCTTGCCTACCGCTGGCCGGCACAGTACCACGTCGTCGGCAAGGACATCATCCGCTTCCACTGCGTGATCTGGCCTGCCATGCTCATGGCGCTGGGCGAGCCTCTGCCTGAGCATGTCTTTGCCCATGGATTCCTGACGGTCAGGAATGCCGAGACCGGCAAGGCCGAGAAGATGTCCAAGAGCCGTGGCAATGCTATCGCCCCGCAGGATGTCGTGGACCTTCTAGGAGTCGAAGGCTACCGCTATTACTTCATGACCGACGTGATCCACGGCGAAGACTCTGCCATCTCGTTCGAGCGCATGGAGCAGGTCTACAATGCAGATCTCGCGAACAGCTGGGGCAACCTCGTGTCACGCTCCCTCAACATGAGCGCGAAGTACTTCGACGGCAAGACCCCGGTCCTCGCAGATGGCTGGGAGAAGAAGGACAATCCGCTCAAGGCAATCGCCGAGGGCATCTGCGGGCGCTACTCCGAGGCAATGGAGCGCTTCGACTATGTGGGCGCAAAGGATGTCGTGATGGAGCTCGTGCATGCGGCAAACCATTACATCGAGGATTCCGCCCCCTGGGCTGTCGCAAAGGATCCTGCCCGTGCCGGCGAGCTCACGGGCATTATCGTCAGCCTCCTCGAGTCCATCCGCATCGCGGCGCACCTCTTCGAGCCGTTCATGCCCGAGACGTCGCGCGAGGTCCTGCGCCGTCTTTCCATGGAGGACGAGGCAGATGTCGAGCTCGAGGAAGCCTGCCAGTGGGGACGCCTCGCAAGCGATGTGCCGGTGACGAAGGGCGAAGCGCTCTTCCCGCGTCTCCAGCACAAGTAGGCCCATGCATTCCTATCTCGCAAAGCCCTCGGCCACCAAGGACGTGCTTGCCTGCTTCGGCCTCCAGACGAAGCATCGCCTGGGGCAGAACTTCCTTGTGAACGACGATGTTATCGGCCACATCCTGGACCTCGCCGAGCTCGATGGGCATGATGCGGCCCTCGAGGTGGGGCCGGGCATCGGCACGCTGACGGTCGCGATGTTGCCGCTCGCAGGAGCGGTCTGTGCGCTCGAGGCAGACCGGAGCCTGCCCAAGGTCCTGGCCGAGACCTGCGGAGACTGGTCCGAGCGCTTTGCCCTCATCGAAGGCGATGCGCTCAAGATCTCTCCTGCCGAGATCTCTGAGGCCATTGCCGCTCTCGGGCGCGAAGGTGTCCCGTCAGAGCCGACCAAGCTCGTCTCGAACCTGCCCTACCAGGTGGCGGCGACGATCATCCTGCGGACGCTCGAGACGATGCCGTCAATCACGCGTCTTGTCGTAATGGTCCAGAAGGAAGTGGCAGACCGCATCTCTGCCGCTCCCGGCTCGAAGGAATATGGCGCCTACACGGCAAAGCTCCAGATCTTCGGCCGTGTTACAGGCCGCTTCGAGGTTGGCCCTGGCAACTTCATGCCGCCTCCGCACGTGGATTCGGCGGTCGTGCGCATCGACCGGAGCCCCCTTGTCGATCCCATGACAGGCGCTCCCTGCATGCCGGAGAAGATCTCTCGCCTCGAGTCTGTGATCGATGCATCATTCTCGCAGCGCAGAAAGACGCTCAAGAATGCGATGGGGAAGAGCGGATTTGCGAAGGAGACGCTCGCAAGCGCCTTCGAAGCTTCCGGCATAGACCCTGCCGCCCGGGCAGAGACACTTTCTGTCGAGCGCTTCTGTGCGCTCGAAGAGGCGCTCGAGGCAGCCGGTGCCTTCAGCGAGGAGCCCCATGGAGCGCGCTGAGGAAGACCAGTGGACGCTGACGCTCGAAGACGGCGTCCTCTTCCACGACAAGAAGGGGAGGCCGAAGGATTATCCGCGCCCTCCCTATCCTCTGATGGATACGCATGGCCATCTCACGGCCTTCTGGGAGGCTCAGCCGGCGCACGCCGTCGCTCGCGCGGCGTTTGCAGGCGTCTGCCGCCTTGTCGTGCCGCTCGACCCTGCAGACGATGCACATGACGCAGAGCCGACGCTTGCCTCGCTTGAAGGCTGGCTCGCTGAAGCGGAGAGCCTGATCGGCGAGCTTGGCAGCAGGTGGCAGATTCCTGCGTTCGAGGAGCCGGGCATCTCTGCCGCCACGCTTCCCGCCGAGACCAGGATCGTCGCAGGCGCACATCCTTATGGGGCAGCCGATTACCTCGAAGACCCGTCTGTGAAGGCGGCGCTCGGGGTCCTGCTCAGGAGCCCCCGCTGTGTCGGTATCGGCGAGATCGGCCTCGACTATACCTGCGATGTGGACCATGGGCAGCAGAAGGAGGCATTCCGCCAGCAGCTCGTGCTTGCAGGCGAGCTCGGCCTTCCGGTGGAGCTCCATATCCGCGATGCAAAGGGCGATGGGTGCGCAGAGGCGCACCGCGATGCGCTTCAGGTGCTCGAAGAGGCAGGCGTGCCCGAAGCGGGGGCAGACCTTCACTGCTATACGGGAGACAGGGAAATCCTTGCGCCCTATCTGGCGCTTGGCTGCTCTGTCGCCTTCGGCGGCGCTCTCACATTCAGGAAGTCTGACGATATCCGCGATGCCGCGCTGAGCGCCCCCAGAGAGTGTCTCCTCTCCGAGACCGACTGCCCGTACATGGCGCCGGTGCCGATGAGGGGACGGGAAGGCGAGCCTGCCCTGGTAGGATTTACGGCAGCAGCGCTTGCCGACCTTCGCCTTGCTGCGGGCCTGGCGAAGACCAAAGAAGAGACCTATCAGGCACTCTGGGAGAACGGTTCCCGGCTCTTCTATCGGTAGCTGTCAGATTGGCCTTGATGCTACGCTTGGATATGTCGGATGATGCAGCGTGGCTTGGAGAGCGCAATGGAGGCAGGGCACATCGAGGCAGAGGGCTGGAAGGCGAAGGCTGCTTCGGCTCTCCGCTTCATGCGGGATGCGGCAGAAGAGACGCTCTGGCCGACCCGCTGCGTCGGCTGCGGCAGGCCCGAGACCCTGCTCTGCGACGAGTGCCGGCTCTCGCTTCCCTGGATATCGCAGAGAGATGCCTGCCCGGTCTGCGGGGCACCCTATGGAGCGACACTCTGCACGGAATGCAAGGGCGACTGGTGCGTGCGCACGACCGTCTGTGCCATGAGCTTCGAAGGCACGGCAGCACGGCTCGTCAGGATCTACAAGGATCAGCATGAGACGAGGCTTGCCCGCATCATGGCAGCAGCGATAGCGACAGCGCTCGACGAGGCGGAAGGCTGCGTCCTGCCAGACGGCGGGCCGCGCTTCGATCCGGATGATATCGATGCGATCTGCTTCGTGCCGGCAACACCCGATGCGCTCCGCATGCGTGGCTTCGACCATATGGAGCTTGTTGCGAAGCATCTGACCTACGAGCTCGGGCTTCCCCTCGCAGATGTCTTGGTGAAGGATTCCGTGAAGGACCAGAGAGACCTCGGGCGTGAAGCGAGAAGGGAAAACCTCGAAGGCACCGTCGAGGCGATCGAGGATGTCTCGGACATGCATCTTCTGCTTGTGGACGACGTCGTGACGACAGGAGCCTCGATCGAGGCCTCGGCAGAGGCGCTCCTGCGGCGCGGCGCCCGTGCTGTCACAGCTGCAGCATTTGCCCGGGTCTGGTAGGCTCTGCTGGATACGGTCTGGCAGAAAAGAGGGCATATGGCACGTCTAGGCATCATCTCTTCCGGAGGTCCAAAAGATGCATTCGTGGAGCGGCTGGAGCAGCTCCTGGGAGAGGATGTGGCAGATATCGCTGCTGCCGAGGCAGGCGTGCCTATGCACCAGCTTGCCTTCGAAGGCAGGGACGAGGAGCTCGTGCGCGAGCTTGCCTCACCGCTCGAAGATCTGGCACAAGCTGGAGCAGATTGTGCGCTTCTGGCATCGGTGAGCGCGCACTGCGTGCAGAAGGCTCTGGCAGATGCAGGCACGCTTCCACTACTGGGCCTCGCCGAGGCGCTCAGGCAGGATGTCCTTGCCCAGGGCTGGAGAAGCGTATTTCTTCTTGGAAGCTACCGGACCATGAAGGATGGCTTCCTGAAGCGTCCGCTCATCCTCTCGCACACGATCGTGATCACACCGAACGAGGAAGAGAAGCTGTGGCTCCAGCATGCTGTGGATGCTGTGCAGGGCGGAACTGGCGAAAGAGAGGAGATGCAGGAGCATCTTCTGGAGATCGTCTCGAAGGGCAGGGAAGAGGGCGCCCAGGGGCTCCTGCTCGCGAGCACGGCGCTCGAGACGCTTGCGGAGGGCCTCGAGCTTCCGCTTCCGGCAGTCATGCCTTCTGTGTCTGCAACGCATGCATTCACGGCGTTCCGACATGTGTAAGTTCCTGCCCGATGCTGCTGCAATATGCAGCAAATTACGGCTAAGTGCCGGCTATTCATTCAGGCGGCTGCATAGTTTATTGCCAGACATGGACATTTCTGCAGCGTAGAGCCTATTTCTCGCGTGAATCGAGAGTGGAAGCCGTATAATCTCTCTGTCTCTTCCAGGTCTGTGGTTGCGGAGGCACCGATCTGCCTCCTAGTCCATGACAGACGAGGTCAAAGGGATCCACGTAAGCCAGCGTGTGGGCATGCTGGCGATCATGGCTCGTCCTAGAAGCAAGTCGCACTGCCTGATTGGCTTTGGGGCAAAGAGCCCCACAGGCAAGAGGGCTTTGAGTGGGGGTGCCTGAGCATCCGAAGCGGAGGCCCCGGTGCGCGGGTGTGGGGCCAAAGACCAGGTCAGCTGGAAGAGACGGCCATATTGTCGGCTGAGCGAAGGATGGACCCATGAAGCTACGTATCGCGATCTGCGCTGCCGTTGCAGCGCTCGCATGTGCCGTTCTGGCAGCTGCTTCTGGATTGCCCTTCGTCTCCTCCCTGGAGCATGCCTTCGGCAGCGATGAGGAGTCGGTGGCTGAGGCTACGTCTTCTGCCCAGGCGAAGATGGAGCCCAAGGTCAGCGCCTCTGCCCTCCACGAGGAAGGCACGCTCACGGTCGGCATCAAGCAGGACGTGCAGCTGCCCATGAGCACCGTGGACGATTCGGGCAGCTTCCAGGGCCTCGATATCGATCTTGCCGCAGATATCGCAGAGCATCTCGGCCTCAAGATCCGCTATATGAGCGTCGAGGATGCAGCTGATGGCTTTTCCCAGGGCTGCGACATCGTGATGGACATGACAGACGGCGAAGAGGACGGCATCACGATCGTCGGCACGTATGCGGAGTCGGCACTTGGCGTCTTCGGCAGGAATGTTGATGGCACGGTCACAGCCGACGATATGAGCGGCAGGCGGGTGGCAGTCCAGATGGGCTCCGAGGCGCATTCCGAGCTCTCCCGTGTCACGCCTTCGGTCACCTTTGCCTATGCGACGAATCTGAACGACTGCTTCCACATGCTCGAGGCGGGAGAGGCAGACTATGCAGTCTGCTCGGCCTATCAGGGAGCCCTCCTCTCTCGCTATATCCAGAAGATCTCCTACTGCGGGACGATTGGCGACATCTCGAAGATCGGCATCGGCGTGGAAGCTGCGAACACCGAGCTTGCCGCAGCTGTGGGTGACGCCGAGGCGGAGGCCGAGCAGGATGGGACCTATGAGCTCATCCGCGACAAGTGGCTTGACGGCCTGCCCCATCTCGATGGAACCACCGCCATCTCAGGCTTTGCGGCAAAGCAGTCCCCGTCTGCCCTTGCAGATGCTGCCTAGGAATGCGCCTCCTTTGCGTCCATTCGCAGATATGAACGGCACGAGCGTCGGCTCGGGCCGACGAATGGGTATGAGTCCTGTACAAGCGGAGCGTGGAGCGCGCTCCGGGTTCTGATGGGAGGCATTTATGGTCGATATCAAGCTTTCGGGCCGCAAGATCCAGATTACCGATGCCCTCAGGAGCTACGTGGACGAAAAGATCGGGAATGCCCTCAAGGTATTCGATATCCAGCCCATGAACTGCGACGTCGTGCTCAGGGTAGACTACAACCGCTCCAATCCTGACCGCAGGACCTGCGAGGTTACGGTCTTCGTGCGCGATTCTGTCGTGCGTGTCTCCGAGAGCGCCGATGACATGTATGCGGCAATCGATCTTGCTGCAGACAAGGTGGAGCGTCAGCTCAGGAAGTACAAGACGCGCATCGTCGACAAGAGGCAGCATGCCCAGAAGGCAGCCCCTCCTGCCCAGACCGCAGAAGAGCTCGAAAAGCTGCTCGAGCCCCTGCCGGAAGAGGATGACGACCTCCTGGTGCGCGAGAAGTATATCGACCTCAAGCCTATGACAGAAGAGCAGGCGCTCGTCGAGACCGACCTCCTCGGCCATGATTTCTATGTGTTCCTGAATGCGGAGACCGGCCTGGTGAATGTCATCTACCATAGAAAGAATGGCGGGTATGGCATCATCAAACCGAAGATAGAGGAGCTGGATGAGCAGTAAGCGCGCACAGCAGCCGAAAGACGATGCAGAAGCTGCATCTCTCCAGACAGATACAGACACCGTCGCGACGCCAGTCCCCAATGTGACCGGCGCCGCGGCGCTTAATTCTTACGTCAAGGCCTATCAGAAGCGTCTCGGTGTCACGATCGTGGCCGATACGGCAGCCGACTTCAATCCGTCCGTAGCCCAGCAGCTCGGCATCGAGGTCATTCCGTTCCACTACGTGGGACCGGACGGCGAGCATGCAGACGACATGTGGCAGAGCCGGACGCCCCACGAGTTCTACGAATACATGCGCAAGAACCCGGAAGCCCGCTTCAGGACGATGGCGGTGACGCCGGGCACCTACATGGAGGTCTTCGAGCGGCTCTTCGAGGAACGCCACCAGCCGATCATCTATCTCGGGCTCACTGGCGGCCTCTCCTCCTCTATCGATGCGGCAGAGCAGGGCGCCCAGCTCGTGCGTGACGAGCATCCCGATGCAGAGATCTATGTGATCGACAATCTGTGCCCGTCTGCGGCAGCAGAGCTTCTTGCAATCGAGGTCGTGCGCCAGGCAGCAAATGGCCTCGCAGCAGAGGAGCTCGTTGCCTGGGCCAAGGATGCCCGCTACTTCATCCAGGGCTATTTCACGCTCGATTCCCTCCACTGGCTTGCAGCAGGAGGACGCATCCCTCCGACAGCAGCGCAGGTAGGTGGCAAGCTCGATGTGAAGCCGGAGCTTTCCTACGACCTCAACGGGTCGCTCACGCTCAAGGGCATGTGCCGTGGCCGCAAGAAGGCGCTGCGTGCGATCCTCCAGGAGTTCAAGGACAACTACGCCCACGATACGTCTCTTCCTATCGGCATCATGGACGCCGACGCGCCGAAGGACGCCGAGTGGCTCGAGAAGGAGATCCGCAAGATGGATGGCTGCGAGGATCTGACGGTCATCCACAGCTCCATCTCGCCGGTCATTGGCTCCCACGTCGGCCCGGGCATGGCCGCACTCGTATTCTGGGGCTCCGACCGCCGCGAGAAGCTCTCGCTCACGGACCGCATCGCACGCAAGGTGCGCAGCAGGTAAGACAGAAAGGCAAGGTATATGGCCTTGGGAACAATTCGCTCGGTCGCCTTCATCGGCACGGGCATCATGGGAGCGCCGATTGCAGCGCATATCCTCGAGGCGGGCTATCGCCTCACGGTCTATACGCGCACGAAGTCGAAGGCAGAAGACCTTCTGGCAAAGGGCGCGAAGTGGGCGAAGTCTCCGTCCGATGCTGCGCGTGGCGCCGATGTCGTGTTCACGATGCTCGGCTATCCCGACGAGGTGGAAGAGGTCTACCTCACGACCGACGGCCTCATCCGTGCCACGAAGAAGGGCGCCTACCTCATCGACCTCACGACGTCGTCGCCCCAGCTGGCGCGCGACCTGCATGACTCTGCCGAGATCGAGGACAAGCATGCCTTCGATATCCCGGTGACAGGCGGCCAGGCTGGTGCCCAGGCAGGCACCTTGACGCTCATTGCCGGCGCGACGGAGAAGGATATCGCGCCGATCCGTCCTGTCCTCGAGACATTCTCGAGCAAGATCTACTGCTTCGGCGGTGCCGGCAAGGGCCAGATCGCAAAGCTTGCAAACCAGGTCGCGCTGGCATCGGCGCTTCTTGGTGCAAGCGAGGCCATGGCGCTGGCAGAGCAGGGCGAGCTCGACCGCAATGAGGTCCTCGATATGATCTCTCATGGCATGGGGTCTTCCCGCCAGCTCGAGGAGCTTACGCCGAAGGCGCTTGCCGGAGACTTCAAGCCGGGCTTCAAGGCCGTGCATCTGAGGAAGGACCTCGCGCTTGCGCTCAGGCTTGCCGAGGAGGAGGACCTGACGCTTCCGGGCACGGATACCGTCTTCAACCTCTTCGACGTGCTCTGCAACATCGGCGGCGCGCAGATGGGCACGCAGGCCCTGCAGCTGCTCTTCGAGGATGATACGCAGACGCAGAAGGCAGGCCTCGACTGGTCGCTTCTTGACCAGGCCGACGATTCGGGAGATCCAGACGATGAGGCTGCCGTGCATGCAGCGCCCGAAGTCTCGAAGAAGGATGTCGAGGCGGCAGAGGAAAGCCCGTACCTGAGGTCCCACCACTGACAGGCATGTTCGCGGCAGGCGGATTCTTGACACAGCACAGATATATACATGGAGGTAGTCGATGGATAGCTCTCTGGCAAGCGCCCTGCCTGCGCTCGTAGGCGGCCTTGCTGCCCATTCACGCCGCCAGCGCCAGGCTGCGGCACAGAAGGTCTACAGCATCGCAAAGGAGGATCCTTCTGCGATCCTGCCGTATCTGAACGACCTTCTCGATGCCCTGGGACGTCCCGAGGCGCAGACGCGCTGGGAAGTGCTTGATACGCTGACGCTCGTCGCCCAGGCACATCCCCAGGAGGTGCAGCCGGGCATCGATGCAGCGGAGACGTCGCTCTTTGATGAGGATTCCGCTCCGGTGCGCCTGGCGGCCTTCAGATTCCTCGCAGCATATGGGTCGACTTCTGAAGCTCGCTCGGATGAGGTGTGGCCTCTCCTGGACGAAGCCATACAGTGCTACCATGGGGATGCCGAATACAGGGACATGCTTGTTGCCCTCTACGATATGGCACAGGGTCCGATATCGGAGAAGTGCGCTCATGAGCTTCTCGACCGGATTGCCTTCGACACGAAGAGTGGAGCCAGCTACATCCAGGCGCTCTCCGAAAACATTGCAAAGGAACTCAAAGGAAAGGTTCATTGAGCATGGCAGAAAAGAAGCCGGAAACCGAACTGGACACGAAGAAGGCCGATGCTGCAAAGGATGAGAAGGCCGAGAAGAAGCCTTCCAAGCCTGCACGCACGGTGCCGCTTGTCGCAACCATCGTCGCGGCTGTCGTCTGCCTCGTCCTGGGCGGTGTCGTAGGACACTTCTGCTTCAATGGCACGAGCTCGCTCGGCTCCCAGACCCTGCAGGAAGCCGATCTCGACACGGTTGTCGCACGCTATACGTACAACGGCCAGACCTATGAGATCACGGCCAAGGACGTGATCACGCAGTCCTCCTCGCTCGACAGCGCCGCAAACGACGATGGCAGCTACACGATGCCGACCGCTGACAACATCATCGACCTTGCCCGCAACCAGATCATGCAGAAGGTCGTCGATGCCCAGGGTATCACGGTCTCCGACGACGATATGGATGCCTACGCGCAGCAGTATCTCGGCTCCACCGACTACGCGACAATCGCTTCGAACTACAACATGGACGAGGACTCCGTGAGGAACCTTGTCCGCCAGTCCTGCGCTCTTTCCAAGCTCCGCAGCCAGGTCGTGACGGCCGAGATTCCGTCCCAGCCGACGGCTCCTTCGAAGCCTGCTGACGGCGCCGAGGATACGCCGACGGCCGACTACGCAACCTACATCATCAACCTCGCAGGCGATGAGTGGGACTCCGAGACCGGCACCTGGAAGGACTCCTCCTCGACCTACGCCTCCGCTCTTGCCGACTACCAGATCACGAACGATTCTGCGACCTACGCTGCAGCACAGGCTGCCTACTATGTGGCCTACCAGCAGTACTCCACGGCTTCCCAGACTGCATCGCAGCAGTGGACGAACTACGTGAATGACCAGCTCTCGAAGGCAAGCATCGAGATCTACACGATGGAAGCCTAAGAGGCAGATACAAGCGCTACGATGGACGGATGGGCATCTTTGCCTGTCCGTCCTTTTCTATAGCGGAAAGAGGTGTCCCTCATGCATATTGCGGTGAGTGCATGTCTCCTGGGGGAGCGGTGCAGATACGACGGCGGTACGAAGCCGCATGAGGCCGTCATTCGGCTCTCAGGCAAGACGGAGCCTGTGCCCATCTGCCCGGAGAGGCTCTCGGGACTGCCCATACCGCGCCCTCCTGCAGAGATCAGGGATGGGCATGTCTATCTCAGGGACGGGCGGGATGTGACCGAAGAGTTCGAGACAGGGGCGAAGTGTGCGCTTGCCCGCGTGAGGGAGCAGCCCGTGCCGCTTGCCGTCCTGAAGGCAAAGAGCCCATCATGTGGCGCCGGTCTCATCTACGATGGTAGCTATAGCGGAAGGACCATAGAGGGGAACGGGGTCTTTGCCCGCCTCCTCGAAGAGGAAGGAATCACCGTGGTAAGCGAAACGACTGTCGAATCCGTGCATCCGTCTGTAGAGCATCCTGTGGCAATCATCCTGGGCACCGGTCTGGGACATCTCAAAAGCCTCGTGCATCCGGTGCGCCGCATCGACTATCACGATATCGAGGGATTCCCGGATGAGGCACAGCCGATGCCGGGCCACACGTTCGAGGCAACGATCGGCACGATCGACAATGTCCCGGTGATCGTCTATCCGGGCCGCATCCATCTCTATCAGGGCTACAGCGCCTCCGAGATCTGCGCCCTTGTCCGCCATGCCCACCGCCTCGGCTGCCGCGATATCGTCTTTGCCTGCGCAACGGGTGCCGTCTCCGGCATGGCAAACATCGGCCTCGGCATCATCACGGACCAGATCAACCTCACGGGCAGAAATCCGCTTGCCGAGGATGAAGGACTCCGCGATGTGGAGTCTCCCTTCGTCGATATGGCGGATGCCTATACGCCCTACCTCAGGACCCTTGCAAGGGGCGTCGCAGACGATCTCGGCATTGCGGTCGAGGAGGGCGTCCTTGCAGGTGTCATCGGTCCCTGCACAGAGACGCCTGCAGAGGTGCAGATGATGAGGACGATGGGCGTGTCCTATGTCGGCATGTCGACCGTGAACGAGGTCATCATGGCGCACGCTCTGGGCATGAATGTCTTGGGCCTCACGCTTGCTGCCAACCAGAGCGGAAGCGCAGGCTTCGGCCACGACAAGGTCCTCGAAGAGGCAAAGCTCCATGCAGACGACTTCGAGCGTCTCGTGAGGGGCGTGCTGCGCCTGCTGTAGATACAGACAGCTGTATAGAGCACTGATGCTGGGGCCTGGGATGAAGCTGCATTCCAGGCCCCTTTCCTGATGCAAAGATAAGATGCTGAGGAGAGAACAGATGGAATAGCGCCCTGCCAAGGCGCAGGGGCACAAAGAGGCTGCCAGAGGCAGCGGGAAGCGTCTTGCTGCAGCGAAGGCCTGGGCAGAAAGCCTCTCCGAGATAGAGATCGCAAAGGAGATGGAGGGGCTCACGCTCAAGGAGGCAAAGGATATGAGGCTGCGCGAAAAGGGGCTGCTTGATTGAGTCTGATGGACAGCCATTCATCGAAGCTTTCCTGGAATAGCCGATGTATCAGGAGGAGGATTCCGGCTTCGGGAGATATGAAGAGCGCCCGGCACATGCGCCAGACATCGAGCGAGCCTTCGCGGGACAGGTGCGGCGCCTCGTAGAAGTCCTTGCTCTTTCCCGGCTCGAGATAGCGGATGTTGCGCATATGGACGAAGTGTATCCTGCCGCGCCTCGAGAACTCGTCGAGGATCGCATAGACGTCGTTTGCGGGCTCCTCCGCGATCGACCCGCAGCAGAGCGTGATGCCGTTCGCGGGGGAATCGACCGCACGGCAGAGCCAGTCGAGGTCGTCGCAATCACTGACATGAGCGCCTACTCGAAGTTCATGGATACGCCTGATGGCCTCCTTGCTGGCACCGACCTCTGGGACAGCATGATGTTCAACAAGGTCCGTAGCCCCGAGCTCAAGAAGTACGCCAAAGATCCTGCCATCGTCTCCGCCATGCGCGAAGCATCGCACCGCATCCTGTACTCTGTCGTGAACTCCAATGCCATGAACGGCATCGCACCTGATGCCAAGGTCGGGAGCAGCATGACGTGGTACTACAAAATCGTCTACGGCGTGGCAGCAGTCTTCGTCCTGCTCTCTGTCCTCAACATCCGTCGCCTTGTCAAGGGCGTGAAGATGAAGAAGGCAGCACGTCTTGAGGCTGCACCGACCGCATCCAATGATTCCTCTGTGGATGGCCCTGCCAAGAAGTAGCGGCCAGAGCAGATAAGGCTGGCAGTGTCCTCCCATCCCCACTGCCAGCCGAAACTGCCAATCCACCTGTCTCTGCCCATTTCCATCTTTCCCTTTCCCGTCTCGAGGGGCATGGCGCGCATACGCTGTGCCCCTCTGCTCGTACGGAGGGAGGGGATAGACGAGAGCATGGCGGAAGCCACAAGAGATTGGCTGAGCACCGCTCTCGTAAAGCGGGGATCGCTTGATGTGGATGGACAAGCAGCGCCTGAAACGAGGAAATTTGAAAATGGACAAAATAATGCTTGCATCTTCGTGCCTGCATCCGTACTATTAAAAAGCACGCGCTGAGACAATGTCTTGCGTGTCAAAGAGGCCAGCTTAGCTCAGTTGGTAGAGCACCGCTCTCGTAAAGCGGGGGTCATCAGTTCGAGTCTGATAGCTGGCTCCATTGAATGTTTGCAGCTCAGAGGCTATAAAGGCTTCTGAGCTGTTTTCATATCTGATGTCTCTTATAGCCTTTCGCATACGATGTGCATACGAATCCTCATCTGTTCTGCCTCGTGGCCTCAGCAATCTGTCGGAGGCGTGAAGGTGTGGCATCGAGTGGGTTACAGATTCTGACTCAAGCCGCCCGGACGCGTAAGGTGCTTTCGCGTGGAGAGCTAGTACCTGGGCAGAAAGAGGCGACGTGAAGGCAGGATATCTTGAATGCGAACGCAGGTGGACGTTCTGGCTTCTGATCTTCGTGGCAGGCTGGTATGGCGCCTACACGTTCTTTCTGCGTGGTGGCGTCTTCTGCAATGCACAGACGGCTAATGTCGTGCTCTTTGCAATGGCGCTTGGCAGGCAGCAGTGGCTCTCGGCAGCCTATCTTCTGCTTCCTATCGGTGCCTATTTCTTCGGCTCCTTCCTCTCCGAATGGATGGGCAAGACCATCAAGCGCATGCACTTCCTGCGCTGGGATACGCTCCTCATCGCACTCGAGATGTGTGCTGTCGTCTTCCTTGCTCTCATGCCGGCTGCGTGGCCTGACCAGATCTGCCAGGTGACGCTGAACTTCGTTTGCGCGATGCAGTTCAATACGTATCGCCAGATGGAAGGCGTCCCTGCCGCCACGACATTCGTAACGAATCATATCCGCCAGATCGGCTCGAATCTCGCGAAGCTCATCAGGCATCCTGAAGACCATGGGCTGCGCCGCAAGGTCAAGGCACATACGTCGCTTCTGCTCTGCTTCACGGCAGGCGCTGTCGTCTCCACGATGCTCTGCGAAGCGTTCTCGTCAGTTCGCTCCTGGGCGCGCTCATCCCCTTGGGATGCACCCTCATCCGTCTTGTCCATGCCGACCTCGTGCTCGAGCGCGGACAGCTCGATGTCGTGCCGCATGGCCACTAGGGGAGCGTCTGTTTTCGGACAGCAGCCTTGCTGCTCATGCTTTCCGGCCAGCATCGGCTCTTTTCTGGATGCAGGATGGATGCAGCGAGGGGATTGGTCCTGCGCTGCCGGATGCTTTGGCTATGGGTCTATCATTGCCGGTGTGGCTGCGTCTGCCACCTCTTCTGCTTAAGCCTTCGCGCCCAGCCTCGATGAAGCAGGCAGGGCCTGAAGGTTTCCGGACGGCTTTCTTTTCGGAGATGCTGCCTCGTGCTGCGGCCCGAAGACGGCTCCTTTCAGCTTTGTCCTTGTCAGGCTTCCAGGAACATAGCGGGACAGCAATAGCAGTGGCTTACAATGCGTGAATGTATGGCATGCACAGGCAGCGATGCAGGAGGCAGATCACATGCTCCATGTGACGATATCGGCAGAAGGCAAGGTGGCGCCTGAGGTGCCGCATGCAGACCAGATTGCGCTTCCCGAGGCGGGGGAGCCGGCACGCATCGAGACCTATTTCCCCGATGTCCTCGACAAGGTCGACCCTGATGTGAAGCGTCCCTGCGTCGCAATCATTCCGGGCGGTGCCTATGCACGGGTGTCGGCCAGGGAAGCAGAGCCGGTAGCGCTCCAGATGGTGGCACGTGACTTTGCTGCCTGCGTCATCTCCTATAGCTGCGCGCCTGCCCGCTATCCCGTGGCGCTTGTGCAGGCGGCAGGAGCGATTGCCTATCTCAAGCGCCATGCAGAAGCGTTCCATATCGACCCTGGCCATATCTTCCTTATGGGGTTCTCTGCGGGAGCACATCTGGCCCTGAATCTCGGTTGCGAATGGATGAAGCCCTGGCTCGCGGAACGTGTTGGTGCAGCGAGCGAGGAGATGCGCCCCTCCGGCCTCGTGCTCGGCTATCCTGTCGTCACGTCGGGCGCGTTTGCACACAGGGGCTCCTTCGAGAATCTCTGCGGAGACGACGAAGAGCTGAAGCAGAAGCTCGCGCTCGAGAACAGGGTCACGAAGGATACGCCTCCTGCCTTCATCTTCCATACGCTCGAGGACACATCTGTTCCGGTCGAGAACAGCCTCCTTCTGGCTGAAGCGTATAGGCATGCCGGCGTCTCGTTCACGCTCCATATCTTCCCGTACGGAGGGCACGGACTCTCTCTTGCGACGGCAGAGGTCGTGCAGAAGGGAAAGCAGCCCCAGCCGCTCATGCAGTGCTGGCCCGATCTTGCAGCCGCCTGGATGCGGACATTGTAGCCCTGTGCAGATGCTTCACTTCAGCGCATGGATACGCAGGACGTGCGCTCGGCCTTCTGGGAGAATGGGATGAAGCCAGATGCACTCTGCCAGAGAGGACAAGGATGCTCGGTGCCCAGGCGCTCGATGTGATGGTCTGCTGCGACGATGTGGAGGCGTGCAGGGTCTGCTGGGCGGAAAAGCTTGAATTCGAGGAGGTCGGGGTGCGTCCCGGTCCTGCAGGGACAGATGTTCCCGTGCTCTCGTTCGGGCCCGAAGATGCCCATATCGTCCTTATGGACCGTGCCCTCGTCGAGAGATTCTCTCCCGAAGTGAGCACTGCCACGCCGTCGCTTCTTTTTCCATGTGGCTGATATCGAAGCGGTGCATGAGAAGATGGAGAAGGGCGGCGCTACGGTATCGCCGCTTGTGGACATGGGCGGCATGCGGAGCTTCAGCTTCTCTGACGACGAAGGACACTGGATGGTGGCAGCCGAGAGCTAGCTTTCGTCCTCAGCCAGAGCGAGATATTTGGGCGGTATCGGGTCTGCAAGCCAGACGGATCCGTTTCCCTCATAGAAGCATATGCCGGAAGCAGAGGCCCGCTTCGCATCGACAATCAGGAGGGCAGGTCTCGCATCTCTTCTTCTGCCTACTTCGAGTGCCGTCGGGATATCTGCAGAGAGGTGCACATACTGCCTTTCCATAGGAAGAAGGCCCAGGTCGAAGATCGAGGGAAGAAACCTTCTGGCAGTGCCGTGGTAGAGGACAGAAGGGGGCACCGCCTGCTCGCGCACGACCTTCTCCTTGCATGAGTGTCCATAGAGCGCACGGATGCGGGTGCCGGAGATTTCGTGCCGCTTCTTCTCGGAGGTGGCGACAATCTCCTCGAGGTCGGATGAGGTCACAGGACGCCTGCCGGGATGCTTCGCATTGACCACAGCCAGAAGATCGGCAATCTCGACAAAGCCTTGGGCGTCGAGCGCAAGGCCATACTCTTCGGGATGATGCCGAAGGGCATAGGAGATTTCCTTGCTGATATGCGTAAGCCTGGAATTCATGGCGCTCCTGGAATGGTGGGACTGCAGCTCTTTCCATCATAGACTGTGCTGGCGGGCGACCCAGCTGTTTCTGGCAGGACGCACGCGTGATACGCTGGGGTCTTGAAAGCGCTCAGGAAAGGAGATCCATGCCAGAGACTGCTATCGTGCAGAGCGAGATGAAGATCGTACATGGGGGAGAGGACATGGCGGCCCCCATCATCTATGCAATCGATGCTCCCGAATTCCCGTTTTCGATCGAGCCTGCCTGCGAGGGGGTCAGGGCTCGGGTCGTGAAGGTGCCGGTGGCGTCGTGGGATGAGAACCTGACGCCCTGGACAGCCGAGTCGCCCTTCCGGGAACGTCCGGACTATGCGGGGAAGGCGGATGAGACCGCAGCCGAGCTGATCGGCTGCTGCCATGCATTCGAGGCTGAAAAGGGGCTGGAGCCCTCACGGCGTGCGCTTGCCGGCTATTCGCTGGGCGGCCTCTTTGCCCTCCATGCCTTCCTGCACGAACCCTTCTGGGATGCATGTGCCTCGCTTTCGGGCTCGCTCTGGTATCCCGGCTGGGCAGAGGCGATGAAGCATCTGGCGCTTGCACGGGATGCGGACTTTGCAGGGCGCTCTGCCTTTCTCTCTGTCGGTGCCCGCGAAGCAAAGGCGCCGCAGCCTCAGCTCCGCCATGTCGTGGAGGGGATGGCAATGACGGCACTGGCGCTCGAGGTGCACAGGTGCACTGTCAGGTGCGAGATAGGGCCCGGTGCCCATACACAGCATGAGCTGGAGCGCTGGAGAAAGGGCATGGCAGCGCTTGATAGCTTCCTGGCATAAAGGAGGCACAGGAAAGAGAGGCCGCTCCTGGAGCTTCCTCCGGGAGCGGCCGGGATGCATCCTGATGCGAAGAGCCGCTATTTCACGCCTTCGACGGCAATCCAGGTGGTGCCCGCCTTCAGATGTGTCTCTGCGCGGGAGAAGCCTGCTCCAAGGAGCAGCTTCTCGTACTCTTCGGGCGTAAGCACCGTGAGGTGGTAGTGCTCGATGTTTTCGAGCGTGCTCTTGGCAAGGCCAGGCGTGCGGTAGACATCTGCTACCAGGAGAAAGTGTCCGCCTGGCTTCACGACGCGGGCAACCTCCTTGAGCGATGCTTCAGGGTCGGGCCAGAAATAGAAGCTCTCGACCGTCGTCACGATATCGAACGAATCGTCCGGGAAGGGCAGCGATTTGACGGAGGCACAGGTCACATCCATCTGTCCTGCCTCGATGGCATCCTTGTTGTAGTGCCTCGATGCTTCGCAGGATACTGCCGAGTGGTCGATGCCGCTGACATGCCCTGCGCCTCCCGCTGCCGCGATGCGCCGTGCGAGCCTTTCCATCGTGGCTCCGCCGCCGCAGCCTATATCGAGGGCGCGCTCGCCTGCCTTGTAGGCGAGCTGGTCCAGTGCCCACATCGTGACATCGGCGTGGCTTCTGTTCATGCGCTCCAGCATCTTCTCGCCGTATGCGCCCTGCGGATTGCCGGGATTTCCGGCTTCGGTCACCGCACGTTCGTCCATATGCCTGTCCGAGTCTGCCACGGCAGCCTCCTTTGCTTGGTATGAAAGATGTCGTGTCTCCTGAGTCCTGGCTCCTCTTGGGGGACGAGATGATTCTATGCTGTGGAGAGATGCCCGGGTGCCGGAACCGATTGCCTTTGTCTCTGGATCGCGGCGTCTGACTCGCATTTCCTGATTGCGGCGAGGCGGTCCCTGCGCACGGACGCCTTGGCAGGAAGGAGCGGCCCGGAAAGGACGCATCTCTCTTGGATGGCTGCATCGAAAGGCTGCGCAGCCGGATGCCGGAATATCTCTCTGCGGAAGGCTCTGACCCGTGCCGGCTGGGCTCTTCTGCACCCGATCTCATAGCATGAGCAGCACGTCGAGCACGGCCACGAAGATGCCGATAGCGAGAAGGCGGAGCTTCAGAGGCAGGCTGTTCGCATAGGCGCCCATGATCTCAGAAGAGCTTGTGAGATAGATCTGCAAGAACACCGCGATCGGAAGCTGGAGGCTCAGAAGCGCCTGACTGACCAGCAGGCCCTGGAAGGAATCCTCGACGAGCAGACAGGCGACGAGTGCAAAGACGAAGCAGAGAACGATGCCTCCTGTCGAGTGCCGGTCATGGATGTCATATTCCTCGCCGAAGGCGCCGGCCGAGATCGTGCCTGCCGCCATGCCTGCCGTGATGCTGCTCGAGAGACCGGCGAAGAGGAGCGCGAGCGCGAAGATGAGCCGTGCTCCCGGGCCAAGGATGGGGGAGAGCGTGTCTGCTGCGACGGCGAGGTCATCTACGACGATGCTCTGCTGGAAAAAGGTTGTCGCAGCGAGGATGACCATCGCGGAATTGATGGCCCAGCCCACGATCATGGAGAGGAGGGTATCGGCAAACTCGTACCTGAGCCTCTCCTGCATGACTGCCTCGCCCTTTCCTTCGAAGTGCTGGCTCTGGATGACCTCGGAGCGCAGAAAGAGGCTGCGGGGCATAACGACAGCACCGAAGACGCTCATGGCAATGGGGCCGGAACCAGCGGGAAGCGAAGGCACAATCCAGCTCTGGGCGGCCTGAGGCCACGCCACCGCGACGAGCGCAAGCTCTGCCAGGAAGGCGAGGCCTATGAGCGAGACGAAGCCGATGACCAGCGCTCGATATGCCGGTAGGAATTCGTGGCAAGAAGGGCGAGCGAGACAGTGGCCACAAGGATGCAGCCGACCTTGAGCATGAGCGTCGGGAGCGCCACGACCCAGAGGAGCGCATAGCCGAACTCGGATCCTGCTGCCATGTTGGATGCCCAGTTGCCTGGGTCGATGAAGCCGACGGTCACGAGAAGGCCAGGGCCGATATGCCTGAGTATTTCGAGGCCGCCATGGCCTCCGGTATGCGCGCCCCAGCATCTCCGGACAAGCTCTTCTGTGTGCCGATGTCTCATAGCATGCTTCAAGGGGCAGGCAGGCTCCTGCCTGGGCGATTCGATAAGTAAATCTTAGGTAACACATTGCTGAGCTATACCATGCTGCTTGCTCAAAAGTAAACCAGAGCATACTATATTAAGCAACAGAGAGCCGGAGGGGATGGTGTCCATGTGCGGTGCAGAAGCGATGGAAGCAGGCGCACGCTATGCGGAGATTCCGGGATGCAGCACGGCTGAGAGCATCCTCTGCCATGACTTCGCCGCAACGCTCGTGAAGTGTGCAGCCGGCGTGCTCGAAGGGACGAAGTCTCTGGCGCTGTTCTCGTTTGCGCCGAAGCTCTGCTGGAGCGCAGATGACAGGAAGCTTAGAAGCCAGATGATCCGCTGCATCGTGAGCGCCTACCGCGAGGGCCTGGCAGCTGCCGGCATCGGCCTGGCTGTCGTCCAGGATCTCTCATGCCGCACCATGCTGCTTGCCTGGCGCGCTGACCTTGTCCAGGACATTCTGGCAGATGGCGAGAAGCGGCGCTTCCTCGAGCATTCCGGCTTCTGCGTGCAGGATGCAGCTGCACTGGTGCGCTCTGTGCGCCAGAAGCTTGCCCGGTATTTCAATGGCATGCATGGTCCAGGGAGCGGTGGGCCTGCCTCCAGCTGCCGCTTTCCGCATGAGATGGGCATCCTTTTCGGCTATCCGCTCGAAGATGTCGAAGGATTCTGCACAGGACAGGTCCCTACCTGCCGTGGCGCCTGGCTGGCGTACGGCGACGAGAAGACAGCGCGCAGACGCTTCGAGGAAGTGCGTGCTGCAGAAGAGATCTGCCGCACGCACTTCCGAGATAGCGCGACCCTGGCGGAGCTTGTCGCATAGGGCAGTTCTCTGGACGGGCCTGTGGAAGGGAATCTGCCTGGTTCGCGCTTCCCCCTGCGGGCCGAACGGGGCAGGGCAGCACGCGGTGCTGTCCTATGCGGCCTTGTTGCCGGTGTCCTGCTTCTCGTCCTCGGCATCTTCTATTTCAGGCTCTGCTGCCTCTTCGCTAGTGCCTTCCATGCCATCACGGACATTCTTGACGGTCTTGCCCAGAGCGCTTCCGAGCTGCGGGAGCTTGTTCGGACCATAGATGAGAAGGAGTGCGACGAGGGCTGCAATGAGCAGATGTTCAGGATTCATGGGGTGCCTGCCTTTCTTGGAACTTGGCCTATCTTCTGCCGGCATCCTGAGCATAGGTTCGTCCGAGTAGCGATGAAAATATATGTTCATCGTTCCCGCCATACAGGCCTTATATAAGGCTGCCATCACCTGCTGCTTCCCTTCGTCCCCCTCTGCTCCTGTCATTGACTGGGTGCGTGCTGTTCACGGTGTGAGACCCATGCTGCAATGGCATGGAAATGGCAGTTGGGAATGATGGAGCAGAAGATGGACGGGAATGCGCTTCCTGTCCGCAATCCGGAAAGGGGGCCCACCATGGGATCTCTGCTTGTAAGGGATGGCGTTGTGGTCGACGGCACGGGGGAGCCGCGCTACTGCGCCGATGTCCGCATCGAAGGCGGCAGGATTGCGGATGTGGGCTATGGCCTTGCATCGCATCCTGGAGATGCCGCGCTCGATGCCCATGGCCTCATCGTGTCGCCGGGATTCGTTGCGGCACCGGTCTTTGCCGATGCGGGGCAGACGCGCGAGGAGCGGCTCCTGCAGGGCATCACGACAGAGATAACAGCGATGTCCGAGGATGTGGCAGCAGGGGTGCTTGCCAAGCGTCTCATCAACAAGGGCCTCCTCATTCCGCTCGCATCGCTCGAGATGCAGGCGCGGACACGGGAGAGCATGACAGATGGCAGCGTCCTTGCTGCAATGGCAGGCCTCCTTGCGCAGGAGCTGGAGCAGGGCGCCTTCGGGCTGGCAGCCTCTGTCACAGCTGGCATCGACGAGGTGAGCGCAGAGGCGCTCTGCCAGGTGCTCGAGAAGTATGGCGGGATGCTTGCGCTCTGCACCGATGGCACGGACGATATGGCACCAGGAGTCCTCGAGATGGCAGCGGATGCGGCAGGCGTGCAGATCGACCGGGCGCCTTTGGACTGCACAGGCGTGTCCGATATGGAAGAGTGCCTCGGCGACAGAACGAAGCTGCCGCTCGAGGAGGGCATCTGCCGGCTTTCTGGCGAGCCCTGCCAGCGCTATCAGATCAGAGGCCGTGGCAGGCTCCGTCCGGGATACCGTGCCGATGTCTGCATCTTCGAGAAGCCGAAGAGCGGCTCGGGCACGAATATGCGCTATGTGCTTGTCGGTGGTGTGCTCGAGGTGGCAGAAGGCCAGATGCTGAAGTCCCGGGGAGGACAGGCGCTCAGCAGCCGCAGCGCATAGAGGAGGCTTTCAGGAGCTCCGAGAGCGCGGCACGGACACGGGCCAGGTCTTCTGTCGGCACATATTCGTTCGGCTTGTGGGCAAGCTCAAGTGAGCCTGGTCCATAGGACATGCAGTTCTTGTTATAGCAGAGCCCTGCCACGATGGCAGAATCCGTATAGCCGGTGAAGATGCCCATTTGCGGTGCTGTCCCGGTGGCAGTCTCGATGGCCTGGCTCAGGGCGGCGAGGAGGGGAGAGCCAGGATGCGTTTCGAGAGGGGGTCTGACGCCGCGCAATGCCTCGATTGTTGGCCTCTCGGTCGCTCTTGGCATGGGCATCGCGATGACGGACGGCTGCCTTGCCGGCCCCGGCATGCCAGAGTGGATCTCTTCGGTCTTCGGCGACTCTGCCGTGATCATCACCGCTATCGTCGCTATCATCCTGAACCTCGTCCTGCCGAAGGGCGGCCCGGATTCCGATGTCGTGGAGGCCGTCAAGGGTGCTCAGCAGATTGCCCAGGAAGGCATCTCTGCCCTCTACGAGAGCGCAGCCAAGGGCACGCCTGCCGTCGAGCTCCAGCAGGAGAAGATGGAGAAGCAGAATAAGGAATAGGCGGCATCCTTCATAGTGCATGTCATGAGAAAGGGGACGGCTTCGGCCGTCCCCTTCGTCGTAGAGCTGATGTGAAACAGGAAGGATGTGCCTACTGGTCGCCCTTCTGGCTCTTCGCCTCGTCCATGTAGCTGTAGAGCGTGTACTTGGAGATGCCGAAATACGTGCAGACCTTCTGTCCTGCCTTCGTGACGAGGAAGGCGCCGGAATCGTTCAGGAAGCCGATTGCCTTGACCTTGTCCTCCTTTGTCATGAGCGCCACGGGCTTGCCGACGATGCGGACGCTCTGCTCGATGAGCTCGTCAAGCAGGTCGGTCACGCTGTGGGGGATGGTCTCAGGCTCCTGCGGCATGCTGCTCGAGAGCGCCGTGAAGTCCTCCAGGAAGTCCTTCATTGCCATGAACAGCGTCATGTCGTAGTTGATCGCGAAGATGGCTTCGGGCTCGCCGTTCTCGTCGCGGAAGAAGATCGTCGAGGAGCGCAGCACCTTGCCGTTCTCCGTCTTCGTCAGGTAGGCGAGGTGGTCATGGAGCTTCGAGGGGTCGCTTCTGAGTGCCTTCAGGATGACATTCGACGGGCCGTCTCCGACCTTCCTGCCCGAGATCTGGCCATTCTCGATAGCGACAATCGTGCTTGTCGGGTCGGGTGACTTCAGATCGTGGATGACGACCTCGCAGTTCTTGCCGAACTGGGCTGCAATGCCTTTCGCGAGACGCTTCAGGAATTCGATGTCGTTTGCATGCATGGGAGATGCTCCTCGATCTGCCTGCCGAGCTCCTCAGGCTTGAAACGAACAGAAAGTTTGTTAGACAAACATAGTGTTATTGAATTATAGCAGAAAGATTCAGAAAGGAATCTCGTCCGAAAGGGATAGACAGGAAGCTCCGTGCGTTTGCGGCTGGGCATTGACCGTTCACGGAGCATGCATTCCTCGAGCCTGAGTGCGCAGTCGCCTTCCCGCACAAGGGTGGCGTCAAGATCATGAGCACCGACCAGGGTGCCTACGATACGCGCAAGGAAGTCACCCACATGTTCGGCTGGGACAAGACGCCTGAGAAGGTCGTCGTCGAGATCATGCTCGTCGGCGTCGGCGTCGGCGTCGGCTTCGGAGGCAAGGAGGATGTCTCGGCGCAGCACCTTGCTGCTCTTGCAGCTGTGCATTTCCAGCGCGCCATCAAGTGCCGCTTCACGCGCCAGGAGTCGATCGACTTCCATCCGAAGCGCCACTGCAGGTATGTGACGTTCACGCTCGGCTGCGACAAGGATGGCATGCTGACGGGACTCGACTGCGAAGCGAACTTCGACATAGGTGCCTATGCAAGCCTGTACGGCCCGGTCCTCGAGCGTGCCTGCACGCATGCGGTCGGTCCCTACACCTACCAGAACACGGATATCAGGGGCTTTGGCTATTACACGAACAACCCGCCTGCAGGAGCGTTTCGCGGCTTCGGCGTCCGCCAGACGGAGTTCGCGCTCGTGACCTGCATCGGCCTGCTCGCCGAGAAGGCCCACATCAGCCCGTGGGAGATGCGCTACAGAAACACAATCGATCCGGACAAGGTCCTGCCGAACGGCCAGATTGCAGACTGCTCGACAGCCCTGAAGGAGACGCTTCTCGCCGTGAAGGATGTCTATGAGAAGAACGAGGGGCATGCCGGCATTGCCTGCGCGATGAAGAACCTGGGCGTCGGCCTGCCCGATGCGGCCGTGCCAACATCAAGGTCGAGCATGGCCGTGCGGTCGTCTACTCGGCGACCTCCGATATCGGCCAGAGCTGCAACACGGTGTTTCTGCAGGATGTGGCAAAGGCGACCGGGCTTCCGCTCTCGGCGCTTGCGAACGGTGAATGCTCGACCGAGATGGCGCCCGACTCCGGCACAACGTCGGGCTCGCGCCAGACGGTCGTCACGGGCGAGGCAGCCCGTGGCGTCGCGCTCCTGCTGCGTGATGCGATGCTTGCAGTCGAAGCAGGAAAGCCTGTCGCGGAAGGCCCGGTACGTGCCCACGGCGACGGCAAGACGATCGAGTACGACGACGGCACAGCGTATGACGGGGTCGGCTATGCAGACGGAACTGTGTTTGTCGCAGGGCACGGCATCCATCCGAAGGAACCGGTCGCCGCGCTTGCTGCCCTCGAAGGCCACGAGTTCGGCTATGTCTACTTCGAGCTGACGGACAAGCTCGGTGCCGACAAGACGAATCCGAAGAGATCTGCTATGGCTTCTCCTCGACGGTCGTCATGCTCGAGGACAAGGGCAAGAACCGGGGCCGCATCAAGGAGATCTGGGCTGCGCATGATCATGGCAAGGTCGTGAATCCCATCGCGATCCAGGGCCAGATTGAGGGCGCCGTCCTCATGAGCATGGGCTATGCCCTGACAGAGCGCTTCCCCTTGAAGGACGGCGTGCCCCAGGTCAAGTACAAGTACGGCACGCTCGGCCTTTTGCATGCAACCGATATCCTTGACATCCATGCCATCTACGTCGAGAAGGAGCACCTCCTGCCGGTAAGCTACGGCGGCAAGGGCATCGGCGAGATCGCGACAATCGGCACCGCGCCTGCGGTCGCAAATGCCCATCACCAGCTCGACGGCGAGCTCCGCTGGCGGCTGCCGCTTGAGGACACGCCCTACGCAAGAGGGCAGATCGCAGGCGACGAGCGCCTGTCGCTTCTCCAGGAGGAAGCAGCTGAGGATGCATCCGAGACTTTTTAATAAACGATACTAACTATTGTTAGAATGATATCATTTGCGGGTATGCTCCGCTCAAGGCAGGGAGGCACGGCCTCCCTGCCGCTGATTCCAGCCGCATCAATTGGGAAGCCAGGCAAGCACGCTGTGGCGCCAATCGGAAGAAAAGAGGTCAGACATGGATATCAAGGACGTGAAGAAGGTCACGGTCGCCGGTGGCGGCGTGCTCGGAAGCCAGATCGCTTTCCAGAGCGCCTATCGGGGCTACGACGTGACGATCTGGCTGCGCTCGGAGGGCTCCATCGGCCGCTGCCAGCCGAAGATCGACCGCCTGCATGAGACATATCTCGCATCGCTCGAAGCATTGAGGACCGACCCTTCGGTCTACGCCTATGGATTCATGGGGAAAGACGAAGTGTCGCCAGAGAAGATCGACGAGGCGAAGGCTGCCGTCGAGCATGCCTACAAGAATCTCAAGCTCACGACCGACTGGGATGAAGCCTTCGGGGATGCCGACCTCGTGATCGAGGCCGTCGCAGAGGACCCGGCACAGAAGACAGCCTTCTACGAGGAGCTCAAGAAGCACCTGCCCGAGCGTACCGTCGTGGCAACAAACTCCTCGACGCTTCTGCCAAGCCAGTTTGCCGAGGCGACAGGGCGGCCTGAGAAGTATCTGGCCCTTCACTTCGCAAACGAGATCTGGAAGAACCCTTCTGCCGAAGTCATGGCACAGAGCAAGACCGACCCTGCGAACTTCGAGCTCGTCTGTGCCTTTGCTGCCTCGATCCGCATGGTCCCCTTGAAGGTCATGAAGGAGCAGCCGGGATATCTTCTGAACAGCATGCTTGTGCCGTTCCTCAATGCTGCGGAGAAGCTCTGGGCGACAGGCGTCGGCTCGCCAGAGGATATCGATCTTGCCTGGAGGCTCGGCACGGGCGCTCCTGCCGGCCCCTTCCGCATCCTCGATATCGTGGGTCTCGTCACGGCCTACAACATCGGCCGGATGAATCCGGCAGCCCAGCAGGAGGGGACGCCCGAGAACAGGATCGTCTCGCTCCTGAAGGAGAAGATCGATGCCGGCGAGACCGGTGTCGCTGCGGGCAAGGGCTTCTACGACTACACGAAGTAGCCTTTTCGCCGGCTCTGGATGCTCCGGAGCCGGCTTTTCCATCTGCACCCCTGATTTTGCCGTTCGCGGATGAAACTAAATGTGTGTCAGATATGCTTACAAATAGTTAGTACTCTGCTTTAATGAGAAGAGACAAACAAAAAGTATTGTTGCAAGACAATATGTATGGAATGATGCATGATGGAGCCTGAAATCAAGTGGGTTGCCAATAGGATGCCGAAGAGCGGGGACAGAAATCTCGAGATCATGTCGCTCGAGAATGTCTCGAAGGCCAGCGCCTTCCACCAGAGCTTCCCGCAGTAGTCTGTGACGCCGCTTGCCAATCTTTCCGGCATGGCAGAGCGCCTGGGCCTGGGCGGCCTCTTCGTAAAGGACGAGTCCTACCGCTTTGGCCTCAATGCCTTCAAGGCGCTCGGCGGCTCCTTTGCAATGGCACGCTATATCGCAGAGGAGACGGGCAAGGATGTCTCCGAGATGAGCTTCGACTATCTGACGAGCGAGCAGCTCGAGCATGACTTCGGCCAGGCCACGTTCTTCACGGCAACAGATGGCAACCATGGCCGCGGCGTCACCTGGGCAGCGAAGCGCCTGCACCAGAAGGTGGTCGTGTATATGCCGAAGGGCACAACGAAGACGCGCTACGACAACATCGCGAAGGAAGGTGCCCAGGTCACGATCGAGGACCTGAACTACGACGACTGCGTGCGTCTCGCCGCGAAAGAAGCTTCCGAGGCCGAGCACGGTGTGATTGTGCAGGATACGGCCTGGGAGGGCTACGAGAAGATTCTGAGCTGGATCATGCAGGGCTATGGCTGGAGCGCTATATCCTGGACAGGGAATATCCGCGCATGCCTGCCTCTTTCGGTATCAATGCAGAGGAAGCCCTGAGGGCTGCAGGCGTCCCCGAGGATACGTTTTCGCGTAGACGCCGAGCATGACAGTGTCAGGGTACTTTGCCTTCATGGAGGCTGTCGGCAGGCTGGCAGATGATGAGGACGCTGCCGTGAAGATGGCATCGGCGGAAGGGATCGAGCAGTCCAGCCCTCCGATATGTGCAGCCTACTGCTCGCACGATGGAAGGGCATGCATCGGGCGCCTTGCCCGCTGCAAGCGACTCATCGGACCTATGGAGTTCATCGTGTATGAAGGGGAAGGCACGCTCTCGGTCGAGATGATCTGCGGGGATGCAGAGCTCAGGATGCCAGCATTCCTTGTCGAGGTGGAATTCGCCTTCCTCGTGAACCTCATCGGCAAGGCCACGAAGCAGGATATCTCGCCTGTCGCAGCCGAGATGCAGGAAGTGCCCGAAGACAGCTCGTCTGCAGCCTATCTGGGATGCGCCGTTGAGGTGGGACCGAGGAATATCCTGTCCTTTGCCTCGTCCGACAGGGATATGCCGTTCGTGAGCGCAGACGATGCGATGTGGAGCTATTTCGAGCCCGAGCTCGGACGCAGGCTTGCAGAGCTCGAGACGGACGAGTCGTTCTCGTCACATGTCAGGAGTGCCCTCATCGAGGCCTTGCAGGGTGCGGCGCGGACGATAGCACGCGCCGTCTCGGCGTGAGCAGGCGCACGCTTCAGCGCAGGCTCTCAGACGAAGGCACGACGTTCCAGAAGCAGCTCAACCATGCACGCGAGCTTCTTGCAGAGCACTATCTGTCTGCTGCCGCCTTGGACACTGGAGAGATTGCCTATCTTCTGGGCTATCTCGAGCTCAGCAGCTTCCTCAGGGCCTCTGCATCCTGGCGCGGCAGGAGTCTGCCGGAATGGCGGAAGGGGCATGCGGAATAGGGGGTCCAGGAACCAGCCAGTTATGGTCCTTTGCTCCTGCGATGGACAATGCAGCCTCATGGCAGCATACTGGCGAAAACCCGCAAATGGCTGAGGACCTCCGGCATAACCGCAGGAATTCCTGTCGCCGCTCCGCTGC
>ERZ791908.225-NODE-225-length-72553-cov-4.435157_pt1 | contig 72553 bp, 57 predicted proteins | sample MGYA00510144_ERZ791908 | MGnify/ENA primary metagenome ERZ791908 (study PRJEB30046, sample SAMN00792105) | human gut metagenome | study: EMG produced TPA metagenomics assembly of the A metagenome-wide association study of gut microbiota in type 2...
CCTTCTGTCAACACTTTTTTGCATCTTTTTTGAGTTTTTTCTATATTTCGCAAAATGAATGCTTCCGGGCAGGGTTTGAACCCCTCCGAAATGGCCACGGCCATTTCGTCTCCCCTTTGCCAAGGGGAGAGCTCTTGCAGTTTCCGGGGCGGTGTTATATTATATAATTACATTATAGAGCGGAGGAGGCCCCGACCATGATCCTTACGGTCAACATCGGCAACACACACATCACGATTGCCGGCTACGAACACGACACCCTGCAGTTCAGCGGGCGGCTGCATTCCAGCCCGGCCGCAACGGTGGACGAATACGCCATGAACCTGCTGAATCTGCTCTCCTTATATCAGGTTGCCCCCGAGCGGATCGAGGGCGGCATTCTGGGCAGTGTGGTGCCCGCACTGACAGGCCGGGTCCTGGCGGCGCTGCGGATGCTCTGCTCCGCCCGCTTTCTGACCGTTGGGCCGGGCCTGAAGAGCGGCATCAAGCTGCGGCTGGACAATCCGGCCCAGCTGGGTGCAGAGCTTTTGTGCGGTGCCGTCGCCGCGCTGGCCGAGACGCCCGGCCCGCTGGCCGTTATCTCCGCCGACACAGCCATCTCCATCATGGCCGTGAACGAGAAGCAGGAGCTTGTGGGCGGCGTCATCCTGCCCGGCCCGCAGCTGTCGCAGGCAGCGCTGGTCCAGAAGACCGCCCAGCTGCCCCAGATCGACCTTTCGGCACCGGCTTCAGCCTCCATTCTGGGCAAGAACACCGCCGCCTGCCTGCAGAACGGCTTCGTGCTGGGCACCGCCAGCCTGCTGGACGGACTGGCTGAGCGCTTCCGCGCCGAACTCGGCCCGGAGCTCAAATTCTACGCCACCGGCAATCTGCCCCGCACCATCCGCGAAGCCTGCCACACGAACATTCTCTACCGCGAGACCCTCATCACCGATGGCTTGTACCGCATCTGGCAGAAAAATCGGAAAGGGTAATATCAAAATCAAAAGGAGTGCCACACCATGAATTCCAAACTCGTATCTCTGTTCTGCTGTCTGATCATGCTCGTGAGCTTTTCCGGCTGTACCAAGGTCACACAGCTTGTAAAAGACAATCAACCAACCAAAGCGGAACTGCTCGCAGAAATCAACGAAGAGCATCAGCGTTGGGAAGCGGCTCCTGCCGCCGACCCGACACCCTATCTGCGGCATTACGATGACCCCGCCGATGCACAGAAATATTTTGATTACGTCACCGATACCTACAGCGAATACGATGCCGCCAAAGAATTAAGTCTGGAAGAAGCCGAAGAAGATGTGAACTATCTCTTCGATGCCTTCTATTATGATTTTGCCTTCTATGACTATTTTGGCGGGCACACTGTATTCGATCAGGCAAAAGCAGAGATTTTACAAGAGCTTCAAGCAAAAGACAACCTGACCTGCAAAGACTTACAGGAGGTTTTGGTGAAACACCTCACCTTTATCAAGGACGGCCATTTCAATATCAATCACAACTTCCCGGCAGAAAAGGAGATCCCCTTCTTTTTCCGGCAGGTGATGTTCGTTAAAACCGACAGCGGATATCAGGATTCCAACGGTAAGACGGTCGTATCGGTAGACGGCCATCCAGACTTGGATGCACTGTTCAAACGCTCTATTTCCAAAGAAGGATATCTTGTGTACTATCCTGTGCTGCTGAAAAAAGCAAAATTTGATGGAACCGAGTGGGACAAGCATGTGTGCGACGAGCAATTGACCGTGCACTATGCCGATGGCAGTACGGATGTATTGACGGCAGACACTTGGAGCCAGTATTACAAAGATCTCCCCAAAGGGCAGAATACCGATCTTCGCCAGACAGATGGAATCCCGGTGTTCCAGTTCAACAGCTTTGATGGCTCTTTCCTGCAGGAGGTCAATGCTGCGGCGGCACAAATGAGTGATGCTGCGATTTCCATGCTGGATCTGCGCTCCAATGTCGGCGGATATGAAGAAGTAGCTCATCAGTGGATCACCCGATACAGCCGCCAGCGTGTACAGGGCAATGGAGTCCGCTATGACGTTGTTAATCCGGTATCCGTAGCGATAGCTCATCGGTGGCAAACGCACGACAACATTCTGATTCTTTTAAGCGGAAAATGCTCTGCCTCTTCTGCAGAAATCACAATGGACCTTGCCTATAATCTGGAAAACAGCCTGATCATCGGAGAAAACACAAATGGATGTATGATCGGAAATGGTGGGCATGTGGAACTGCCGAACAGCAAATGCTCGGTTATAATGACATCCGTATGTGTCTATCTGCTGCCGGAGGGTGCAGATTATTTTGAAGAAATGCGTGGCCTTTCTCCGGATATCTGGGTCCCGGCCAAAGAAGCCGAGACGCTGGCGGCAAAACTGATGGAGAATCTAAAGTAAAACTCTGGCCCGCCCGGCCACAAAGAAAAATCCCCGGCACACTTTTGTGTACCGGGGATTTTATTAACACATGCGACCGGGAGGATTCGAACCTCTGGCCTTCCGGGTCGGAGCCGAACGCTCTATCCAGCTGAGCTACGATCGCACATTACTGGCAAACCAGTGTAATGTAGTATAGCACAGCCGGAGGCAAAAATCAAGCCGTCTGGCGGCTCTGTATCCGGATTCCGTGCCCGATCCCGCGCCAGCAAGACGCTGATGCATTCTGTTCTTCCTTTTTGAAGGATTCATCTTGCAAAAGTGTGCGCATCTCTTATAATAGGTGTTGTGCCCCGGTGTGCGCGGGTACGGTTTAGGACTGGAAAAGGAAAAAAGAGAACATGAAATCTAGCACAAGATCCCTGACAGAAGGCCCGCTGGCAAAGCAGATCCTTCTGGTCAGCCTGCCGCTGGCATTATCCAACCTGCTGCAGGTCTTATTCAACATGTCGGACGTGGCCGTGGTGGGGCGGTTTGCGGGCTCCACAGCGCTGGGCGCGGTGGGCTCCACCAGCATCTTTGTCACACTGTTCACCGGCTTTCTCATCGGCCTGGGCAACGGCATCAACGTACTGGTGGCCCGCTTCTACGGAGCCAGACACCCGAACGATGTCCACGACACCGTTCACTCAGCCCTGATCGTCAGCCTGATCGCAGGCGTGATCCTGCTGGTTGTGGGCCTGCTGGGCTCCCCTGCCATGCTGCGGCTGCTGAACACCAAGGAGGACCTGCTGCCGGGTGCGATCCTCTACCTGCGGGTGTATTTCCTGGGTATGCCGGCACTGGCTCTGTACAACTTCGGCAGCGCCGTGTTCAGCGCCATCGGTGAGACCAAAAAGCCGCTGTACATCCTGAGCTTTGCCGGTGTGCTGAATATCCTTCTGAATCTGTTCTTTGTCATCGTCTGCAACCTGGACGTGGCAGGCGTGGCGCTGGCCAGTGCCATTTCCCAGTGTGTTTCCGCCGGGCTCATCCTCCACGCCCTGACCAGGGTGCAGGACTGCTACGCCCTCCATTTCAGGGAGGCAAAGCTCGACCCCGCCATGACCAAAAGCATTCTGGCGCTGGGCCTGCCTGCCGGGTTCCAGAACGCCATTTTCGCCATCGCCAACCTGTTCATCCAGGCCGGTGTCAACTCCTTTGATTCCCTCATGGTCAAGGGCAACAGTGCCGCCGCAAACGCTGATCCGCTCATCTACGACTGCATGGCCGCCTTCTACATGGCCTGTGCCAGCTTTATGAGCCAGAACTACGGCGCAGGCAAGCCCGACCGTGTCAAGAAAAGCTACTTCATCTCGCTGGCCTATTCCTTTGGCGTGGGTCTGGCGCTGGGCGGCGGCCTGTTCCTGTTCGGGCGGCAGTTCCTCGCCCTTTTCACCACCGAAAGCACCGTCATCGATGCCGGTATGAAGCGTGTGGGTGTCATGGCGCTGGCCTACTGCATTTCGGCCTTTATGGACTGCACCATTGCTGCTTCCCGCGGTCTGGGCAAGACCGTGGTGCCCACTGTCATCGTCATCATGGGTTCCTGTGTGTTCCGGGTGATCTGGGTATACACCATCTTCGCCCACTTCCACACCATTCCCTCGCTCTACCTGCTCTACCCCTGCTCCTGGGCTCTGACCGCCATTGCGGAGATCCTCTATTTCATCCGCTGCTACAAGCAGGCCATGAAGATCTTCCGGGAGCCGATTCCCTCTTCGCTGTAAAACAAAAAAGATGGATGTCGTGTGGCATCCATCTTTTTTGTTTTCTCTATTACACCTTGACTTCCCCGGCCAGGACCCGCTTGTAGTCCTCATAGTTGCGGGCCAGCAGGGCGGGCGTATCCAGCCCGTAGGGGCACTTGGCCTTGCACTGGTTGCAGTGCAGGCAGCCCTCGATCTTCTTCATTTTGGCCTGACCGGCAGGGCTCAGATGCTCTGCCGAAGGCGAGCGCCGGAGCAGCAGGCTCATGCGGGCGCAGTTGTTGATCTCGATGCCAGCCGGGCAGGGCATACAGTAACCACAGCCACGGCAGAACTCACCGCACAGCTCCTCCCGGTCGTGGGCGATGACCGCAGACAGCTCTGCGTCCATCCGGGGCGGGTTATCAATGTAGGAGAGGAACTCGTCCAGCTCCTTTTCCCGCTGAACGCCCCAGATGGGCAGAACGCCCTCGAACTGCGCTTCAAAGGCATAGGCAGCGGCGCTGTTGGTAATGAGGCCGCCGGACAGACCCTTCATGGCGATAAAGCCCATCTCGTGCTCTTTGCACAGCTGCACCAGTTCCAGCTCCTGCTCACCGGAAATATAGCTGAACGGAAACTGCAGGGTCTCGTACAGGCCGCTCTCAATGGCTTCCTTGGCCACGGACAGGCGGTGGTTGGTGATACCGATGTGTCGGATCATCCCCTTTTCCCTAGCCTCCAGTGCGGCTTCGTACAGTCCGGAGCCGTCACCGGGCTTGGGGCAGAAGGACGGGTTGTGGAACTGGTAGATGTCCACATAGTCGGTGCGCAGATTGCTCAGGGAGGTGTGCAGGTCCTTCCAGAACTCCTCCGCGTTCTGGGCGGCGGTCTTGGTGGCGATGTAGACCTCGGAGCGGATGCCGTCAAAGGCTTCGCCCAGCTTCACCTCGCTGTCGGTGTAGGCGCGGGCGGTATCAAAGAAGCGGATGCCCGCCTTGTAAGCCTTGCGGGCCAGAAAGACTGCGTCCTCCTGGGAAATGCGCTGGATGGGCAGGGCACCAAAGCCGTTTTTGTTCACGGTGATGCCAGTGCGCCCCAATGTGACCATATCCATAGGGAACCTCCTGTTTTTTCCAAAATACTCTCTGTGCTCATTATAAGGCGAAGCGCCGCACAACGCAAGAAAAACCCTCTCCATCAAAGCGTGGCAGTGCACAGCGATGACAGAGAGGGTCAGTTTTATTGATAATCGTGGTTCAGGAACAGCGCTTTGATGGCGACGATCTCGTCGTACTCCTCCTGCTCCACCTGCACATCCGCATTGACGGCCTGCAGGCGGGCCTTGACGGCATCCAGCGCCTCGGCGGTGGTCACGGCCTGACCTTCCTCCACGGCATCGATCATCCGCTTGAGGACGATCGGGTGGGCGTAACAGCTGGGCACCGGGAAGCTGCCGTTGGGGTAGTGCTTCACATACTCCGCCATGGCGGCATCGGCCTGATCGGCCCGCTTCATAATGGCGCTGTTGTTATTGTGCGCCGTGGGCAGCATGTTGTAGCTGGAAAAGAGGAAGATGGCTGCAAAACCGAACAGTGCAAAGTACACACCGTAGCTGCCGGTGTGGGTGAACACCGCATACAGGCCGTAGGCCGCGGCGGCAGTGCCGAGCAGGAAGATGGCAAGGGCCACATAGCGGTAGACCGGCTTGCTCTTGAGCTGGGCGCGCTTGCGGCACTGGGCAGCACTGAGCTCATTGGAAAGCTCGGGCTTTGCGTCCAGATACTCCTTTGCCCTGCGCAGGACCGTCACGGTGTGTTTGGCATCGTCAGACAGCTCCGGCAGCTTGCGGGCTGCCTTTTCCTCAGCCTTTTTCTGCAACGCCTGCTCCCCGGCGGCACTCAGCAGCCGGATCTGGGGCTGCTGCTTTGCCAGCAGCTCCAGCAGGGCATCCACGTCCCGCTCGTCCTTGAAGTTGCACTGTTTCTGTTTGCCGCCGTCGTACTCCACCACAAGGTAAGCCATGGAGGCAAACATTCCCTTGCCGGTAAAGCCGCCCGCACTCATGGCCACCCGCTTGAACACGCGGGTGATGCTGGTGTAGGGCAGGTAGTAGCGGCGGTCGATGTAAAAGCTGTTCAGATACAGGGCTTTTTTGCCCACGCCGCAGGGGCCGATCTTTTTGCAGGCCTTCCGGTCGGCCTCCAGCTCGGCAGAGTCGAGCCTGGCAAGGCCCAATTGTGCAGGTTTGAAGAGCATAACGTTCATCCCTCTTTTGCGTTTTTGTTTGTACCCATTTTCCCACTCCGGCAATGAAAATGCAAGGCCCAGCCCGCACTCTTAGCCAAAAAACAGGAAACCGGCCGCTGAGCTGACAGCGGCCGGTTTGTTTTACTGAGAAATTACCGCTATGAATGGGTTATGCGGCTTTCTTCTCGGTGTTCTTCTTGGTTGCATAGATGAACAGCGCCAGCATGGCAATTGCGAAGACGATGCCGATGGGATATGCAACTGCGGTGTTGTAAGCCACCAGCTTGCCGTCTGCATAGGTGTTGATCATCTTGCCCAGGCACTCAGGAGCCAGCACGAAGTAGGTGCAGGACACAGCGCTCATAAAGGTAGCGGGCACGGCGGTGATCCAGAAGTTCTTCTTCTCCTTGAACAGGTACATGGAAGCAGCCCACAGGACGATCATAGCCAGCGTCTGGTTGGTCCAGCTGAAGTAACGCCAGATGACGGTGTAGTTGATGAAGCCCAGTGCATTGCCGATGCCAAGGAAGGCACCCACGCCCAGAACGGGAACGCAGAGCTTCAGGCGGTTTGCGTAGCTGTCCTGATCGATCTTGAGCCAGTCGGACAAGGTCAGACGAGCGGAACGGAAGGCGGTATCACCAGAGGTGATGGGGCAGATAACGACACCGATCATAGCCAGTGCCACGCCAACCTTACCCATGGTCTTGAGGCAGACGTCGTAGATAGCGGCAGACTGACCGGCAGCCAGAGCCTCGGCCAGACCGACCATCTTGCCGTCGGTGATGGTGTACAGTGCGCAGCCGGCAGCGGCCCAGATCAGAGCGATAACGCCCTCGCTGACCATTGCACCGTAGAATACGAAGTGGCCCTGCTTCTCACTCTTCATGCAGCGAGCCATCAGAGGCGACTGGGTGGAGTGGAAGCCGGAGATAGCACCACAGGCAACGGTGATGAACATGAAGCTCCAGATGGGGGTGTTGGAGGGGTGCATATTGCTGAAGTTTGCCCAGATCTCGGGGATGGTGTAGGCGGGGTTGGTGAAGATACCAAAGATAACGCCCACTGCCATGATGATCAGGCAGATGCCGAACAGGGGGTAGATCTTACCGATGATGGCATCGATGGAAATAAAGGTTGCGATGAAGTAGTAGGCCAGAATGATGATCAGCCAGAACAGGGTGGTGGTCAGCAGACCGGACATGCCGCCGTTCTTGCACAGGGTCACGATCAGGCCTGCGGGGCCCACTGCGAACACGGTACCAACCATGATCAGCAGCACAACAGAGAACACACGCATAATGTTCTGCATCACGGGGCCAAGGTACTTGCCGGTGACCTCTGCGATGGAAGCGCCTTCGTTGCGCTCGCTCATCATGCCGGAGAAGTAGTCATGCACGCCGCCGGCAAAGATGGTGCCGAAGGTGATCCACAGGAACACCACGGGGCCCCACAGAGCACCCTGAAGTGCACCAAAAATGGGTCCCAGACCTGCAATGTTCAGCAGCTGAACGAGGAACAGCTTCCACTGGGGCATCACAACGTAGTCAACGCCATCGTTGATGCGCACAGCAGGAGTTTCGCGGTCGTCCGGTCCGAACGTATTGTCAACGATCTTGCCATAGACAAAGTAGCCGATGATCAGGAGCGCCAGACAGAGTAAGAAACTAATCATACCAGAAACCTCCTTTTATTGTCCGTGCCCAGAGCCCCATTCTGCCCCGTCACGGCCATTCCTTGGCCCTATGTTAACACAATCTTCATAAATCTGGTAATATCCTTCCAGAATGGCCCTTATATTAAAAACTATATAAGTCAGCCGTTCCCGGGAATCCCGGCAAATATTTTTTAACGTATCCTCGGCAAAACTTCTTTGCCGAAATCGTTTCAGCGGGTGGTTTTTCGTTTTAAGTGCACCCTGCCAAACTTTTTGGCATATTTTTGTGCACCTTGTCTGCATTCCTGTTCTTTTTGCCGCAATTCGTCGTTTCTCTGCACAAGCAAAAACCGCCTGCCGGACGGCCCGGCAGGCGGCTCTTGCGGTTGTGAATGGGTATCGGGATGGTTGAAGAGGGGGAAATGTCAATTATGCAGTCTTTTTCACTGTCTGCTTTTTGGTTGCATAGATGAACAGCGCCAGCATAGCGATCGCAAAGAGGATGCCCACCGGGTAAGCAACTGCGGTGTTATAGACGGTAGCGCCCTCAGCAGTCTTATGGTTCAGCAGACCGCCCAGGCACTCGGGAGCCAGCACGAAGTAAGTAGAGGACACGGCACTCATAAAGGCAGCGGGCACTGCAGTGATCCAGTAGTTCTTTTTCTCCTTGAACAGATACATGGAAGCGGCCCACAGAACGATCATGGCCAGTGTCTGGTTGGTCCAGCTGAAGTAACGCCAGATCACGGTGTAGTTGATGAAGCCCAGCGCGTTGCCGATACCCAGGAAAGCGCCCACGCCCAGAACGGGAACGCAGAGCTTCAGGCGGTTGCCGTAGCTGTCCTGATCGATCTTGAACCAGTCGGCCAGGGTCAGGCGGGCGGAACGGAAGGCAGTATCGCCGGAGGTGATGGGGCAGACGACCACGCCGATCATGGCCAGTGCGATGCCCACGCCGCCCATGGTCTTGGAGCAGACATCATAGATGGCCTTGGACTGACCCATTGCCAGTGCCTGTGCCAGACCGGTGTTCAGGCCATCAGTGACCTCGTACAGAGAGCAGCCTGCAGCGGCCCAGATCAGGGCAATGACACCCTCGCAGACCATGGCACCGTAGAACACGAAGTGGCCCTGCTTCTCACTCTTCATGCAGCGGGCCATCAGAGGCGACTGGGTGGAGTGGAAGCCGGAAATTGCGCCGCAGGCAACCGTGATGAACATAAAGCTCCAGATGGGCGTGCCCGACGGGTGCATGCTGCCGAAGTGATCCCAGATCTCAGGGATGGTATAGGCGGGGTTGGTGAAGATGCCAAAGATGACACCGATGGCCATGATGATGAGGCAGATGCCGAACACGGGGTAGATCTTGCCGATGACCGCATCAATAGAGATAAAGGTCGCGATGAAGTAGTAGGTCAGAATGATGACCAGCCAGAACAGCAGCGAAGTCATCACGCCGGATGCGCCGCTCTGGCTGCACAGCTCAACGATCAGACCGGCAGGGCCGACGGCGAACACGGTGCCCACCATGATCAGCAGCACAACAGAGAACACACGCATCACGTTCTGCATCACGGGGCCTAAGTATTTGCCGGTGATCTCCGCGATGGAAGCACCGTCGTTGCGCTCACTCATCATGCCGGAGAAGTAGTCATGCACGCCGCCGGCAAAGATGGTGCCGAAGGTGATCCACAGGAACACCACGGGGCCCCACAGAGCGCCCTGCATGGCACCAAAGATGGGGCCAAGGCCCGCAATGTTCAGCAGCTGGACGAGGAACAGCTTCCACTGGGGCATCACGACATAGTCCACGCCGTCGTTGATGCGCACAGCAGGCGTTTCACGGTCGTCCGGGCCGAAGGTATTGTCCACGATCTTGCCATAGACGAAGTATCCGCCCACCAGGATCGCAAGACAGAGCAGGAAACTAATCATACCAGAAACCTCCTTTTTGCCCCTGCCGGCCGCGGCCCCATTCTGCCGCATACCCGGGGCTCTTTTCTGGCCTCATGGTAGCACACTTTTTTCCAGTGGAGAAATATCTTTCCGGCATGGGGCCATATGGTTTCCGATATAGCTGCAAAGAATTTTTGCCGCTTTTCCGTTTATTTTTTGACCATTTATCAGCAAAAATAAAACCGGGCGCTCATTTTCGACCGGTTTTGCATCCATTTATTGGTTTTTCTGTCAATTTCGAAGGGAGCAACCTTTGCCGTGCCTTAGCCGGAAAGCCCCTTTATTTCACGGTGGAAGCCGCTTCCTTGTGGAGCAGATCCACAAAGGCCTGCTCCTCGGGGCGCAGGTGGCCCTTGTCCGGGTAGACCAGCACATCCCGCATCTGCTGGCGCTGGGCCGGGCACTTCTTCAGCACCAGATGGTACTGCTCCAGTGCCCTGCGGGGCATGGGCGATGCCCACATGTAGGCCGTGGGCAGCCGCTGCAGGATCGAGAACTGGCTGCACCGCTCATACACATGGATACGGCGTTCCGGGTTGACATGCCAGCGCACACCGTCGCCGCCCTCCTCGCCGGGCAGCTGGAAATCATCGTGGAGGATCTCCATATACTTGTCCAGCTCAGACAGGTCGCGGATCTCCTTCCGGGCCAGCGGGCCGTCCCGGTTGGTCAGCAGACTGTATTCAAAATCCATAATGGGTTCCATTTTCAGGCCCCGCCGGGCGCAGTAATGGGTATAGTGCTCGTCATCCTCCACGGCGTACCGCAGCAGAGCCAGATGATACCCCTGCCGCAGGACATGATCCAGTGCCTCCATGGAGCCGCCCTCCCGGATGTGGATGTGGAGCCGCTCAATGGATGCTGCCCGCTCCAGATAATCCACCGCCGCATAGGAGGCATAGGTGGCGTGGGGGATCATTACCCGCAGTTCGGCGCAGCGCTCCTGCTCCTCCTGCACGCTCCGGTCCAGCCGGTCCACCTCCCGCAGCACCCGCTCGGCCTGCTCGATAAAATGCCGCCCCTGCTCCGTGGGGATCATGCCGGTGGATGACCGCTCAAAAATGCGGAGATGGTATTCTTCTTCCAGATTTTTCAGCGCCTTGCTCACATTGGGCTGAGCGGCATACAGCCGCTTTGCCGCCGCACTCACAGATCCGCATTCCATGATGGCGACGAGATACCGCAGTTCTGTAATGTTCAACTTCTTCTCTCCTTTTGGCGTTTTTATCCCTTGCGCCTAGTTTATCAGGCGGCACACGGGGCTGTCAAGCGTTGACGGGGCCCCGCTGCCGTTTTATAATGTAAGAAACAATCTGCCCGAAAGAGGTCGAAGAGGATGGAAGAAAAAAACTACCGCGTTCTGCGCATTGAGGAGCAGCTTTATGGCTGCGAGGAGCTGCCCGAGGGCCAGCCCGTGCTCTGTGATGTCCTGCTGGAGGCTGCCGACGGCACGCAGCGGGTTCTCCCCTACCCGGATGCCGAGCTGACCCGGCTGGACATCAACGAGGGCAGCACCGTCACCCTGCGGGATCACAGGCTGGCCAAGGCGGCGCACAAGGTCTATTTCACCCGCCACGGCGAGACCGTGTGGAACGTGGAAAACAAGATCTGCGGCATGACCGACAGCCCCCTGACCGAAAAAGGCCGCGCCCAGGCCCGGGAGCTGGGCGAAAAACTCCAGGCCAGTGGTCTCCGCATCGATGAGATCCTGTACTCTCCCCTGTCCCGCGCCGCCGACACCGCCCGGGCCATTGCGGAGGCCACCGGCATTCCTGCCCGGTGTGAGCCCCGGCTCCGGGAGCAGTGCTTTGGCCGCTACGAGGGCACGCCCCGGGACGGCGAAGAGTTCCGCATTTCCAAGACCCACTTTGCCGACCGCTACTCCGGCGGCGAGAGCATGATGCAGCTGGCCCAGCGCATCTACAACCTGCTGGACGAGCTCCGGGCCGACACCGATAAGACCTACCTGCTGGTGGCCCACAACGGCATTGCCCGGGTGGTGCAGTCCTATTTTTACGATATGACCAACGAGGAGTACGCGGCGGCAGGCATCAAAAACTGTGAGTTCGTGGAATTTACATTCTGAAAACAGAAAGGACCCACCATGGGTCCTTTCTTTGTTTGCGGTTATTCCGCCTTGCGGTAATGGAACTGCTGGTCTCTGGTGATGAACAGGCCGATGCTGACCAGCAAAGCGGCCAGCTCGGCGGCAGTCACGGCCAACCAGATGCCGTCAATGCCCAGCAGGAGCGGCAGCAGCAGAACCGCCGCCACCTGGAACAGCAGGGTGCGCAGGAACGAGATGAGCGCACTGGTCACACCGTCGCCCAGGGCCGTGAAGAAGGAGGACGCATAGACGTTGAACCCCATGATGAGGAAGCTCAGGCCATAGAGCCGGAAGGCCCGGGTGGTCAGAATGAGCAGGTTTTCATCATAGCCCACAAAGAAGCGGGCCACATGGGGGATGATGAACATGGAGCCGATGGTCATTCCCACTGCAACCACGCCGATGAGCTTCAGGCTCTTGCGGTAGAGGTTGTTGACCTCTTTGCGGTTATTGGCACCATAGTGGTAGCTGACGATGGGCGCACTGCCCACGGCGTAGCCCACAAACACTGCCACGAACAGGAAGGATGCATACATGATCACACCATAGGCGGCCACGCCATCCTCGCCCGCAAAGCGGAGCAGCTGATAGTTGTACAGGATGTTCACCAGCGACATGGAAAGGTTGGTCATCAGCTCGGAGGAGCCGTTGATGCAGGCATTCAGCAGAACTTTGCCCTCAAAGCGGGGACGGCAGAGGTGGATCAGGCTGGTGTTGTTCCGGTTGAGGAAGTAGAACACCGGCAGCAGGCCGCCCACCACCTGGCTGAGCATGGTGGCAATGGCGGCACCCTCCACGCTCCAGTGCAGGATGCCCACCAGCAGCACGTCCAGCACCATGTTGGTGCAGCCCGCACCCACCGTGAAATAAAAGCCCAGATGCGGCTTTTCGGCGGTGACAAAAAAGCTCTGGAACATATTCTGCAGGATAAAGGTGGGCAGGCTGAGCATCAGCACCCGGCCATAGCGCAGGGCGTAGTCCAGCATCTCGCCTTCGGCACCCAGCATCAGGGCCACCGGCCGGAGCAGCAGCATCCCCAGCACGGACAGCACGATGCCGGCGATCAGCGCCGTTGACATGAACAGGCTGAAGTAGCGGTCAGCTTTTGCATTGTCGCCCTCGCCCAGCGTGATGCCCACAATGGCGCTGCCGCCGGTGCCCAGCATGAAGCCCACGGTGCCCACCAGCATGGGCACGGGCATGATGAGGTTGACTGCCGCAAAGGCCGTTTTGCCCACAAAATTCGAGACACACAGGCCGTCCACGATGCCGTAAATGGAGGTGAACAGCATGGTGCCGATGCAGGGCAGCACAAAACGGATCAGCCGTGAATAATCAAAGTGATCCGAAAGTTGGATTTTCTGTTTTGACATGGATTCTCCTTTTTGCAGGGGTGGATCACATCATCCCGCCGGGCCGCCAGCCGGTGCAGTAGCGGGCGTAATCGCGGTCGGCCTGTTTGACGTAAAGGAGGAACTGTTCCCTGCCTTCCTTGTCCGTGACCTGACGGACTTTGGTGGGCAGGCTCTGGCGCTGGAGCAGCTCCAGCTCATCGTTGAGCTCTTCCTCGGTATCAAAGGCATCCAGCTTGGTCCAGTGGGTGGCAAAGAGCCAGATGTTTGCAAGGGTATTATTCATATTCAGTCTCCTTTTCCGGGGCATCGGCAAGGGTGCCGGCCCGGTAGAACGGCGCAATGGCGTTGGCATCGCCGTGGCGCACGATGGAATAGGTAATGTCGCAGTAGGGCTGGATGGCCGTGCTCTTTTCCACGGTGGAGATGAGCAGCACCTGCAGCTGCAGGCGGCGGAACAGCTCCATCATGGGGCGGATGCGGTCACTGGTCATCTTGCTGAAGGCCTCGTCCAGCAGGACAAGGCGGATGCTGTTCTCGCTCTTCTGGTAGATCTGCAGCAGGCTGGCGCAGATGGCCACATAGAAGGGAGCCTGGTTTTCGCCGCCGGAGGAATCGCGGCTGACGCGGGAAAGATAGGCTTGCTGGCCCGAGACGGTGTTGGTCACCTTGATGTCATAGTCCAGATAGGTGCGGTAGTCCACATAATCCGAGAGGGTGGCACCGGAGGCGGTGCGGCCCTCCTGCCGGGCCCGGGTGTTCTCGTCCACATCAGCCATGATCTTTTCCATCAGCGCGTCCACCTGCCGCTCGTAGACGGGGTCGGCGGTGGCGGCAAGGTTGTCCAGCGAGTCGCCATCGGTCATCTGCTGGTTGCCCTTGTCCACAATGACCTGATAGAAGGCGGCCAGCTGGGGGTCACGGCTGGGTTCCAGCTCAAAGCGGTAGACTTCCTCGCCGTAGGTCAGCTGCTCCATCACCTTGTTCAGCTCCCGGAACTGGCGGCGGGCGTTGAAGATATCATCCTTCATCCGGAAGAGGATATCCTTGCGGAAGCGGTCCTTGCAGTCCCGCTGTGCCTGTTCCAGACGGGCGGCGTAGCGCTCCAAGTCGATGCGCACAAGGCTGTCGTGCTGGGCGCGGTACTGCTCCACCCCGGCCAGACCCAGCGGATAATCGCAGACGTAGTGCTCGTTGTAATCCCTCTGGGCGGGTTCCAGCGTGGAAGTGAGATAAGCTCGCAGGGTATCGTCCAGCCTGGTCTGTGCCTTTTCGGCAGTCTGCGCGGCGGCACGGGCCGTGCGCCCGCCCGTCATCAGGCCCTTTTTGCGTTCCTGTGCCAGAGGCTCCAGCAGCGGGTGCTGTGCAAAGAATGCCTCTGCCGCCTCCCGGCTCTGTGCGGCGGTCTCCACCGCCTTACCCTGCTCCGCCTCACAGGATGCGATCTGCTTTTCGCAGACGCGGATATCGCCGCCCACCTGCTCCACAGCCTTGCGGGCGGTCTCCCACGCAGCTTCCCGGGCTTCTTCCTCGCGGTAGAGCTGCTGCAGCATGGGGTTCTCGCGGCAGTCCGCCAGCTTCTGCTCCTGCGCGGCGTAGTCGGCACGGGCGGCATCCAGCGCGGCCCTGCTGGCCCAGAGTTCGGCCAGCTGTTCCAGCGCATGGCCCCGCAGGACGTTCTGGTACTGGTCGTAGGCAGATTTCAGGGTCTTTTCGGTCTGGGCGGCTTCGCGGCAGCGGTCGGCCTGAGCGGCAAGCTGTGCTTCCAGCGCTTCGGCACGCTCCCTGCGGGCATCCAGACCGATATAGCGCTGGGGCCTGCGCAGGCGTTCCAGCCGGAAGGGATGGTGGCGCAGCAGGTCCCGGGTGGCGCTGTCGGGGAAATGTTCCAGCGTGTCGGGGGTGTCGCAGCAGACGATGCGGCGCAGGATGGTGTCCGCATACTGTGCGGCCAGCGGATTCTCGCTGGTGACCTGGGCGGCAAGGCTGTCGGCGGGGGCCGTCTCTGCATGGCGGTCTGCCTTGCGGATGCCCGGGGTATCCAGCAGGCTGATGGGCCCCACCCGGTCGCCCAGCGCCACAAAGGCGCTCTTGGCGGCGGCGTAGTGGGCAGGCGGCACAAGGATATCGAACCGGCGGTCGCCCAGGCAGGCCTCCACACAGTCCTGCCAGCTTTCATCGGCCACGGTCAGCAGCTCACAGAAGATCTTTGCATCCGCTGTCATGCCGCGGCTTTTCAGCTCAGCGTTCACGGCATCCCGCACTTTGGTGGCGGCATCGCCGTGGGGGTAGACCCACTTGCCGCCGGACACGGCGTTCAGCTCGGCCCGCAGGCCCTCCTGCTCTTTTGCCAGATCCGCCGAAGCCTGCCGGGCAGCGAAATACTGCTCTTCCAGCGGCTTTTCGATGCAGGCCAACTCCTCGGTCAGGGCGGGGAGTTGTTCCGCTGTCAGACGCTGGGGCCAGAGCTCCTTCTCCACCGCAAAGCCGCTGCGGTTCAACTGGGTCAGCAGGCCGGTGATGGTATCTGCGGTCGCTTCCAGACCGTTCCTTGTCCGGGCCGCTGCATCCAGTGCACTCTTTTTCCGGGCCAGCTCCTCGGTCAGGGCATCCAGCGCCCGGCCCGCACCGCTGTCACCGGCCGCACCGTGGGCCGCCAGATAGGCCCGGCGAGCTTCGGCTTCGGCGTTCTTGGCGGCCTCGTATTTTGCGTTCAGGTCGGCCAGCTGGCGGCGGCCTGCATCCAGATGGCTCTGCCAGGAGGCATCCTCACCGGCATCCGCTTCGGCGCGGGCCAGCAGGGCCGCACCCCGGTTGACAAGGGCATCCGTCTCTTTGTCAGCAGCTTCCCGGCCATACGCCACTATCTGTTCCAGCGCGGCGGCACGGGTCTGGGCCTCGGCCAGAACGGCGTGGAGGTTTTCCAGCTCCACCCGGTCGCCCTGCAGCGCTTCCAGATCCAGCTCAGGCTGGGGCAGGATGTACTGGTACAGGAACTCCCGGAAGTTGGGGATCTCGTCCATGCTGGTGCCCATCTGGAACACTTCATTGAACTTTTTGCCCAGCGGGCTGGACGCGCGGCCAATGCCCAGCGCGCGGCAGATGCGGTCCCGGGCCTCGCTGGGGCTGCGGGTGTAGGACAGGCGGCCCACGGCGGGCTTGAAGTCCTCCTTGGCGCTGGGGGCACCGGTGCGCGGATCAAGGAAGGGCAGCTTTTCCAGCGTGATGCCGTCCTCGGAGATGTACCAGGTCTGGTCGCCGGGGTGGAGCTCCTGCATGGGGCCCTCGGATTCCACCCGGACAGCGATGACAAAGTTTGTCCGCTTGACGGTATCCCAGAACTCTGCACCGATGTATGCCACCGTGCGGCCCGGGCGGCGGTAGGCGTTCTCGCCGCGCTGCTTGGCGTGGACAGAGCCCTGCAGGGTGCGGCCGCTCTTTTTATTGCCCAGGGCATTGAAATTGCGGTTGGTGGTCAGGCAGTAGCGGATGGCATCCAGAATGGTGGTCTTGCCCACCGCGTTGACACCGATCATATAGGTCAGACGGGCACAATCAAAGGTGACATTTTCAAAGTTGTGCCAGTTGATGAGCTTCAGGCGCTTTAATTCGATCATTCTTCTTCCTCCCCGCTGGCATCTCCGTCAGGCCGCTCGTAGAGGGTCAGTTCCTCCCGGGTGCGGCTGCTCTCGGCGGCGGCATCGGCAAGGTCTGCGTCCGGCAGGGCCAGCAGCACGGTGGGGAACACCTCGATGCGGCTGTCCAGACCGGTCAGCCGCCCCACCGGGCGGGCCAGATTATACCTGCGCAGGGTGCGCATCAGCTCCTCCAGCGTGCGCTGGTCCAGCCGCCGGGGCAGGTTCATCTTCTGCAGCTCCGTCTGCACCTCTTCCACCGTGACCAGCACCTGATCGGCGCTGGCGGCAAGGCTCTCCCGTTTTTGCAGGTAGAGCAGGCGGAGCACCAGCAGCAGGATGCTCTCGTATTTCAGGAGCCGGGCCTGGCTGCCCTCATGCTCGTTGACCAGCGCCGCCGCCTGCAGCGGAGCCGGGTAAAGCGTTACCGCATAGCCCAGCGGCGCGAACACGGCCCGCACCTCGGGCAGATGATCCTGCACATAGAGGTATTTTGCCCGCTGATCCTCCACGCCGCCCAGCACAAAGCAGTGGTTGAGCAGATAGTTTGCGGTCTCTTCCAGCATTTTATTCGGTTCGGCCATGGTCAGCGTCCTCCCTGCGGGGTGTCAGAATAAACTCTTCAAACCGGAAGCCGCCCCGTTCGACCCAGTTTCCGGTAAGGGTGATATCGTAAGCCCGGCGCGGCGACTGCGAGTAGGTGTGCAGGCCGATGATGCGGGCAAAATCGTGGGGGTATTCCTCCGCCAGCGTAGAGGCAGCCACCGCACTGCGGGCGGCAAGGGCCTGTTTTGCCAGCAGGCCCACATTCTCCTCGGTCACTGCCATCCGGGCGTAATCCAGCAGCAATTGCTGTTCTTTGCGCAGCTGCTCCGCATCCAGCCCGGCCTGCCGCACCGGGGCCAGCGGCGTTTCGCTGCGGGGCGCGGCAGGCGGGTAGAGGGGCTTTGCCCCGAACACCGCCGCCGGGTAGAGGTGCAGGCGCTTTGCCACCGGGCCGTCATCCGGCGCGAACAGCTGATCGGGCGTTTTGATCTCCTCGGCATAGCGGCGGAGCAGGGCGGTGACACTGCCCTGCGAGGAGCGGTCGCTCAGCAGCAGGAACTGGGCCCGCTGCACGGCCCGCTTGCGGTAGCGGATGTGGCTCTGGTCGATCTGGCGCATCAGGGTGCTCATCTCTTCCAACGAATCCCGCAGCTTCTGGATGAGGGCACGCACGGCAGGGGCGGCCTCGCCGGGGGCGCAGTGCTCCACCCGGGCGTAATCCAGTGCCAGCCGGGGCAGATGGTTTGCCTCGCAGTCGTCCAGCTCCTCCTCCAGATAAGCGCGGTAATTGAACAGGTTATCGCTGGTCTTGAAGCGGTGGTAAGCGGCGGCCACCACCTTTTCCTCGTACTGGTCGAAGAGCTCCAGCACCTCCTGCGGGGTGCGGTTGCGGGTGAGCCGGTCGATATAATGTCCGATGGACGCATTCAGCGCCCGCAGGGACTTGTTCAGCGCTTCCAGATCGGAGGCCACCTCCCGCAGAACATTCTCATAGGGGCTCTTTTCCTCCCCGATGTTCTGCAGCAGCTGCCAGGCCTTGTACAGCTTACCGGTGTAGGTGACAACGCGCGGGTTCAGGATCTCTTCCAGCGCTTCCAGCAGAGGGGCCACCTCGGGCACAAAGGCAAGGGCAGGCTCTTCCTCATAGCTGCCGGGCTGCTCTTCCAGCCAGCCGGTGCGGCGCAGGCGGAGCAGAAAGCCCAGCGCAAGGGCATGGGGATCCCGGGTGGGCTGTTCGGCTTCATCGCCCGCGTCATCGGCATCCAGTGCCAGCGGCTTTGCCAGCGCCGCAAAGTAATCCTCGGCCCGGCTCACCGCTTCTGCCCGGGAGATGGAGTAATCCGCCGTGTGGCGGCACTCCTCCCACAGCAGGAGCAGCAGCTCCGCATAAAATGCCCGGTTGGGCCCCGCCAGCGGGCGGAACAGCCGCGGGCTGACCAGTTCAAACAGCTGCATCCAAAGGTTCCTTTCTTTCGACAAAATCTATCTTTTATTGTACCACATCACAGCCTTTTTTGCATCTTTTATGGGAAAGTTGCAAACAAAAAGCCCGCCCGGAGCAAAACCGGACGAGCCCGTTTTTCTTCTCACTGCCACGACAGAGACAAATGACGGTTATTGGCAACGCAGTCTTTCAAGTACAAATTGATCAGGGTCTGGTAAGGAATGCCCACCACTTCGGCCTGCTCCTTGAAGTAATCAATGGTATTGCTGTCAATGTTAATGGTGATTTGTTTTTTCAGCGCCTTGGCATAGGGATTCTTTCTTGCATTGCTGAAATCGTACTCTTCGAGCATAACACAGACCTCACTTTCCATAATATTTTGATTCAGTTTTGGTGGCCTTTCTGGCCGAGATGATACGGATGACAGTATCTGACGCACGGTAGCAGTGACACACGACAAGCAGATTTGCCCTACTGCTCAGGCCGAGAATGATAAATCTGTCCTCCTGTTCTGAATGCTCCGGGTCATCAATTACCAGTGCTTCCTCGTCATAGAAAACTGTCTTTGCTTCCAGGAATGAAATGCCGTGCTTGTGCTGATTGATGCGGTTTTTATTTTCATCCCATTCAAACTGTATGCTTTCCATATCTATATTATAATTATATTATAATTATAAGTCAAGTGCTCCAGACGCAAAAAAGCCCCGGAGGGCGGCCTTTCAGCCACGCTCCGGGGGTAAAAACTGATTCAATTTACTTCTTGGGGTTTCTGATCTGGAATGCCACTGCCATGTAGCTATGGCTATTGTCACTCTTGACCACGATACCCAGCTTAGTCCAGCTGCCATTGCCATTCACGTTGACGTTGGTGCCGACCTCTCTATTGATCTCACTCTCAACTGCCTTCAGGATTTTCGTCAAGAAAGACCCGTAATCGTATCTTGTCGTCACGGTAATGGTCAGATACTCTTCTTCCTTGCCTTCCACGTGAACCTTGCCAAAGAGCTTTGCGCCGAAGAAATCGATCTGTGCCTGCAGATCTTCGTTCAGGTGCTTCTCAGCCACCGCCTGCAGCTGCGGATCATTGACCTTTGCAGTGGCGGCCATGCGATTATCCTTAGCGATGAGCTCAAACGCGGCTTTTTCTTTTTCCGGCTCTCTGGTGCCGGTGCCGCCGCCATCACCGCAGGCGGTGAACAGAACAAGTACCATGGTCGCCGCCAGAATCAAAGCGGCCAGTTTTTTCAGCATTTTCATGTCGGGACCTCCAGTCGTTTTGTTGTGTTTTTATCATAATATGCAGGGTGCCTTTCCATTTTGAAACAGGGCCCCTTCCAGCTTTATTTTATCCAACGAGTGTCGCTTTTGTCAATTGCCAGCTTCACCAAACATTTTCTCCTGCTTTTGTTGTTTTTTCCAGAAGGAATCTTCGCAAAGATCCTTTGCCGTGCCCGGGGCAAAAACCGGAAAATATTTCCGTCGTTTACACAATTCTACCACGATTTGGTGCTAAACTTAAGGCAATGGGAACCGCCGGGTGCCGTTCCTGAACAAGGAAAAGGAGTTTGCCCCATGCAGCACGGTTCCCTGCGCGCTCCGGTGCGCGTTTTCATGGCAGCAGTTCTGCTGTGCCTGAGCTTTCTGGCCGCGCCAAAGGCTGCCGCGGCACAATTGCAGGATGTGAACGGCATCACGCTGCTGTCCTTCGACAGCCAGCAGATCGTCTCCATCGGCAACCAGACCTCGGGCCGGTGCAGCTGGTACGCCCTGCGCTACGCCCGCACCATTCTGGATGGCAGGCCCTGCTCGGGCAGCGGGATGTGGTCGAACGGCGCGGTATGGTCTGCCGCCGGGTACTACACTTACAGCGGCTCCCTTTCCGACTGCCTTTCCCGCCTGTATGAAGAGCTGCAGGCCGGGCGGCCCGTCATTGTACATCTGAAAAACACCGCCGTCAGCGGCGTGTCCAAGCACACCAACCGCGTGACAAGCTATGAATACCACCTCTCCGGCTCCGGCTGGAAAGAGGTCAACTACCCCCACATCGCCACCAGCAGCACCTACGGACACTGGGTGTGCGTGGTGGGCATCTCCCCCACGGCAGACCCCGAAAACCTGCGGGAGAGCGATTTCTATGCGCTGGACCCCGCGCGGGTCAGCGTGAACGGCATACTGGCCGTAACAAAGCTTTTGGATGGCACCATCTGGACTGATAACTCTCCCTTAAAAGTCGCAGCCTGACGCTCCCTTACAAAACACAACAGCCCCCGGAACATGCAGGGTTCCGGGGGCTTCGTGTTTTGTATCGGGGGTTACAGCTCCTGATAGGCGCTCATCATGGCGGGGATGAACTGCTTTTTGCGGCTGACCACGCCGGGCAGCGTCCAGCTGCCGTCGGCGGCGGGCCGGCTCTCAAAGCCGTTGCTCAACACCTCGGCGGCATAGCGGCCGGTGCAGATGACCACGCTCTCCTCCTTGGGCACATCGGTCAGCAGCATGTAGAGATCCTCCACGTTCTGCTTGTTGCGGGCCTCCTCCAGATAGGGCTGGAGCAGCGCCTGGGCGGCCTGCAGGTTCTTGCGGGTCATGTAGCTGCCCTGTGCCACGCCAAAGCGGATATCGCCGCACATGAACACCTTGAAGTCCTGCAAAAAGACCTCTTCGGGGGTCTTGCCGTCCAGTTTTTCACCAGCCTCGAACATTTCGGTGGAAAACTCTTCGATGTCCACGCCTGCGATCTTGGCCAGACGCTTGGCGGCGTTTTCATCCACGGGGGTGCAGGTGGGGCTGCGGAAGGCCAGCGTATCCGAGAGGATAGCCGCCAGCAGCAGGCCCGCGATCTGGGGCGGGATGTCCACACCGTTTTCATCGTACATCTGGGTGATGATGGTAGCGGTGCAGCCCACGGGCTGGTTGCGGAAGTAGACCGGGCCGCTGGTCTCCAGACTGCCGATGCGGTGGTGGTCGATGATCTCCAGGATCTCGGCCTGATCAAAGCCCTCCACGGCCTGGGTGGCCTCGTTGTGGTCCACCAGAATGATGCGCCGCTTGCGCAGGGCAATGACGTTGCGGCGGCTGACCATGCCGCAGTATTTGCCGTCCTCATCGAGGATGGGGAAATAGCGGTGGCGCACCTTTGCCATCACCCGCAGCACATCGGCAACAGGGGTGACGAGGGTGAATTTGAGGATGTTGTCCCGGGTCATATAATAGGAGATGGGTGCGCACTGGCTGATGAGCTTGCCCGCCGCATAGGTATCCTCGGGGGTGGTCATAATGGCAACGCCGGTCTCATCGGCAATGCGCTGGATGGTGCGGCCCACCTTGGCCCCATTGCAGATGATGAGCAGGGAGGCTTCCTTTTCAATGGCGCAGAGCTGGCTTTCGTACCGGTTGCTCAGAATGACGATATCCCCCTTTTCCACGCTGCTTTCCAGCATCTCGGGGGTGGCGGTGCCGATCTTGATGTGGCCGGTGGTGCAGACCGCGTCGGCATTGCCCACCACCATGGTGCCGTTCAGCGTTTCAAGGATATTCTTATAAGAGGTACGGCTCTTGGCCAGCACTGCGGTATCGAACACGTCCATGTTGGCGGTGGCAAGATCCTTCACCGTGATGATGCCCTCCAGCTCGTTGTCCGCGCTGGTGATGGACAGGGTGTCGATCTGCTGGTCGCGCATGATCTTCCATGCGCGGCGCAGGCTAGTGGAGCCCGGGATGCCCGGCATCTCGCGGTAATCCACGTCCCGGATCTTGGGGTTCACGTCGGTGCACATCCGGGGCGGCGTGACACCGAACTTTTTCAGGACGAACTCGGTCTCCTGATTCATTTTACCGGCACGGCGCGGCTCACAGACCAGCGTGCTGGTGCGGTTTTTGAGCTCCGCATAGGCAATGGCGGAGCAGATGGAATCGGTATCGGGGTTGCGGTGCCCGATGACCACGACCTTGTGTGCTTCTTTTGGCATAGGTTGTTCCCCTCTCTGGGTCAGATTCATTTACCTTCCGATCGGCTCCATACCCCAAACCACCGGGCACGGCTGCCAGCTACATTTTAACACAACCGGCCCCGGGGGTAAAGGCGGCAGATATCTTTTTCTTGACAGCGTCTCAAAAATCGTCTATCCTTGACCTGAATTTTTTCTCTTTGGAGGTTCCCCCATGAAAAAGCTGTTCCGCGCCCTTTCCCTCTGCCTGACGCTGGCCCTGTGCGTGTCCGGCAGCACCGCCGCGCTGGCCGAGGCTCCCGCCGCCACGCCCGCCCCCCAGGACCAACGTGTCATCACCGATGTAAGCCCCCTTGAGGATCAGATCCGCAACATCGTCGGCTTTACCACCAGCACCGGCGGCCCCTACGATTTTGAACAGGCCGACCATAGATCTGCCGTGCAGGCCTACGGTGCAGAACCCGCCGAGGGTGCCGTGGCCCTGCTGCGCATCTACGCCCGGGCCGAGGACCGGGGCGATGCCTCCATCAATTCCAGCGGCCACTCCTTCCTCTCGGTGCGGAACGTCTCTGACCACGACATCGAGGTGGGCGGCCTGCGGATCGCGCCCAACACTGAGATGACCTTCAGCCCCCGCGGCAACCGCTGGGAGCACACCGGCATCTGGTACAATCTGGAGGGCTACTACAAGCGCTATCTGGCCGATTCCTACTACCAGAACATCTACGCTGTCCAGACCTCGCTGGATCAGGGCCAGCTGGATGTGGTCAACCGCAACCTTGCAAAGTCTGACCACTGGTCGGCCTACTTCAACTGCGCCGCCTTTACCGAGAGCATGTGGAACGCTGTCTGCGCCGATCCCCTTTCCGCCGGGCAGCCCTACACCCCGGAGAACCTGCGGAACGACATTCTGGCCAAGTACGGCGATCTGGCCGCATACAACCCCCAGATTCCCTACGACTACATTGTTTATTACGGCACCAGCCTGACCCCCAGCAAAGAGTTTGCCTGATTTTTTGATTTGTTGGATACAACATCTTGATTTTCACGTCATTCCGCGCTATCATGGGTGTGTTTGAATCCACGCGCCAAGGGAGGACACCATGACAGACGCATCGACCACATCAAGACCGCTGTTCAACCGTCAACAGCTCATCTCACTTTTCCTGCCGCTGGTGGCAGAGCAGGCCCTCAGCATCTCCATCGGTCTGGCGGACACCCTGATGGTCTCCTCGGTGGGCGAAGCCGCCGTTTCGGGCGTAAGCCTGGTGGACTCCTTCAATGTGCTGATGATCCAGCTGCTCAGCGCACTGGCCACCGGCGGCGCGGTGGTCGCCAGCCAGTACATCGGCCACCGGGAGCCCAAACGGGCCAAAGCCAGCGCCGCCCAGATCATGTTCATTATGATCTCGCTCAGCGTGGTCACCGCTGTCATCGTGGCGGTGGGGCGGCACGCCATCCTGCGGGGCATCTTCGGCTCCATTGACGCGGATGTGATGCGCTACGCTGAGACCTATTTCCTGCTCTCGGCCCTGAGCTATCCCTTTATTGGCGTGTACAACGCCGGTGCGGCTCTGTTCCGCGCCCAGGGCAACAGCAAGATCAGTATGCTTTCCAGCCTGGTGATGAACGTGGTGAACATTGGCGGCAACGCCATCCTGATCTACAGGTTTGGCATGGGCGTGATGGGTGCGGCCACCGCCAGCCTCGTGAGCCGGATGATCGCCTGTTTCACCGTGATGTTCCTGCTGCAGAAGCCGGACTGTGCGCTGCGCATCGACCACCTCACCGACCTGAAGCCAGACCTCGACCTCATCAAGCGCATCCTGAAAGTCGGCATTCCCGCCGGCATCGAGAACGGCATGTTCCAGATCGGCAAGCTGTCGGTCTCCAGCCTGACCAGCACGCTGGGCACCGCCGCCATTGCCGCAAACGCCGTGGCAGGCAACATCTCCAGCTTCCTGAACGTGCCCGCCTCCGCCGTGGGCATCGGCGCGCTGACCGTTGTGGGTCAGTGTCTGGGTGCCGGGGAAAAGGCACAGGCCAAGCGCTATTCCCGCCTGCTGCTCCTGACCGCCTACGCCGGCGACTGGGCGATGAATCTTTCCGGCCTGTTCTTCCTGAACAAGCTGGCGCTCTCCTGGTTCAACCTCTCGCCGGAGGCCTACGGCATGGCACTGGAACTGATGGTCTGGTTCAACGCTGTATCGCTGATCCTGTGGCCCTCCAGCTTCACCCTGCCCAACATCCTCCGCGCCGCCGGAGATGCCGCCTTTACCATGACGGTCAGCGTCATCTCCATGTGGGTGTTCCGGGTGGCCTTCTGCTACCTGATGGTGCTCAAGTTCCACTGCGGCCTGCTGTTCATCTGGCTGGGCATGTTCCTGGATTGGGCCATGCGCTCGCTGTTCTTCTGCGTCCGCTTTGTCCGCGGCAGGTGGATGGAACAAAAGGTGATCTGAGTTTCCGTATATCCGGCCCTCCCCGCCATTGCAGTTTTGGCGGGGAGGGCCTTTTTTGTGCAGGAAACCCGCATCCTGTCTCGTATCAATAGGCAGAAGCTTCTCTCCCCTGCATCCGCTTCCCCAAAGCATACCAAATTCCGCGCGGATGTGTTCACGATTTTGTCAGCTTTTTGTCTTGTTTTCTTCGTCTTTGCGCGGTATAATCATACGCTGCAAAGAACTTTAGGCGGGGCTGCGGCCCCCATTCCAGAAAAGGAAGTGTGTTCCATGCGCAACTGGTTTTCCCGCCATCCCGTTTCGTTCATGGCGTTTTATCTCCTGTTTTACCTTTCGGCGTTCCATTGGCTCGAAGTCCATATTGCCGTGCCCGATGTTCTGGTGCACTGCCATCTGGATGACCTGATCCCCTTTTGCAAATATGCCATCGTGCCCTACTTTGCGTGGTTTTTGTGGATCCCGTTCACCCTGTTCTACCTGCTGTGGAAAGCGCCCCGGGCCGATTTCTGGCGGCTCTGCCTGCCCCTGTTTGCGGGCATGACCATGGCGCTGGCCTGCTATGTCATCCTGCCCACCGGCCTTGACCTGCGGCCCTACCGGGTATACGGCAGCGACATCTTTGCTCAGGCCGTGCGGATGCTCTATGCCACCGACACGCCCCTCAATGTCTGCCCCTCCATCCATGTGTTCAACTCCGTCACCCTGATGATGGCCTACTACCGCAGCCGCATCTTTGAAACGCCGGGCCGCCGCTGGATGCGGCCCGCCTCCGCCGTGCTCTGCGTTTCCATCATCGCGTCCACGGTCCTGCTCAAACAGCACAGCTGCATTGATGTATTGCTGGGCATCCTGCTGGCCATGGTTCTGGATACGGCCATGACCGCACTGGAACACAGTGACGCAAGAGCCTTGCAGCGGCTCTGAATCTGTACGGAAAAACACCCATGCCGGCGCTGGCATGGGTGTTTTGCATTTTGGGGCATTACGGAGCCGGGGCAGTGAACTCTTTCAGGTGCGCTGTATCCAGCTCTTCGGCATCTTTGGCCGCTGATGTATAGGAAATTTTCAGATATTTCAGGGCCGTATCGTTTGCCAGCAGTTTTTTGCAGGTTTCCGTATCAAACGTGATGTTGTTGGTCAGATCCAGCCAGATCAGCTGCGGCATCTGGGTCAGGGGAGTATAATCCATGTCCTTGTAGGCTTCCTGTGCACCCTGAGAGAGAGACATACTCAGATACTGCACACTGCTCTCCGCCAGCGGGGCAAAGCTGTCGATCTCCGGCCCTTGGCACAGCTGCAGAAAGCTCAGATTTTCCATCTGCTTCAGCGGTTCCAGCGAACCGATCCGAGTCACGTCCAGTCTCAGGACCCGCAAGTCAGCTCCGGCCAGCTGGGTCAGATCGACCTCACTGCCGGTGATCCACAGCATCTTCAGCGACTTCATCTGCGCCAGCGCCGAAAGGTCGGAGACATTGGAATCCGCCCGGATCCCGTCACTGCCATATTCCAGCTTTACCACAGAATCCAGCTTTGCAAAGGTCTGGAATGCACTGCTCTCCACACTGGGCACACTCAAAAGCATCAGATTTTTGCATTCTTCCAGACCTGTCAGATCTGTAATGGGTGGGGCTCCCCTTCTATTATTGACCGACAATACCTGCAAGCTGTCAAAATGCCGCAGATCTGCCAGAGAGGTCACCGGATCATACGTTCCCTCTACGCTGACTGCGCAGGCTGCCAGCTGCTCATTGCTGTTGACGTTTCTTCCAATGTCCACCCCATCCGGTGCATCTTTGACGATGAGATCCCCTACGCCGGTTCCGGAATTTATCGAGACTCGCTGATAATCCCAGACATCGCTGTGATAGATATCTCCCTTCGGGCGGTCAAGCCATTTCCGGACGTGCTGCTCCATCACAGGGTCCTGCCACTCAATGACATAGTCCTCCCCATGCTCGGCGTGACTGGCCGGAACCGCAAGTGTTGTCTGCTGAACGAAAACATCCTGCATTTCCGAGCGGAAAGGTCCCGGTCTCAGATTCAAAGAGCTTGCACATGCGCTGAGCAAAAGCATTGCGCAGATCGGCAGGCTCAAGGCTTTTAATATTTTACGCATAACAGGCTCCTTTCTGTTTCGGCAAAATCTCTAGTTATATTTTACTATAAATTGTTTTTTTGTAAAGAAAAACCCACGATCTTTGCACAGGCATGGCAAAAATCGTGGGTTTGCTTAAAACAGATTTTCCGGCAGGCAGATATCCTGCTTAGGCACCTTGTCCCAGGAAAAGTCTGGGATCAGGCTTTCCGGGGTGCGGGGAGCCGGTTCAGGTTGGAGACCATAGGCAAAGGCAAGCCTGCCCACGATCTCTTCCGCCGTATACTTTGCCCGCAGATTTTCCAGGCTCTGGTCCCCGTCCCGTTTGGAAAGGCGGCGGCCATCCGGGGCCAGCAGGAGCGGACAGTGGGCGAACTGCGGCGCTTTCAGACCCAGCAGACGGTAAAGATAAAGCTGCCGGGCGGTGGAAGAGAGCAGGTCCGCGCCCCGCACCACCTCCGTGACCCCCATCCGGGCATCGTCCACCACCACAGCCAGCTGGTAGGCAAACACGCCATCGGCGCGGCGGAGGTAGAAATCCCCGCAGTCGCGGAGCAGGTTCTCGGTGTGGGGGCCCATACAGCCATCGGTGAAGGTGATGTCCTCATCGGGCACCATGAGACGGTAGGCCGGGGCTTTCTTTTTGCGCTTCTCGGCGATCTGCTCCGCCGTCAGGCCCCGGCAGGTGCCGGGATAGATCACATTGCCGTCGGAGGTGTGGGGTGCGCTGGCGGCATGGAGCTGGGCACGGGAGCAGAAACAGGGGTAAACAAGGCCCTGTGCTTCCAGTTTGTTATAGCTCTCGGTGTAGATGGCGGCGCACTCGCTCTGGTAATAGGGGCCGTTGGGGCCGCCGCTGCTGCCGCCCTCGTCCCAGACAAGGCCCAGCCAGCGCAGGTCCTCTTCCAGTGCGTCGGCATATTTGCGGGGGCAGCGCTCGGCATCCAGATCCTCAATGCGCAGAACGATGCGCCCGCCCTGACTTCTGGCGCTGAGCCAGGCCAGCAGGCTGCAGGCCAGATTGCCCAGATGGAGCCGCCCGCTGGGGCTGGGGGCAAAGCGCCCGGTCACAGCGCTCACAGGCCCAGCTTCCACTCGCCGTCCACGGGCTGGGAGATGGGCGTGTTATAGAACTCGGCCACAGCCTTTGCCATGTACTCGGCATCCTTGCAGCTGGCGGTCTCCATTGCGGAATGCATGGCCAGCTGTGCCAGACCGATATCCACCATGGGGATCAGGATCTGGTGGCCCAGCAGGTTGCCCAGCGTGGAGCCGCCGGGAACATCCGCGCGGTTTGCGGCCACCTGCACCGGCACACCGGCCTTTTTGCAGATCTCGGCAAAGGCAGCGCCGGTAAAGCCGCTGGTGGTGTAGGTCTGGCGGGCATTGTACTTCAGCAGCACACCGCCGCCCATGACCGCCACATTGGCGGGATCGCTCTTTTCGGGATGGTTGGGGTGGGTGGCGTGGCCATTGTCGGCGCTCAACAGCAGGCTGTTGGTGCAGGCACGGATGCTCTGCTCCCGGGTGACCCCCAGTTTTTCCCCAATGCGGGCCAGCACATTGGCCATCAGGGTGCCCTGTGCGCCCTGCCGGCTGGAGGAGCCCACCTCCTCGTTGTCGAACATGACCCACATATCGCCCCGGCCTTCCTCCTCGCCGCGGCCCTGCAGGAAGCCCCACAGGGTGGTGTAGGCGCATTCCAGGTCATCGATGCGGCCGGACATGAAATATTCGCCCTTCAGGCCCACGCGCTCGGCCTTTTCACGGGTGCAGAGCACCAGGTCAGCGTCCACGATGTCCTCAGCCTTGACCCCGGCTTCCTCAGCCAGAGCGTCCCGCAGGGTGGAGCCTGCCTCACCAAAGATGGGCTGCAGATCCACCTGAGGGTTGTACTTCATGCCGTTGTTCAGGTCATGGTTGAAGTGGATGCAGAGGTTGGGGATGACAGCCAGCGCCCGGTCGGGGTGAACCAGCAGGCTCCGGATGCCGTTCTCCGTGCGGACCAGAATGCGGCCCGCCACGCTCAGGGGACGGTCCAGCCAGGTGGGCATGATCATGCCGCCGTAGCCCTCGGTCTCTGCCTTGGCAAAGACCGTGTCCTTGCCGCCATCCAGCTGCTTGATACGCCAGGTGGGAGAATCGCTGTGGCTGGCGGTGACATGCCAGCCGGTCAGCTCACCCTTGGGCATCCGCCATGCCAGCACGGCAGAGCCGTTGCGGGTGGTGTAATATCTGCCGCCGGGCACCAGCTCCCAGGCTGCGCTCTCGGGGCAGTTCTGGTAGCCGTTTTCCTCCAGGATCTTCACAGCCGCAGCCGTGGAGTGGAAGGCGCTGACACCGGCGTTCAGGAAATCGAAGAGACCTTCGACGGAAAAGGTGTTATTCTGCATTTTATGTTCTCCTTTATTTTCAGGTTATCCATTGCTAAACCTCTCCGTCATTGCTTCGCAATGCCACTTGTCCGGGTTGCGGCTCCCAACATTCACTTCGTGCAAAGTATTGCACTTGTGCCTTGTTGGCCGCTGCCCCAACAACAACTCCCTTCATCCGCCACTGGCGGCGGTTGTTGTTGTTGCCTAATAGGAGAGGCAGGGGCCTTTCTTGGCTCCCCTGTTAGGGGAGCTGTCGCCGCAGACGACTGAGAGGTTTCGCCACAATTATACCGTTTCTCTTATCAAAATGCAATCACACCGGGGCCATCTCGGCAAGCTGCTGTTCAAGCGCATGGCGGAGCTGGGCGGCGTGCAGGCCGCAGACCAGCTGGACCCGGGTGCCCTGCACCACAAGACCTTTATGGGGCAGGGAGAGCAGAGCCCCCATATCCAGCAGCGAGGCATCCCGCACCGTGAGCCGGAGGCGGGTGAAGCAGTTTCCCAGCTGGGCGATGTTCTCCGGCCCACCCAGCGCGGCGATGAACCGGCACACCTCCTGCGGGTCGGCGTACGGGGACTGGTCTGTGGAAGGGGCTGCTTCCCGGCCCGGGGTGGGCAGATCCTTTGCTTTGATGAGGATGCTGAACACGGCAAAGTAGGTCAGGATCTCCGCAAGGCCCAGCAGATAGAGCAGCGGCAGGTTCTGCAGCTGCTCCCCGGCGCTCAGGTTGAACACCAGCGACCCCAGCAGGTTGGAGGTAAAGGCCCGGACATGCAGGACATGGAGCAGCACCATAAAGCCGCCCGTAATGACCGCATGGGCCACCCAGAGCAGGGGCGAAACGAAGCAGAACAGAAAATCAATGGGTTCGGTGATGGAGGCCACCGAGGCCGTGACCGCCAGCGGGATCATAGCGGCGGCGGTACGGGCACGGTTCTCTTTGCGGGCCGTGAAGATGAATGCCGCCGCAATGCCCAGATAGCCAAAGGTCTTGGTGAAGCCGGTGTACATCCAGACGATGCCGTCTGAGAGGGGCAGGCCCATGGTGTACTCGGTCATGCAGACGGCGTAAGCGCCTGTGTAGGTCACAGAACCCACGGTCAGGCTGCCGCCCAGCGAAGAGAACTGGAAGGGCATATAGATGAGGTGATGCAGGCCGGTGGGGATGAGCAGCCGTTCCAGAAAGCCGTAGAGGAACACACCCGTGTTCCCTGAAGCCGCGATCCAGCCCGTGAGGGCGCTGACCGCCCGCTGCAGCGGCGGGCAGACGAAGCAGAACCCCAGCCCCAGTGCCACCGCCAGCGCCGACAGCCACAAAAACGACCACCGCAGACCTGAATAGAGCTGGGTGATCATGCCATAAAACTGCTTTTCGCAGGTGCGGTTGAAAAGCCACGCCGCCGCAAAGCCCAGCACGATGCCGCTTGCCACGCCGGTGTCCACCACCTGAATGCCCAGAATGGTGGTTTGGCCCGTGCCCGCAAGGCCGGTCATCCCGTTGGGCTGGGCAAGCAGTCCCAGCGCTTCCAGCGCGGTGTGGTTGGCTGTGAGGAACACAAGGTAAGCCATCAGCGCCAGCAGGGCGGCATCCTGCTTTTCGGTTTTGGCGCGCACGGCAGCCACCCCCACGCAGAGAATGACGCTGAGGTTGTTGATGAGCACCATCATCCCGTTATAGAGCAGCTGACCCACCAGCTGCAGCGGAGCCCACTGCAGCACCGGCAGTGCCTGACACAAGGGCTTGCTGGTGAGCAGCGCCCCCAGCACCAGCAGCAGGCCCGCCGCCGAAAGATAAGACAGCGGCGACAGCAGCGACTGTGAAAAGCGTTCCAGCCGCCGCAGAAATTTCTGCATCCGTTTCTCCCCCTTTTCCCGGTTCTTCACTCATTTCTCCCAGTTTGACCATGGCCGAATTATACGCGCCAGCGCAAAAAATGTCAATCCCGCCCGACTGAGAAAAAAAGGACAAAAGTTTGTATAGTTTGCACAGCCGGGGTGAAAAATCGTCCTGCGCACGCCGATTGACAACAGCCCGGCAGAACAGTATACTAGAAATGTACCAGAGCAGTTTCTCCGGCAGATGGGCCGGAACACGATAAAAGGAGGCTTTCCTATGATTCGCAAGCGTATTCTTTCCCTGCTGGTCTGCGCCGCCCTGCTGTGCGGCGTGCTGGCAGGCTGCAGCACCTCTTCCGGCAGCACTGCCGCTTCCAGCTATTCCGCTTCTGCAAGCGAGAGCATCCCCTCTTCCACCGTGACCGCCGACACCGGCAAGGTGGGCCCGCTGGACGCAGGCGAGAACTCCCTGTTCTCCCTCTCTGACCCGGACGATGCCTTTGCCCCCTGCCTCGGCTGGGGCCCCGGCGTGTCCGGCTGCTCGCTGAAATCCGTCATCGCGGCGGCTTCCCTGCTGAAATGGGCCGATGGCTGCAACATGAGCATCCAGCCGGTCAGCGACATCAAAGATGCCTATACCCAGTGGTTCGACAGCCTGAGCGCCGATGACCAGCAGAGCTTTGCCGATGCCTGGCCGCTCATCAAGGCCGATGCCGAGACCCTGCTGACCGACAAGGACAGCATGACCGGCCGCATCGAGGATGCCGGTCTGGATGCCAAAGAGCTGCCCGGCTGTTCCGAGGAAAACTGGAAAGCCCTGGCCGATGTCATTGACGTACTGGTCCCGGCTTCCAGCGAGTATTGATCGTTCCGTCTGCCCCTGAATGCAAGAGACATAAAAATAAGCCCGACGTTGTCGGGCTTATTTTTATGTTCAGATCTTCTTCAGGGTGTACTGGCGGGTGCCCATGCCGATCTTTTCGGCCTGCTCCAGCGTTGCCTTCCACTCGACATTGGGGTTGGAATCCTTGAAGTTGTCGTGGTGGCAATTCCAGCCGGGCTTTGCAAGGTTCTGGCCCAGCTGACTGTTGGGCAGGGGCTGTGCGTTCAGGCAGGCATCGGCACAGGCCTGATCCAGCGCCACGGGGTCAAAGGAGGCGAACATGCCGATATCCGGCAGGATGGGGGCATCGTTCTCGCCGTGGCAGTCACAGTTGGGGCTGATATCCTGCACCAGGCTGATGTGGAAGCAGGGGCGGTCTGCACAGACGGCGGCGGCGTACTCTGCCATCTTGCGGTCCAGCTCCTCGTTGGCGCTGCTGTCGATGGAATAGATGGCATCGAAGTTGCAGGCACCGATGCAGCGGCCGCAGCCCTTGCACTTTTCGTAATCAATGACCGCCTTGTTGTTCTCGTTGTAGCGGATGGCATCGGAGCCGCACTCCTTGGCGCAGCGGTGGCAGCCGCGGCAGAGCTCCTCCTGCACGGCGGGCTTACCGGAGGAGTGCTGCTCCATCTTGCCCGCACGGGAACCGCAGCCCATGCCGATGTTCTTGAGGGCTCCGCCGAAGCCGGTCGCTTCGTGGCCCTTGAAGTGGGTCAGGCTGATGAAGATGTCGGCATCCATAATGGCGCGGCCGATCTTGGCGGTCTTGCAGTATTCGCCGTTGGGCACGGGCACCTCAAGCTCATCGGTGCCGCGCAGGCCGTCGCCAATGATGATCTGGCAGCCGGTGGTCATGGGCCAGAAGCCGTTTTCCTGCGCACAGCTCAGGTGCTCCAGCGCGTTCTTACGGCTGCCCGGGTACAGCGTGTTGCAGTCGGTCAGGAAGGGCTGGCCCCCCTGCTCCTTGCACAGGTCTGCCACCACCTTGGCGTAGTTCGGGCGCAGGAAAGCCAGGTTGCCCAGCTCGCCAAAGTGCATCTTGATGGCCACGAACTTGCCATCCATATCAATGCTCTTGATGCCTGCCGCAATGCACAGGCGGCGCAGTTTTTCGGTCAGGCTGGTGCCCACAGGACACCGGAAGTCGGTGTAATATACAGTCGATGCTTCCATAGGATTCTCCTCCGTTTTTGACAATTTCAGGCGCGGCACTCTCCCGCCGCCGGGTTCTCTCTTTATGGCTCCAGTATAACACAAGGCCGGGGCCGGTGCAATTGCCCCAGGGCGCAAAAAAGCCGCCCGGGCGGGCGGCTGGGGGGTCGGGGGCGATTTACGCAATGGCGGTGATGGCGGCCACGGCCAGGACGATCAGGCCCAGCACGATGCGGTAGAGGCCGAAGAACTTGAAGTTATGGCGCTTGACGTAATCCATCAGGAAGCGGATGGCGGCAAGGCTGACCACAAAGGCGACCACGCAGCCCACCACGAGAACAGCGATCTCGGTGCCGGTCATCGCAGCGCCGGAGAGGACGAACTTGACCACCTTGAGCAGGGACGCGCCCGCCATAACCGGGATGGCGAGGAAGAAGGTGAACTCGGCCACGCAGGCACGGGACAGACCCAGCAGCAGGCCGCCCACGATGGTGGCACCGGAGCGGGAGGTGCCGGGGATGATGGCCAGCATCTGCCACACGCCAACGATGAAGGCTTCGCGGTAGGTGATCTGTTCCAGCCGGGTGACATGCGGGGCGGTGCGGCGGTTCTCCACAAGGATGAAGAGGACACCGTACAGGATCAGCATGGCGGCGACCGTGATGTAATTGTAGAAGCGGGCCTCAAACCAGTCGTCCAGCGGGCTGATGAGGAGCACCGGGATGGTGGCGGCCACCACCTTGAACCAGAGCTGCCAGACGGCAGGTTTGGAGCAGACGCGGCCATGGCGCAGGCCGAAGGGCCAGAGCTTATTCCAGAACAACACCACCACAGCCAGAATGGCACCCAGCTGGATGACCACGCGGAACATGGACATGAATTCCTCGCTGGCGTTGAACTTGACCACCTGCTCCACCAGGATCATGTGGCCGGTGGACGAGATGGGCAGCCACTCGGTGATGCCCTCCACAATGCCCATCAGGATGGCTTTCAGTATTTCAAGAAACATGGGTTCTCCTCCCTGCAAAGCGGCACAGGCGCTCTGCACACATTCAGATTGGGTTCGCTTTCCAGTATATCATATTCTGAGAGCCTGCGCACGAAAAATCACAAATTTTATACAGGAGCACTGTCTGCTTTTTCTGTATTTATCTGCCGCCGGAAATATGCTATACTGGACACAACGTTTTTCCCTGTGTTTCCTTCTGACACGGACTGCCGGGCCAGACAACAACAGATTTTGAACAATGAGGTGACATCCATGAATATTCTGGTGATCGGCTGCGACCAGGTGGGCGCGGCACTGGTGCGGGATCTGGAACGCATCGGCCATGATATTTCCCTGATCGAAAAGGACCCCGAGCAGCTCAAGCGGCTGGACAGCTTTGATGATTATTCCTTTGGCGGCACAGCCCTGGTGGGCGACCCCACCGACCCCGACATCCTCAAGCAGGGCGGCGTGGAGAACTGCGACGCGGTGGCCGCTGTGTGCGAGGATGACTCCGTGAACCTGATGGCTGCACAGATCGCAAAGAACATCTTCCGGCGCGAAAAGGTCATCTGCCGCGTCTCCGACCCGCATTTGCAGGTGCTCTACCACAAGACCTACGAGCTGGACACGATCTGCCCCACCATCCTGACAGAGCAGGCAGTGTTCCGTGCGCTGGCGAAATAATGGAAACTGGCTCACCCTCTCAGTCAAAGCCTGACGGCTTTGCCAGCTCCCCCAAAGGGGGAGCCAAGAGCTGGTTCAGGCAAAGTTTCTATATACTTTAAGTATTATGAGGTTTTTATATGAAAGTTTGTATTGCAGGCGGCGGGCGTGTTGGGCGGTATCTGGCCCAGAGCCTGCTGACGAACCACCATTCGGTGGTCATCATTGAACCCATCGAGGCCCAGTGCCGGATGCTGGCAGATTCGCTGGACATCCCCGTGATCTGCGGCGATTCCATCAGCGTGGACACCCTGCGCACCGCCGATGTTGGCAGCTGCAACGCCTTTGTGGCCGTGACCGGCTCGGACGAGGACAACCTCGTGGCCTGCCAGATCGCCAAGCGGGAGTTCGGCGTGGACCGCACCGTGGCCCGGGCCTCCAATCCCAAGAACCGGGAGCTGCTGCACACCTTAGGCGTGGACACCGTGGTCTGCGGCACCGACAACCTGAGCCACATTCTGGAGCGGGAGATCGAGACGGATACCATCCGCCAGCTGCTCAGCCTGGGCGGCGGCACAGCCAGCCTGAACGAGATCCTGCTGCCCGAGAACTTCAAGTTTGCGGGCAAAGCCATCATGGATGTGCCCATTCCCGGCGATGCCATTCTGGTCAGCATCACCCGCGACACCGAGTTCATCATCCCCCACGGCAACACCGTTCTGCTGCCCTGGGACCGCATCCTGGTGCTGACGCAGGACGATACCCTGCACCTGCTGACCGATGCCTGGGAGCTGAACAGCAAGTGACGGAGCGGGAGCTGCGCCGCACGGCGCTCATCATCCCGCCCCGGGGCCGGGCCGTGCTCTGCTGCTGGGCCGCCATCCCGGGTCTGTTGGCGGCTCCCTTTGTGTTCTGGCAGAGCCTGTCCGCCGGGGTGGTGTTCTGCCTGCTCTGGGCCGCACTGGTGGCGGTGGTGTACCAGCGCGCCTGCAGCTATGCCGCCGCGCTGGGCGCGGAGACCCTGACGGTGTACTCCGGCATCACCTTCCCGCTGCGGCGGGTGGTCCGCCGCAGGGCCGTAACAGGGCTGTTCCGGCTGCGCACGCCGCTGCTCCGGCTGGCAGGGGTATCGGTGGTTGTCATCACGGCACCGGGCACGCGGCTTATTTTACCGGCGGTCCCGGCAGAGCAGGCCGCTGCCCTCACCCATGCCCTTGCGGAGGAGATCCGATGAACGAACGCCGCCTGCACCCCTTTACCGTCCTGCGGTTTCTGCGCAAGACGCTGGTGGTCTATCTGCTGCCGCTGGTCCAGGTGCTGTTTGAGCGGAACTGGACAGCCCTGCACACGGCTCTGCGGCAGGATGCACTGCTGTTCCTTCTGCTCTGCGCCGTGAGCTGGGGCATCCTGCATGTGAGCAGCTGGAGCCTGGACGACACCGGAGTCTTTCATCTGCACTGGCGGCTGGGCATCCGGCTGGATCGTGCCCTGCGGGGCGAGATGCTGGCGGCATTGACCATCGACCGGCCCCTGCTCTACCGGATGGCCGGGGCAAGCCGCCTGACCCTTTACCCGGTGGGCGCGGCGCAAAAGCAAACCCTTTCGGTCTGCCTGCCCAAAGCCGATGCCGAGGCGGTGGCAGACCAGCTGATGCCTCTGGTAAAGCCTACTCTGCACCGGCCCGCCGGAGGGGAACGGGCGGCGCTGGGTTTTCTGGGGGCCAACGGCCTCTCCACGCTGGCCCTGTTTGTGCTGGCCGTGCGCCAGACCCGGGATGTTCCGGACTGGAACCCTGCCGTTTTTGCCCAGATCCAGGTGAGCTTTCTGGCCCGATTCGCGGCGCAGTGGCTCCCTGCAGGCGCGGCGTGGCTGCTGGCGGCTGCTGGCTTTCTGCTGGGGGCCAGCCTGATGCGCAGCTTTGCCCAGACCGTGCACTACACTGTCTGGCACACGGCCGACCAGATCGGCAGCCGGGGCGGCTGGCTGGAGCACTTCGAGCGCCGGGTGCGGACAAGCGAGATCAGCTTTGCAGATGTCCGCATCTCCCCCGCTGCACGGCTGATGAAACGCTGGCCGGTCTTTGTAACGGCGGGCGGCTGCTCCCCCGAGCTGCCGCTGTTCGTCTACCGCAGCGGCGAGGAAGCATTGTTCCGGGAGCTGCTGCCGGAGTTCCGGATGCCGCCCGACCTGCTGGCCCGCACCGAGCAGCGCAGTCTCATCTTTTTTGCACCGGCAGGCATTCCCTTTGCCCTCTGCCTCCTGCTGACGCTGGTCTCGGCCACAGTGCTGCCCCAGCTGACCGTGACCCTGCTCATCCCCACCTTCTTCTTTGGGGCACTGCTGGCCGGGGCCGCGGCCGGCTACCGGCGGGAGGGTCTCTGGCTGCGGGAGGGCCGCATGACCCTGCGGCGGCAGCAGGGGCTCTACCTGCATTGCATCTGTGTGTTTCACCCGGATGTCTGCCTGACCGCAGCACAAAGCCCCTGGGCTGCCAGCGTTGGCCGCACCAACCTGACCCTGACCTTTCCCGGCTGGGTAAAACTCAAGGTGAGGAGCGTGCCGCTGCGGGATGCGGAGAAATTTTTCAGATTTATGGAAACGAATTAAACCTCTCAGCCGCCGATCGGCGACAGCTCTCCCAATAGGGGGAGCCCTTGGCATAAAGATAACGTTATTGTTTTTAGGGGAAGTAAAATTGTTATGATTCATACGGTATTATTTGATTTGGACGGCACTTTGCTGAACACCATCGACGACCTGGCCGATGCAGGCAACTGGGTGTGCGCACAGCACGGGTGGCCGGAGTTTACGGTGGAGCAGTTCAAGCACATGGTGGGCAACGGCATCCCGAAGCTCGTGGAGCGGTTTTCGCCCGCCGATGCCCGCACACCGGAGCAGCTGGCCGCTACGCTGGCGGAGTTTACCGCCCGGTACGATGCCCACAAGGAGGACAAGACCGCGCCTTACCCGGGCATTGCTGCCCTCATTGACGCGCTGAACACCGCGGGCGTGCAATGCGCGGTGTTCTCCAACAAGGCTGACCCGCTGTGCGGCAAGATCATCGAGCATTATTTCGGGGCAGGTCGGTTTGTTCTGGTGCGGGGCAGCCGCCCGGGCGTGCCCACCAAGCCCGACCCCACCGGTGTTTACAGCCTGATGCAGGACCTGCATGCAGACCCTGCCAGCACCCTGTTTGTGGGCGACAGCGATGTAGATATCCTGACCGGGCACAATGCCGGTCTGCCTGCCATGGGGGCGCTGTGGGGCTTCCGGGGCCGCGCAGAGCTGACTGCTGCCGGAGCCGATGCACTGGCCAGCGTGCCTGAGGATATTTTAGAATACGTTAGAACACATTAAAGGAACGACCCTCTCCGGCGCTGTGAAGCACTGACGGAGAGGGTCGATTTTTATTTGCAGACTGTTCACAGGATGTTTCTTGCATAAACTCCCCTGTTTTCCTATAATATAGTTCCCATTTGATACAATTGAGAAACGGAGGACTTGCCCATGGCAGCTGAAAAGAAAATCTCCCCCAACGTAGAGAGCCGCCTGCGCCACAACATCCTGAAAATGCCCCAGGAGGTATATGCCGCCAGCGGCATCGTCATCAACGGGCGGCGGCTGAAAAGCTTTGTATTCACCACCGACCTTGCCATCATCCGCAACTGCGACGCGGACGCGGTGTTCGCGGTCTATCCTTTCACGCCCCAGCAGGCCATCAGCGATGCCATCATCAAGGCATCCTACATCCCGGTGTTCTGCGGTGTGGGCGGCGGCACCACCCACGGCGTGCGCACCCTGAACCTTGCCCGCGACGTGGAGAGCCAGGGTGCCATGGGCGTAGTGCTCAATTCCCCCATCTCTGACCTGAACCTGCTGGCGGTCTCGCGGGTGGTGGACATCCCGGTCATCATCACAGTGACAAAAGAGGACACCAACATCCAGAGCCGCATTGATTCCGGGGCATCCATCCTGAATGTGGCCTGCAGCACCGACACGCCCCGGGTGGTGGCAAAGATCCGGGAGCGGTTCCCGGATGTGCCCATCATCGCCAGCGGCGGCAAGACCGGCGAGAGCATTTCCGCCACCATTGCGGCGGGTGCCAACGCCATCACCTACACGCCGCCCTCTCCGGCTGTGCTGTTCAAGGAAATGATGGAGAAATACCGGGAATGATTTACGCAAGACGCTGTAACGTTTTTTCTGTTACAGCGTCTTTTTTACGCCATAGAAGGAGATATTTCAGAAATTTTTGAATTTTTGCGAAATAATTGTTGACAAATCGCGGTCGATTGGCTATAATAATAAAGCACTGTTCAAGTGCACAAAATAAATATGGCGGTATAGCTCAGTTGGCTAGAGCATTCGGTTCATACCCGAAGTGTCACCGGTTCAAATCCAGTTACCGCTACCACGTTACAGAGTTTCGCTAAGATAAGGGGGACGGTCGTCCGCAGTAGTGGATGATGGATGTCGGAGGTTTTAGCGAAGCTCTGTGTTTTTGAGGCCCGTTGGTCAAGCGGTTAAGACACGGCCCTTTCACGGCTGTAACATGGGTTCGATTCCCGTACGGGTCACCAAAAAGCTTCTGATTGAAAAATCAGGAGCTTTTTTATTTTTTCTACACAACAAAACCCCGCCGCATCCATGCAGGAAACGGCGGGGGTTTCAACATTTTATGTGTGCTTTGTGGAAAAACTCAGGCTCAGCCCTTCTTGTGGGTAGGGATCATAACTTCCAGGCCGCCCATGTAGGGCTGCAGCACCTTGGGGATGGTCACGGAGCCATCGGCCTGCAGGTGGTTCTCCAGGAAGGCGATCAGCATACGCGGAGGAGCCACGCAGGTGTTGTTCAGGGTGTGGGCCAGATAGCTCTTGCCGTCCTTGCCCTTGACGCGGATGTGCAGGCGGCGTGCCTGTGCATCGCCCAGGTTGGAGCAGGAGCAGACCTCAAAGTACTTCTGCTGGCGGGGGCTCCAGGCCTCGATATCGCAGCTCTTGACTTTCAGGTCAGCCAGATCGCCGGAGCAGCAATTCAGCTGGCGCACGGGGATCTCCATGCTGCGGAACAGCTCCACGGAGTTCTTCCAGAGCTTCTCGTACCAGTCGGCGCTCTCCTCGGGGCGGCAGACCACGATCATCTCCTGCTTCTCGAACTGGTGGATGCGGTAGATGCCGCGCTCCTCAATGCCGTGTGCGCCCTTCTCCTTGCGGAAGCAGGGGCTGTAGGAGGTCAGGGTCAGGGGCAGAGTGGCCTCGTCCAGGGTCTGGTCGATGAAGCGGCCGATCATGGTGTGCTCACTGGTACCGATCAGGTACAGATCCTCGCCCTCGATCTTGTACATCATGGCATCCATTTCGGGGAAGGACATCACGCCCTGCACCACGTTGCCGTGCATCATAAAGGGAGGAATGACATAGGTGAAGCCCTTGTCGATCATAAAGTCGCGGGCATAGGCCAGCACAGCCTCGTGCAGGCGGGCAATGTTGCCCAGCAGGTAGTAGAAGCCATTGCCGGCAACGCGGCCAGCAGCGTCCATATCAATGCCGTCAAAGCTCTCCATGATCTCGGTGTGGTACGGGATGGGGAAATCGGGCACCACAGGCTCACCAAAGCGCTGAGCCTCCACGTTGTAGGTGTCATCGGGGCCGATGGGCACGCTGGGGTCGATCATCTGGGGGATGGTGTACATGATCTCCTGGATGCGGTCAGCCAGCTTGGCTTCCTCGGCTTCCAGCTCTGCCATCTTGTCCGCGTCAGCCTTGACGGCGGCGTTGTTGGCATCGATCTGTGCCTGCAGCTGGGCCTTCTGGGCCTCGTCGGTGCACTTCTTCAGCTGACCGAACAGGGGGCCGTTGGCTTTGCTCAGCTTGTTGCGGGCAGCCTTCAGGCTCTCAACTTCCTTCAGGCACTCGCGGTACTTTGCGTCCTTCTCGATGACTTCATCCACCAGAGGGAGCTTGGCATCCTGGAACTTCTTCTTGATGTTTTCCTTGACAGCATCCGGGTTGTCACGGACAAATTTGATATCAAGCATGATTTACTCTCCTTACTCTATTTCGGTTCGCACGGGCAGGTAAGCCCTTTCCCATGCCGTTCAAAGGCGGCGTGCCGCCTTGGATCGCTATGTTTTTCTTCTCGGCCAGGCTCGCCTTCGTACAACCTCTCAGTCGGGCTGGCGGCGTATACGAAAAGCTTCCATCGGCTGCCAGGGCCTCTCCTACCAGGCAACAACAATGACGGAGAGGTTTAATCCTCAACCTGATATTGCCCTAATAAGTTTGCAAAAGCCTTCAGCTGTTCATCCGAGTAGAAGTGGACGGTCAGCTTGCCCTTGCCGTCGTGGTAGGCCACATTGACCTCACTGCCCAGTGCCTGCTTCAGGCTCTCCTCCACCTCCACGGGCAGGGTGCCGCGCGGGGCAGGCTCCACAGGCTCTTTGGGGGGCTTGGCCAGCTTCTTGCACAGGGCCTCTGCCTGCCGGACGTTCAGCTCATGGTCGGCAATGATCTGTGCCGCCTGCTCCTGCAGCTCCGGGGTGGGCAGACCCAGCACCACCTTTGCGTGGCCCGTGGTGAGAAAACCGCTTTTCAGCAGCTCCAGCACCGTTTCGGGCAGGTTGAGCAGACGCAGGCTATTGGCCAGTGCACTGCGGCTCTTGCCCAGTTTGCGGGCGGCCTGCTCCTGGGTCAGGTCACAGCGGGTCATCAGCTCCCGGATGCCCAGTGCTTCTTCCACCGGGTCCAGATCCTCGCGCTGAAGGTTTTCCACCAGCGCCAGCTCCATGGCCTGCTCATCCGTGACATCCTTCACGACGACAGGTGCCTCGGTCAGGCCCGCCATCCGGCAGGCACGCCAGCGGCGCTCACCGGCCACGATGAGATAGCGGTCTACCCCGTGGGGCCGCACCGCGATGGGCTGCAGCAAACCGTGCTCTGAGATGCTGGCCGCCAGCTCTGCCAGCGTTTCCTCATCAAAGGTCTTGCGGGGCTGGGCCGGGTCCGGCTCGATCTCCCGCAGGGGCAGCGTCTCGATCCGGTTATCGGACTCAAAACTGGGGGCTGTGTCCTCAAACAGACTTTCCAGGCCCCGGCCCAGTCCTCCTCTTTTTTTTGCCATAGGTTACGCTTCCCCCTGCTTCACTTGTTCCAGTGCGCTTTTCTGCTCGGCGGGGGCACTGTTCCCTTTTGTGCGGCGGCGTGCCGGCTCATGCGGGCGGTTGTTCTTTACGAACTCAATGGCGAGATCCATATAGGCCTCGCTGCCCTTGCCCTTGGGCTCATAGAAATTGATAGGCTGGCCGTAGCTGGGCGCTTCCGAGATGCGGATGGTGCGCGGGATGGTGGTCTTGTAGACCTTGGTGCCAAAATACTTTTTGACCTGATCCACCACCTGCAGCGTCAGGTTGAACCGCCCGGAGAACATGGTGAACACCACGCCCTCGATGTCCAGATAGGGGTTGTACTTCTTGCGGATGGTCTTGAGGGTGCTGATGAGCTCCGACAGGCCCTCCAGTGCGTAATACTCACACTGGATGGGGATAAGCACGCTGTCGCAGGCGCACAGACCGTTCAGGGTGAGCAGATCCAGGCTGGGCGGGCAGTCCACAAAGATGAAGTCGTAGTCCTTCTGCACCGAGGCCAGCGCCTTGCGCAGGCGGCTTTCGCGGCCCGGCAGATCGATCATTTCCAGACCCGCACCCGCAAGCCGGGTGTTGGAACCGATGACATCGGTGCGGAACTCGGTCTTGCGGATGGCATCCTTTGCCTCCGCCTCACCGATCAGCAGCTCATAAGTACCCACATCGACACTCCGCTTGGGAATGCCGTAACCGGTGGTGGTATTGCCCTGCGGGTCCAGATCGACGATGAGCGTCTTTTTGCCCAGAGCCGCAACGCAGGACGAAAGGTTCACGGCCGTGGTGGTCTTGCCCACGCCGCCTTTTTGGTTTGCAATTGCAACGATTTTAGCCACGCTCTTTGTTTCCTCCCGGGAAAATTATTTGTTCCACGTGGAACATTCGAGGCCGGGCCCCGCTGTTTTCCCGCCAGCAAAGCCCCTTTAAAGACTAGTATAGCACATCAGCGCGGCTTTTTGAACCGGTTTCCCGATTATTTTGCGTAAAAACCCTGTGGAATTGCATTTTTTGTGAAAATTGCGATGCGTTTTATCTTTGCGCGGCTGCGGTTGGAATGCGCACCGTGTATTCGATATAGCCGTCCCGCTCTTCCCTGTGGGCCGTAGCAGGCACACCGTTGTCCGTCATCAGCCGGATGGCATGGTCGATGGTGTTGACAAAGATGCGCACATCCTTGACCATGGAGATGCGGTGTCTGCCCGGGGCGGCGGCATTGAGCAGCTGTTCAATGTACAGGTCGGTCTGCCGGGCATTCATCCGCCGCTTGGCAATGGTGATAAGGGCTTCGCTCCGCCGGTTCTCGGGCAGGCGCAGGACCGCCCGGGCGTGGCGCTCGGTCAGGCCATTGTCCAGCACGAACTGCCTTTGGTCCGCCGTCAGCTGCAGCAGCCGCAGCTTATTGGCAAGGGTGGGCTGTGCCATGCCCAGCCGCTTGGCCGCCTCGGCCTGGGTGCAGTCCCAAAGGGCGATCACATCCCGCAGGCCCTGCGCCTGCTCAAAGGGGTTCAGGTCTTCCCGCTGGATGTTTTCCAGCAGACCCAGCGCCGCAGTCCGCTGGTCGCCGCAGTCACAGAGGATGGCCGGAATGGTCTCCATCTTGGCCAGCTTGCAGGCGCGGAGCCGCCGCTCCCCTGCCACCAGCTCGTAACCGCCCTCGACCTTCCGCACCGAGATGGGCTGCAGCAGGCCGTTTTCCCGGATGCTCTGAGCCAGCCCCGCCAGCTCCTTTTCATCAAAGACAGTCCGGGCCTGAAACGGTGAGGGACGGATGCTTTCCACAGGCAGGGTGTAGATCTTTCCGGCAGATTTCTTCCATTCAAACATGATTCTTTCCCCTTTCGCTGAAATGTGACACAGTTTTCCACCGTTTCCCGGGAAACAGTGGAAAACTTACTCATTGCAGTTCCAGTGTACCAGAAATCAAAAAGCCCTGCCAGAAGAATCGTTCGGCAGGGCTTGGCATTTATCTTGCGGTTTTGCGTTATTTCAGCGGAGACTTTGCGATCTTTCCACCGTTTCTGGGGTAGGCTGTCGGAGTTTGCGAAATCTTTTTGCAGAGGATGAGGGTGCGGGTATCGCCGCCCGGCAGATGCAGGGTGCGGGTCTCCTTATACTCTCCACCCAGCTTCCGGATGGCACCGCGGGCCGCAGCCAGCTCCTCCTCGCCGGAAGCGCCTTTCATGGCAAGGAAGCTGCCACCCACCTTGACCAGCGGCAGGCAGTACTCGGCCAGCATGGGCAGAGCCGCCACCGCACGGGCAGAGGCCAGATCAAACTGCTCCCGCCATGCCTTGCGGGCGGCTTCCTCGGCGCGCTCCTTGGCAAACTCCACCCCGGTCAGGCCCAGCTGAGCGCAGGCATACTTCAAGAACTCCACCCGCTTGCCGGTGGGCTCCATCAGGGTCAGCTCCAGCTCGGGCTTGTAGATCTTTGTCACGATGCCCGGGAATCCGGCACCGGCACCCACGTCCACCATCTTCCCTGCCACCTCGGGCTGGCTGGCAAACAGCAGGCTGTCGAGGAAGTGCTTATCCTCAATGCCCTCCGGGTCAGTGATGGCGGTCAGGTTGACCTTCTGGTTGTAGTCCACCAGGATCTGCGCAAAGGCATCCAGCTGATCCAGCTGGTTCCCGGTCAGCGCAATGTTCCACATGGAACATTTTTGCTCTAATCTGTTCTTGTCGATCATTTATCTGTCCCTTTTCGTTTGAGGCAATTCTTTTCTCTTTTTATCAATGGCTCCCCCATCAGGGGAGCTGTCGCCGCAGGCGGCTGAGAGGTTGTACAGAGGTTATGCCCTCCTTCGTCCAACCTCTCCGTCAGTGCATCAGGTTTTCTCTCTGACTGTTAAAGCAATGCTCAGCTGCGCCACATCGGAGGGCGACACACCGGGGATGCGGCCCGCCTGCCCCAGATTCTTCGGGCGGATGCGGGTCAGCTTCTCACGGGCCTCCAGCGTCAGGCCGGTCAGGTCAGCATACTCAAAATCTGCGGGGATCAGGGTCTTTTCGTGGCGGGCCACGTCGCGGATCATCCGATCCTGCCGGGCAATGTAGCCCGCGTACTTGATCTCGGTCTCCAGCCGCTCGGCCAGCATGGGGGTAATGCCCTCGCCCCAGCCGATCACCCCCGCCAACAGCGGGTAGCTGATCTCGGGGCGGCGGAGCAGCTCCTCAGCAATGCCGCCCTCAGCGGCAGGGGTCAGCCCGGCTGCTTCCATGGCGGCGCGCAGGTCAGCGGTGCGCAGGTGGGTCTCGTGCAGGCGGCGGCGCTCCGCTTCCAGAATGCTCTGGGTGTGCTGGTATTTTGCCCAGCGGTCATCCTGCACCAGACCATACTCCCGGCCAATGGGGGTCAGCCGCTGATCGGCGTTGTCCTGCCGCAGGGTCAGGCGGTACTCGCTCCGGCTGGTCATCATGCGGTAGGGGTCCATAACACCCTTGGTAACAAGGTCATCCACCAGCGTGCCCAGATAGCTGGTCTGGCGCTCCAGGATCAGCTGACTCTCCCCTTTTGCACTGCGGGCAGCGTTCAGACCGGCCAGCAGACCCTGTGCGGCGGCTTCCTCGTAGCCGGAGGTGCCGTTGAACTGGCCCGCGCCATACAGGCCCCGCACCACCTTGCTCTCCAGCGTGGCTTCCAGGCTGGTCGGATCTACGCAGTCATACTCGATGGCGTAGGCCGGGCGCATGATCTCAATGTGTTCAAAACCCTGAATGCTCCGGTAAAAGGCGTTCTGCACATCCTCGGGCAGGCTGCTGGACGCACCCTGCAGATACATTTCCTCGGTGTTCTCGCCGCAGGGCTCCACAAAGATGGGGTGCCGGTCCTTGCCCGCAAAGCGCACCACCTTATCCTCAATGGAGGGGCAGTACCGGGGGCCAACCCCCTCGATCATGCCGCCATAGAGCGGGCTGCGCTGGATGTTGTCCAGAATGATCCTGTGGGTCTCGGGGTTGGTGTAGGCGATCCAGCACTCGACCTTGTTGTGCATGGGTGCATCCGTCAGAAAGCTGAAGGGCTGCAGTTCACCGTCCGGGTCGCCGGGTTGGCATTCCAGCTTGGAGAAGTCGATGCTTCTCCGGTGGACACGGGCAGGCGTACCGGTCTTGAACCGCCGCAGAGGCAGACCGGCGGCCTTCAGACTCTCAGTCAGGGCATTGGCGGCGTGCATCCCATCGGGGCCGGAAGCATACCACGCATCACCGACAAAAATTTTTCCGCCCAGATTGGTGCCCGTGGCAATGACCACACACTTTGCGCTGTACTCCCCGTTCAGCTGGGTCACAACGCCCTTGACATGGCCGTTCTCCACCTCAATGCCCACCACCTCGGCCTGATGGATGGCAAGGCCGGGCGTGAGTTCAAGGGCGTGCTTCATATATTCGTGGTAGCGCTTGCGGTCGGTCTGAACGCGCAGGGCATGAACGGCAGGGCCTTTGCCCTTGTTCAGCATCCGGCTCTGCAGGTAGGTAGCATCCGCCGCAAGGCCCATCACACCGCCCAACGCATCCAATTCGCGTACCAGCGTTCCTTTTGCAGTTCCGCCGATGCTGGGATTGCAGGGCATGTTGCCAATGGCATCCAGGCTCATGGTAAACACCGCCGTTTTGGCACCCAGCGTGGCAGCAGCGTGGGCCGCTTCAATGCCAGCGTGGCCCGCGCCTATTACGATCACATCGTAATCTCCAAGATGATTCATACTTTTCCTATACTTTCCTCTATGGTTCAATCTGCTGTTACCCGGCAGAGCGGCTGGAAGTTTCTCCGAGGACCGTCCGCTGGGGTGGGACCCTGTTGCCGCAGGCAATAGGGCGGGCGATGGAATGGCCTGCAACGACAGCGACCGCCGCCAGTGGCGGATACAGGGAGCTGTTGTTGGGGCCGCGGCCAGCAAGACGCAAGCGTCAGCGCGCGGATGCTGGGTGCCGCAACCCGTACTCGTGTCCGAGGAGAAAGCTGCCAGACGGGCTGCCCTCCGTTACTTCCCCACACAGAACCGCTCAAACACTTCATTGATGACATTCTCCGACGCATTTTCGCCGGTGAGGTCACAGAGGGCATCCAGCGCATCATCCACACAGACCGATACGGCATCCAGCCCGAACCCGCCGCTGACCGCATCCAGCGCACCGGCCACTGCATCCCGCGCGCGGGTGGCGGCGGCAAGCTGGCGCTGGCCCGAAAGGCTGGCAGCGTGGGGGTCGATGTTGTTGGTGCCCAGCAGGCGGGCAACAGCAGCAGCGATCACCCTGCGGCTCCCCTCTTCCTGACAGCAGACCGGGAGCACCATGGCAAAATCGCCTGCAATGATCTCCGCGTCAAACTGAGTGGGCTTGTCCTCTTTGTTGACCAGTGCAATGGCCGGGCGACCGGCGCACCGCTGCGCCAACGCAAGATCCTCCCGGGTCAGGGGCTCAGAGCCATCGAACACCGCCAGGATCAGCCCCGCCTCGTCCAGCTTTTTCCACCTGCGGCGGATGCCCTCGGCCTCGATCGCATCCTCGGTCTCCCGCAGACCGGCCGTGTCGAACAGGTTCAGCCGGATGTCCCCCAGCCGGACGGCCTGCTCCACCACATCCCGGGTGGTGCCCGCCACGGGGGTGACGATGGCCCGGTCGAACCCGGCCAGCAGGTTGAGCAGGGTGGACTTTCCCGCATTGGGCCGCCCCACGATGGCACAGTCCACACCCTCCCGCAGGACAGCACCGGCATCATAATTCCGGATGAGGGTGTCCAGCTCTCCCTTCACGGCAGTCAGAGTGGATACCAGCTGGGCATCCTCCAGCGCGGGAACGTCCTCCTCGGGGAAATCCACCCAGGCAGTCAGATGGGCCTGCAGGGCGGTCAGGGCATCCTTTTCAGCCCCGATCTTCTTCGCCAGCGCGCCGTTCAGGGAGGCATTGGCCAGCGCCGCCCCCTGTCTGCCATCGGCAGAGATCAGGTCCATAACGGCCTCGGCCTGGGTCAGCCCCAGCTTGCCGTTCAGGAAGGCGCGGCGGGTGTACTCGCCGGGAGCGGCGGGGGCGGCACCGGCTGCGATGCAGCTTTCCACCAGCCGCCGGGCCACCGCACTTCCGCCGTGGCAGGAAAGCTCCACCACATCCTCGCCGGTGTAGCTGTGGGGTGCCCGGAAGAAGAGGGCCACGCCCTCGTCAAAGGCCTCCTCCCCTTCCATGAAATGCCCAAACAGAGCGGTGTAGCCCTTGGCCTCCTCCACCCGCTTATCGGGGTTGGCCGGGTGGAACACCTTTGCCGCCACGGCATAGCTCTCCGGGCCGGAAAGACGCACCACGGCAATGCCGCCTGCGCCGGGCGCGGTTGCAATGGCCGCGATCGTTGAATGTTCCATGTTGGTGCTCTCCCTCCGCTCTCAAATCAGAATTATTGTATCACGAAGCGACGAAAAAGGAAAGAGACAAAAAGCCCCCTTCCAGTTTTCCACCGGAAGGGGGGAGCATTGTGCAAAACTCAGCGGAGTTTACAGCTCGATCTTGCCAAAGCTGAAATCGGCAAAATCATCCACGCGCTCGGTGCGCTTGGGTGCCACGGGTGCGGCAGTTTCTGCGTCACGGGGAGCATAGGTGCGCTCGGGCACGCTGGAAGGACGGGGACCGCGGCTGCCTGCAGGACGGCCATTGCGGGGACCGCCATTCCGGGGGCTGCTGCCGCGTCCGCCGCGGAAGCCTCCATTGCGGTTGCCGCCGGGGCGGCGGCCATTGCCCCGCGGGCGGCGCTCGCCGTAGGTGTTGTCGGTCTGGGCATCGGGAGCAGTGGAGTAGATGACCACACGGCGGTCACGGCCTTCCCCCTTGCTCTCGCTGCGCACACCCTCCATCTTGCCGATGGCAGAGTGGATGATGCGGCGCTCGTAGGGGTTCATGGGCTCCATGGCAAAGCTGCGGCCGGTCTTGCGCACCTTGTTGCCAATGCGCTGTGCCAGCACGGTCAGGTCATTTTCACGCTTGTCGCGGTAGCCGGCCACATCCAGGCCCAGCTTGATGTAATCGCCTTCCAGACGGTTGGCCACCAGGCTTGCCAGATAGGACAGGCTCTCCATGGTCTCGCCGCGGCGGCCGATCAGGGCACCCAGCTTCTCGCCATCCAGACGGATGATGGTAGCCTCGCCCTTCTGCACGGCGCTGAAGGTGACATTCTCCACACCCATCAGGGCAATGACTTCCTTCAGGTAGTCCACAGCGGCCTTGACCTTGGCGTTCTCTTCGATGTTGATGGGAACTTCCGGCTCCTCACCCTCTGCGGCGGGGGCTGCAGTCTCCTCAACGGGAGCGGCCTCCTCTGCCACAGGGGCAGCGGCAGGCTCCTCGGCCTTGGGTTCCTCAGCGGGAGCTTCCTCCACAACAGGCTTTCCCTCAGGCTCCACCTTCTCCTCCACCACGGGAGCGGCCGGGGCATCAGGCTCTTCCACGCTCACACGCACCTTGGCGGGGGTGGTCTTCAGGCCCAGAAAACCGGTTTTCTGGGGCATTTCGAGCACTTCATAGCTCACATTCAGGTCGTCGGCCTGCACGCCCAGCAGGGCGCAGGCTTTTGCGCGGGCTTCATCGACCGTCTTGCCGGTCGCTTCCTGAGTACGGATCATAACCGTCAATCCTCCTTCTTGTTTTCCAGCTCGCTCAGCGGAACGGTGCGCTCGTCCTTATAGCGCTCCTCATCCAGCTTGCGGGCATACTCCAGGCGGCGCTTGTTCATTTCGCTGGCGGAGATATTTTTCTCCACGACCTCGCCGGTCTTTTCATCCTTGACCTTGATGGTGGTGCTCTTTACACCGCGCTTCTGCTCCTTCTTGCGGGCAGCCATCTCGGCGGCAACCTCTGCCTTCATCTTCTCAGGGTCGTAGATCTTCTTCATCAACAGGCTCTGCACGGTCATCAGGATGTTGGAAACAACGTAGTACAGAGAGAAAGCGCTGGGCACGGTGAAGCAGAAGAAGACGTACATCAGCGGCATCATATACATGGTCAGCTTCATGCTGCCCTGCATCTCCTGGCCGCTGGCCTTCATGCTGATATGGGTGGACAGGAACATGGTCACGATCGCCAGGACCGGGAGGATCAGCAGGGGCAGGTTCTCTGCAGCCAGGCTGTACTGGGGCACACGGGTCAGGTCGATGCCAAAGAAATCCATGTGCTGGCCGAACTCAGTGATGGTAGCCACCTGATCCGGGGTGAAGCAGGAGGAAACGGTGCTCTCGCCTGCAATGACCTGTGCAATGATGTTGGTGTCGCGGGTCACGGTGGTAAAGCTGATGCCCATGGCAGTCAGGGCCTCACCTGCGGCGGTCAGGGCATCGGCACCAATGTGGAAGATGCGCTGCAGCGGGCGGTACACCACCTCGATAACGCCGAACATGACCAGGAAGTTGACCAGCATGGGCATACAGCCTGCGGTGGGCTTGTAGCCCTGCTCCTGCAGCTTCATCAGCTCTTCCTGCTGCTTTTCGGGCTTGTCGCGGTACTTTTTTTGGATCTCGGCCACCATGGGCTGGAAAGCGCTCATGCGGGCCATACTCTTCTGCTGGTTGAGCTGGAGGGGGATCTTGATCACGGTGATGAGCAGGGTGAACAGGATGATGTCCCAGCCGTAGTTGGGGATCAGCTTGTAGATCCACTCCATTACATAGCCCAAGGGCCAGCCCAGGATGTACAAAGGATTCATAGTTTCGTCCATTCTGCCCCGCCTGTGGTGCGGGACGTTTAGATTTTTATGAGAAGGACACCCCGCCCACAGTGCGGAGCGTCACAAGAAGCTGGTTATACAAGTCCGACGGGTAGCTTTCTCCTCGGACACGAGTTCGGATTGCGGCTCCCAGCATCCGCCGCACATTGCTTGCGTCTTGCTGGCCGCGGCCCCAACAACAGCTTCCTGCATCCGCCACTGGCGGCGGTCGCTGTCGTTGCAGGCCATTCCATCGCCCGCCCTACTGCCTGCGGCAGCAGGGTCCCACCCCAGCGGACGGTCCTCGGAGAAACTCCCCGCCGAACTATCCATGCCGCCTTTTAAATAATTTCGATACCGAGAGCTTTCTCTCCGGGCTCACCCAGCGGCCCTTGGGCGGCACCGGGTCAAAGCCCCACCGGCCAAGCGGGTTGCACCGGGCGATGCGCCAGGCGGTGAGCAGCAAGCCCTTGATGCAGCCATGGGTCTGGATGGCTTCTATGCCATACTGGCTGCAGGTGGGGGTAAAGCGGCAGTTGCGGCCCAGCCCCGGGCTGATAAAGCGCTGGTAGAACCGGATGGGCGAACAGAGCGCGTTCCGGCAGACGCGGGAGACGGGATTCACTGTTTTGCGGCCCGGTCTGCAGGCGGGACCGTGGCAGGGGGCTTTGCGCCCGGCTGCTTTGCCTTGTCGGGCAGGCCGGCCTGGGCAAAGAGCCTGGCCACCACTTCGCTGAGCTGCCAGCTCTTCAGGCGGGGGGTCATGCCCCGGGCCACGAACACCAGATCATAGCCGCCGATGTTCTGATCCAGGTGCTCATCAATGGCAGCCTTCATCACGCGGCGGGCGCGGTTGCGTTGGACGGCATGGCCGATCTTTTTGGTAGCCGTCAGGCCCACGCGGGTCTTTTTGCCGCGGGTCTTGAGCACATACAGCACCAGCGCCGGGTTCACATAGGACTTGCCGCGGGCATACACGCGGCCAAACTCGCTGTTGCGGCGGATGGGACGATAGCGCACTGCTCCGTCGCCTCCTTTTCGGTTAAAAAATCGCAGAACTTCCCTAAAGGCAAAGTTCAAAATTCAGTATAGCAAAAAAACGCCGACATGAAAAGGCTGTCCAGGCGTTTTTTGTGCCAAATCTTTTGCCAAATTTTTAGTCATTCCGCGCGCAGAACGTCCAAAATAAGAAAAAGACCGCCAATTCTGGATCAGCAGTCTTTTGTGCGCATGTTCAATTCTGCGCCGGATCCCTGGCAAAGCGGGGATCAGACGGTCAGGCTCTTGCGGCCCTTAGCACGGCGAGCATTGATGACCTTGCGGCCGTTCTTGGTGCTCATGCGGGTCAGAAAGCCATGAACTTCCTTGCGATGACGCTTCTTGGGCTGAAAAGTTCTCTTCATGGTTGTATCCTCCGTAAAAACTCGTCCCCGGTAATGGGGTATTTCTGGTCCCAAATTGGGGACAGGCTTGCAATTCAACAGTATATCGCACACTATCCCCTTCTGTCAAGCATTTTTTTTACTTTCCAGCAAACTTTTTTCAAATTTCTTTGTGAAAAAGCTTTCAACTTTTTCACCGGTTCTCCGTGGAAAACTTTTCTTCCACCATATCTTGTGGCCAAAAACCGCCTTGGACACAAGAGCCGCGAGGGCACGATGGAGCGTCTTTTCTTATGTATTATAAATTACATTATAGAATATAGACGCAGGGAGATTTTTGTGGTATACTAACGGGGTATCAGCAGCATTGTTGAAAACTTCGACCAATTCAATGGAGTGGATGTTTTATGGATTCTTTCAAGGACGTTTTAGAGGCCGCCCAGGCATACTGCAAAACGCAGATGGCCGAGCCGACCTATAATCTCTACATCGACGGACTTGAGCCCATCAGCTTTGAGGACTCGAGCCATATCACCCTGTCGGTGCGCAACGATTTCATCTGCAAGATCGTCACCGACCGCTACCTCGGCCTGTTGAAAGAGGCCTTCAAGACCGTGCTGGGCTTTGACGTGGACATCACGCTGGTGGTGCCCAGCACCCCGCCCCATGAGGTGGTGCTGGCCCAACAGTACGAGGCAAACCCCGCCTCGCCCCAGGGCAATTATGAGTTCACCTTCGAAAACTTCATCAAGGGTCCATCCAACCAGTTTGCGTTTGCTGCGGCGCAGGCGGTTGCGGCCAACCCCTCCGGAGCCTATAACCCGCTGTTCATCTACGGCGGTTCCGGTCTGGGCAAGACCCATCTGCTCACGGCCATCCAGACCGAGATCAAGCGCACCCACCCCGATTTCGTCATCATGTACGTTACCTGCGAGCAGTTCACCAACGAGCTGATCGCCGCCATCCGCGCCGGCAGCACCGAGGACTTCCGGATGAAGTACCGCGTGGCCGACCTGCTGCTGGTGGACGATATCCAGTTCATCGCCGGCAAGGAATCCACCCAGGAGGAGTTTTTCCACACCTTCAACTCCCTGCACGATGCCCACAAGCAGATCGTGATCGCATCCGATCGCCCGGCCAAGGAGATCAAGAGCCTGGAAGAGCGTCTGCGCACCCGCTTTGAATGGGGCCTGACCGCCGATGTCCAGCCGCCTGATTTCGAGACCCGCGTGGCCATCGTCAAGCGCAAGGCCGAGCTGCTCCACCTGGATCTGCCCGAGGACGTGGCGGAATTCATCGCCAACCACCTGAAAAACAACATCCGCCAGCTGGAGGGCGCAGTGAAAAAGCTGAACGCCTACTACATGCTGGAGGGCATCCAGCCTGTCATCAGCGTGGCACAGAACGCCATCAAGGACATCCTCAACGAGACCCAGCCCGTGCCCGTGACCATCGAGAAGATCGTGGGCGAGGTCTCCCGCACCTTCAACGTCTCCCCTGCTGACATCCGGGGCACCAAGCGGAACGCCAACGTTGCATCCGCCCGCCGCGTGGCGATCTATATCCTGCGCGAAGTCACCGGCATGAGCATGGAGGAGATCGGCCGGGAGTTCTCGGGCCGTGACCACTCCACCATCGTCTACTCCCTCAAGACCATGGAGCGGGACATGAAGAATGACCAGCACCTGCGCGAAACCGTCAGCGACATCATCAAGAACGTCAAGGCCTGACGGAAAAACAGGGGTAAAAGTCATACTCTCACAGAGAATAAAACCCCAAATATGGGGAGAAATGCAGGGGAATCCGGGAAAACAGAACAAGATATTGTGTTCAGACGACAAAGTTCTCCACTCTTTCCACCGAGTTTTCAACATTCAACTTCTGTTTTGCACACCCGCCGTGGAAAGAAAAGCAGCGCCAGCCCTTTCCACAAGCCTTTCACACTGCATTCACAAGCCGGTGGAAAACCATGGAGCCGCACCATTCCACACATTTTCCGACTTTTCCACATCTTCCCCAGCCCCTACTACGAATACTACAACAAGTTCAATATAGATTTAGAGGTTTTGTCCCTGTTTTATAGGAGAAAGAACCTCAAAACTTGAATCCAAAATAAGGAGAGACGCGCAATTGAACATCATCTGCGATAAAACCCTGCTGAGTGCAGCCATTGACGGCGTTTCCAAAGCTGTTACCCTGCGCTCCACCATCCCGGTACTGGAGGGTATCCTACTGAAAGCCGAAGGCTTCCAGCTTACCCTGACCGGCTACGACCTGGAAATGGGCATCGTGACCACCATTGATGCCAATGTCAAGGAGCCCGGCGAGGTAGTGCTGAACGCCAAGCTGCTCAGCAGCATGGTCAGCCGGATGCCTTCCGGCCAGATCAACATCCAATCTGCCGAAAACGGAAAAACCACCATCCAGAGCGGTGTGGCACAGTTCGAGATCCAGTCCATGAACCCCACTGATTTCCCCGAGCTGCCCAACACCGGTGCCGAGGAGACCCTGAATATCAAGACCGGCGTGCTCCGTGATATGATCGAGCGCACCCTGTACGCCGTCAGTCAGGATGAGAAAAAACCTGCGCATACCGGTGAATTATTTGAGATCTCGCCGGATAAGCTGACCGTTGTTGCGTTGGACGGCTACCGTCTGGCCATTGTGGAGCGGCCGGTGGAAGCCATAAAGGAGATCCGCATCATCGTGCCCAGCAAGACCATGAACGAGGTCTCCCACCTGCTGGCCAACGACGACGAGGAGACCGTGCACATCTCTGCCAACCGCCGCTATGTGGTGTTCACCACCGCCGGTTACACCATCATGAGCCGCCTGATCGAGGGCGAGTTCCTCAACTACCACAACGTGATCCCCAATGGCAGCCGCACCAGCGTGGTTCTGGACACCAAGGAGTTCATCGAGACCATTGAGCGTGCCTCCCTGATCATTACAGAGCGTTTAAAAAATCCCCTCCGCATCAGTTTTACAGAGGGTAAAGTGGTGGTCCGCTGCCAGACCAATCTGGGCCGCGTGGTGGATGAATTCAACGCGCAATGCGAGGGCGATGAGGTGGAGATCGGTTTCAACAACCGCTATCTGCTGGATGCCCTGCGCAACGCCCGCACCGAGCAGGTCAAGCTGGAGATCAGCGGCCCGCTGAGCCCGGTCAAGGTTCTGCCTACCGAGGGCAGTGACTTTTTGTATCTGGTCCTGCCCGTCCGCTTCAAGAATGATTGAGAGGCATAAAAATGCAAAAAATTCTCATCCATACGGAATTTATCAAGCTGGATGCCCTGCTGAAATATGCAGGCCTGTGTGAGACCGGCGGCGAAGCCAAGGAGCTGGTGCAGGGCGGTGCTGTCAAGGTGAACGGTGAGGTCTGTACCATGCGGGGCAAAAAGTGCCGCGCCGGGGATGTCGTCGAGCTGGACGGCCAGACCGTGGAAGTGGGACAGGGCCAGTAAACCATGCGCCTGCTTTCCTTAGAAGTAACGAATTACCGCAATATCGCATCGGCAAGCCTGACCCCGGGCCGGGAGCTGACCGTGATCTGCGGCAACAACGGCCAGGGCAAGACCAACCTGCTGGAGGCCATCTGGCTGCTGACCGGCGGCAAGAGCTTCCGGGGCGGCAAGGATGCAGAGCTGGTGCGGCGGGGCGAACCCTTTGCCGTGCTGGAAGCCTCCACGCTCCGGGCACAGCAGGAGGAACAGGAGCCTGACGAGCCGAACCGTGTCCGGCTGACGGTGGGTACCCCGGATTCCCAGCGGCCCGGGCGGTACGCCTCGGTGAACGGGGCAGCACCCAGGCGGGCGGCAGGGCTTGCCGGCAGTTTTCCGGCTGTCGTGTTCGACCCCGGCCACCTGAGCCTGGTCAAGGGAGCACCCGAGGGGCGGCGCAAATTTCTGGATGCCGCCCTCTGCCAGCTCTACCCCGGCTACCTGACCGTGTACCGCCGCTATCTGCGGGCCCTGCAGCAGAAAAACGCGCTGCTGCGCCGCGCTCCTGCCGGGCAGGAACGTCCCTACGCCGAAAAAATGGCCCTGCTCGAGGTGCTGAACACCGAGCTTGCCGCGCAGGGGGAAGCCATCCAACAGCGGCGGCGGGCCTACCTGGAACGGCTGGCTCCGCTGGCCTGCGCCAATTACGAGGAGCTTTCCCATGGGGCGGAGCGGATGGAGCTGCGGTATGCCGCTCAGTTTGAGCCCGGCGGTCTGGCGGCTCTGCTGAAAGCCCGCCAGAATGAGGAAGTGCGGGCCGGGCAGAGCCTGTGCGGCCCCCACCGGGAAGATCTGGAGCTGCTGCTGGACGGCCAGCCCGCCAGGGTTTTTGCCAGCCAGGGGCAGCAGCGCAGTGTGGTGCTCAGCCTGAAAATGGCCGAAGCCGCCGCCGCTGCCGCCATCACCGGCGAGCACCCCGTCCTCTTGCTGGACGATGTGCTCAGTGAGCTGGACGATGGCCGCAAGCAGTATCTGCTGACCCGGATGCGGGAAAAGCAGACCTTCGTCACCAGCTGTGACGATACGGCCTTCCTGAAAACGGATGGTGAGGTCTACCGCATGAACGGCGGTGTCCTGAGTAAAATCTGAAATGGAGAAATGTTGCATCGCTGCATTGCATAGAATGCGGAAAATGCGACAGAATATGCAGCCTGTATCTGCGGGAGAATATACGCAATGTATATCCATCTGGGCCGGGACTATGTCCTGAATGACCGTGATATCATCGGCATCTTCAATCTGGAGACCACCACCGTCTCCCCCCGGGGGCGGGAATTTCTCAACTATGCCCAGAAGAATGGGGCCGTGGTCAGCCTTTCGGATGACCTGCCCCAGTGTTATGTTCTGGCCGATGCCCCTGTGGACACCGTTTATCTTTCGGAGCTGTCCAGCGCGGCCATGAAGCGGCGCACCGAAATGTCGTTCTGAAAAAATCAACAACGATCCAATCGATTGAAAAAATATCAAGTAAAGGGAGAAAGGATATGGCAGAGGAAATCATCACCAGCACCAATGTGGAAACCGCGACCGACCATGAGTATAATGCCAGCGAGATCCAGGTCCTGAAGGGTCTGGAGGCCGTGCGCAAGCGTCCTGGCATGTATATCGGCTCCACCGGTGAGCGGGGCCTGCATCATCTGGTCTACGAGATCGTGGACAACGCCATTGATGAAGCGCTGGCCGGCTACTGCAACCACATTGAGGTCAAGATCTTAAAGGATAACATCATTCAGGTCACCGACAACGGCCGAGGTATCCCCGTGGATATCCAGGCCGATACCGGTCTGCCCGCCGTCACCGTTGTCTATACCATCCTCCACGCAGGCGGTAAGTTTGGCGGTGAGAACTCCGGCTACAAGGTGGCCGGCGGTCTGCACGGTGTCGGCGCATCCGTAGTCAACGCCTGTTCTGAGTGGCTGAGGGTCAATGTCCGCCGCGACGGCCATGAATACGAGCAGACTTTCCGCCGCGGCGACCCGGACGGCCCCCTGAAGTGTCTGGGCACGGTGGCCGAGGGGGTCACCGGTACCCGCGTTACCTTCAAGCCCGACCCTGAGATGTTCAAGGACACCACCGTCTATAACTTCGAGACGCTGGAAAAGCGCCTGCGCGAGGAGAGCTTCCTGAACGCCGGTGTCAAGATCACCCTGACCGATGAGCGGGAGCTCTACACCCCCGTTCTGGAGGACGGACAGGAGGGCGACCCCTGCTACCGCACCGAGGTCATGTGCTATGAGGGCGGCATCAAGAGCTTTGTCACCTATCTGGGCGAAAAGCGCAATCTGGAGGTGCTCCACCCCAATGTCATCTACCTCAAGGGCCAGACCGAGCGGGGCATGGCCGAGATCGCGCTGCAGTATAATTCCAGCTACAACGAGCTGCTGCTGAGCTTTGCCAACAACGTCAACACCCCGGACGGCGGCACCCATGAAGAGGGCTTCCGCACCAGCCTGACCCGTGTGTTCAACGATTACGGCCGCAGTCACGGCCTGCTGAAGGATAAGGACGAGAACCTGTCCGGCTCCGATGTCCGCGAGGGCCTCATCTGTGTCATTTCCGTCAAGCTGCAGGAGGCAGAGTTCGAGGGCCAGACCAAGGCAAAGCTGGGCAATACCGAGATCCGCACCCTTGTTTCCAACATGGTGTACACCAAGCTGATGGAGTTCTTTGAGGAGAACCCCGGCGTGGCAAAGGCCATCTTTGAAAAGGCCACCCAGGCAGCCCGCGCCCGCGCCGCCGCCAAAAAGGCCCGGGAGCTGGTGCGCCGCAAGAGCGCGCTGGAGACCAGCCGGATGCCCGGCAAGCTGGCTGACTGCCGTGAAAAAGATCCCACCCGCACCGAGATCTTCATCGTCGAGGGTGACTCTGCAGGCGGCTCTGCCAAGATGGGCCGTGACTCCGCCATTCAGGCCATCCTCCCCCTGTGGGGCAAGATGCTGAACGTGGAAAAGGCCCGCGCGGACCGCATCTACGGCAACGATAAGCTGATGCCCGTTGTGCTGGCTCTGGGCTGCGGCATCGGCGAGGAATTCGATATCTCCAAGCTGCGGTATGATAAAGTGTTCATCATGGCCGATGCCGATGTCGATGGTTCTCACATCTGCACCCTGATGCTGACCTTCTTCTTCCGCTATATGCGCCCCCTCATCGAGCAGGGCCATGTCTATGTCGCCCAGCCGCCCCTGTTCAAGGTGCAGAAGGGCAACACCATCAAGTACGCCTACAACGATGCTGAAATGGCCATCCTCTCGCAGGAGATGCCCGGCGCAAAGGTCAACCGCTATAAGGGCCTTGGTGAGATGAACCCCGAACAGCTGTGGGAGACCACCATGAACCCCGATAACCGGGTCATCGTTCAGATCACCATTGAGGATGCCGAGAAGGCCGATGAAGCCTTTACCATCCTGATGGGCGACCAGGTGGAGCCCCGCCGCCGCTTTATCGAGACCAACGCCCAGTACGCGAAGCTGGATGTGTAATTGGAGGAAACAATGGAAGAAGATTATGTGATGATACCGGGCAGCGGTACCAAAAAGATCATCCGCGATGTCAAGAAGGAGATCGAGACCGCGTTCCTGGACTACTCCATGTCAGTCATCGTGTCCCGCGCCCTGCCCGATGTGCGCGACGGCCTGAAGCCCGTCCACCGCCGCATCCTGTATACCATGCATGAACGCGGCAACGACCCCAGCCATGCATACCGCAAATCCGCCGACACCGTTGGTGCGGTGCTGGGCTCCTACCACCCCCACGGCGACGCATCCGTTTACGATGCCATGGTCCGTCTGGCACAGGATTTCTCCCTGCGCTACCCGCTGGTGGATGGTCAGGGTAACTTTGGTTCTGTGGACGGCGACCCCCCGGCTGCTTACCGTTACACCGAGGCCCGCATGAGCCGTATGGCCGTGGAGATGCTGACCGATATCGACAAGGATACCATCGACTGGGACCCCAACTTTGATGAGACCAAGAAGGAACCCAGTGTTCTGCCCTGCCGTTTCCCGAACCTGCTGGTCAACGGCAGTCAGGGCATTGCCGTTGGTATGGCCACCAACATTCCGCCCCACAACCTGAGCGAGGTCATTGACGGCTGTGTGGCCTATATCGAGGACCCGGACATCGACCTGCCCGGCCTGATGGAGCACATCAAGGGCCCCGATTTCCCCACCGCCGGCATCATCATGGGCCGCAGCGGCATCCGTGCTGCCTACGCCACCGGCCGCGGCAAGATCACCCTGCGCGGCCGTGCCACCATTGAGGAAAAGAAGAACGGCCGCGCCCAGATCATCGTGACCGAGATCCCCTACATGGTCAACAAGGCACGCCTCATTGAGAACATTGCCGACCTGGTCAAGGAAAAGCGGATCGAGGGCATCAGCGATCTGAACGATGAGACCAACCGCAAGGGTATGCGCATCGTCATTGACGTGCGCAAGGATGCCAACCCCCAGGTCGTCCTGAATCAGCTGTATCAGTACACCCAGCTGCAGGATACTGTGGGTGTCATCATGCTGGCCATCGACCACAAGGTGCCCAAGGTGATGACCCTGAAGCAGATGATCCAGAAGTATGTGGAGTTCCAGGATGAGGTGGTGCGCCGCCGCACCCAGTATGACCTGAAAAAGGCCCGGGAACGCGCCCACATTCTGGAAGGCCTGAAGAAGGCCACCGACATTGTGGATGAGCTGATCGCCACCATCCGTGCCTGCAAGGGCGGCATGAGCGAGGCCAAGGCTGCCATCATGGAGCAGTTCGGCTTTGATGACCCGCAGGCAGATGCCATCGTCAAGCTGCAGCTGGGCCGTCTGGCTGGTCTGGAGATCCTGAAGATCGAGGAAGAGCTGGGCTCCCTGAATGCCAAGATCCGGGATTGGGAAGAGATCCTGGCCGATGATGCCCGTGTGCTCGAGATCGTCAAGAGCGAGCTGCTGGAAATGAAGCGCCGCTTTGGCGATGACCGCCGCACCGAGATCGAGACCGTGACCGGCGAGGTGGATATCGAGGATCTGATCGCTGAGGAGCAGTGCGTTTATACCCTGACTGAGGCCGGTTATATCAAGCGCCAGCTCAAGGCCACTTATCAGGCCCAGAAGCGCGGCGGCCGCGGCATCTCCGGCATGACCCGCAAGGAAGAGGACATCGTGCAGGAGATGTTCGTGGGCTCCACCCATGATTATGTCCTGTTCGTTACCGATAAGGGCCGCCTGTTCCGCATCAAGGGCTACACCATCGCCGAGGGCAGCCGCACCAGCAAGGGTACCAACATCGTGAACCTGCTGCAGCTGGCCGAGGGCGAAAAGGTCACCAATATGCTCTGCCAGAGCAAGGATACGACCAACGAAGGCGGTTTTGTGACCATGGTCACAAAGCAGGGCCTCATCAAGCGCACCCCGCTGGAGCAGTACGCCAATATCCGCAAGTCCGGCCTGATCGGCATTGCCCTGAACGAGGGGGATGCACTGGCCTGGACAAGACTGACCTCCGGCCACGATATGCTCATCGTTGCAACCCGCAACGGTCAGGCCATCCGCTTCAATGAGGAGGATGCCCGTCCCATGGGCCGCAGCGGCCACGGCGTGCGCGCCATCAAGCTGGCCGAGGGCGACGAGGTCGTGGGTGTCTGCATCTGCCGTGAGAACGCCACCATCCTGACCGTGACCGAGAACGGCAAGGGCCGCCGGTCCGACATCGACACCTACCGCATCACCGCCCGCGGCGGCAAGGGCATCCGCAACTACGATGCCTCCAAGGACAAGGTCGCCGCGGTCAAGATCGTGGACGATGTGGATGACGTGCTGCTGAGCAGCCAGGAGGGCATCATCATCCGCCTGCACGCCAATGAGATCCCGGTGCAGAGCCGCTACGGCTCCGGTGTCCGTGTCATGCGTCTGGGCGAGAATGATAAGGTCATGGTCCTGGCCCGTACCGACCACGACGATGAAGCCCAGACCGAGACGGTAGAGGCTGAGGAGGGCGATGAGCCCACCGCAGAGCAGCTGGCCGCCATGGAAGCTGCCGATGAGGCATCTGCCTCCGAGGCACCGTCTGAGGAGTGAGCCTCTCCTGCCAGAGAAAATGGAAAAGTTAGCCTAGACTTCTATCAGAAAATATGATAGACTAGCGAAACGATCACAAAATCCCATGGGGGAGTAGCAGGCGCTGTTTGCAGACGGCGCAGCAAGTCAACACAATGACAGCACCGCTGTCTGGCTTGCTTTCATTTGCGAGACTCATGTGTTATGGTGCGGAGTACCACGCCCAACACATGGAGTTCATTTGTAAAAAATGACCCGAGACCGGACGTGCACGCGCGCCGATCTCGGGTTTTGTTTTTGCCGCACCGTAATTTTGGTCAGATTCAGGAGGCATTCAGTTATGGAATGGAGTTTTTTGTTTTTTCTCAACAGTGCACTGCTGGGCGTGGGCCTTGCCATGGACGCGTTTTCGGTCTCAATGGCAAACGGTCTGCATGATCCCGGCATGTCCCGAAAAAGAATGTGCATCATTGCGAGCACCTTTGGCGTGTTTCAGGCCGTGATGCCCATGACAGGCTGGGTCTGCGTCCATACCATTGTGGAGATGTTCTCTTCCTTTGAAACATTCATTCCCTGGATCGCCCTTGCCCTGCTGGGCTATATCGGCGGCAAGATGCTGATCGATGGCATCCGGGGCGAGGAAACCGAGGAAGCCGCCGCGCTGAGTGCCGGTGCCCTCTTCATGCAGGGCGTGGCCACCAGTATCGATGCCCTCTCGGTGGGCTTTACCATTGCGGAGTATGGCTGGCTGATGGCGCTGGCAGCTTCCGGCATCATTGCCGTCGTCACCTTCTTCCTCTGCATGGCGGGCCTGCGCATCGGCAAAGAGTTCGGCACAAAGCTCTCCGGCAAGGCCTCTGTGCTGGGCGGTGTCATCCTCATCGGCATTGGGCTGGAAATTTTCCTCTCCGGCGTGTTCTTCTGAAAAAGGGGCAAAGAAAACCGGCACAGCGTCAGGCAGGCGCTGTGCCGGTTTTGTTCCCCGTGGAACATTTTTAAGGGTGCATTATTTTTCCGGCTCAAAGTAGTCGGCATATTCCCCGGTGAGCTTAGAGCCCAGTCGCCGGATGCCGCCGTAGAGGTGGCGCTCCACCAGCGGCTCAAAGGCGGCAAGATCACACCGCTCAATGGCGGCGATGATGTTCTGGTGGTCGGCAATCACCTCGTCCAGCCCGCCGCTGGTCATGGTGTCCAGCATCCGGAAGCGGCTGTAATCGGCGTGGGCGTTCTGTAAGGTGCGCCACAGATACATTTTTCCCATGGCGGCAAACCATGTCTCGTGGAGCAGGCGGTCTGCCTCATAGAGCTTGTTGTAGTCGATCTCTTCGGCACGGGCCAGCGCGGCGTAGGCATCGGCCTGCCGCCGGATGAGTGCCCGCTGCTCCGGTGTGCACTTGGGCGAGAAGTCCCGCAGGACGCGGGCTTCCACGGCGGTGCGCTCGTAAATGAGCTCATCCACGATCTCCCGGTTCAGCCGGGTCACAGTGGTACCCTTGTAGGGCACGATCTTCACCAGCCCGTTCTCCTGCAGCCGCTGCAGAACCACTCGGATCATGGAGCGCGGTGCCCCGAAGCGTGCGCAGAGGGGGTTCTCACTCAACGAACTGCCCGGCCGCAGGGTCAGGTCGATGATCTCCCGCTCCAGTACCGCGTAAATTTCAGCGTCGGTCTTGTATTGCTGTTCCATATCACTCACCTAGTTGAAATGATTATTCCTTTAGCGGGCTCGCCCTCTCAGTCATCGCTACGCGATGCCAGCTCCCCCAAAGTGGGAGCCCTTGGCAGTCCACGCAAACTTCATCTTTTTGCCAAGGCCTCTCCCTTTGGGAGAGGTGTCACCGCAGGTGACGGAGAGGGCGAGGATGTTGACCATGTGCAACAGCCTTATTCCAAAAACTCCTTCCACGGTGCGGCGGCGGGCAGGGGCAGAGAAAAGGCCATGGGCTTGCCGGTCTCCGGGTGGACGAACTGCAGCCCTGCGCTCTGCAAGGCAATGTCCCCCTTGAACCGGCTGCCATATTTGCCGTCTCCGTAAAGCGGGTGCTTCCGGGAGGCAAACTGCACCCGAATCTGATGTGTCCGCCCGGTGTGGAGCGTGATCTCCGCAAGGCTCAGGGAACCGTCCGGTGCCGTCTCTACGATGCAGTATTCCAGCACGGCTTCCCGCACCCCCTTGCGGGGGCGCTTTACCGGAAAGACCCGGCCCTTCCGGCTGTCCTTGAACAGATAGTCCCGCAGGATGCCCTCAGGCGGCAGCGCTTCGTCCGGCCCGCCTGCAATCACGGCCCGGTATGTTTTAAGAAAGCAGGGCTGTGCCGGTGCACCGGGGCCGGCCTCTGCCCTGCCGTCCAGAATGGCATAAGCCTGCTGGCTCTCCGTCACCTGTTTTGTCAGAGCCGCTGCGGCTCCGGGTGTTCTGGCATAGACCATCAGCCCCGAAACACCGGTGTCCAGCCGGTGGATGACCCCAACGTATGCATCCGGCCTGCCCCACCGCTGGCGCAGGGCAGCGGGCACGCCCTCCTCGCTGGTCAGCCCGGCGGGCTTGTCCAGCACCACAAGGGCAGTATCTTCGTAGAGAATGTTCACAGCTTGCCCTCGTCCAACAGGGCCTTGAGCTTGAGCACGCCTGCAATGGTCTTGCCGTCCTTGATCTCGCCGCGCATCACCATCTCATAGGCCTGGGTCAGCGGCACCCGGTCAGGGGTCAGGAACTCGTCCGCATCCAGATGCATCCGGGTCTCGTGCAGACCGGTGGCCACCCAGGTGTAGATGATCTCGGTATCATAGCCCACGGTGGGGTAGAACTCGCCCAGGGAGGTGTACTTGTCGGCGGTCAGGCCACACTCTTCCTCCAGCTCCCGCTTGGCGGCTTCAAAGGGGTCCTCCCCTTTTTCCAGCTTGCCGGCGGGCAGCTCCCACAGCTCCTGCTGCATGGCGTAGCGGAACTGGCGCACCATGCAGATGGTGCCGTCCTCAAAGTAGGGCACGATGCAGGCCCCGCCGTGGTGGTGGACCACCTCGCGGGTGGCGGTCTTTCCATTTTCCAAAAGGGCGGTATCTTTGGTCAGGGTGACCACCCGGCCCTCGAACAGCACCTCACTTGTGAGCGTCTTTTCAAAATGTGCAGCGTCCATCGTATTTGCGTCCTTTCCAGATGATAATGATGCTGGTTCAAGTTTACGGCAACAAAGCGCTGGTTGTCAATTCAAAATTGAGGATAAATTAAGAAAAATACAGCAAAAAAGCCGGATTCTTAATAATCTGTCAGGTTAGATGCAACAAAAGACACAAGCGTAAAAAAGCACCAAAAAATTTCTTGAAATTTTGTTGCGTTTTGCCAGTGGGTTTGCATTTACTTTGAGGGCGGAATTTGCTAATATAATATATGAGCAATAGTGCCTTTTGGGGTTCTCCGGCCCCAGCGGGGCGCGATTGCCCCGCGCAAAAGGTACCAAATTCTGAACAATGGAGGAAGAAAAATGCCTAGAGCAAAGCAAACCATGGATGGCAATACCGCTGCCGCTCATGTAGCATACGCCTACACGGACGTGGCTGCTATCTACCCCATTACCCCGTCTTCTCCGATGGCTGACTCTGTGGACCAGTGGTCCGCAGCTGGTCAGAAGAACATCTTCGGCAACCAGGTCAAGGTCGTCGAGATGGAGTCTGAGGCCGGCGCTGCCGGCGCTGTGCACGGCTCTCTGGGTGCAGGTGCTGTTACCACCACCTTCACCGCTTCTCAGGGCCTGCTGCTGATGATCCCCAACATGTACAAGATCGCTGCTGAGCAGCTGCCCTGCGTGTTCGATGTTTCTGCACGTACCGTTGCTACCCAGTCCCTGAACATCTTCGGTGATCACAGCGACGTTATGGCATGCCGCCAGACCGGCTTCGCAATGCTGGTCGAGAGCAGCGTGCAGGAAGTTATGGATCTGTCCCCTGTTGCCCATCTGGCAGCAATCGAGGGCAGGGTTCCCTTCCTGAACTTCTTCGATGGCTTCCGTACTTCTCACGAGTACCAGAAGATCGAGAAGTGGGACTACGCTGATCTGAAGGAAATGTGCAACATGAAGGCTGTTGAGGAGTTCCGTGCCAAGGCTCTGAACCCCGAGCACCCCAAGATGCGCGGTTCCCACGAGAACGGCGACGTGTTCTTCCAGCACCGTGAGGCCTGCAACTCCGCTTACGACGCACTGCCCGCAGTGGTCGAGAAGTACATGGCCAAGATCAACGAGAAGCTGGGCACCAACTACGATCTGTTCAACTACTACGGCGCACCCGATGCTGACCGTGTTATGATCGCTATGGGCTCTGTCTGCGACGTTGCTGACGAAGTCATCGACTACCTGAACGCCAAGGGCGAGAAGGTCGGTATCGTCAAGGTCCGCCTGTACCGTCCCTGGGTGTCCTCCGCTCTGCTGAAGGTCCTGCCCAAGACTGCAAAGAAGGTTGCAGTTCTGGATCGTACCAAGGAGCCCGGCTCCCTGGGCGAGCCCCTGTACCTGGATGTTGCTGCTACCCTGCGTGAGGCCGGCATGAACGATGTCGTCCTGACCGGCGGCCGTTACGGCCTGGGCAGCAAGGACACTCCCCCGTCCTCCATCTTCGCTCTGTTCAAGGAGCTGGAGAAGGATCAGCCCAAGGAGCGCTTCACTCTGGGCATCACCGATGATGTCACCGGTCTGTCCCTGCCCGAGGTCAAGCCCGCTCCCATCACCGCAGCTGCTGGCACCAAGGAGTGCAAGTTCTGGGGTCTGGGCGGCGACGGTACTGTCGGCGCAAACAAGAACTCCGTCAAGATCATCGGCGACCACACTGATAAGTATGTTCAGGCATACTTCCAGTATGACTCCAAGAAGACCGGCGGCGTGACCATCAGCCACCTGCGTTTCGGCGACAAGCCCATCCGCAGCCCCTACTACATCAACCAGGCTGACTTCGTGGCCTGCCACAACCCCGCTTACATCCACATGGGCATGAAGATGGTCCAGGATGTCAAGCCCGGCGGCGTGTTCATGATCAACTGCCAGTGGACCGATGAGGAGCTGGGCCAGCACCTGAACGCTGAGGCCAAGAAGTACATTGCTGACAACAACATTCAGCTGTACACCATCAACGCCATCGATAAGGCAATCGAGATCGGTATGGGCAAGCGCACCAATACCATCCTGCAGTCCGCTTTCTTCAAGCTGGCTGACGTTATGCCCATCGAGGACGCTGTCAACTTCATGAAGCAGGCAGCTCAGAAGAGCTACGGCAAGAAGGGCCAGGACGTTGTTGAGATGAACTGGAAGGCCATCGATGCCGGTGTTGACGCGATCCACAAGGTCGACGTTCCCGCTTCCTGGTCCAACCCCGAGGCTGATCCCGCTCCCAAGGCTCTCACCGGCCGTCCGGAGCTGGTCAAGCAGATCCGCGAGGTCATGGAGCCCATCGCTCGTATGGACGGCGACAGCCTGCCCGTTTCCGCTTTCGTTGCAAATGCAAACGGCGAGTGGGAGCAGGGCGCATCTGCATACGAGAAGCGCGGCACCGCTGTGAACGTTCCCGAGTGGGATGCTTCCAAGTGTGTCGGCTGCAACCAGTGTGCATTCGTCTGCTCTCATGCTACCATCCGTCCCTTCCAGCTGACCGCTGACGAGCTGGCAGCTGCTCCTGCTCAGACCAAGAGCCGTGACAACCGCCCCGCAAACGAGTACAAGTTTGTGATGGCTGTTTCTCCTCTGGACTGCATGGGCTGCGGCGAGTGCGTCACCGTCTGCCCCACCAAGGCAATTGCTATGGTTCCTCAGGAGAGCCAGGCCGATCAGCAGGCAGTCTTCGACTACTGCGTGGCCAACATCTCCAAGAAGCCCAGCAAGTTTGCTGATGACACCGTCATTGGTTCTCAGTTCAACCAGCCCCTGCTGGAGTTCTCTGGCTCCTGCGCAGGCTGTGCCGAGACCTCTTACGCTCGCCTGATCACTCAGCTGTTCGGCGAGAAGATGTACATCTCCAACGCTACCGGCTGCTCCTCTATCTGGGGCGGTACCGCTTCCATCTCTCCCTACACCGTCAACAAGGACAGCGGCCATGGTCCTGCATGGTGCAACTCCCTGTTCGAGGATAACGCTGAGCATGGTCTGGGCCTGTACCTCGGCCAGAAGACCGTTCGTGAGAACCTGATCAAGCGCATTGCTGAGGTTGCTGGTTCTGACAAGGCTTCCGCTGAGCTGAAGGCTGCCTTCGACAAGTTCATGGAGACCAAGAACAACACCAAGGCAAACGACGAACCCGCCAAGGCTCTGATCGCTGAGCTGGAGAAGGCTGCTGCCGCTGGCTGCACCGAATCCGCTGAGATCCTGAAGAGCAAGGAGTTCATCGCCAAGAAGTCCGTCTGGATCTTCGGCGGTGACGGCTGGGCATACGACATCGGTTTCGGCGGCCTGGATCACGTCCTGGCTTCCGGCGAGGATGTCAACGTCATGGTCTTCGATACTGAGATGTACTCCAACACCGGTGGACAGGCATCCAAGGCTTCCAACATTGGTGAGGTCTGCCAGTTCGCTGCTGCTGGTAAGGAGATCAGCAAGAAGAGCCTGTCCGAGATCGCAATGACCTACGGTTACATCTATGTTGCTCAGATCGCTCTGGGCGCTAACATGAACCAGGCTGTCAAGGCAATCGCTGAGGCTGAGGCTTATCCCGGCCCCTCTCTGATCATCGGCTACGCTCCCTGCGAGCTGCACGGTGTGAAGGGCGGCATGACCAACTGCCAGAACGAGATGAAGAAGGCAGTTGAGGCTGGTTACTGGAACCTGTTCACCTTCAACCCCGCCAACAAGGCTCAGGGCAAGAACCCCTTCACCCTGACCTCCAAGGCTGTGGATGCCGAGAAGTATCAGGCACTGCTGGCAAACGAGACCCGTTACAGCCGCCTGACCCGTGCATTCCCCGAGCGTGCAAAGGCTCTGTTCGCACGCAACGAGCAGGTTGCAAACGATCGTTACGAGCACCTGACCCGTCTGGTCGAGCTGTACAAGTAATCCTGTTTTCTGAACAATGGCTGGCAATGGCTGCAGCGGCACCCTAGTCCGCAAGGCGGCTGCTCCGCACTGGCGATTACTGCGCAACGCAGCAGTGCGAAACTGCGGCCCCGCCGCCCTGAACAGAGCATGATGAACGTGCAAACGAGCATTTGTGCAAACTTCTGATTTCATTCCCTCGCCCGCCGCAGCCCGCGAACCGCGCCGGGCAGGGTGTTTGAAATACCAAAGCGCCCGCGAGGGTCCTTGAAAGCACACCCCGCGTGTGTCAGGAGCATAAGGTCTGGCAACAGATACCTTGCTCCGCCTGCTGCATAAGACCTGCCCTGCAGGGATCTTGCCGCAGTCAAAAACGAATCCGTTTTTAGCGCCCCGCTCACTTTATAGTGAACGGGGCGTATTTTTGTGTAAGAAAACAGAAACCGCTGTACGGAATGTTCCATACAGCGGTTCTCTCATCCATATACTATTTTGCGGGAGCAGGAATGAATTCAATTTTGACCTGCATTCCCATACCGGCGGCAAGGCGCTGCAGCGTCCGCAGAGAAGGATTTGCGTTGCCGTTTTCCAGCTTGCTGATGTCTGCCTGAGCAATGCCGGTACGCTCCGAGAGCTCCTTCTGGGTCAGGCCGCTTACCTTCCGGGCATCGATCATTGCCTGTACCAGCGAAAGCTCTGGCTGAAGTGCCTCCCACTCCGCTTTGAATTCAGGGTCTTCCAGTTGTTTGTTGAGAAAATTCCGAAAATCACTCACGATATCTTCTCCTTTCGTTCAAGATAGTCTGCACGATATTTTTTGGCCAGGGCAATTTCCTCTGGTGGCGTTTTTTGCGTTTTCTTGATAAAGCCGTTGGTCAGAACAATGCGCTTTCCAATGTAAAAGAAATACAGAACACGTGTGATATTGTTGCTCTGCTTAGCACGGATCTCAAAAATTCCGTCCCCAATAAATTTGGAGTAGGGCTCCCGCAGCTGTGGTCCGTTGGCTTCCAGCAGTGCGACAGCACCCAATACTTTTGCACGCATTTTGGTGTCAAGGGATTCCAGAAAATCATCTACCGGACAGTCGCCATTCTCCTTATGATAGAAGTCTACATCGTAACATTCCAAGCGGCAGCCCTCCTCTATGGGATATATCCTATTTCTATAATATATGATATATCCCATTTTGTCAAGGGTGCGATAAAAATATCTTCTCGCTATTTTACAATTTCTTCATAGGATTTTCATGCAAACCCGTGCTTTTGGTGCTATACTACTGACATAAGGAACCGGGGCCGCAACCGATTCCTTGTACATGATTCCTCCTCACACCAAGGCAATATCCAAACAGAAAGCCCCTTTCAGTGGTCCGCAAGCACTGGAAGGGGCTTTCTGCGTGTTTTGGTGGAAATTCCCGCCTGATTCGGTGCATTTAGGGTTGACCGGCCTTTTGGGCGGCGCTATAATAAAAAGTGGAAAAGATCTTTAGGAGGTGAACGCAGGACAATGGACCCGGATCATAGTCGAAGATGCGGTTTTGGTGCGATAGGACGGGACATGGAGCAGGCTGCGTTCGCCTTTTTTGCCCGGTAAGAGGTGCTGTTCGGGCACTTCTCAGCGGGGAGAAAGGGCGCGGCTTTGTGCGCGTGGAAGCCCTGGCAAAGGGTGGATGCGGGCCGTTGGCGGCGCTTTTTGTTTTGACCTGTACCAACCGCCGGAATACGGTAGGAGGTACGCAAAATGGAAATGGAAGAAAAGAAAAACGAACTGACCGAGGCCGCCCTGCCTGTGCAGGAGCTGCCCGCTGATATCCCGGACGAGGTGCGCCAGAAGCTGGTCAGAGATCTGAACGAGGAAGCCACAGAGGACCTGAAGCAGGACATCCGGGAAGCTGAGAAAGAGGAGGCCCGGGACGAGGAGGTCAAGGCTGACCCCGAGATGCTGACCAAGAGCCGCCTGCTCAAGATGCTGGTAAAAAAGCAGTACGTCAAGCTGCGTGAGGTCACCGAGGAGGAGCAGCCTGCCGACCTGGCAGAGCTGCTGGAGGAGCTGGACGAGAACAACCGTCTGGTGGTGTTCCGCCTGCTGAAAAAGGAAGTGGCCACCGAGGCCTTCGCCTATATGTCCGATGAAGCCCGGGATGACCTGGTCAACGCCTTCTCCGACGTGGAGCTGGTCAGCGCCATTGAGGAGATGAGCCTGGACGATGCCGCCGACCTGCTGGAGGATATGCCTGCAGGCGTGGTCAAGCGGGTGCTGGAGAAATCCTCCAAGCAGACCCGCGAGAGCCTGAACAAGCTGCTGAACTACCCCGAGAGCTCGGCCGGCAGCCTGATGACCCCTGAATATGTCCGGCTGAAAAAAGAGATGAATGTCCGGCAGGCGCTGGATGCCATCCGGCGGCAGGGCGAGAACGCCGAGACCGTCTATATCAACTATGTTGTGGAGCGCAACCGCCTGAAGGGTGTTGTTTCTGCCCGTGACCTGCTGCTGGCAGACCCTGATACCCCGCTGGTCGATATCATGGACGACAACGTGGTCACTGTGAAGGTCACAGATGACCAGGAGTTTGTGGCCCGTGAGATGCAGCGCTACGACTTTACCGCAATGCCCGTTGTGGACAACGAGGGCATGTTTGTGGGCATTATCACCATCGACGATGCAATCGATGTTCTGACCGATGAGAGCACCGAGGATATGCAGAAGATGGCCGCCATTCTGCCTGCGGATGAGGCCACCACTTATTTTGGCACCAGTGTCTGGACCCACGCCAAGCAGCGCATCCCCTGGCTGCTGATCCTGATGCTGTCGGCCACCTTTACCGGCATGGTCACCACCCATTACGAGGAAGCCTTTGTGAGCCTGCCCCTGCTGGTCTCCTTCATGCCCATGCTGATGGATACCGCCGGCAACTGCGGCAACCAGATCAGCACCCTGATGGTGCGCGGTCTGGCGCTGGGCGAGGTGGAACCCGCCGATTTCCTCAAGGTGTTGGCCAAGGAACTCCGCGTTTCCGCGATCGTGGGTGCGGTGCTGGGCGTGGTGAACGGTCTGCGCATCTACTTGATGTACACCTTCATCTTTGCTGGTCAGTATGACAATGTGATGGGCTACGCCATCGTCGTCAGCGTGTCGCTGTTCTTCAGCGTCATCCTGGCAAAGCTGGTGGGCGGTATGCTGCCCCTTGCCGCCAAGAAGCTGGGTGCGGACCCGGCCATCATGGCGACCCCCTTCATCACCACCATCGTGGATGCCTGCAGCTTGATCCTGTACTTCCAGATCGCGCAGGTCGTGTTCCGGAATATGATGTAACGTTTGATTTTATAGGAGCAGCCCTCTCAGTCAAAGC
>ERZ791908.227-NODE-227-length-72056-cov-4.877696_pt1 | contig 72056 bp, 58 predicted proteins | sample MGYA00510144_ERZ791908 | MGnify/ENA primary metagenome ERZ791908 (study PRJEB30046, sample SAMN00792105) | human gut metagenome | study: EMG produced TPA metagenomics assembly of the A metagenome-wide association study of gut microbiota in type 2...
AGGATCGTCGGAAATAACCACACAGAGAAGCATGCAGGCTGAGCAGGATGAGGGATACTGCACACAGTATACCCTGGGCTTTTTTCCCCTGCCAAGTCCGCCCGTTACCTATACCAAATAATTTCCGACGCCCCGGGCATCAGGATCGCCGGGCATCAGGATCGTCGGAAATTCTTTTGATCAAAGAAGGCCTCTTGGCAGGAAGTTTTTGTCGATCGGAAATTTACAGAATCTTCACAGCGCAAAGGGCAGGCCCGGATTGCAAACGGGGCGGGCATATGATAAAATTTCTTTACATGAGTTAGATCAGCGTTGCAATGATCGAATGGAGGAAATTATGGCAGACGAGAGATACGAACTTGGGAATGAAGTGGAAGATGATGACATCATTACCCTCGAGTATGACGATGGCACCACGATGGAGTGTGAAATTCAGGGCGTATTCCCGCTGGGAGACAAGGACTATGTTGCGTTGATTCCGCATGATGACAGCGATGATGTATATATTTACCGTTATCAGGAATATGACGATGGCACGTTTGATATCGATTCTATCGAGGATGATGCGGAGTTTAAGAAGGCAGCGATGGAATATGATTCAATTATGGCTAGTCAGGATGATGAGCCTGAGGAATAGGCCCGGTCGTTGAAAAGATTTGAGAAACTGGCGGGGACTGTCGATGGGGCAGTCCCTGTTTTTCTGTGTCTGGCTGAATTGCTGCCGGGCGGAGAGATATGAGGAAAGAGGCAGAACGTGAAACATTATGATGTAATTGTGGCAGGAGCGGGCGTTGGCGGCGTGTTCCTGTCTTATGAGATGACGAAGAAGGATAATAACGCGAGTGTGCTGGTGATTGATAAGGGCGGCCCGCTGGAGAGGCGCATCTGCCCGATCAAGGCCGGAAAGACGACGCAGTGTCTGAAGTGTAAGCCTTGTGCGATTATGAATGGTTACGGCGGCGCCGGCGGTCTGTCGGACGGAAAGTACAATCTGACAACGCAGTTCGGCGGCGATCTGCATAAGTACATCGGCGATAAGGAAGCCATGGACCTGATGTGGTACGTTGACGGCGTGCTTTGTGATATGGGCGGCGCGGACGCAAAGCTGTATTCCACGGCGGATTCTGAGCTGCGCACCAAGTGTCTGCAGCATGACCTGCACCTTCTGGATGCCCAGGTCCGTCATCTCGGCACGGATACGAACGTGAAGATTCTGGAGAATATTTACAATTATGTAAAGGACCGGATCGACATGATATTCTACACTGCAGTTGAGGATGTGGATAAGAATGACGACGGAACTTTTACCGTGCATACAGAGAAAGACGATTATACCTGTAATGACCTGGTTCTGGCGACAGGCCGCTCCGGATCGGACTGGATCTCCAGGATCTGTGATAAATTCCAGCTGAAGCAGGAGAAAAACCGGGTGGACATCGGCGTACGTGTAGAGCTTCCGGCGGATGTTTTCAAGCACATTACGGATCAGGTCTACGAGAGCAAGATCGTTTTTCAGACGGCGCAGTACAACGATCTGGTGCGCACATTTTGCATGAATCCGTACGGTGAAGTTGTTTCAGAAAACACCAATGGCATCGTAACGGTTAACGGACACAGTTACTCGAATCCGGAACTGCAGACAGAGAACACGAATTTTGCGCTGCTGGTATCGAATCATTTCACCAGTCCCTTCCAGGACAGCAATGAGTACGGTGAGGCGATTGCGAGCCTGTCCAATATGCTGGGCGGCGGCGTGCTGATGCAGCGTTTCGGCGATTTGGTAAAGGGCAGGAGAAGCAGTGACCGCAGGATGGAGAAATGCTTTACCCGTCCGACTCTGCAGGCGACGCCGGGAGACCTGAGTCTGGTCATTCCGAAACGTCAGCTAGACGATATTATTGAAATGATTTACGCGCTGGATGAGATTGCTCCGGGAACGGCGAATGAAGATACACTGCTCTACGGTGTTGAGGTAAAGTTCTATAATTCCCGCGTAGATGTCAATTCCAGGCTGCAGACGAAGATCCCGAACCTCTACGCGATTGGAGACGGCGCAGGTGTAACGCATTCGCTTTCCCAGGCTTCTGCGTCCGGTGTTTACGTCGCAAGACTTCTGGCGGAGAAGTACCGGTAAAAGGAATGTATCAGAAAAAGATCATATAAATAAATGGAAGTAACTTCCATAATACAGATGAAGCACAGGCGCGGCAGCAGTGTCTGTGCTTTATTTCTGGTCTTTTATAGAAACAGGATAGGGCAAAATAGAATCTGCAAGGAATAATGAGCGTTCTGTTTCCGGATAATTTCGATGTTTTTCTGCCTGGCTGCAATTTCAGATTATGCGGCGTAAGGCATGAAAGCGTTGAAACTACAAAGATACAGGCCGTTCTATGGAATATTCATTTACGGCCTTTTGAAAAAAACTTTATTTTTTTTAAAAAAGGGCTTGCAATAATACGCAGTTCGAGTATAATAATATTCGTCGGTCGGCAAGAGAGCTTAAAGAAAGCACTCAACCGATTGAAACAACTGAATATGCGGTTGTGGCGGAATTGGCAGACGCGCACGGTTCAGGTCCGTGTGATGAACAGTCATGAGGGTTCGAATCCCTCCAACCGCACCAACGGAAAATCCCGAAACCATTTGGTTTCGGGATTTTGCATTATTATCTTCTCTTATGAATCTCTTCCGGATGATCGCTGAGATAGCGAAAGGCGAAGATGCGGAACTTATTGGCAGCCGGGGAGAGCTCCTCTTTCGGGGCGGTCGCGATGCCGATGGAGATCACCGGGTCCGGGTCAAGTCTGAGGACCTTCAGGTTTTCACTGTAGGCGGTCTCTGTGTACAGGTCGTTGCACATGGTGACGCCCAGTCCTGCTTCTACCATAGCGGAAGCGGAGTAGGTGTTCATGGCGGACATGCTGTAGTTCGGTGTGATATTGTAATCGCTGAATACCAGAGAATTGTCCGTGACCTGGTCCGGGAAAATGTCGATGCAGGATTCTGTCTCGAAACGCTTCATCGGGAAAACTTTCGGATCGTCCAGAGTGTGTACCGGGAAATCCTTTGGAACCCAGGCGACCATGTGGTCTTCTGGAAGAGGGTACCAGTCGAAATTACCTTTTCTCCAGCTGATGATGCAGAAATCGATCCGATGCTTTTCAATCTGGTCAACCAGAACAGAACTGAATCCCTCCTGTATTTCTATTTTAATGTGAGGATGTTTCGCGGTGAATTTTGCGATCATTTTTCCAAGAAGCTCATAGTAGGTGGAATAGGCGGTGCCGATATGCACTTCTCCGACATCCAGCCCCATAATGGTCTGCGCCTCTTCTGTGTACATGTCACTGAGACGGGCCAGCTCTGAGATGATCGGAAGAAGTTTCTGGCATTCTTTGGTCGGCGTGACGCCGCTGCGGCTTCTGTGGAGCAGCGGAAAGCCTGTCTCTGCCTCCAGTGAGGCCATCATCCGGCTCATTCCGGAAGGCGTATATCCAAGTTTCTGTGCGGCGTCAGAGAGATTTCCGACGCGGATGGCGCAGAGCAGCGCAGCGCATTTATCAGTATCCATCTGGTCTCCTTTTGTATTTATCTTGTACTTGATTGCGTATTCGTCAAGGTAAAATTGAGATTGTGTCGCTTTACTCAATGATAGATCTGGATTATATTAAAGTCAAGAAAGAAATTGTGTACACTGCTTTCGATAGATAAAGTGAATTGATAAGTCATTATATAAAGATTTACCAATTTGAGATGTAAGAGAAAATATTCCGGATATCTGATTCAGATGTTTAAGGATATGGCGGAGATAATAAATAGGAGGAATTGTTCTCATGTCTCGCAGAAATGCTGAGTTGCTTTTAATGCTTGCTATCGCTTTACGCGCGACCTCTTTACTGTTCAGTAAGATTGGTCTCGCAGGAATGCAGCCGTACACACTTTTAGGAATGCGTTTTCTGATGGCTTTTGCCATTCTGGTCTGCATCTTCCATAATAAACTTAAAAATATAAAAAAGAGTACAATTCTTCACAGTATGATTATCGGCGCGGCATTCACCGTCATGATGTCCTTTGAGCTTCACGCTCTGGAGACGACGTCGTCTTCCGTAACATCTTTCCTGGAGAATACAGCGATCGTACTGGTACCGATGATTCTGGTTCCGATCCAGCGTCAGCTCCCGAACAAGGGAACTGTGATCAGCTGTCTGATGGCCATCATCGGTGTCGGCGCTCTGACCCTGAAGGGTAACGGCTTTGCTTTCACCAGAGGCGAGCTGCTCTGCCTGGCTGCTGCAGTTTCCTATGCAATGGCCATAATCTTTACCGGAAAGTTCTCCAAGAATGATGATACTCTGCAGATCGGAATTCTGCAGAACGGATTCATCGGACTGTTTGCCATCATCATGGCATTTACCTTCGAGCATCCGGAGCTTCCGAAGACAGCTGTCAACTGGGGCTGCCTGCTTGCGCTGACCCTGATCTGCAGTGTTCTGGGATTCACCCTCCAGCCGGTTGCGCAGAGATATGTACCGACAGAAACAGCCGGACTCTTCTGTGGACTGAATCCGCTGATCGCTTCTATTCTCGGTATGGTTTTCCTGCACGAGCGTCTTGGACTGAACGGACTGGTTGGAGCTGCGTTTATCCTGGGAAGCATCCTGGTTTCCCACCTGCTGGACAACAAGAAACCGGCAGCAGCGACACCGGTACATCAGAATGTACATGCCATTCACGCTTACACAAGAGCGGCAGACAAGCCGGCTGCATAACAGCCTGGCTTCAGGCGGAATTCCGCCTGTCATCGACAAAATACATCTTACAAGAATGAAACTGCATCCATTTGCAGATTGTTCTCCTATATTATAATATCTCAGACTGAGGACCGTTTTCTTCCGTATGATACGGAGAAAGCGGTCTTTCTTGTTGAAAGACGACTGGATAAATGCTAAAATAAATCCCTGAGTGTTCGAGACCTTCCACTCGTTAAACAAAACTAGAGGAGATTAAAAATGAAAAACAAAAAAGTATTATTCTTAACACAGGCCGGCCTGATTGCGGCGGTGTATGTTGTACTCACCGTGCTGCTGCAGGCATTCAGCTTCGGTCAGGTTCAGATCCGGGTTGCGGAGATGCTGACCATTCTGCCGGTATTCACACCGGCTGCGGTTCCGGGGCTTTTCCTGGGCTGTCTGATCGGAAATATAGCCGGCGGAGCTGTGCTCCCGGATGTCATCTGCGGAAGCCTAGCAACGCTTGCAGGAGCCTTCTTTACCTATAAACTGAGAAAGCGCGGAATGATTATCGCCTGTCTTCCTCCGATCATCGCCAATATTCTGGTTGTACCATTCGTTTTGAAATATGCATATGGAATGTCATTCCCGATTCCGCTCATGATGCTGACCGTCGGCATCGGAGAGGTCGTCGGATGCGGTGTTCTGGGTGTAGGCCTGGGAAAGGTTCTGAAACGCTATAAGAATGTGATTTTCGGCAGTCTGACAGCGTAAGGCAGAACGGATTCTATGCTGGAGACAGCGCATCTGGCATATTATGAGGGATATTCTTTTCAGATGCCGGATAATGGACTCCTGCCTTCTGCATCGAAATGGCAGGACTGCGATTTTGCGATTTGCAATGAATAGAAAAGAGAATATGAAGGTTTAAAGCGGGGCCCTGCATCAGGTTACGAGTGTTTTCCTGAGCAGCGGCTCCGCTTTTGTGTGGTGTGTATCAAATTATGCCAGCTGTAAAAAAGCATAAAAAATCACTGCAGTAAAACTGCAGTGAAATCTGTTGGTCGGAGTGATGAGACTCGAACTCATGGCCTCTGCGTCCCGAACGCAGCGCGCTACCAGCTGCGCCACACCCCGACAACAAAACTAATTATAGCACGATCAGGTTGTATTGCAAGTGTTTTTTTATTTCTGTAAGAAACTGATAAAATTTCCATTATGTGGAAGCGTATGGCCAGATGAACAGCAACGGCCGGATTCTGCATTCATAAAGAAAAAGAGCTGCTGCAACGGTCGGAATTGACCGGTGCAGCAGCCCCTGAATCACACAGGAAAACGAATTTACTCTTATTTAACGGATCGTCAGCAGGTCGTCTACAGATTTTCTTGGCGGCATTTTCGGGGCATCATCCGGATAACCAATTCCGATCATTGTCGCGACGATCTGATCATCTGGAAGTCCGATGGCTTCCGCAACCAGGTCCGGATCGAAGATACCCATGATAACAGTTGCGAGTCCCATGGCGTGAGCGGCAAGCGCTACGGTCTGTGAAGCAATTCCGGCGTCGAAAACCTCCCAGCGGTCTTCTTTCTTGGTGGAAAAGCTTCCGTCGCGCTCAAAACCGGATCTTCCGTGCTTAATGGAAGGAATAAGCAGGACGCTGCAGCCGTCGATGATTTTCTTGTTTCCCGGGAAATTCATGACGCAGGAATCTGCGATCTTTTTCTGAATTTCTTTATCGAAAACTGCCGTGTAGCGGATCGGCTGGCAGTTCTTCCAGGACGGTGCATAGGATGCCATCTCGATCAGCTGGCGGATCGTTTCCTCAGTAACCGGCTTATCCGTGTATTTCCGGACGCTTCTTCTGGTTTTCATGCATTCAAGTGCTTCCATAATCAATACCTCCGTATGAATATCGTGTTTTGTCACCAGTCCTTTCAGGATTGAAAAACTCTTTTTCCGGGGCTTTCAGGGCTGGCGGAAAAGGAAGTATCCGGGACGGAATATTCCGGATTTTCCTTGCGTTTTTCTTTTGTCATCAGTATAACACAGTCTGCGGATATGTACATGTGAGGCCGTCCTGATTTTCAGGAGGCCGAGTGGCTTCTGGCAGTTATGGATCGGGGAACTTGAAGAATATGTGAAATCGAAAGAAGTTGGAGCAGAAAGTTTTGACGGATTGATGCTTAGTGTATATAATAGGAACGCGAATTTAGCATTAGAGAGGGGAGAGGGAGTAAGAGATGGAGAGAAGAATTCTGACTTTACGTTATGGAAAATGGCTTGGAATTCTGCTTGCCTGCATTATGTTTGCGGGAACAGCCGGCGCATTTCCGCTTTCTGTGTCTGCAGCGATTTCCGCCGTATTTGGTGCCGGCTTCTGGATCCTTGTAAAGAGAGAAGAAGTACGTCAGATCGGAAGGGATCTGGCTGTGTCGATTAAAGAAGCGGTTGAAGAGAGCTGGAGCGGAGAGCATTTTATTGAAATCAAGAGAATCCGCAGAGGTATGATCGCCCGCATTTATCTGATCGGACCGCGGGAAAGAATGGAAAATGTCCAGCGGGCAGTAGGAGCCAGACTGCAGGAAAATGTTTTCCGTGATTATCTCTGGGTGATGCAGATGACCAGCATGAAGAGCAGAGATGATCTGAAAACGGCGCGGAAGATCCTGAACCGCCAGCTCATTCATTCGCTTGTCGAGCAGGGGGAAAAGGACGGGCAGCAGGAACATGCTGAAGACGGACGTTAGGCGTTCTGCAGGACCCGGCAGCCAGGGAGCAGACAAAAATAACTGAGAAGGAGAGGTTCAGCAAGATGGAAATCGAGTTGAAATATTCGATCGAGGATCCGGCCGATATTGACCGGCTGTTCAGCGATCCGGATGTGGAGAAGGCGAAAGACGAGAACAGCGTGGAATCCGTTCCGATGGATGCGGTGTATTACGATACGACGTCCTTTGACCTGACGAAGGCGCGCATCGCCTTCCGCGTCCGCAAGGAAGGAGAACGTTATGTCGGCACGCTGAAATGGGACGGGGCGCGCAAGGAAGCCCTTTACCGCCGTCATGAGATCAATCTGACGATCAGCGATCCTGAGCAGCAGACGCATCCGACGATCCGGCTGTTTGAACAGTGCGATCTGGGTGAGCGTCTGGTGAAGCTCGTAGACGGGAAAGAGCTTGTTCCCCTTGTCGAGATGAATTTTGTCAGAAGAAAGGCACGTCTCGACACCGGAAAGTGCATCATGGAAATGTCAGTGGACAGAGGTGATATCAACGCAAACAAGCAGATATCAACGATTCTGGAGGCTGAGTTCGAGCTGCTGAACGGCGATGAGGATGATATGGTCGAGTTCGCGCAGGAACTTGCTGACCGCTATCATATGAGCCCGGGAGAAAAGAGCAAGTTCGCCCGGGGATTGGAGCTGATCGGCTTCGATAATGAACAGTAAATTCCGTTTTTCCTCATTAAACATGGACAAAAGCCAGACTTGCAAGGAGAAACGGGCTTGAAAACGCCAAAAAACGGTTTAAAATGTTTACTTTAAAAATAAAACCGTGTATAATTAACTAATATGTGCACAGAAGTCACAGACTGAGGTGAGGTGAGCGATATCCCTCAGCCGGACCATATGGACAGCATTCTATTTTAGGAGGATATATATAATGAAAACAACACTCATCTCTAACGAGAACAATGAAGCTAAGCTGACTCTGGAATTTGAGGCTGCTGAATTCGATAAGGCTGTTGATGACGCATTCAAGAAGGAGCGTAAGAACTTCTCCATCCCGGGATTCAGAAAGGGAAAGGCACCGAGACAGATTATCGAGGCACATTACGGTGAGGGAATCTTCTTCCAGGACGCAATCGATCAGCTCTTCAGAGATGAATATCCGAAGGCACTGGATGAACTTGATCTGGAGGTTATCGACTCTCCTAAGGTAGATTTCAGCGAGATCGGACATCATAAGCCGCTGACAATGACTGTGGAAGTTCCTCTTTATCCGGTTGTTGAAGTAAAGGATTACTTCGGCCTGGACGTTGATGAGGATAAGGTTGAGGTTACCGATGAAGAGGTTAATGACCAGATTGAAAATCTGCGTAAGAGAAACGCCCGTCAGGTAACGGTTGACCGCGCTGCCGTTGAGGGAGACACCGTTCTGCTCGACTTCGCAGGCTTCATCGGTGATGACCAGTTCGATGGCGGCACAGCCAAGAATCAGGAGCTGAAGCTCGGTTCCCATATGTTCATTCCGGGATTCGAGGAGCAGCTGGTCGGCGCAAAGGCAGACAGCAAGGTTGACGTAAACGTTACATTCCCTGAGGATTACTCCGTTGAGGAGCTGGCCGGAAAGGAAGCTGTTTTCCACTGTGACATCCACGAAGTCAAGGAAGAGCAGCTGCCGGAACTGAACGATGAGTTCGCTCAGGACGTCAGCGAGTATGACACTGTTGATGAGCTGAAAGAGAATACAAGAAAAGATCTGGAAGAGTCCAGAAAGAAGAACGCTGAAAACGATGCAAAGAACAGCATGGTCAACCAGATGATGGAAAAGAATCCGATTGACGTTCCGGCTGTTATGATCGAGGATGAGCTGGACAACATGGTCCGCGAGTTCGAGCAGCAGCTGTCCTATCAGGGCATGAATATGGATATGTATCTGAAGTATGTTCATTCTGACATGGCTAACTTCAGAGAGAATATGAAGCCGAGCGCAGAGCACCGCGTAAAGAGCAGAGTCCTGCTCCGTTCCATCGCTGCACAGGAAGGCATTGAAGCTTCTGAGGATGAAGTAAACAAGGAGCTGGAGAATGTCGCAAAGCAGTACCAGATGGAAGTTGAGGACATGAAGAAGATGCTGAACAAGTCCACGCTGAGACTGTTTGGTCAGGATGTTGTCGTACAGAAGACTGTGGATGCAATGTTCGAGAAAGCAAACATCACAGAAGTTGAGCCGAAGAAGGCTGAAGAGGCAAAGGCTGAGGACAGCAAGGCAGAAGACGACGCTGAGAAAAACAGCGACGCGGAGTAGTAAAACGCGGTCTTTTGGGTATAAGGACATATAGATGATGCGCCGACGGGGTCTCTGACAGGGATCCCGTCGCGGTTCATCAGGATAGAATTATTTACAACCGAGAGGAGAAGGGAATGGCACTGGTACCTTATGTAGTAGAATCGAGCGACAGGGGCGAGCGCTCATACGATATCTATTCAAGACTTCTGAAAGACAGAATTATTATTCTGGGAGAGCAGATTGATGACAGTGTGGCAAGTGTTGTCGTCGCGCAGCTTTTATTCCTGGAAGCTGAGGATCCGGGTAAGGATATCAGCATGTATATCAACAGCCCGGGCGGTTCTGTCACCGCGGGAATGGCGATTTATGACACCATGCAGTATGTAAAGCCGGATGTTTCCACCATCTGTGTGGGAATGGCCGCAAGCATGGGTGCATTCCTGCTTTCCTCAGGAGCAAAAGGGAAACGGTATGCGCTTCCGAATGCGGAGATTATGATTCATCAGCCGCTGATTTCCGGAGGCGGAATTTCCGGACAGGCTACAGATGTTCGTATTCAGAGCGACTGGCTGCAGCATACCAAGGATAAGATGAACCGCATCCTGAGTCATAATACAGGAAAGGATCTGGAGATTATCCAGAGAGATACAGACCGTGACAACTTCATGGATGCCGCGGATGCCCGCGATTATGGCTTGATTGATGCAGTAATTGACAGAAGAGAAGGGGAAGATCGCTAATGGCATCAAACAGAGGTGACAATCAGGAGCTGCACTGCTCCTTCTGCGGGAAACCGCAGAGTCAGGTCCGCCGTTTAATCGCCGGACCTGGGGTGTATATCTGTGATGAGTGTGTAGAAATGTGCAGCGGAATCATCCGTGAATCGGAACAGCAGCTTCATCCGGAATACAGCCAGGATTATGAGAACACAGGTAAAGATGCATATCGTTATCTGAAGCCGAAGGATATTTACAATAAACTGTCAGAATATGTAATCGGCCAGGACAGAGCCAAGAAGGCGCTGTCTGTAGCGGTATACAACCACTATAAGAGAATTTCCGGACTGACCGAAGACGAGAGAGACGGTGTAGAGCTTCAGAAGAGTAACATCATCATGCTCGGACCTACTGGATCCGGAAAGACACTGCTCGCGAAAACACTTGCGAAGATTCTGGATGTTCCGTTCGCTATTGCAGACGCAACGGCGCTGACAGAAGCCGGCTATGTCGGAGAAGATGTCGAGAACATTCTGCTCCGTCTGCTGCAGGCGGCCGACTACGATGTCGAGAAGGCACAGCGCGGCATCGTTTATGTCGATGAGATCGATAAGATTTCCAGAAAGAGTGAGAATCCGTCGATCACCAGAGATGTAAGCGGCGAGGGTGTTCAGCAGGCACTGCTGAAGATTCTGGAAGGTACAGTTGCCAACGTTCCGCCGCAGGGCGGACGCAAGCACCCGCATCAGGAGTTCATCCAGATTGATACGACGAACATCCTGTTCATCTGCGGAGGAGCTTTTGACGGACTGAACCGTATTATCCAGAGAAGAATGGGAGAAAACGTCATCGGATTCAATTCTGATGTTTCTCTGACCAAAGAAGAAGAAGAGAATCTCCAGCGCAACGTTGAGCCTGAAGACCTGCTGAAGTTCGGTCTTATTCCGGAATTCATCGGACGTCTTCCGGTCATCGTAACACTGGATGAACTGACAGAAGATGCGCTGATCCGCATCATGAATGAACCGAAGAACGCGCTGATCAAGCAGTATCAGAAGCTGTTCGAACTGGATGGTGTAGACCTTGAAATTGAGGACGACGCAGTCAAAGCGATTGCGGACAAGACACTGATGCGTCATACAGGCGCGAGAGGTCTGCGTTCGATTTTTGAGAAGACCATGAATGATATCATGTTCGATATTCCGTCCAGGGATGATATTGAGAAGTGCGTCATCACTAAAGATACGATTGAGAACGATTCCAAGCCGCTGCTGGTGAAGGGAAAACAGCATAAGAAGTGGCTGGAAGAGGGAGCTGAAGAGGATCTGAAAGAGCAGTCGGACGCTTCTTAGTTCAGAACGTATCCGGAACATTTCCGCAGAAATCTGGCTGCCGCATACAGCGGCTTCAGGGGGAAGGTCCAGAGTTTCTGAAAGTGGGGAAGGACGAGGTATATGAAGGAAGAATTTGAAAACAATCCTGCAGTCACAACGCCGGATTCATCGAATCAGGGTGTGCGGCCAGCCGGAAAGGATTACGACAGCGGCATGGATGTAAAAGAAGTGCTTCCATGCGTACCACTCAGGGGCGTGACGATTTTTCCACATACAGTCGTGCATTTTGACATCGGCAGAGAGAAATCAATTCGTGCTCTTGAACGTGCCATGGCTACGGATAAGCTTTTATTCGTGTCGACACAGAAAGATGAAAAAGTCCTGATTCCGATGGTTTCAGACATGTATCCGATCGGAACAGTTGTCCGCGTCAAGCAGATGCTGAAAATCCAGGGTGATGCGGTGAGAGTCCTTGTTGAGGGAATCTGCCGCGCCGTTATTGACGAGTGCATTACCGAGGATAATTATATTTCCTGCACCGTAGACCGGATTGTAGAAGATATTACAGAAGACAGTCTGTCCATTCAGGATAAGGCCAGAATCCGTCTGATAGAAGACGCATTTTCAGAGTATGCTGCCCTGAGTGCACAGATTGGCGATGAAGCCGTTGATAAGATCCTTGCAGAAAAAGATGCGGCCACCAAAATCGATATGATGGCAAATGAAATGTTTGTCACTTCCGAGAAAAAGCAGAAGATCCTGAGCGCGCTGGACTTTTCCGAGCGTCTCCAGATCATCGGCGAGATCATCGCAGAAGAGAATGAGATCGCTGCGGTTGAGAAGAAACTCGCCGCAAAGGTGAAGGAAAACATCGATAACGGTCAGAAAGAATATTATCTCCGTGAGAAGATCAAGGCGATTCAATCTGAGCTGGGAAATGATGAGGACGCCGCAGCAGAAACCGCAGAGTGGACAGAGAAGCTCGATGAGCTGAAACTGGATAAGAAAATCGACGAGAAGGTCCGCAAGGAAATCAAGAAATACGCCAGAATGGTTCCGTCATCTGCAGAGAGTTCGGTGGTCCGCAATTATGTAGAGACCATCCTGGACCTTCCTTGGAATAAGTCTTCCAGAGTCAACCACGACATCAAGAAGGCAGAGAAGATCCTGAATGAAGACCATTACGGCATGGACAAAGTCAAGCAGCGTGTCCTGGAATATCTGGCGGTCACGCAGCTCTCCAAGGGCATTCACGGGCCTATTCTGTGCCTGGTCGGACCTCCGGGAGTTGGAAAAACTTCCATCGCGAGGTCCATTGCCAGAGCAACAGGAAGAGAATTCGTCCGCATGTCGCTGGGCGGTGTCAGAGATGAGGCTGAGATCAGAGGACACAGAAGAACCTACATCGGAGCTATTCCGGGCCGTGTCATTAACGGAATCCGTGAAGCCGGCGTAAACAATCCTCTGTTCCTGTTTGATGAAGTTGATAAGATCGGAGCAGATTTCCGCGGAGATCCGGCATCCGCTCTGCTGGAAGTTCTGGATCCGGAACAGAACAGCACCTTTACGGACCACTTCCTTGAGGTTCCGTTTGACCTGTCCAAGGTCATGTTCATTACGACGGCCAATACTCTGGACACGATTCCGGAGCCGCTGCTGGACAGAATGGAAATCATCGAAGTACCTGGATATACAGAGGATGAGAAGGTTCAGATTGCCGAGCGTTATCTGATTAAGAAGCAGGTTAAGGAAAACGGTCTGAAGCAGAATCAGCTGAAGATTTCCGAGAATGCCATTCACGATCTGGTTAATTATTACACCAGAGAGTCCGGTGTCCGTAATCTGGAGCGTGAAATCGGAAGCCTCTGCCGCAAGGTTGCCCGTAAAGTTGTGGAGAACCCGAAGAAGCAGAAGACCTATAACATCACGCCGAGAAATCTGGAAAAGTATCTCGGAAAACACCGTTTCTTCTACGATATTGTCGATGGAGAAGATCAGGTCGGCGTGGTTACCGGACTTGCCTGGACACAGGTCGGCGGCGTAACCCTGCAGATCGAGTGTGATGTTATCGAAGGAAGCGGAAAGCTGCAGCTTACCGGACAGCTCGGCGATGTCATGCAGGAATCCGCCCGCATCGGAATCAGCTATCTGCGTTCCATTGCGGATAAGTATGGAATTGATATCGACACATTCAGAAAAAATGATCTTCATCTGCATATTCCTGAGGGTGCCGTTCCTAAAGATGGACCATCTGCAGGTGTGACGATGTGCACAACCGTTATGTCCGCAATCACTGATACACCGGTGAGAAGAGACGTTGCCATGACTGGCGAGATCGACCTTCGCGGAAATGTCATGCCGGTTGGAGGAATCCGTGAAAAAGTTCTGGCCGCACACCGCGCCGGAATTAAAAAGATTCTTCTTCCTAAGAAGAATGAACCGGATATGGAAGAACTTCCGCGTCAGGTGCGCCATGACGTTGAGTTTGTCCTGATTGACCGTGTTGAGCAGGCGTTTAAGGAAGCTTTTACACAGGACCCTTCCATCAACGCAAAGAAGCTTGCCGCGAAATATGAGGAAAAACGTAAAAAAGAAGAGGAAGAGCATCGGAAAGACGCATAAGAAGAACCCAACCCTTCCACGACGCTGAAGCGTCGGGCGGGTGCCCGGAAATTCTGCAGGCGTCTGACGAACAGACAATTTGACGGGGCTGCTCCATTAAGCAAAATCAATGCTTAGGGCGCGGCTCCTGTTTTTATGTCCGGGTCTGAAGAGAAAAGCGGGGCACTGGATAATCGTCCGATGATGCAGAGTCGTGGCAGGGCAGCCTTCTTCCTGATATAATAGAGATACAGAGATTCTTCCGGCATCCCGCCCGGAGAACAGGAGAATTCGCGGAGTAATAGAGAAAGGATAAATATAAATGCTGAAAATAGTGCAGTCAGAAATCGTCGCAACAGCCGTGCGGCCGCAGCAGTATCCGGCTGACAACCTTGCGGAGGTGGCTTTTGCCGGACGATCCAATGTCGGGAAATCCTCCCTTCTGAATCTGATTACAGGAAGAAAGAATCTGGCACGTGTCAGTGCTTCGCCGGGAAAGACGCAGACCATCAACTTCTATCTGGTGAATAAAGACCACGATCCCTTCAGAATCGTCGACCTGCCGGGATATGGATACGCGAAAATATCAAAGAAAGTCACGCAGGACTGGGGCGAGATGATGGAAACCTTCCTGACAAGACGCCAGGGGCTGAGAAAGGTTTTCCAGCTCGTGGATATCCGTCATAAACCGACGGCGCAGGACGTGCAGATGTATGAGTTTCTGAAATATTACGACCTCGACGGGCCGGTCATCGCAACGAAGGCGGACAAAGTTTCAAAGCGGGAGGCACAGAAACAGATGCAGATTATCCGGAAAACTCTGGAGATGCGTCAGGATGCAGGGATTCTTCCGGTATCGGCTCTGAAAAAGACAGGTGTGGATCAGATACTTGACGCGATCGAAGAAATTGTTCAGAATGGTTAAGTTTTAGAGAAATTTAGGTGGATTATCGGTAAAAGCTGTGAAAGCCGCTAGACCTGAAGGAATAAAAGTTATATGATAATATAATCGGGAAAAATCATATGACCGGGAGCACAGGCTTCCTGGAGAGGAGATATCATGGCGGAAGAAAAAAGCACACTGGGAAAGGTTCTGTTTACAGAGCAGGACATCTGTGATAAGGCAAAGGAACTTGGTGAACAGATTACGCAGGATTATAAGGGCGAGGAACTGGTCGTTGTCGGAACACTGAAGGGTGCGGTAATGTGGATGAGTGAGCTTGTCAAGCGCATCGATCTGGACCTGAAGATGGACTTTGTGTCTGCAAGCAGTTATGGTTCGGGCACAACCAGCAGCGGTATTGTAAAGATCACGAAGGATCTGAGCATGGATATTTACCAGAAGAATGTTCTTATCATTGAGGACATCATCGATACAGGTACAACACTGAACTATCTGACGAGTAAATTCAAGGAACGCGGTCCGAAGAGTGTGAAGATCTGCACCATGCTGGACAAGCCTTCAAGAAGACGTGTCCCGCTGACACCTGACTATAAAGGCTTTACGGTTGATGACCTGTTCATCGTAGGCTATGGTCTTGATTATGACCAGAAATACAGAAACCTGCCGTACATCAGCTACCTGGAGCCGGGAGACATTCAGGACTAATTGGGAAAGGAGCGGACAACTATGCAGAAAACAAGTATTGGCGTGTCATTACTTACTGTGATTACTGTACCGCTTGCTATCATTCTGCTCAGTTCCAATATCGCGCTCCGTCTTCCGCTGACTTACCAGTTCTATTTTACAGATAAGCAGGCGATCAGCTCGGCCGGTTATGAGGTAACGGAAAGTCAGATGAGCCATGAGATTGCATCCAGCCTGAATTCGATCAGCGGTGGAAAATTCCAGGTTTACGAGAAGAATGGCCAGTATAGAGATCCGATATTCGGAACGAAAGATCAGAAAGTTGTCGATAAGGTCAGAAAGCAGCTGAATAAGGAGCTTGCGGGAGGCCTGATCGCGTTGATTACGTCAATTTTTCTGTTTGAGTTTACATTGAGGAAGAAGATGCCGGAATGGCTGATTGCGGAGGGTCAGTGGGCCAGCGGAATTATATGCGCTCTTTTGCTCCTGCAGGCCATGCTGATAAACATAAAGTCAGTCAGGCTGTGGCTGTACAGTCATCTGGTAGGAATCACGCTGAAGAAAAGCGACGCGCTGTATACACTTATGCATCTGGGATTTGCAAAGGCGTATCTGGTCTTCAGCACACTGATTGCCGTGATTCTGCTTCTGCTGTTCGTCTATATTCTGGTAAAACGGACACGGCCGAAGGGCATGATCTTCTACAGATAAGTAATTATGGCAGGCGGCAGGTGCTTTCCGTTGAGGAAGCGCCTGTCTGCTTCTGCAGAATATAACAGGGAGGGGTTATGTTGCAGATAATAAATTTAGAAGATATTGAACATTTAAATATTGACCTGCACATGCACTCGACATATTCCGATGGAGTAAAAACACCTGAAGAGCTGATTCGGATGCGCGCGGAAGAGGACGTTGTCATGGCTGCCGTCACCGATCACGACGGAGCGGACGGCGTTCCTGAAGCCCTTGAGGCGGGCCGGAAGTACGGAATTCAGGTCTTGAGCGGAATCGAGCTCGGGACCCTGCTGGATCATCGTTACGAACTGCACATTCTCGGATACGATTTCGACATCCATGATGAGAAACTCTGCGCTGAAATCGAGAAAATCCGCGAGTACCGCGACGGCAGGAACGATAAACTCCTGAAAGTCTTTCAGGACAAAGGGATCAATATCACAAGGGAAGACCTGATGCAGCATCCGAATCAGGACTATATCGGAAAGCCGAACTTTGCGATGGCCCTGGAGAAGAAGGGATACGTCAGCAGCGTGCAGGAGGCCTTCGATTCCCCGGAATTTCTGGCATCTCCGGAGTCCCTGGCCCTTAAGAAAATGGCTGTCGATCCGATGGACGCACTCTCCTGGATTACAGGAGCCGGAGGCTATCCAGTCTGGGCGCATCCGATGGAGACAAAATCCAGACTGGACAAGAAGAGTCCCGGCTACCGCGATCTGATCCGGGAAATCGCGGAAAGGCTGAAGGCCGGCGGTGTGAAGGGAATTGAGTGCTGGCATCCTTCCGCAGACAGAGAAGACTCCCTCTGGCTGGAGAAGCTTGCGGATGATCTGGGCTTGTTTAAGACGAAGGGCTCCGATTATCACGGGCTGAGATGATGCAGATGCATCGTTTTCTGATTCATTGCTGCCGGAAACGGGTAACGATATAGTAGATAAATACTGAGTCATAGAGCTGAAAATCCGGGCAGATAATAGATGAAATAATAACGAAAGGAAGAGCTGAGCATCTTCATTTCGCGGAAATAATTTTCGCAATTGTGATGCTATTGAGGAGGTTGTGATGAGAATAAGATTTTGCGGCGCAACAGCTGGCGTAACAGGATCCTGTCACCTATTGATGACCGACAAACATAAAGTCCTGTTAGACTGCGGACAGTTCCAGGGCGGCAAGGCGCAGGAAGCGATGAACGCCGAGCCTTTCCCATTTGATCCTGGAGAAATTGAATGCGTAATCCTGAGCCATGCCCATATCGACCACTGCGGCAGGCTGCCGCTTCTGGTGAAGAGGGGATTCCACGGAAAAATCTACTGCACCAGCGCGACAGCGGACCTGCTGGGCGTGATGCTGCAGGACAGCGCCTATATCCACGAGCGCGAAGCGGAATGGCAGAACCGTAAAAATACAAGAGCCGGAAAGCCAAAGGTAGAACCACTGTACACTGCACAGGATGCCGTGAACACCATGCAGTATGTCCAGCCGGTTCTGTATCAGCAGCTGGTGGAAATCAATGATGAAATGCGGATTGTCTTCAACGATGCCGGCCATATCCTGGGTTCAGCGATCACAGAAATCTGGGTAAAAGAAGATCACCGTGAAACCAAGATCGTCTTCACCGGAGACCTGGGAGAAACGGACCGCCCGATCCTGAAAGATCCGACCATCATCAAGAAGGCGGACTGTGTCATTATGGAGACCACCTACGGCGACCGTCTGCATACTGAGCACGTGGGCGATGTGAAAAAGCTGATCGACATAATCCTGAAAACTACCCGCCGGGGAGGGACAGCCGTTATCCCGTCCTTCGCCGTCGGCAGAACCCAGGAACTGATCTACCAGCTGAACCAGTTCTATGAGCACGACGAACGCTATAAAGATGAGTTGAGCCATCTGACCGTCTACGTCGACAGCCCGATGGCCATGACCGCAACCCAGGTGTTCAGAAGGAATCCGCAGGTATTCGATGAAGAAACCAAGAAACTGATCCTGACCGGCGATGATCCGCTGGACTTCCCGAATCTGAAATTTACCAAGACATCCGACGAGTCCCGCCAGCTGAATTTTGATCACTCACCAAAGGTAATCATTTCTGCCAGCGGCATGTGTGATGCGGGAAGAATCCGTCATCACCTCAAGCACAACCTGTGGGACCCGAAGAGCAGCGTGATCTTCGTCGGCTACCAGGCCGTCGGAACACTGGGAAGAGCCCTGGTCGACGGCGTGAAAGATGTCACACTGTTCGGCGAGCAGGTACACGTCAACGCAGAAATCTACAACCTGCAGGGCTTCTCCGCCCACGCAGACCAGCACGGACTCTTTACCTGGGCCGCCGGATTCCAGAAACCGCCAAAACAGCTTTTCCTGGTCCACGGAGAACTCTCAGCCAAGGAAACCTTTGCCAAACTCCTGCACGATAAGCTGGGTTACGATCCAATCGTCCTGAACGGTAACGCCGAATTCGAGATTTCCGGCACCGACGTCTCCCTGCTGAATCAGGAAACTGCCGAGCGGAAAGAGGCCGAAAATCAGGAAATCCAGCGTCTCCGCAACCAGATTTCCGAGATCCACTCCGACCTGGAGAACATCCTGTACAACGCCAATCTCGCCATGGGCAGCGGACTCTCCGAGAAGAGCCTGGTACAGATGAACAACATCGTCCAGGAGCTGAATAAGAGCACCATGGACCTGGGCGCCGCCGTTTCCGAAGCCGGCGAGGAAGAAAAACAGCAGCAGATTCCGAAGAAGGTGTGATGCTGCGGGCGCTCGTCTGGCGCCTTCCAGCATCGAGGAAGGGTAAAATTGAAATTTTGAGAAGAGCCGTCTGGCCGGATGTCCGGCCAGACGGTTACATTATAAAGATAAGGATGAGGTGTTGATTTGGTGCTGCTTAGGTGCCGCGAACAGCAGCGGGTACAGAGATGAAAGATGTGAACCAAGGTATACTGCATACTTTGTGAAATTGTTGAATATCGCTAGCCCATCCGGCATATTCACCAATTATTCATTAGCGGTAAAGGCTGAACTGACCAAGTGTAAAATAACGTGGACGGAAAAGTTTAGATAAGCGGGTAAAAATCCTGAACATATATAAATTGAGCACAACGAATTTGTATTAATGGCGGAATTCCTGTGTCTGTACAAACTACCTATAGAGGCGATGGTAAAATAGTTGCTCAATATTTCAGAATAGAAAGTACAGTCGGGGCGAATCCTCGCTAAAAGAAACGATGAGATGGAGTTGAAACCGAAACACAGGGAAACAAAATACAATAACTGGAAATAACATCTTTCATGTACATGAATATATTTTACAACACACGAATAAATATAAGGATAGAAGAAAAAACGGCCAGCAAACGTACCCAGGTTAAATTATTTTTATGTACAGAAAGAAGTTTTCACCGAATAATACCAATGAATTTTCCAATTATGTACAGAACACCTTTTTTGCCGATAAATACAAAATCAATTGTGCACGAGTTGGGTGAATAAAAGGAAGGTGATGGAAGTACTGCCAGAACTATGGAAAATAGATGGGAGAAAAATAGGTGGACACAATAAGATACCAGAAGTTGCCTTAAAACATGCTATACGTTAACCAGACCGTGATCGATCAGTCAGAAATGAAATACTGAAAGAGCCAGAGACCGCCACGCCTCTGGCTTTTTTATTTATCTATGCCTGCCCTCTGCCAATTCAACAGATGGACACTACTCCGCCTGCAGCATCCATGTTACAATAAGACTAACCATATATCTGTGAAATATTTTTGTAAAGGAGGCACACATGGTCAGGCACATCATTTTATGGCAGCTGAAGGATGAGTACGATGAGGCGCGGAAGCAGGAGATCCGCCGCGGGATGAAGGAGGGGCTGGAGTCTCTGCAGGGAAAGGTCCCGGGGCTCATCTCCATTAAAGTCCGGATTGACGGGCTGGCGTCATCGTCAGCGGACGCCATGCTGGACGCGGAATTTGAGGACGAGGCGGCGCTGAAGGGCTACCGCACGCACTCGGAGCACGTGAAGGTCGCGGATTCACGCGTCCGTCCCTTTGTGAAGACCAGGGTGTGCATGGATTATAACGCTTAGAGAAATTGGATTGGAAGCAGATTTGGAAAGAAGTCTCGACAAAAAACAAACGGGCAAGGGGCTGAACTTGTCTGACGCGCAGCTGCGGGCGGTCCGGAAAACGGAGGGCCCGCAGCTTCTTCTTGCCGTCCCGGGAAGCGGAAAAACCACAACCTTGGTTGCGCGCCTGGGATATATGATCCGCGAGAAGGGCATCCCGCCGGAAAGCATTCTGGTCATTACCTTTACAAGGGCCGCCGCAGAAGATATGCGCAGGCGGTTTGCATCATTTTTTGGAACAGAAGCAGCGGGCCGGGTGCATTTCAGCACGATTAACAGTTTTTGTTATTCGGTGGTGCTGTTTTATGCGAAGAAGTACCATAGAAACAAGCCAAAAGATGAAACGAACAGTCCGGGCATTATCCGGATGCTTTATCCGAAGGTATATGGCGGTTTTTCGAATGAAAATGACATCAAGGAGCTGGACCAGCTGATCACCTACATTAAGAATATGCAGCTTGAGGATGATGAGATCGAGAAGCTGAAGACTTCCGGAGGGGGTCTTGAAGTCCGGAAAATGTATGAGGCCTATCAGGACTTTTTGAAAGAGAATTACCTGATGGATTACGACGACCAGATTCTCTTTGCGCATCAGCTTTTGTCGAATCTGGAGCCTGTGCGGGAGCACTTCCGGAGGAAATTCCCCTATGTCTGTGTAGACGAGGCCCAGGACACCTCGAAGGTGCAGCATGATGTGATCCGGCTTCTGGCTGGGGAGTCGCGGAATCTGTTTATGGTTGGGGATGAGGACCAGAGTATTTACGGCTTCCGGGCGGCTTATCCGAAGGCCCTGCTGGATTTCCGGAAGACTTATCCGGGCGCGGAGGTCTTGTTTCTGGAGACCAATTACCGCTCGGCAAGGAGCATCACGGAGATGGCGGCGAAGTTCATCACGGGAAATCAGAAGCGATATGAGAAAAAGATGCTTCCGGCGAGAAAAGAGAAGGGCAGGGCGGAGATCGTCAAGCTGAAGAGGCGGAATCTGCAGTACCGCTGGCTGGCGGAGCATCTTGCAGGGACTTCTCAGGAGACGGCGGTGCTCTACCGGAATAATGACAGTGCGATCCCGCTGATTTATGCACTGAAGAAAGCGGGAATTCCCTGCAGAAGGAAGAATATGGATACCTTATTCTTTCAGAACCGGGTGGTAAGAGATGCCGTTGAAATCATGGAGTTTGCGCTGAATCCCTCTTCCACGCGGCTCTTCTGGGACATCTACTATAAATTTTCCGTGCGGATCACGAAGAAGGCGGCCTTTCAGGCATCCCACCATCCGTCACGGCGTTTTGCGGATCCCCTGCTTCACGCCCTTGAGATTTCCGATGCACTGGGGCATAAGAAGAGGGAGGAAGTGCGCCGGCTGCGGCTGAATTTCCAGAAGATGAGGCAGAGAAACAATGCCAGGGAGGCGGTCGCGGCCATCCGTTTTCAGATGGACTACAGCCACGCGAACAGTGAAAAACTGTTTCTCCTGCAGGCGCTGACGGATCAGGAGGAGACCATTGAGCAGTTTCTTGGGAAGCTTAAGGATATGGAGGAAGAACTGAATACCCCTCAGGATAAAACCGCCATGCAGGAGAATCCGAAGATTGTCCTCAGCACGATTCACGCCAGCAAGGGACTGGAATATCCGCGGGTGATTCTGATGGACGCGGTTTCTGATATTCTCCCTGCTGAGGACAATGACCTTGAAGAGGAAAGGCGGATTTTCTACGTCGGCATGACCAGGGCAAGAGATTCGCTGGTGATACTGGATTATGAAAATGAAAGCTGCCCGTTTATAAGGGAATGCAGCGGAAAAAATGCCGGCTGGAAGGCGGGAGATACTGTCGTGCATAAGAAATTTGGAAAAGGAACTGTAGTCTCTAACGATGGGAAGACGATTGTCGTCGATTTTCTGAGGAGAGGAAGAACCAGTATGAAACTGGATCTCTGCATAGAAAAGGGACTCCTGCGGTAAAATCGATGAGAGTGTTCCCCAGTGGCTGCCGCTCTGCGACAGATGGATGAGAAGAAAAGCCATATTGCGGCGTTGAGGGATTTTGAAGAGTGTGATAAAATGATTAATTGGGACATGGGTAATTTTCTGTGTCTCTTAATCCAATAATAGTGCTTTTACAGATTCCCACACGCAGGGGTCAGATAAAGGTAGAGAGGTGAAACAAAATGAAAAAAGAAATTGTAGAGCTTCGTGAGAAAATGAAAGAGAACGGAATTGACGTATATTTCGTTCCATCCGGTGACTACCACAGTTCCGAGTATGTAAATGATTACTTCAAGGAGCGTGAGTTCGCTTCCGGTCTGACCGGTGAGTCCGGTGAGCTGATCGTTGACAGCGAAGGCGCTTATCTGTGGACTGACGGAAGATATTTCCTGCAGGCTGAGACACAGCTGGCAGGTTCTGAAATTGAGCTGATGAGGATGGCTGAGCCGGGTGTTCCGACGGTTGAGGAATTCCTGGAGGATCTGGCAAAGAAGCATAAGGGCTTCACATTCGGATACTACGGCCGCGTTCTGAACGCAGACAGAGGAAATGAGCTGAAGGATCTTCTGAGTAAGTATGACGTTCAGTTCAAGTTGGATAAGGACCTGGTGGGAGAAGTCTGGACAGACAGACCGGAACTGAAGCCGACAGAAATTTATGAGCTGCCGCTTTCCACAGTCGGAAAGACATGCGAGCAGAAGCTGGCTGACGTCCGCAAGGCGATGGCAGACAAGGGTGCTGACTACCTGCTGATCACAGATCTGATGGAGAGTGCATGGCTCTTCAACCTGCGTGCAGATGATATTGCATATACACCAGTATTCTTCGGATACACACTGCTGAGCCAGGACGACGTCAAGCTGTTCGTCATGGACGGAGCCCTGAAGAAAGACGCATCCGGCAAGCCGGTACTTCCTTCTGACCAGCTTGATTTTGTCCAGGTCGGAGACTACTACGACATCGACAAGGCTGTCGCTGCTCTGCCTGCTGACAAGACACTCTGGGTTGACGAGGGAACATGCAACTATCTGCTGAGCCTGCAGATTCCTTCCGGCATGAAGGTTGTCAATGAGATGACTCCGATCGCCATGATGAAGGCACAGAAGAATGAGACAGAGATCAAGAGCACGCTGAATGCTCATCTGAAGGACGGCGTTGCGATGGTCAACCTCATTTACTGGCTGAAGAACCACGTCGGCAAGGAGAAGATCACAGAGCTGGACGTTGCTGCCAAGCTGAGAGGATTCCGTGCTGAGCAGGAAGGATTCTTCGATATTTCCTTCGAGACTATCGCAGGATATGGAACAAATGCTGCCATCATCCACTACGCTCCGACACCTGAGACAGACACAGAGCTGAAGCCGGAAGGCTTCCTGCTGCTGGACTCCGGCGGGCACTACATGGATGGTACTACAGACATTACCAGAACCATCAAGCTCGGACCGGTCACACAGGAAATGATCGATGGTTACACTTACGTTCTGAAGTCCCACATCGCTATGGCAACTGCTGAGATTACACCGGATCAGAACGGAATCGATCTGGACAGAATCACAAGAGCTCCGATGAGAGCCGCCGGACTGGACTTCAAGCACGGCCTGAGCCACGGCATCGGCCACCTGCTGAGCGTTCATGAGGGACCGAACATCCTGAGAAGAGTTCCGACTCCGATCGAGCTGAGACCGAACATGATTATGTCCGATGAGCCGGGCCTGTACATCGACGGAAAGTACGGCATCCGCACCGAGAACGAGGTTCTGCTGAAGGAGAACGAGAAGGGCAACATCGTATTCCAGAGCATCACATACTGCCCGTATGAGAGAGAATGCATCAACACCGCTCTTCTGACCGATGAAGAACTCGAGTGGGTCAACAACTATAACAAGGACCTGCGTGAGAAGCTCGTTCCGCTGCTCGGTAAAGAGCAGGCTGAATTCGTCATGAAGGAGACAGAGCCTCTGACGAAGTAATTCAGATGCTGGACACAGATTCATAAACGCGTTTTTGTGGTTTTCTTCAATTGTCACCTTATTTTCGTGTGACAAAGGTTGACAATCAAGTGAAAGACGTGTAATATAAAAGCTGTTCCACGGCAGCTGGTGATTGACACCGGCTCCGTGCCTCAGCTTTTTTCTTTTGCCTGCATGCGGCAAAAAAGAAAGGCGCAAGGAAATAAACTGCTGTTATATGATCAATGAATCAGGATGAATAAAATGGATTATCTGAATCTTGCGGAAGAAATTATTCAGGGAAAACGTCTGAAAACAAGGGAAGAATGTCAGATCCTTCTGGATGCACAGACGGAGGAAGAGCAGAAAGAGCTGAGAGCCGGGGCGGATAAGATCCGCGAAGCCCTCTGCGGAGACAAGGTGGACCTGTGTTCCATCATCAACGGAAGAAAGGGCGGATGTTCCGAGGACTGCAAGTTCTGTGCCCAGTCGGGAAGCAGCTGCTCCGGCATCGGAAATTACGGATTTCTGCCGGATGAAGTATTTATGGAGGACTGTGAGAAACACTATAAAAAGGGTGTGGACCGCTACTCCATCGTTACGGCGGGAAGACAGCTCTCCGAGAAGGATCTGGATGACGCGGTGAGAGTGTTCCATAAGATGCATGAGAAATATCCGGACATCGGTCTCTGTGCATCCCACGGACTGGAGAGTCAGGAAGCCTTTGACCGGCTGAAGGCGGCCGGTGTGGATACGGTTCACTGTAATATTGAGACATCCAGACGGTATTTCCCGCAGGTCTGCAGCACCCATACCTTTGAGGATAAGCTGGAGACCATAAAAAGGGCTCAAAAGGCCGGACTGAAGATCTGCTGCGGCGGAATCATCGGCATGGGAGAGACCTGGCAGGACCGGGTGGACATGGCCCTGACCATTGCGGAAATTGGCGCGCAGTCCGTTCCGCTGAATGTGCTGATTCCGATTCCGGGAACTCCTTTCGCGGATCTGCAGGTCATGTCCAGAGAGGATATTCTGAAGACCGTTGCGGTTTTCCGCTACATCAATCCAGATGCGCAGATCAGAATCGCTGCTGGCCGCTACCGTTTCCCGGACGGGGGAACAGAGCTGTTCACATCAGGGGCAAATGCAACGATCACGGGAGATATGCTGACGACAACAGGAAACAACATTCAGGAAGACCGGACCATGCTGACAGAAATGGGATTTGAGATTCATGAGATTCCGGGAGAAAGAGAGGAAAACAATCATGCGTTCGAGTAAAATCAAGGATATGACATTTATCGCCGTGATGACGGCCGTTATCTGCATTATGGGACCGCTGTCCATTCCAATCGGACCGGTTCCGGTTTCTCTGACCAACCTGGCGCTTTACATTACGATCTATGTTCTCGGTACAAAGCGTTCGGTTATCGCCTGCGGACTCTATCTTCTGATCGGTCTGGTGGGACTTCCGGTATTCTCCGGATTTACAGGCGGCCCGCAGAAACTGGTCGGACCGACAGGCGGCTACCTGATCGGATTCATCTTCATGACCCTTGTTGCCGGACTGATTGTCGACCGTTTCTATGAGAAGCGCATCATCAGCTTCTTAGGCATGTTCATTGCCACATGGATTCCGTATATGATGGGAACCTTCTGGCTGGCATACTCGGCACACATGAAGTTTGCCGCTGCCTTTGCCGCAGGTGTTCTTCCATTCATCATCGAGGATATGGTAAAGATGGGCATTGCGGCTGTCGGCGGACCGGTGCTGAAGGAACGTCTTTCCAGAGTCGGACTCCTTGCGCGTGCATAATTTATCAGGATAACTCCATTTCAAACACAATATATAGCAAGGAAAAGGTGCTTCCCGGATTGTACATGTTCGGGAGTGCCTTTTTTTTGCGGTTTTATGGTATAATAGAAGCTATATAAGTCTGTACGTTAACTTTTGTCAGAAAGGCAGAATAGAATCAGTATGAGAAAGCTAGTGTATTCAAAACTGCATGAGAAGTACGGGGATAATCCGGACCCGAGGATCAGGAAGAGAACGGATCTGGAGCTGCGCCTGATGGAAATGTATCATCTTGCGGATCAGCTCAGAGCGGTCTATGATCTCGCCATGGACTTGAAGGAAAAGAAGATCCCTTACGCAATGGGAGGGGAAAGCGGAAATTCGCTGCTTCTGTATCTTCTTGGAATTACGGAGACTAACCCGCTTCCTGCACATTACTATGATCCAGACCGCCAGACCGTAGAATTCGCCTATGATCTGGGCCATCAGGAGAGCCGTTACCGTGCGCTGATGAAAATCCGCGATGGTTACGATCTTCCGGAGAGAGGATTTGATCATGAGGGCACCTGGGAGTCCGATGGCCATGAACTGGCAGCGGAACTGTTCTGGGGGAATGAACCGGTGGAAATGGGAAGAACGAAGTCTCCTCAGATTTCCATGCGTGTCCCGGTGAAAGCGTTCGGCGATGTGAAGCGTTTTCTGAAAGACCAGCCGGCACTTACCCAGTCAGGAAAAATGGAGAGTGATGGAATCGGCTTCACCTGCGGCTGTCTCCATGTGATCAGCAGCATTATTCTTCCTGACAGCAGTGAGTCCTGGTATCAGCCAATGGATGCGTCCAGAATACGCGACTATTGTGTTACGCATTTCCAGTCGATTCTGAAGCTGGACAACGGAAAGGTCCGTCCGCAGACCTTCCTGGGCGTTCTGAAAATGTATGGTCTGTCGAGAGGAAGCTGGTCCAATATCGTCAACCAGAAGGCCGTTGTACTCCAGAGCGGTGAGGATGACACGGTATACACACTGAAAGATTTTGCCTATTCTCTGGATGTAGTTCCTGCTTTTTATGATGAAGTTATGGATACCCTGATCGGTGAAGGTATGGACCGGAGTCAGGCCTATGAAGAGGCGGAACGTGTTCATCACGGACGTGGACTTACGGGGGGACTGACCAGAGTTTATTATGAAAACAACCGTCTGCCGTGGTGTAATTATGCTATTCATCTCTTCCCTAAGGCACATGGAATCGAATACATGATTATGTGCTATCGGATTGAACGGGACAGACAGATGAAGGCGCAGAAAGAAGCGGAAAAGCAGCTTGAACAGGAGCGGATTGCAGGAAAAGAAATGACCAAGCATGAGCTTGGCCATCAGGAAACGATTGAAATCAAGGCTGATGAAGCCTGGAAATTAAGGGATGAGGATCCGCGGCTTCACAACCGGAATCTCGAGAATGAGAAGACAGGGCAGTATCCTCCGGCGGATCAGCGCAGAAAAGCAGCGGAAGCGGAAGACCGCCGCGGTATCAGTCCTGCGGATCCAGGAAGGGGCGCAGAGTCTTAAGGAAGGCCAGAAGAAATCCGTTGATTCCAAGGTAGTTAATCCGTCTGTGGTGGGCGTAGATCAGATAGCCGCTCTCGATTCCGGGAAGTCTGGAAAAGGAGAATTGATCTTCGAAAGCAGCGCTGCTGCTGCATCCTAATATGGATGCGGCATCCAGCACTGAAATGCCGTCAGACGGATGCTCCGGAAGAAATTCCAGCTCCGCTTCCCGGGATTTTGAAGAAGCTGTCAGATGATAGGGTTTTTCCGCGGTCGGGAAGACAATGGCATCGCTGATTGGAAGCCGGGATTTTACGTCTGCCTTAAGGCCGCGGTCGGTCGCGTGGATTTTTCCCGTGGTAAAGGCTGCTGAAGGCAGACCCAGATGGAACATGGCCCGGTGGAGGTCGCAGTTTTCCAGAATTGGAAGAATCCGGAGAAGCTGCAGGATATCGTCATGGTTGTGCAGCATGATAGTCTGAAAAAGCCGGTCCTCTCCGGTGTTCAGATATTCCATGTAAAGCCGTACACTCTCACCGCCGTCGATTTCATCATCACGGGCACTGGAAAGTCCCATATAGATTTCAATGCTCTTCTGACGCAGAGAAGGCAGAACCTGATGCAGAGGAGAATAATTACGAATCACCTGATACAGATCCAGATCATAAGGAGCTGAGATCGTCAGGTGATGTTTTTTTGCCCGGGTCTGCAGAAAGGGAATATCGAAACGGCGGCCGTTATAGGTGATGACGCAATCCAGTTTCTGAAGAATTTTATCCGCGGCCAGAAGCAGGTCTCTTTCCTCTTCCGGGGACTGCGCAAACAACTGAACGGCGTGCATGACGGGATTTCCCTGCGTGTCATATTCCGGCAGGACAAAACCGACCAGGATCACCTGATCCTTGTATGGCCGCAGGCCGGTGGTTTCAATATCCAGGACCCCGCACTGAAGCGGGCTGAAGTACATGTCAAAGGCCTTGCTCTCGTAAGGCGCTTCTTTTATATAGTCATCTTGTCTGATCATGGGCAGATTCTGTCCCTTTCTGTTTTATCAAAATTTAGTAAAAGGGAAAACAATTTCCCGATTTGAAGTTACGCAGCCGGCAGGGCCGGATGCTGCTTTTTATATACCCCGTTCCGGCACTGGAAAAAGATTTTCCTTTTTTCACCGTCTGTCCGGATGTGGAATCTGGATGCGCACAAAGCGTCCAGATAAAATGAAAATGGACTGCAGGGAATGCAGTCCATGGTTCAAAAGGGGTATTGGGATTAGAGATTAATGAGGTTATCAGGGGGATAACCACAGCTATTATTATAGCGCGGCAGCGTCTGAATTGCAAGATGTACAAGAATGTATCCCAAAGTTTTCACCTATTCTCTTACAGTTATTGAAAAGAATTTGTCAACTGCCTTCATAGAAAAGGAAGGGATTTTGTGGTAGAATATGAGCGACAATAACAGCTAATGGTAAATCAAGATTACGTAACATGTTCAATATATTTGCATAAAAACGGAGAACGCTATGGCATTTGAAGAAAAACAACTGAAATCTGAATATATTTACCGCGGTCACATTCTGAATCTGCGTCTGGACACGGTCCAGGCCGTCAGCGGAGAGGCCCAGCGTGAGATCGTGGAGCACCTTCCGGCGGTCGGCATGGCAGCGCTGAAGAGGGACGGGTCCTTTCTGATGGAGCACCAGTTCCGCTACGCCATCGGAGAGGTCAACTTTGAAATTCCTGCCGGTCTGATGGAGAAAGGCGAGGAGCCGGAGACTTCCTGCGTGCGTGAGCTCCGGGAAGAGACCGGCTATACCCCGGAGGAGGTCCGTTTTCTGACAAAATGTTACTCGTCGGCGGGATTCACCGACGAGACCTGTTACATCTTCCTGTGTACAGGTCTCAGCAAGGGAGAACGGGATCTGGACGACGATGAGTCCATCGACGTTCTGGAAATCCCGATTGATGCGATGGAGGAGAAAGTCCTGAAAGGAGAGGTTCCGGACGTCAAGACACAGTCGGCTGTTCTGTTTACTGCAGCGCTGATCAGAAGAGGAGAACTGGACGACCAGCTGGACCCGGAAGTTCTGCAGAAATTCGGAAGGGCATAGAAAACGGAAGGCTATCAGGAAAAGGGTGAAAGAGACAGAAAAAATAATGACAGAAGCAGTAATCATTGAACAGTTTATCGAAGATCTGAAAGAGAAGAAAAATCTTTCAAAGAATACCATGGATGCCTATCGCCAGGATCTGCGGCATTTTCATGAATTCCTGCAGGAAAGAGACATGGGAGACCTGCAGGATGCGACCAATACCAGCGTGGTGGCCTACATGCTGGCCATGAAAAACGAAGGAAAGTCCAAGTCAACAGTGAACCGCAGACTGGCATCTCTGCGGTCCTTTTACCGCTGGCTTCTCGATAAGGGAATGATGAAAGAGAATCCGGCGGCATCCATCCGCTCCCCGAGAATCGAGCATAAACAGATTCAGTATCTTTCCATTGCAGAAATGGAAAAACTTCTGGAAATGCCGGATGACTCCGTAAAGGGAAAACGCGACCGGGCAATTCTGGAAGTTCTGTATGCAACAGGAATCAGAGTCAGCGAAGCGGTGGAGCTCAAGCTTTCCGATGTCGACTTGCGCATGGGTTTTGTCGCCTGCAGCGGGCAGCACGGACGTGCCAGAATCGTGCCGATGGGAAAACCTGCCCAGCGTGCTCTGAAAGACTACATAAAGAGTTCCAGGAAAGTCCTGATGAAGGACGGCGATCCGGACGACCGGAATGGAATCCTGTTCGTCAATTACCTCGGAAAACCATTCTCCCGGCAGGGTATGTGGAAGGTGCTGAGAAAGTACGGTGAGATGGCAGGGCTGCAGGAAAAGCTGACGCCACAGTCCATCAGGAATTCCTTCGCCATGCACATGGTGCAGAACGGCATCGACATCAAGTCCCTGCAGGAGCTGATGGGGCATGAGGATATCAGCGCGACACAGGTTTACTTCGGCAGCACCAGAAAGCGGATTAAGGATGTCTATGACCGGACCCATCCGCGGGCAGAATAACACAGCCTGAAAACAAAAAATATCGGCCGTTCAGATGTTTTTCCTTGCAATCTGAGGCGCCGCGCGGTATACTATTCGGGTATGACGGGCGTTCCTCTGGATGCGCGGCAGGGCCGCATCGCAATCATCGTAAGAACGTCTACGCTGAAAGGAGAAACAGATGAATATTATTGATTCCATCACGAACGAGTATCTGAAGAAGGATATTCCTGATTTCAGAGTCGGAGACACAGTCCGCGTTTACATCAAGATTAAAGAGGGAAACAGAGAAAGAATCCAGATGTTCGAGGGATATGTTCTGAAGCGTCAGAACGGCGGCATCAGCGAGACTTTCACAGTAAGAAGATTCTCTTCCGGAATCGGCGTAGAGAAGACATTCCCGATTCACAGCCCATGGATCGACCATATCGAGGTTGTCAGAAGAGGACGTGTCAGAAGAGCCAAGCTCAACTACATGCGTGAGAGAACTGGTAAGGCTGCAAGAGTTAAGACCAGAGAAATCAGAAAGAAAGACGAAGCAAACGCATAACTGCGGATGCTGCGAGGCCGTTGCGGGTGATGCAATGGCCTTTTTCTTTTGTTTCAGGATATGCACGGGTAACCGGGCGCCAGTGTCCGGAAGTGCAGCATAGAAAATTGACGCGCCGGAAACAGGCAGTTTCCTGACCGGTGCGCAGAAACAGGGGGAATAATATGGAACATATCAACTGGTATCCGGGCCACATGAAGAAGACCCGGGATCTGATCCTGACCAATATGGGTATGGTAGACGCATCCATCGAAGTGATCGACGCGAGAATCCCTGTGTCCAGCAGGAACCCGGTCATCAACGAACTGGTGAAGGGAAAACCGCGCATTATCGTCTTGAATAAGAGTGATTTGTCCGATGAGAAGCAGAACCGCCTCTGGAAGGACAGGCTGTCCGGGGATGGCACTTACACCGTGATTATGGACTGCACGTCAGGCAGTGTAAAACCGCTGATGAACGTCATGGCACAGGTGCAGAAAGATGTTGCGGCGGCAAAAGAAAAACGCAGAGAGGAAGCCCTGGCTGCCGGGAAGGGGAACAGCGCTTTCGCGAAACAGGAAGACGGTAAGAAGCACGACGCCGTTGCAAAGGCAAAACGGGAGAAACCGCTGCGTCTGATGATTGTGGGCATCCCGAACGTCGGCAAGTCTTCTCTGATCAACCGACTGACGAATAAGAGGAGTACGAGAACCGGAAACAAGCCGGGCGTAACCAGAGGAAAGCAGTGGCTGACATTGAAAAACGGCATGCAGCTGCTCGATACGCCTGGTATCCTGTGGCCGAAGCTGGATGACCAGCACACGGGCCTTGCCCTGGCCTTCTGCGGATCCATCAAGGACGAGATTCTGGATATCGCGAGCCTGGGCCTGGAATTTATTAAATATATGCAGAATGAATATCCGGAGCTTCTCTGCCAGCGTTACCGCCTGGAACAGGTGGAAGAGACGCCGCTTGCAACGATGGAAGAAATCTGCAGAAAACGCGGTTTCATCATGCCGGGAAAGAAGATCGACTATGACCGCTGTGCCAGAACGGTTCTGGATGAATTCCGCGCCGGAAAGATCGGGAGAATCACACTGGAGAAAGTGGAAGAATAGAAAAGGGGAGAAATCAGAGAAAACCGCTCCCTGGTCATTGTCCGGGGCAGCCGGACAGAGGCCGCGCAGGCAGAGGATGCGGAAACAGGCAGAAGGCAGGTTCCAATATGACAACAAAAGCAGAGAGAATCGAACAGAAGAAACAGCATTTTTTCGAAATGATGAGTTTTGACGCCCAGTACCGGAATGATTTTCAGTATATTGCCGGCGTTGACGAAGTCGGCCGCGGGCCTCTGGCAGGGCCGGTGGTTACCGCCGCCGTCGTCCTTCCGGAAGACTTTGATGTATTTGAGATCAACGATTCGAAAAAACTGACGGATAAGAAGCGCCGGGAGCTGGATGTGCTGATCCGCGAAAAAGCTCTGGCCTATGGATTCGGTCAGAGAGACAATCGCAGAATCGATGAAATCAACATTCTAAACGCCACGAAAGAGGCCATGGGAGATGCCATAAGGAACGCCGCGGAAATGCTCAGAGAGCGGCTGTCCGGCGGCGCATCTTCATCGGATCAGAATGGATCGTCATCTGAACATGTGCAGGAGCAGGAAATGATGAAGCTTCCGGGAAGTCCCGATGCCCTTGCCGCCATGGAAGAAGCCGCAGACCGGAGAGAAGAAGCCGAAAATGCCGCCGCCTTTTCTCCGATCTCCCTGGTCATGATCGACGCCGTTCACCTGACCGAGCTGGAAGAAGCCGGAATTCATCAGATCTCCCCGACAAAGGGCGATTTCAAGAGCGCATCCATCGCTGCCGCAAGCATCATCGCCAAGGTCAGACGAGACGACATGATGATCGATTACAGTGAGCAGTATCCAGGCTATGCCTTCGAGAAGAATAAAGGATACGGCACAAAAGCCCACTACGAAGGACTGCGGGAGTACGGCCTGACGCCGATTCACAGAAGGAGTTTCCTGAAGAACTTCTTATAGAGATAGAAAATGCCGCATACGGGCCAAAACAGCCTGTACGCGGCATTTTTCTACATTATTACATGCGAATATCTTCCAGACAAGTTAAATTATTATATCGTGTATGGTTAGTCAGGTCAACCACTTTGCGGACACATGGATACCTCGTTTAATTTCCCAGCATCATCGACAGGGAACTGTCTGTAAAGAATGTGTTTGCGTTATACAGGAACAGGACATCGGTGATGTTCTCTGACTGGATAACATTGTTGATGTTTCCAAAGTAGTAACGCGGGTCGACAACGACGATCTCGCGGAAGTCTCTTGCCAGGAAAGGCAGGAAACTGTTGGCGTAAGAATCCTTGATCAGAAGGAGACGGCGGGCCGGCTTTACCGGAGTTTTGACGGTGTACATCGGGTGGTTATTTCCGCCGAATACCGTGTAGGCGTCTTTCTTCTTCAGATTCTTCAGCTCGTAGAAGTGTGTCGTCTTGGTCTTGGTATCCGAGTAGTACATGACGGACGGGATGTAATCCTTTTTATTTTTCGGCATGTAGAGGCGGATCTGGTCGCAGAGGCCGTTGGTGAATCCGCTCTTGGAATACAGGGTGCCGTAGAAGTTGTTCTTTACGACGAAAGACTTGTATTTCGTATCGTCTTTGATTTTCAGCTTCTTTTCTGATGCTTTATAAGCGGCGTAGGCGCCTTGCGTCGTCCAGTGATGGTCGGTGCGGTAGTAAATCTGTTTGGAAGGGTCTTTAGCAGCCTTTCTCAGCGCCGGACGGACATCAACCGGATGAATGCCGTATCCCTTGATCTGACTGTAGAATTTGTCCATATAGGCATTCTGATCAGCTGTACGCACGGTCTTCGGCAGCTTGTTGCTCAGAATGTTCGCCGCGTTCGGAGCAAGCAGGAAATACATGTGCAGGTTCTTGTATTTCTGCTTGAATTTCTTCATGCTCTTCAGCGTGTTGTTCATATAGGTCTTATTCGGACTGCTGATGTCTTCCATCAGATAATGGTCTTTTGCGCGGATGACACCGTTGGACTCCAGCGTTCCCAGCGTCGTGTCATAGGCGGATTTCACTTTGATGAATCCGTTGCGCATCATGAACTGGTCGTTCGCGTAATCCTCCAGCTTGGTCTCCAGCCGTCCCTGCATGAACTTGCTCAGGGAGACACCAGGCCACTCCTGCAGCATACGGTTTTCCTGCGCGGAGAAGGATTTATCCGGCAAAATGAGATTGCCGATGAATACCACCCCAAGGATGAGACAGAACAGCGTCGCCGCTATGTTACGAAAATTTTTTTTATTCATGTCGTTTACTCACTTCGATTCTGTGTTGCCTTAACATCTGCCTGCAGCTTCCTAGAAGCGGAAGTACAGGAACGGGTTGTAAGAGCTGTAAATGAGGCATGCGGTGCTCAGGATCAGGATGCTGAAAATGCAGATCAGGCCCAGTACCGGGAAGCGTGCTTCCAGCTGCCGGAATTTCTCCATCGGTTTCGGACTGCTCATCAGAGATCCGCCGATCAGAAGCAGGATATTCGTTCTGAGCAGATACAGCGTATGCATATTGATGAAAGCCGGAGCGCCGATACCAAACATCATGCCGATGGTGTCCCAGGCTTTTCCCAGCGTTGCACTGCTGAAGAAGACCCATCCGATGATGACGATGACCATGGCGTAGACGTGCTGAACCCATGCCGGAGCCTTGGCGATGTACTTTCCGATCAGGTATTTCTCAATGACCAGAAGAACGCCGTAATACAGGCCCCAGAAGACGAAGTTCCAGGCTGCGCCGTGCCAGAGTCCGGTCAGACCCCAGACGATCATCAGGTTCAGAATGTGGCGCGGAACGGTTACCCGGTTTCCTCCCAGAGGAATGTACACATACTCACGGAACCATCCGCTTAAGGACATGTGCCATCTGCGCCAGAAGTCCGTTACACTCTTTGAGATGTACGGATAATTGAAGTTCTCCAGGAAATCAAATCCGAACATCTTTCCAAGGCCGATGGCCATATCAGAATATCCGCTGAAGTCGAAGTAGATCTGCAGGGTGTAGGCAATCGCGCCCATCCATGCGGTGATGACTGCCGACTTGCTGTCCGGAAGGGAGGTGATAGCTGTATTCAGTGAGCCAAAGTAATTGGCCAGCATAACCTTCTTACCCAAGCCGAACATGAAGCGGATTGCTCCCTGGCCGAATTTTTCTTTTGTCGTCTCACGATACTGAAGCTGCTCAGCTACATCTCTGTACTTTACGATCGGTCCAGCGATCAGCTGCGGAAACAGAGAGAGGTAAAGGCCGAATTTCAGCGGGTTGGACTGCGGACGGACAGTGCGCTTGTACACATCCAGGATGTAGGACATGGCCTGGAAGGTGTAGAAGGAAATTCCGATCGGCAGCGACAGCGCGGTGTATTTAATGTGCAGGCCGAACACGCCGTTGATCGTGTCCATAACGAATCCGTAATACTTGAAGAATCCGAGGATGAAGAGGTTGACGATCAGGGTGAAGACCAGATTGCGCTTTCCGGATCCGCCGCGGTGCTGTTCGTTGTAAATCTGTATGGCCATGAAGTAGTTGAAGAAGATACTGTAGACCATCAGGAAGAGGTAGACCGGCTCGCCCCAGCTGTAGAAGAACAGACTGGCGATGAGCAGGACCATGTTGCGTGCCCGCAGATAACGTTTCGGGATCGCGAAGTACAAGCCCAGAACGATCGGAAGGAAGTAGAAGAGGAAGATGATACTGCTAAATAACACTTTTGAACACCTCCTCATATTTATCCGGGTTCTTGGCTGTGCAGTAGAAGAGATACTGGCCCTTCTTCAGGACGATGGCGTTTTTCAGCATGGCGACCTGTTTTGGGCCGTAGCTCTCGAAGGTATGGGTCTGGCTGTCGATGCGCGATTCTGCGGCATCCTCTGCCCCGCTCAGTGAAGTACCTTTATGGGCCTTCAGAACGAGGACTTCGGAGACACCCAGTGCGTTTTTACTCTTGTAATACATAAATCCCTCATACTGGGTAGAATCAATTCCCATGAACTCCATGAGTTCGCGGGATGTACATTTTTTCATTGCCGTGACATTGGTCTGTTTCTGGAAGGCCTTGTCAATGGTGCTCATCGGGACGTCCTTTGCGTTATTCTGTGCGTATACCGTTACCAGAAAGGCGATCAGAACAGCGACGAGCACGACTTTTATGATCATGCTGCTGTATTTATAGATTGTATTCATTAAAGCCCCGCTTTCTGTGCCATTTCATCGAGCCAGTATGGATAGTAGGCCGGCTGTGCGTGGATGCCGTCGCCAGCGTAGAGTTCAGGATGCTGTTCCAGGATTCCGGTGATGTTAATATAAATCGGACGGATGGAGGACATTGAACTGCTCATGCATATTTTCTCAATCGCCGTGTTGAACTTATTATAGTTCTTCAGGACCTTGCGTTTTTTCAAGGTTTGATTGCTCGGCTTGGTGATGCTGCAGACGTAGATCTTCGTATTCGGCGAGATCTGATGGAACTTCTTTAAAAGCTCTGTGTAGCGCGCAATGAACGGTTTCGGATTTCCCCTGTAGTTGCCCATGTCATTCATGCCGAAGGCAAAGAATGCATTCTTCGGATAGGTGCGGGCAGCGGAAGTGAAGAGGCTGTCTCCGTGCATGACGGAGGCTCCGATCTTACAGAACACCTGGCCGTCGGAAAGATATCCGTATGCGGTCAGACCTTCTGTAAGAGAATCTCCCACGACCACGCTTCCATTGAACTTCTTCATGTACTGAACTCTGGAGTTTCCGGAGGAAGATGAAGAGGAATTTCTGGTCGGATTGGATTCATCCAGCGCATTGACCTTGCTCTGCACTTTCGCGACATTGGAATAATCGTATGACTCTATGGTCTTGACATTTTTCTGCACGACAGCGTCATTTGGCGAAGCATGCCGGTTGAATTTCAACAGGTTGAAGATAAACACGAGAACCAGGATGACGATAATCAGACAGATGATTCCGCCCGGAGTTTTAAGAAAACTCCGCAGCTTCATCAGAAGATCTTCACGGTCAAAACCTGCTTCAGTTGAAAATGCCGGCCTGCGCCGGTTATGATAATGACTTCTCACTTTTATATCTCTTTCGCTTTCTATGATGATTTCAGGAATGATTGCGTATAATATTGTCAACAATTGGAAGTGTCAACGTTTAATATCATAAATAAAACACAGGTATAATGCAAGGCCTGCAAACCTTAAATCTTGCATAAGGTGCATAAAGAATCATTAAGATATCTGTGGCTGTTCTAAATGCTGAAATGCTGCATATACGGCAATAAGCAGGGATGCGATTCTTCCAGTCCGCTGAAGCGGCAGGCGGCTGACCGGAATTCTCTCTGTCAGCATAGAAAAAAGACAATAAGAACCCCACCCTTACCCGGGAACCTTGTTGTCGTCTAACGGGCAGACAATAAAATGCGAAACAGGAAAATAATTCCACGTTTCGCATTTTGAAAAGATTAGAATATGTGATTGGCTTTCGTTAAATTACTGAATCCGCTCGCAGATCAGCTTTCCGGTTTCCTCTGTGGAGCAGGCATTCGCGCCTCCGGCCAGGTCTGCCGTGCGGTATCCGTCCTTCAGGAACTGCTTTACCGCGTTCTCAATCGCGTCTGCAGCTTCCTTCTGGTCCAGAGTGAAGCGGAGTAGCATAGCTGCCGACAGAATGGCCGCCATCGGGTTGGCCTTTCCGCTTCCCGCGATGTCCGGAGCAGAACCGTGTACCGGCTCATACATGCCGAAGTTTCCTTCACCCAGGCTCGCAGAAGGCAGCATGCCGATGGATCCTGTGATCTGGCTGGCCTCATCAGACAGAATGTCTCCGAACAGGTTGCTGGTCAGAATGACGTCGAACTGGGACGGATCTCTTACCAGCTGCATGCTGGCATTATCGACGTAGAAATTATTCAGTTCCACGTCCGGATAATCCTTACTCATCTCCGCAACCGTTTTTCTCCAGAGGCGGGAAGTGTCCAGCACATTGGCCTTGTCGACACTGGAAACCTTTCCGCGGCGCTTCTGCGCCATGGAGAAGGCGATTTTCGCGATCCGCTTGATCTCGCCGACACTGTACTGCTCTACATCATATGCGGCATAACCCATGTCTGTATCCTTATGGCCGCGCTCGCCGAAGTAAATTCCTCCGGTCAGCTCACGGACGATCAGAAGGTCCAGCCCCTGATTCAGAATTTCCGGCTTCAGCGGTGAAGCGTCCGCCAGCTCCGGAAATACCATGGCTGGACGCAGGTTCGCATACAGGCCCAGAGACTTTCTCAGTCCCAGAAGAGCCTTCTCCGGACGCTGCTCACCCGGCAGAGCGTCCCACTTCGGACCTCCGACCGCACCCAGCAGCACCGCGTCGCTGGCCTTGCAGACATCGATCGTATGCTGCGGCAGACACTCTCCGAACTCATCGATGGCCGCGCCGCCGGCCTTGACTGTGTTAAAGGTAAACTCGATTCCGTATTTTTCTCCGGCTTTTTTCATCGCCGCAACGGCCTGACTCGTAACCTCAGGGCCAATGCCGTCTCCCGGAACAACTGCGATTGTATAATGCATGATATACCCCTTTTCTGTTTTTATGGACAAAGGCTGAACGTGCAAGCTTCCAGCCTGTTTTCTGCAATCCCTTACTTTCTTTTCCCCCATCCGGCTTTCTGTTCCGGCAGGGGATCATGAACCGTCTTATGAATGGACGTATATTCCCATTCTCCGGCTGCTTTTATTTCTGATCTTCCTTCAAAGCCGCCAGAAGTCCTCCTGCATCAATGATGTGGCGGATGAACTCCGGGAAGGGATGAGCCTGGAACTCCTCTCCAGTTGTGATGTCCTTGATCGTTCCCTTCTGGAAATCGACGGACACTTCATCGCCGTTCTGAATAGCCTGGCTTGCTTCCGGTGATTCCAGAATCGGCAGTCCGATGTTGATGGAATTCCGGTAAAAAATTCTCGCAAATGTAGCGGCAATTACGCAGCTGACGCCGCTTGCCTTGATGGCGATCGGCGCGTGTTCTCTGGATGATCCGCATCCAAAGTTTTCTCCGCCGACGATGATATCGCCTTTCTTTACTTTACTGCTGAAATCCGGATCGATATCCACCATACAGTGGGAAGCCAGTTCGTCAGGATCCGATGAATTCAGATATCTTGCCGGAATAATGACATCGGTGTCGATGTTGTTTCCGTACTTATGCACTCTTCCTCTTGCGTCTTCCATTTTGTCGTCTTCCTTTCTGCCTTCCGGGATCTCTAGATTTCTTCCGGATTGGTGATTTCACCGGTGATAGCGGATGCTGCGGCAACCTGCGGGCTGGCCAGGTAAACTTCTGATGTTACTGCGCCCATGCGGCCGATGAAGTTGCGGTTGGTTGTAGAGATGCATTTTTCGCCATCCGCGAGGATGCCCATGTAACCGCCGAGACATGGACCGCAGGTCGGTGTGGATACCACGCAGCCGGCATCGATAAAGATGTCGATGAGTCCCTCGTGCATGCACTGCTTGTAAATGCTCTGTGTTGCCGGGATGACGATAACGCGGATGCCGTCAGCCTTGCGATGGCCCTTCAGGATTTCCGCGGCCGCGCGCATGTCGGAAATGCGTCCGTTGGTGCAGGATCCGATGACCACCTGGTCGATCTTCACGCCCTTCGCCTCATCGATGGTCTTCGTGTTTTCCGGAAGGTGAGGGAAGGCAACGGTCGGACGGAGTTTTGAGAGGTCGATGGTATAGGTCTTCTCGTATTCTGCGTCCGGATCGGCAGCGTATTCCTTATATGGACGGTCTACGCGGCCCTTCATGTATTCTCTGGTGATGTTGTCGACCGGGAAAATGCCGTTCTTGGCTCCGGCTTCAATGGCCATGTTGCAGATGGTCAGACGGTCGTCCATGGAGAGGGACTTTACGCCTTCTCCCGTGAATTCCATAGATTTATACAGCGCGCCGTCTACACCGATCTCTCCGATGATGTGGAGAATGACATCCTTTCCGGATACGAACGGCGGCAGCTGTCCTTTCAGTTCAAACTTCAGTGCGGAAGGAACCTTGAACCATGCCATGCCGCTGGCCATGCCCGCGCACAGGTCGGTAGATCCGACTCCGGTTGAAAATGCGCCGAGAGCTCCGTAGGTGCAGGTGTGAGAATCTGCGCCGATGATGGCCTCTCCGCTTGCAACCAGTCCTTTTTCTGGGAGCAGGGCGTGCTCGATGCCCATGTCTCCGGCATCATAGAAGTTGTCGATGTCAAAGCGTTTTGCGAACATGCGGCAGGTCTTGCACTGCTCTGCACTCTTGATGTCTTTATTCGGGGCAAAATGATCCATGACAAGGGAGACCCTTGATTTATCGAATACCTTGTCGAATCCGGCCTTGTCAAATTCTTTAATGGATACCGGCCCGGTTATATCATTTGCCAGAACCATATCAACTTTTGCGTTGATGAGCTGTCCGGCTTTTACTTCAGAGAGTCCTGCGTGATCCGCGAGGATTTTCTGTGTCATTGTCATTCCCATTTTGGTTCTCCGTTTCTAGAGCATGCGCTCTTGCTGGGTGCTTTTTGTCGAGTTCCTACCTACTATATATAGGAAGATATCGATTATGCTGTTTAAAAGGTGAGGCCGCAGGGAAGATTCCCCCGCGGCGTCCTGTGAAATTACTTGATGAACGGATGTGCGTGGTTCATTCGGTTCAGTGCGCTGACTAGAGCGTTGACGGAAGCCAGAATGATATCATCGTGTGTGCCGACTCCCCAGAACTGCTTGTCGTTCTTATCTGCGATGCAGACGTAAGCGGCAGCCTGTGAATTAGAGTCCGGGCTCAGCGCGTGCTCGGAGTAGGTGACGAACTTATAGTCGTTAAAGTTGTACGGTGTCTTCTTCAGCGCGTTGCTGACGGCGTCCAGACGGCCGTTTCCGTATGCGGAGCAGTCGAACTGATCTCCGTCGATGTCCACGTGCATATTGACCTTGACGGAATCGCTGCCCTGCTTGTGCGTGTTCTCGTCGTGGGTGAAGACTGCAGTCTGGATGTCCAGCGGCTTGAAGTCGTTGATGTACGCATCCTTGAAGATCTTGAAGGTCTTCTCTGCGGAAAGTTCTTCATGGGTGTGGTCGGAAATACCTTTCATCATGTAGCCGACCTCAGCACGCATCGGCTTCGGAATCTGGAAACCGTGGTCACGTTCGATGACGTAAGCGACTCCGCCCTTGCCGGACTGGCTGTTGATGCGGATGACGTCGCCGTCGTATTCTCTTCCGACATCATGCGGATCGATAGGAAGGTAAGGAACTGTCCAGCGGTTTGGATCGTGTTCTCTTCTGTAGCGCATGCCCTTGGCGATGGCGTCCTGATGGGATCCGGAGAATGCCGCAAATACGAGTTCGCCGCAGTAAGGGTGGCGCGGCTCTACGGTCATGCCGGTCCAGTTCTCATACTTTTCAACAGCGCCAGGCATGTCGGAGAAGTCGAGCTGCGGGTCAACACCGTGAGTGAACATGTTCATGGCTACGGTAATGATGTCGACGTTTCCGGTACGCTCGCCGTTTCCAAACAGCGTTCCTTCTACACGGTCAGCACCTGCGAGTACACCCAGCTCGGTGTCGGCAACGCCGGTTCCTCTGTCGTTATGCGGGTGAATGGACAGAACCGTATTCTCTCTGTGGTGGAGATTGTGGTTCATGTAGCTGACCTGGCTGGCAAATACGTGCGGCATGGACATTTCTACCGTTGCCGGGAGGTTGATGATGGCCTTATGTTCAGCGTCCGGCTCCCAGATGTCCAGAACTGCGTTGCATACTTCCAGAGCGTAATCCGGCTCGGTTCCGGTGAAACTCTCCGGAGAATATTCGAAGCGGATATTTGTATCCTTATATTTTTCATCCGCAGCGATTTCCTTCAGAAGCTTTGCGCCGTCTGTCGCAATCTTCTTGACGCCTTCCTTGGATTTACGGAAAACCTGTTCTCTCTGAGCAACAGAAGTGGAGTTGTAAAGATGAACGATTGCATTCTTGCATCCGATCAGAGAATCGAATGTCTTTTCAATGATGTGGCGGCGGGACTGTGTCAGAACCTGAATGGTCACGTCGTCCGGAATCATGTCCTTTTCAATCAGCGTGCGGACCAGTTCATATTCTGTGTCCGAAGCTGCAGGGAATCCGACCTCGATCTCCTTGAATCCGATATCACAGAGGTATTTAAAGAATTCCAGTTTCTGCTGCAGGTTCATAGGAACGATCAGTGCCTGGTTTCCGTCGCGCAGGTCAACGCTGCACCATACCGGGGCCTTCTCAATGTGATCTTTTGTCACCCAGTCATTATACTCGGCACTGACGGGATAGTATCCTGGTTTGTATTTTCTGCAGTTGTTCATCATCACGTATTCTCCTCTCCTGTGAATGTTGAAGTAAAACAATCATTCAGCGGACGCTTTACAAGCTTCCTTCGTGTTATCGAGTTTCCCGGCGCCGCTTTCGCTGAAGTATAAAAAAACGTCTCTTTGCAATTCTCCAATTACAAAGAGACGAAAACTTCCATTCGCTTCCGCGGTACCACTCTTTATTGACGCTGCGCGTTCAGCCTGGATCATTTCATCCAATCCATGAGATTCAGTCTGTTTGATTTTCTGCGTCCGGCCTGGGATGTTGTTCAGCCCATAACCTTCGGAAGAAAACCCTTCAGCGTCCGCTTCATTCTGCCGCTCGGGGGTGAGACATCAGAAGTCCTTGGCTGCAGCCTTCTCAGCATCTGGCTGCTCTCTGTACTGCCGGTGTTCATCGATTTATTCCCGTCATCGCTGGCTAAGTGTAATATATTCTCTTATCTTGCGCCCGCCTCAACGAAACTTTATTCGTAGCGTTGATTAAAGCGTAAAGGTATAGTAACTTGAAATTTGGGTTTTGTCAACAGAAATATTGAATTTTATTGTGTAAAGTTACGATGAAGTCTATGATCGGCGTTCCTCGGAGAATAAAGAAAATCCCTACAGGGATAAGGGCGCAGAATCAATAGACTTTCCGTTGAAAAGGGCCGTCAGCGGTCGGGAACACCCCTTGAAAGCAGAAGATTTCCGAGAACAGAAAAACAAAACTCGGAAATCCACATTGCGCACGGGGAGTTCCCGAGAAAATCAGGACAGAAAGCTCGGGAACACCCCTTAAATTCAGACGATTTCCGAGAACAGAAAAACAAAACTCGGAAATCCACATTGCGCGCGGGGAGTTCCCGAGGAAACCAGGACAGAAAACTCGGGAACACCCCTTGAAAGCAGACGATTTCCGAGAACAGAAAAACAAAACTCGGAAATCCACATTTCGCACGGGGAGTTCCCGAGAAAACCAAGACAGAAAGCTCGGGAACACCCCTTGAAAGCAGACGATTTCCGAGAAAACCAAGACAGAAAACTCGGGAACACCCCGGAAAAGAGTGTGCGATTTTCCGTCACTAATAAGGATAGAGAAAGTGCATTGTATCTTGTATTATTTTGTGCTGGGGTTCAATATTCGCGAAAAAAATTTGTGCGAAATGCGAAAAATAGTGTTGACACACCGAAAAATGGTGCTATACTTTAAACCACATCAGCGATGTGAGTCAAACATCACTTACTCATCCGGCAGTCAGCCGGAAGGGAAAGAATGACTGACAGAGGGATGCGCGGAGCATATGCGTTGAGTCCGGCAGTCCGGATTCAGCAGCTTAGGGATTGGCTGCGGGCGTGTGCTTCGGGGTATTGAGTTTTACTGAACTTTATTGGTAGAAAAGGAGAAAAGACAATGGCAATCAAGAAGTATTATGATCAGGATTGTAACTTCAGCGTACTCGATGGAAAGACAATTGCAATCATCGGTTTCGGATCTCAGGGACATGCTCATGCAGAAAACCTGACAGAGAGCGGTGCTCACGTTGTTGTAGGTCTGAGACCTGGTTCCAAGCATGTAGAGAAGGCTAAGAAGTTTGGTCTTGAAGTTATGAGTATTGAAGATGCAGCTGAGGCTGGAGACATCGTCATGATCCTGACTCCGGATGAACTGCAGGATACTCTGTATAAAGAGAAGATTGAGAAGCATCTGCATGCCGGAAATGCTCTGGCATTTGCACACGGCTTCAACATTCATTATCAGATGATCGTTCCGCCTAAGGATGTCGATGTCATCATGATTGCTCCTAAGGGACCTGGCCACATCGTTCGTGAGCAGTATACACAGGGTTCCGGAGTTCCATGCCTGATTGCAGTTCAGCAGGATGCAACAGGAAAGGCTAAGGACATTGCACTGGCTTATGCATCTGGAATCGGCGCTGGCAGATCCGGAATCATCGAGACAACATTCAAGGAAGAGACAGAAACTGACCTCTTTGGTGAGCAGGCTGTTCTTTGCGGCGGTGTTTGCGAGCTGATGAAGGCTGGCTGGGAGACTCTGGTTGAGGCTGGATATGCTCCGGAAATGGCATACTTCGAGTGCATCCATGAGATGAAGATGCTGACAGATCTGATCTATGCTAAGGGATTTGGCATGATGAGATACTCCATTTCCAACACTGCTGAGTATGGTGACTACATCAGCGGACCTAAGGTTATCACTAAGGAGTCCCGTGAGGGAATGAAGTCCATCCTGAAGGATATCCAGGACGGAACATTTGCATCCGACTTCAAGAAGGAGTTCAATGCAGGTGGAAAGGCACACTTCCTCGCAATGAGAAGAATGCAGGCAGATCATCCTCTGAACAAGGTTGGAGCAGACCTCCGCAGCATGATGAGCTGGCTGAACGACTAATTCAGTATAAGGAAGAATTTTTCAGGTCGGTGGCGGTTTCGCCCCCGGCCTGTTTGCGTATATAGAAGAAGGAAAGTAATTTTAGATTATCCGGGAGGAACAGACAAGGCAGACTCCTTGCCAGGCTGATTTTTGCCGGACAAAAAAGAAACGCAAGAAAGGAAATAAAAGGATATGGCACGCAGAAGTGACAATGTAACAAAGGGCGTTGAAAGAGCCCCGGGAAGAAGTCTGTTCTACGCAATGGGATATACAAAGGAAGAACTGGAGCGTCCGCTGATCGGCGTCGTTTCCGCGTACAGCGACATTGTTCCGGGACACGCTCATCTGGATAAGATTACGGAGGCGGTCAAGGCCGGCGTACGCATGGCGGGAGGCACTCCGATTATGGTTCCATCCATCGGTGTATGTGACGGAATCGCCATGGGGCACAGCGGCATGAAGTATTCTCTGCCGAGCAGAGAGCTGATCGCGGACAGTGTTGAGACCATGGCTAATGCGCATCAGTTCGACGGACTGGTTCTGGTTCCGAACTGTGATAAGATCGTTCCGGGCATGCTGATGGGCGCTCTGAGAATTGACGTTCCGACAGTTGTCTGCTCCGGTGGTCCGATGATGGCCGGCATGGTTCATGGTGAAGAGACTTCCCTGTCTAAGATGTTCGAGGCAGTCGGCGCCAGAAAAGCCGGAATCATCGATGATGCAGGACTCCTGGACTTTGAGCAGAATGTCTGCCCGGGCTGCGGTTCCTGCTCTGGCATGTACACGGCAAACAGCATGAACTGTCTCTGTGAGACGATTGGAATCGCACTCCCTGGAAACGGAACGATTCCGGCTGTCACAGGAAAGAGAATCATGCTGGCCAAGCATTCCGGCATGGCGATTATGGATATGGTAGAAAAGAACATCACTGCGCGTCAGATCGTAAACGAGAAGTCCATCAGAAATGCCGTTGCTGCAGACATGGCTCTGGGCTGCTCCACCAATACGGTTCTGCATCTGCTTGCCATTGCAAGAGAAGCGGGCGTTGAACTGAGCCTGAAGACATTCGATGAGATCAGCCAGAAGGTTCCGAACCTCTGCCATCTCGCACCTGCTGGTCCGACTCATATGCATGATCTGGATCAGGCCGGCGGAATCCAGGCGGTTCTTGCGGAACTGAACAGAGGCGGACTGATTGACACATCTTGTCTGACGGTTACCGGAAAGACAGTAGGCGAGAACATTGAGGGAAAGAAGCGTCTGACGGATGAGATCAGACCGCTGGAGAAGCCGTTCATGAAGGTCGGCGGACTTGCCGTTCTCTGGGGTAATATCGCTCCGGACGGCTGTGTTGTAAAGAAGAGTGCCGTTGATCCTTCCATGATGCATCATACCGGCCCGGCAAGAGTTTTTGATTCAGAGGACGATGCGATTGCGGAAATTTATGCAGGACATATCTCTGACGGAGATGTTGTCGTCATTCGTTACGAGGGTCCTAAGGGCGGCCCGGGAATGCGTGAGATGCTGAACCCGACCAGTGCTCTGGCCGGAATGGGTCTGGACAAGACCGTGGCGCTGATCACAGACGGAAGATTCTCTGGAGCCAGCAGAGGTGCTTCTATCGGACATGTCTGCCCGGAGGCCGCAATGGGCGGAAATATCGGCCTGATTGAGGAAGGCGATACCATCGACATTGATATCGAAAACGGTACGCTGAATGTCGAGGTTTCCGAGGAAGAGTTCGAAAAGAGAAAACAGAGAGCCGTTGTGCGCGAGCCGAACGTAAAGACCGGATGGCTGCGCCGCTACGCCAATCAGGTTGCCCCGGCAAGCAAGGGCGCGATCATGAACGACGAGGCTTAGAATTTCAATATAATCGTTTCATTACGATGTGTTTTATGGAGCTGCTGCACATACTTACCGGAAGGAAGCTGATGCGGCAGCTTTTTTCTTTCCCTCCGATTGCAAAATAGAAATAAATTTTCTAAATTTCCTATTGCAAAAGTATGAGAAAAAAGTTATAATTATTCCATCACGTGAAAATCAATTCAAAAAAATGTATAAGAATAAATTTTAGAAATGAGCGGAATGGTGAAATATTCTGAGGGAGGGAATAATTATGGCTCTGAATTTAAAAGGTAGAAGCTTCTTGACGCTGATGGATTTTACGCCGGAAGAGATCCGGTATCTGCTGGATCTGGCACACGATCTGAAGGCGAAGAAGAGAGCAGGCATTCAGGGTCATATGCTGGAAGGAAAGAATATCTGCTTGATTTTTGAGAAGACGTCCACAAGGACCAGAAGTTCATTCGAGGTTGCTGTCGCAGATGAAGGCGGAAATGCCGTTTATCTGGATCATTCTCAGGTTGGAAAGAAAGAGAGCATCGAGGACAGCGCCAGGGTTCTGGGAAGAATTTACGACGGCATCGAGTTCAGGGGATACCGGCAGAAGATTGTTGATGAACTCGCCGAGTATTCCGGCGTTCCGGTATGGAACGGCCTGACCGATGACGACCATCCGACCCAGATTCTGGCGGATATGATGACCATTGAAGAACATCTCAGCAAGCCTCTTAAGGATGTGCATGTCGTATTTGTCGGGGACATCAGAAACAACATGAGCTATGCCTGGATGTATGGATGCAGCAAGATGGGCATGCATTTTACCGCATACGGTCCTGAGGAACTGCACGATCAGATGAATCCGGAATTTATCAAGAAGGCAGAGGATGTGGCAGCGGAGACTGGTGCAGTCATTGAAATTTCTTCCGATCCGTCCTGCCTGAAGGGTGCGGATGTCATTTATACCGACATCTGGGCATCCATGGGAGAAGAAGCTGAGATTCCGGAGAGAGTCAAACTGCTGTCGCCGTATAAGGTTACGGAAGAAATGATGAAATCCACAGAGAACCCGGAAGTGCTGTTCATGCACTGCCTGCCGTCCTTCCATGATTTTAAGACCAGAATGGCGAAAGAGCAGATGGAGAAGGGATACGATATCCGCGAAGTCACGGATGAAGTTTTCCGGAGTAAGAATTCTGTCGTATTCGATGAAGCAGAAAACCGCATGCACAGCATCAAGGCGATTCTTTGCGCGACTCTGTAACAGATTGAGGAAAAACCAGATCATAAATAAGCCGTTTCCGGACAGTCTCGGGATTGTTCCGGAAGCGGCTTTTTATGCATAAGTATAAAGCAATCATCCTGCAGAAGCGGGGAATCTGTTTATTTCAGGCTGAACAGTCCGCAGATCCTTGCGAGCAGAGAATCAGAAATCAGACCCCGGAAGAAGCGGTCAAGAGTCGTCACCAGGCCCGGTGTGGAAACCGCGTGGCGTCTTCTGATGTCGGAAAGCGACAAGGAGACCACACCTTCAGCGGTTTTAGAAAGGAATGGATTCTTTCTTTCACCGGTCGCGACGGAAATGAATTCCGTATCCCTGACCCAGTAGGGGCAGACGGCCGTAACGGATATTCCCGTCCGGATCAGTTCGATGCGCAGGGCCCGGCTGTAGGAATACAGAAATGCCTTGGATGCAGCATAAGCATTGATGCCTGGAATCGGCTGAAATCCTGCGACAGAACACAGTTCAGCGATTCTCGAACCGGCTTTCATGTACGGTATGCAGAGCTGCGTGATATTGACCGCTGCCTCGTCATTCAGGCGGACCATGGCCGCCTCACTTTCTGCGCCGGCATCCGTGGAATTTCCGGATTTTCCAAACCCCGCGCAGTTCACCAGCATCGTGATGGTGAAATCGGAGGAAGAGTTCAGCTCTTTACAGGTCTTTTTCAGATTCTCCAGCGCCTGCTTATCCGTCATGTCCATGGACAAAATTCTGCAGGGAAGACGCAGTTCACTGGCAAGCTTTTCCAGCCGGTCTTCCCTTCTCGCAAGGAGCCACAGCTCATTGACGTTGTACTTTTCCGGATTGGCATCGATACGTCTGGCGTATTCGGCCCCCAGTCCGCTGGACGCCCCGGTAATCAGTGCTGCCCGGTGAACCGTTTCTTTCTTGTTTTCCTGCGGAATATTTCTTACTGCCCGGGTGCGGGCCAGGCGCAGCCTGCCTTTTTCCGTCCAGTAGTAAATGATGGAAATCAGTCCGGTGAAAATGAATATGGTGCCGAGAATGAAGGCGGCTGTTCTCCAGAGATATAAAATAGGCGTCATGTAAAATTCCTTCTTTCTGTTGGATTCTCAACGATAAAAAGATCATATCATTGCGCTCTGTGCAGTTTTCTATTTTTGAATATCTGTTTTATACAGAACTCATTCATGGCTGAGTCATTATTTTTATAATACCACAAAAACAGATATCGCCGCAGAGCCGGCAGAAACAAATTTCTCAATTATTTTTTTATATTTGAATTTTGTCTAGAACAAATGTTCGTGATATGTTACAATGGTCAGACAAGGAAAAGTGGGGTTTAAAATGGTGAATGAATTAGAGAAGTTAAATGAGAAGCAGCGGGAAGCGGTCATGACAACGGAGGGCGTGGTCCGGGTAATTGCCGGGGCCGGGTCCGGAAAGACGAAGGCCCTGACCAGCCGCTTTGCCTTTCTGGTGAATGAGGCGGGAATACTTCCGGGAAATATCCTGTGCGTGACCTTTACCAATAAGGCGGCAAATGAAATGCGCCAGAGGATTCATGCGTTGACGGGGGATAATGACACCGGGTATATCAACACCTTTCACGGATTCTGTGTCAGTGTGCTGCAGGAGGACAGCCATGCTGTGCAGTATCCGAAGAGTTTCCTGGTTCTGGATAATTCTGACATCGACGCGATGCTCGGGGTGATCTATGAGGAGCGTGGCCTGACGCTGAGAGACATGACTTTCTCTCATGCCCGGGACAGGATTGAAATGCTGAAACTGAAAGAGCGGCCGGATTATTACATTGACATGATCGAAATGTCCGTGGACCTTCTGCATCAGAAATACATGGAAGCGGTCGATCCGATGGATATCATTTTCTACGGATATCTCTATCAGGAGAAGAAGTGCTTTGGCCTGGATTATAACGATTTGATTACATTTACTTTGTATATTTTCAAGCAGAATGAGCAGATCAGAAAGAAATGGCAGAAGCGTCTGGAATATATTATGATCGATGAGTTTCAGGATATCGATGATCTGCAGTACAGGCTTATGCTGGTTCTGCAGGACTATCATAAGAATCTGTTTGTCGTGGGAGACCCGGATCAGACGATTTATTCCTGGCGTGGTGCCAATGGAAGGTATCTACTGAATTTCCAGGATGATTTTCCGCAGGCGCAGACGATTATGATGATGCAGAATTACCGGTCGACGCCGCAGATTCTCAGTGCGGTTAATTCTCTGATCCGTAAGAACCAGGTAAGAATAGAGAAGGATCTGATTCCTATGCTTCCGGATGGAGAGCCCGTGGTCTGCAGTCTTTCGGATAATGCGGAAAAAGAAGCAGAATGGATCGCGGATCAGATAACCCGCCTTCATGAAGAGGGAGAGCCGTATCACGACATGACGATCCTGTACCGCGCGCATTATGTGACGCGGGCAGTGGAAGAAGTCCTGATGAAGAGGAAGATTCCCTACACGATCTACAGCGGGGTACAGTTCTTCGGACGGATGGAGATTAAGGATGCGCTGTCCTATCTCAGGATGATTGTGTATAAGGATGATCTGTCTTTTCTCCGGACGGTCAATACGCCGAAGAGAAATCTGGGAAAGCGCAGGATGGCATTTCTCAAGGAATATGCGGAAGCACACAGGTGCAGTCTCTATCAGGCACTCACTGCCTCACTGGATGAGCCGGTCATGAAGGGAACGCGGGCGCAGGATTATGTGCATCTGATCGAAAAGTATCATGAAAGTTACGAGGGAAGACCGATTTCCGATCTTCTTTCTTCTGTTCTGGACGACAGCGGATATGAGGAAATGCTTCGTACAGAAGGCAGTCAGGAAAGGCTGGACAATCTTGCGGAACTGAAGCAGTCTATTTACGATTATGAGATTTCCTGCGGAGAAGAGACGGATCTTCCGCAGTATCTGTCCCACGTGGCGCTGTTTTCCAATGCGGATGCGGAGCTTGCACAGGATAAGGTAAAGCTGATGACGGTGCATGCTGCTAAAGGACTGGAATTTCCAGATGTATTTTTGTGCGGACTGTGCGAAGGAATTTTCCCTTCCCGCAAGGTTACTACGCGTCCGGGTATGGAAGAGGAACGGAGGCTGGCCTTTGTGGCCATGACGAGAGCTGAGAAGAGGCTGTTTCTGAGCGCATCTTCCGGAAGAAATGTGGACGGCTCCCCACGCTATCCGTCCCGGTTTATTCTGGATATTGATCCGGAATATATTCAGTTCACGGAGAAACCGCAGGAAAGCCTGATCCGCGATGCAAAAACATATATTAAACGGAAAGAACGCTGGATGGAAAATGAGCAGCATACTATGAAAAAAGGCACGCGGGTCCGCCACTCGATCTTTCATGATGGAACGGTCATTGGGATTGATGAAGAAAAACACGCCTACATCATTCAGTTTGATGAAATTAGTACGCCTCGCTCCATCAGTTTCCGTGCGCACCTGGTAAAGATAAAAGCAGAGAATGGAGAGTCATAAACAGGATTAGGGAAGAAGGTGAATCGATGAGCAGTTTCTTTCAGTATGTAAACCGGACAGGATACGACCATATTTATAACTCGTTTTCTCCCGCGCATATTATTATTGTAATCGGCTTTTTCCTTGGATTTGCCTGGATTGCCAGAGCTTCCAGAAGGCCCGGGTCAGAAAAGCTGATGCGCCGCCTGGAAAAAATCAGCCTGACCGTGATGGCCTGTGGACAGCTGACCTACATGATCTGGTTTGCGCTGAGCGGAAGCGGAGGAGACAAGTGGCCGCTTTACGCCTGCCGGATTGCCTGCATTCTTCTTATTTTCACCTATTTTGTCAGGTGGATGCCGCTGGAACAGTTTTCTATTTATACAGCACTTTATGGAGGAATCAGCTCGGTGTTTTATTCCACGCCAAAGCCATTTGCCTTTCCCCATGTGACGAGAATCGCCTTTTTTGCCACCCATATCGGCCTGGCATATTCGGCACTTCTGCGTATTTTAAATCATGACGAGGAAATCGACCTGCGGTCGCTGAAGGGCGCAGAATCGGTGAATCTTGCGGTAATCGGTCTGGTGCTGCTGATTGATATTAAATTCGACTGGAATTACATGTTCCTTCTGTCCCCGCAGCTGCCGACGAAATATCTGGGACAGATTCACTCCATGTATGTGCAGGTTCTGGCAACCATCGGCGTTGTCGCTGTCTATATTTTTGCTTTGGCAGCCGCCTGGGTTTTTGCGGTCTGGCTGCAGGTGCATTTCAGCTCCAGGCATTATAAGAGGCAGAACAGCAGACCGGCGGTGCGGAAGACTTCAGAGCCGAAGTTTGTGCACAGACTGGAAGAACGCAGAAACTATATCAAAAAGAAATAAACGTGACGTTTTTTTGAACTTTTATCGTATAGATATACGCTGGCGCTTCCTCGCGTTATAATACAACGTGGAATTTATTTCAAAGGAAAGGGAAGTGTAACAAAATGAAATTAGAATGGAAAAAGACGGCAGGAGTTCTTCTGCTCGCTCTCGCTCTGCTGCTTACCATGAGCTTTACAACAGGTTTTACAGCAGATGCAGCAACAAAGGCTTCTTCAAAGTCTGCTAAAACTACAACAGCGGCGAAGACATCTTCCAAGACTGCGAAGAAGACAGCAGCAAAGACAGCAAAGAAGACAGGCAAGACATCTTCCAAGACTGCGAAGAAGACAGCAGCAAAGACAGCAAAGAAGACTGGCAAGACATCTTCCAAGACTGCGAAGAAGACAGCAGCAAAAACAACAAAGAAGACAAGCAAGACATCTTCCAAGACTGCGAAGAAGACAGCAGCAAAGACAACAAAGAAGACAGGCAAGACATCTTCCAAGACAACAAAGAAGAACAAGGTAAAGGTAACTTACAGTGTTCCTGCTTCCAAGACGGTCAAGGTTGGAACAACCACCTATACACTGAAAGAGACCAAGACTTCTGCGTCCCTGATCAGCACCGACTCTGCGACGAATACATCCAAGACTCTGGAAACTCTGCCGATGAACGGATATGACATCAACAATTACTGCTTCATCTCCGACTACTATAACGGCAAGATCTACGTTTCCCAGAACTCCGCAAACCATGGAACAACCTACACTTATGATGTTGCAGCAGGTACATGGAGTGTATTTATGCCGAACACATGTCTTGAGGCCAGAATCGGAAACTACTTCATCGCTGCCAATCCGGTAAAGACTCCGCTGGGAGAGACTGAGGCACTGTTCCAGTTCAATGGAAACGGATACACCAGACTGAAGAAGCTGGGATCCAAAAACTGCGGAACAGCAACGGCAATTGGTAATTACTTCTACTTTGTAAAGTATGACGCTGCCCAGACACAGGGAACTCTTTACCGTATGTCTGCAAACGGAAAGAAGATGGAGAAGATCAATACGCTGAGTGCACGTTCTTCTGATGAGAATTTCACGATTACCAAGATCACAGCAAAGTACTGCGTATTCAATGTCGATGGTGTAAATTATCAGTACACATACAAGACAAGAAATATCAGCAAAATGAAATAATGGAATGAATTCTGGTTTATACGGCCGCATCCGTCTATTTTTCAGGGATGCGGCCGTTTTTTTCTTGCCTTTCATACTTGAAAAGGAAAGGGTGATTTGTTATAATTCACATTAACTCAATGATAATTTTGAGTTATATAAACAAAAATGGATGGTTTGTTTTACGAAACGTCTGTACCTTGCAGGGAAGATTTTGTCCGATGGAGAAACGGAGAAAATCCCCGGGGTGGGTGCAGCATGCTGATCTGATGAAAGCAGGTGACAAAATGTTAAGTGGAGCTAAGGCTATGGTGAAGTGCCTGGAAGCGGAAGGAATGACAAAGGTTTTCGGCTATCCGGGCGTTGCGATTGCCCCGTTCTATAACGGGCTGTATGATTCGGATATCGAACATATCCTGGTCAGGGAAGAGCAGTCGGCAGGTCACGCGGCAAGCGGATGGGCCAGAATTTCAAGGAAGCCGGCAGTTTGTGTGACGACGTCCGGACCGGGCGCGACCAATCTGATTACCGCGCTCGCAACCGCGTATGCGGACAGTATTCCGATCATTGCGATTACCGGACAGGTAAACAGTGAGCTTCTGGGAAGAGATGTATTCCAGGAGGCGGATATTACCGGCGCGACGGAATCGTTCACTAAGTATCGTTATCTCGTTAAGGACGCAGCAGATCTTCCGCGTATTTTCAAGGAAGCTTTCTATATCGCGTCTACCGGGCGCAAGGGTCCGGTTCTGATCGATGTTCCGGTCGATATCCAGAAACAGGAAATTGAAGACTTTGATTACAGTAAAATCAAGGTGCATATCCGCGGATACAAGCCGCCGAAAAAAACCGGAAACAGGCAGCAGGTGCAGAAGGTTGTTGAGGCCATTAACCAGGCAAAAAAGCCGCTGATCTGCGCCGGCGGCGGAGTTATTCTGGGAAATGGCGAGAAGGAAGTCTGCGCTTTCTGTGAGAAGAATAATATCCCGCTGGTTCACACGATGATGGGAATCGGTGTCATGCCGAAGGAACACCCTCTGTATTTTGGTATGCTGGGAAATAATGGAAAGCCGTACGCGAACAGAGCAGTCGACCAGAGTGACCTTCTGATCATTGTCGGTGCCCGCGTTGCGGACAGAGCAATTGCGAAGCCGAAAAACCTGGAAGAGGGTACGCGGACAATTATTCACATCGATATTGACACAGCAGAAATCGGAAAGAATCTCGGACCAACACTTCCGCTGGTCGGAGACGTCCGCAACATCTTCCAGATTCTGACAAAAGAAAACATCAAGATAGACACCACGGCATGGCTGGAAGAGCTGAGGACGATCCGCGAAAATACGGTAGATCATCGTAAATTCAGCGATCAGTATGTCAATCCGAATACCCTGGTCCAGACTCTCTCTTCAAAAATGAAGGACGACGCGATTTATGTTGCAGACGTTGGTCAGAATCAGCTCTGGTCTGCAGACAACTACATTATGAAGCGCGGCCGTTTTCTTACGACCGGAGGAATGGGAACAATGGGATATTCCATTCCTGCTGCAATCGGCGCCAAAATGTGCAAGCCGGGTAAGCAGGTTGTCGCTGTATGCGGCGACGGTTCCTTCCAGATGGCGATGAACGAGCTTGCGACCGCGCGTGTCAACCACGTTCCGCTGAAGGTTGTGATTATGAGGAATCATTTCCTGGGGCTGGTTCGTGAATACCAGCACAATACCTACGAATCACGCTACGAAGGTGTGCAGCTGTACGACTATCCGCACTATGACAAGATTGCGGAAGCCTACGATATGGACTATATCTATGTCGATGACAACAGCCGCGTTGAAGAAAGCGTCGATCAGTTCCTCGCCAGCGAAGACCCCTGCCTGATGGTCTGCGAAGTTGCTTCAGAGGATAACACGAAATAGGAGGTGCGTGATGAAAGGTATTTTTTCGGTATTAGTAGAAAATCAGGCGGGCGTACTTTCCCAGATTTCCGGACTGTTCGCGCGCAGAGGATTTAATATTGATTCGCTCGCAGTAGGAGAAACAGAGAATCATGATGTATCCAGTATGACGATTGTTTCTACCGGAGACGAGCACACAATCGACCAGATTGAGAAGCAGCTGAATAAAAAGCTGGATGTCATCAAGGTCAGAAGACTGGAGAATGACAGCTGTGTCTGCATGGAAATGATGCTGATCAAGGTTTCCTATTCGCCGTCCAACCGTTCCTCGCTTCTGGAAATCTGCCTGATCAACCATGCGAAAATCGTCCATATGGGGGCAAAGGACATGATCATCGAAATGCATGCCGCTCCGGATGAAATTGAGAACTTCATCGAACTGGTCAGAAGTTTCGGCATCAAGGAAATCCAGAGGACCGGAACCGTTGCCTTGAAAAAAGATTAGCCCTTGAGAATGAATATGGAATATGTTAAAATACGTAATGCTGTGTGACTGATCCTGACGAATGGGGCAGGAAAGATCATAAGCATAGAATAAAACAGAATTCTAAAACCCGGGACGGCAGTACAGCCTCCGGGTGTGGATTTTTAAGCCTTGTCTTTTTCGCCACAGAGTTCTGCAGGAGGGAAGAGCTCCTGCAGCTTCTCTGCGGCTTTTTTTGTGCAGTCGTCAGTCTGGAGAGCTGTTTCTTCTGCAGAGATACCGCGCCAGAGAAGGTCTAAAGACCAGCTGCGCTGAAGGATCCCGCCATATACCGGGAAATCGTTCGTTTGAGAGATAGAAAGGAGTCCGCATACGTATGGATCAGACTTTTATGAAAACCAGAAAAATCCTGCCGCTGGTGATTTCCATGTCACTTCCGATGGTGGTTTCCATGGTCGTCAATTCGCTGTATAACATCGTAGACAGTTTCTTCGTCGCAAAAATCAGTGAGGATGCCATGACGGCGCTTTCGCTGGTGTTTCCGATTCAGAATCTGATGGCAGCAGTCAGCATAGGCTTTGGAGTCGGCGCGAATGCGGTTACAGCGTATTTCCTCGGCGCCCAGGACCGGAAGCAGGCGGACGGAGCTGCCTCGCTCAGTCTCCTTTTGTCCCTGCTCCATGCAGTGATTCTGACGGTCGTCCTCACCCTGACAGCCAGAGCCTTTCTGAAGCAGTTTACCAGTGATCCGGTCATTCTGCGCTATGGATGTCAGTATGCCTGGATTGTTCTGGGCGCGTCGGTGGTCATGCAGGTGGAGCTGGTATATGAAAAGCTGTTTCAGGCGGTTGGGAAAATGAAAGTGACGATGATTGGGCTGTCCGCGGGATGCCTGACGAATATCATTCTCGACCCGGTGATGATTTTCGGCCTCGGTCCATGCCCGAGAATGGGAATCCGGGGTGCCGCTATCGCTACGGTCATCGGCCAGATCGTGTCGCTGGTCATCTATCTGCTGCTGTGGAGACGCGGGAGCCTTCCGCTTCATCTTTCTATGAAACTCGGCTGGACGTATCGTTACCTCTGGAAAAGGCTCTATATCATCGGCATTCCGGCCATTTTCAATCAGGCGCTCCCGTCCGTCATGATCACTGCCCTGAACGCGATTCTCGCCGCAATTGCTCCGGTTTATGTGCTGATTCTGGGCGTATATTACAAGCTTCAGACGTTCATCTATCTTGCGGCAAATGGAATCATACAAGGAGTCAGACCGATCGCTGCCTACAACTACGGTGCCGGTGAAATCGGCCGCCTGAAGAAAATTTTCAAGACCACACTGCTTCTGACTGCGCTGGTCATGGCTGTCGGAACGATTCTCTGTATTCTGATTCCGCAGAGTCTGATCGGCCTCTTTACCACGAGTGGTGCGACGGTTCAGGCTGGAGCAAGTGCTCTTCGCATCATCTGCCTGGGATTCCTTGTATCCTCCGTATCTGTTGCCGGCTGCGGCATGCTGGAAGGCATGGGATTCGGCCTGCAGTCGCTGACCATCTCTGTTCTGCGCTACGTCGCCGTCATTCTGCCTTCTGCCTTTATTCTGAGCAGATTCCTCGGTGCTGCCGGAGTCTGGAACGCATTCTGGCTTACGGAACTGATTTCCGCTGCTGCCGCTTTCCTTATCGTCAAAACAGAGATGCGCAAGGTGGAAAGGGAGGCCGGAAAATCTGCTTCGTGAAGCTTCTGCGCTTTACTTCGCCGTTTCTTCTGCTTTGCCCGTTTGAAGAGGCAGCTTCAGCTTCATAAAAGTAAAGATTCCGCGGCAGTACAGTGTACCTTCCCGGTCTGTTACGTCGGTTTCAATCACCATCACGCGGCGTCCGTGCTTGATTTCACGGGCCTCGGCAAAAAGCTCCGGGACATCAATCGCAGCTTTCAGGTAATGGAAGGAACTGTCAACGGTGGTGACGTGGTCTCCGTATGAAGAAGCGGCAGATCCGCTGGCTACATCGCACATCGTGAATAGCAGTCCGCCATGTACGGAGTTCGAAGGATTCAGCATGTCTTTTGTGATGTTGACGTGGACTCTGGCATAACCTTTACTCAGTTCCGTTACCAGGATGCCGTTTGTTATCGCGAATGCGTTGGTCCGGTTCCTTAAATCCATGATTTCCTTATAAGTCATAATGATTCTCCTTTCGGGTGTCTGCTATCTGATATTGTAACTGTGTTTGATAATAAAAGCAAAATAATCGCAAGGCGCGGGAATGCGGCTGACAGAGTCGCCGGGAATATAGATTCTGTGAAGATATACAAAAGTAAACATGGATTTTGTTCAGCATAATCAGGAAATTCGTGATAGGATAAATGTATTGGAGATAGTTTAACGATCGAAAGAGAGTAAGAGAATCACATACTGGAGGTAAGAAGATGAGAGATTTCATGTATTATGACCCTGTCAGGGTATTATTCGGATGCGGAGCGCTGGGAAAGCTGCATGAGCAGAAGCTGCCGGGAAAGAAGGCACTGATCTGTATTTCCAACGGTAAATCCACAATTAAGAATGGTTCCCTGGATAAGCTGAAAGCAGAGCTCGACAAGGCCGGATGCAGCTATGAAGTATTTAACAAGATTGCGGCCAATCCGCTGAAGGCAGTGGTTGAAGAGGGCGCGAAGTTCGCAGAAGACTCTGGATGTGATTTTGTCGTTGCTCTGGGCGGCGGCTCTGTCATGGACGCGTCCAAGGTCATCGCCATGCTGGCAGCACAGCCGTCCGACGATCTCTGGGATTATGCGGGCGGAATTACCGGAAAGGGATTGCCAATTGAAAATGATCCGCTTCCGTTTATTGCTATTATAACATCAGCGGGAACAGGTTCGGAAGTAGATACTGTGGGTGTCATTACTAATCCGGAGACGAATGAGAAAATCGGCATTGGCCGTGTAGACTGCATGTTTGCAGATCTTGCCATTGTCGACCCGGAACTGATGAAAACCGTACCGCCTAGATTCACGGCTTTCCAGGGATTCGACGCACTCTTCCATTCTCTGGAAGGTTACATTTCCAATAAAAACAGCCTGATGAGCGACATGATCCAGCGTGCCGCCATTGAAAATATCGGGAAATATCTGCCGCGTGCCGTTGCGGACGGAAGCGATATGGAGGCAAGAGAAGCCATGGCCTTTGCCAACACTATGTCCGGCTATTCCATGGTCGTTACCTCCTGCACATCGGAACATTCTATGGAACATGCCATGAGTGCCTTTCATCCGGATCTTCCGCACGGAGCCGGACTGATCATGCTTTCTAAGGAGTACTTTACATACTGGATCAACCGTCATGTCTGTGATGACCGTTTCATTGATATGGCTCGTTTTCTGGGTAAGCACGATGCGGACAAGCCGGAAGATTTCCTGGATGCACTGGCGGATCTTCAGAAAGCCTGTGGTGTGGATCAGCTGAAGATGTCCGACTTCGGCATTCAGAAGGATGAGTGTCACGCCATGGCAGAGAATGCCAAGACTGCTATGGCCGGACTTTTTAAGGCAGATCCTGCGGAAATGCCGCTGGAAGATTGTGAGAAAATCTATGAGAAGGCATATAAATAAAGCCCATTCCAGCTGATAGACATGGAGAAGAGGGATGCTGCACCGGCAGAGTATTACCGGATGCTGCATCCTTTCTTCTATGTATGGGATATCGGCGCAGGAAACGCCGGCTCAGAAGGGCTGCAGATAAAGAAGAGGAAAGGCAGCCGGCCGGACGATGTTAGGTGTGCGGAACAGAAAAACAGCTTTCCGGGCAGGAGACCTCTTGCCCGTTCAGCCTTTGTCCGAAAATCTGGAACATAAAATCTGCAAGAGTTTGTAAGTATTCCCTTTTCCTGTTTACGCGGCAGTGGCTGCGCATTATAATAGATTAGGGCGCAATGGAAGAGGGAATATCTTCTGGTGCGCCTGTTGTATTGTAAATTGATATATTATTATAACTTTACATGCGGAAGGCGGCGGGAGAATGATGGCTGCTGAAATTCCGCATTAGAAAGGCAGATTGAAAAGATGAGAAAGACCAAAATCATCTGCACCATCGGACCGGCATCGAATAATGAAGAGACGATCAGAGGTCTGTTCGGAGCCGGAATGAATGCAGGCAGATTTAATTTTTCACATGGTACATATGATGAGCATGAACGCAATATCGCTCTGTTCAGAAAAGTCAGAGATGAACTCGGACTGCCGGGCGCTGTAGTACTGGATACGAAGGGACCGGAGATCCGTTTGAAGACATTTAAGAATGGCAGTGTGGAAGTTCAGGACGGCCAGAAGTTTACCATCAGCACAAGAGACATTGAGGGCGATGAACACGGCGTTTCCATTAGCTTCGATAAATTCGCGCAGGATGTGAATAAGGGCACGCATGTGCTGATCGACGATGGTAAAATCGTCATGCGTGTAGATTCCTGTACCGACACGGATGTGGAGCTCACAGTTCTTCACGGTGGTGTGATCAGTGACCATAAGGGAGTGAACATTCCTAATGCCGAACTTTCCCTTCCTTTTATGTCGGATCAGGATAAGGCGGATCTGCTGTTTGGAATCGAACAGGGGGTGGACTATGTTGCGGCGTCCTTCGTCAGGACTGCGGACGATGTGCGCCAGATGCGCCATTTCCTTGAGGTGAACGGCGGAAAGGATATCCAGATTATCGCGAAAATCGAAAGTGCCCAGGGGGTCAAGAATTTCGAGGACATCTTGAAGGAAGTCGACGGAATCATGATCGCCAGAGGAGATATGGGTGTGGAGATTCCGTTTGAAAAGGTGCCGGGAATCCAGAAGAGATTCATCCGCCGCTGTGTGCAGTCCGGTAAAATTGTCATTACTGCGACCCAGATGCTGGAATCCATGATTTCTTCCCCTCTTCCGACCAGAGCAGAAATTACGGATGTAGCGAATGCGGTATATGAGGGAACGTCCGCGGTCATGCTGTCAGGAGAGACAGCAGCCGGTGAATTCCCGGTGGAGGCCGTACAGGCCATGAGCAGAATCGCTCTTCAGGCAGAAGAAGATAAGAAAAACAGTTACTCTGCGCAGAATGAGCAGATCTGGCATGAGATGGACACAAAGGATGTGACCAATGCGGTGGGCCATGCAGCCAGTGTCCTGGCGCACGACCTGGAGGCAAAATGTATCTTCGCCATTACACAGACCGGATTTACAGCAAGAAGATTGTCGAAATTCCAGCCGGATATTCCAATTATCGGGGCTACGCCGGATGAGAAGACCTTCCATCAGCTGGCGCTGGTCTGGGGCGTGCAGCCGCTGCGGGCAGAGCAGAAGGCCCGTCTGACGGAGCTTTACCGCCACTGCGTCGATCAGGCCCTGAAGAAACACTTCATCAGCGAAGGCAGTCTGGTTGTCATGACCGCAGGTGTTCCGATCGGAAGAGCCGGGGATACGAATATCATCCGCGTTATGTACGCTTAATCGATTTATTTCACGCCGATTTGTGGTATACTAAGACAGGCCAGCTCCGCAGAATTTGTTGCGGAGCGTAGAAAAATCAGGAGGAGTGTGTCAATGGTAGATTTGACTAAATATAAGAATATACACTGCATCGGAGTCGGCGGAATCGGTGTTTCCGCGCTGGCGGAGATTATGGTATCCAGAGGATATAAGGTGTCCGGCTCGGATATGAAGGAGTCTGCGATTACCGATCATCTCGCATCGATGGGCGTAAAGGTCCAGATCGGACACCGGGCGGAGAATGTTGAGGATGCGGATCTGATCGTTTACTCCGCAGCCATCGCAGAGACCAACCCGGAGGTTGTGCGTGCGAAGGAGCTGGGAATCCCGATGATTCCGAGAGCAGAACTTCTGGGAACGCTGATGAACGAGCATCCGAACAGCATCGCCGTCAGCGGAACCCACGGAAAGACGACAACAACATCTATGATTTCCCTGATCATCAGAAATGCCGCTCTGGACCCGACCATTGTTGTCGGAGGAGAACTGGCAGAAATCGGAGGAAATGTCCGCGTGGGACATGGCGACTATTTCGTTGCAGAAGCCTGCGAATACAGAGACAGCTTCCTGCAGCTGCGTCCTAAGATTGAAATTATCCTGAACATTGATTCCGATCATCTGGACTATTTCAAGGATGTGGAGCATATTGAGTCTTCCTTTGAGAAATTCGCCGGGTTCGTCCCGGATGACGGCATGATCATCGCTTACGATGCCAATCCGTTTGTTGAAGAGGCAACCAAGGGCAAGCATAACGTCATTCACTACGGATACAACAGCAGTTCCGACTATCACATCGTCAATGTTAAATTCAGCGAGGGATACCCTTCCTTCGATGTAGAGCATAATGGAAAGAAGCTGGGACGTGTAGAACTGTCCATTCCGGGAGAGCATAACATCCTGAATGCGACAGCTGCCTTTGCATGCTGTAATGAGCTGGGCGTTGACGTGAAGACGATCACCGACACGCTGAAGAACTTCACCGGCATCCAGAGACGTTTCAATGTCCGCGGCATGTTCGGAAACGGCGTGCGTCTGGTTGATGATTATGCACATCATCCGACAGAAATCAAGGCGACGCTGACCGGAGCCGAGAAATTCCCGCATAATAAACTGTGGGTTGTTTTCCAGCCTCATACCTACACCAGAACACTGGCGCTGTTTGACGGTTTTGCAGATGCCCTGGAAGAAGCAGATGTCATTATTCTCGCAGATATTTATGCCGCAAGAGAGAAAGACATCTATAATATTTCCTCCGAGAAGCTGGCAAAAGCCATCCATGAACAGAAACCAGACAAGGAAGTACTCTACATGCCGGATTTCCATGAAATCGCTGACTTCGTCAGAAAGAACGCGAAGAAGGGCGACATGGTTATCACGATGGGCGCAGGAGACATTTACAAGGTTGGAGACTATATTCTGGAGGCTGAAAATAAATAATGAACTTAGAAGATTATCAGAGAAAAGAACAGGCAAGACTGGAAGTTGCAGCGCGTCATCTGGAAAATGGCGTAGAAATTGTGGATATTCATTCTGTATATATCGATCCATCCGTTGAAATTGAGCCGGGCGCATTCATCGGCCCGTGCGTGACTCTGGAGGGGAACACGCATATCGGAGCCGGAAGCAGAATTATGCAGAACAGCAGAATTGTGGATTCTGAAATCGGAGAAAATGTTCTGGTTCAGAGTTCCGTCATTCTTGAGAGCACGGTCGGAAATGGAACCAATGTCGGTCCATTCGCATATATGCGTCCACATTCTCATGTGGGCGAGAACTGTAAAATCGGTGATTTCGTCGAGATTAAGAATTCTACATTCGGAGACGGATCCAAGTCTGCGCATCTGACCTATATCGGAGACGCAGATGTCGGAAAAGATGTCAATCTCGGCTGCGGAATTGTTTTTGTCAACTATGACGGAAATGAAAAGCACAGGACGACGGTCGGAGACGGTGCGTTTATCGGCTGCAACACCAACCTGATCTCACCGGTAAATGTTGGCGATGGCGCCTATATCGCCGCGGGAAGCACACTGACAGAAGATGTTCCGGAAAACGCACTGGGAATTGCCAGAGAGCGTCAGACGAATATCGAAGGATGGGCAGAGCGCCGCGGACTGTACAGACGCAATAAGAAGAAATAACTGCAGCCTGCCCCGTTATGTCCTGCGGGATCCGGCAGGACCGGCATGAAATACGGCAGGCGGAAAGTCGACAGGAGGTACGGTAAGATGAACAACGGCTCTTTCTCTGAATTTAAAATTTTTGCGGGAAATTCTCACCCGGAGTTAGCTTCGGAGATTGCCCGGAAACTGGATAAGCCGCTGGGCAGATGCACAGTGACGAAGTTCAGCGATGGCGAGATTTCTGTAAATATCTGGGAAACCGTGCGTGGACGGGATATCTATATCGTCCAGTCCACATGCAATCCGGTAAATGACAATCTGATGGAACTTCTGATCATGATTGACGCGATGAAGCGGGCATCTGCCGGCAGAATCAACGCGGTCATCCCATATTACGGATACGCCCGTCAGGACCGCAAGGCCAAGGCAAGAGATCCGATCAGCTCCAAACTGGTCGCTAATATGATCGTCGCAGCGGGAGCAGACCGCGTCCTCACCATGGACCTGCACGCGCCGCAGATTCAGGGATATTTCGATATTCCGGTCGATCATCTGGTGGGAATGCCGATTCTTGCGAAGTATTTTAAGGAGAAGCGGCTGGAAAATCCGGTCGTCGTATCACCGGATCACGGAAGCGTGACCAGAGCCAGAAACGTCGCGCAGTATCTGGACTGCCCGATCGCCATTGTCGACAAGCGCCGCCCGGAGCCGAATAAGTCCGAGATTATGAACATCATCGGAGACATTGAAGGTAAAGACTGCGTCATGGTCGATGACATGATCGATACAGCAGGAACCATTACCAACGCGGCCAACGCATTGAAGAAGATGGGAGCCAATACCGTCCTGGCAGGAGCCACACACGCGGTTCTTTCCGGACCAGCGATTCAGCGTCTTCAGGATTCCGCGATTTCAGAGCTGGTTCTTCTGAATACGATTCCGATTCCAGAAGAGAAGCAGATCGATAAGATGAAGATCCTGTCTGTTGCTCCGATGTTTGCGGAAGCAATCAGCAGAGTCTTTACCAACGGATCCGTCAGTGTTCTGTTTGAGAAGTAGGACAAAAAGAATAAAACATGTAAAAGGCAAGTGAACACGGTCTGCCGGACAGAGGGCTTACTCTCCGGCAGGCCTTTTATGAGGTGTATATGTATATCATTGCAGGATTGGGAAATCCCGGAAAAAAATATGAAAATACCAGACATAATCTGGGGTTTATTATGATCGACCGGCTGGCAGACCAGCTTGGGATCAGCGTAAACCGGAGTAAATTCAAGGCACTGATCGGAGAAGGCCGGATCGGAAGCGAAAAAGTCATTCTGGTCAAGCCGCAGACGTATATGAATGAAAGCGGCCAGTCCATTCGTGAAGTCATGAATTTCTATAAAGTTGATCCGTCCCATCTGATCGTCATTTACGATGATCTGGAAATTCCGGTGGGATCACTGAGGATCCGGCCGCACGGAAGCGCGGGAACACACAACGGAATGAAGTCCGTCATTTACCAGATTCAGTCGGATCAGTTCCCGAGAATCAGAATCGGTACGGGATCAGAACATATGGGAGATATTATTTCCTTCGTCCTGGGCGGGTTTAAGAAAGACGAGATTCACCCTCTTGAAGAGGCCGTCGATAATGCCTGCCGCGCCGCAGAATGCATCGTGAAAGGTGATGTCAATCTGGCAATGAACCGCTACAATACGAAGCATAAGAAGAAAAAGAAGAAGAAAGCTGCAGCAGAAGAGTCTGCAGAGCAGTCCGGCAGTGTGAAAGACAGCGCACCAGACAAGCATAAAGTTTCGGAGGCAGAGAATGAGTAATAAAGGAGTGACAGGTATTTCCGGAGTGACAGAAAGCCGCTCCGCTCTGATCATATCCAGAATAATCAGAAATAACCCGGGGAAGACGCTGATCCTGACCGCCACACAGAAACAGGCAGAAAAACTGGCTTCGGATCTGGAGTTTTTCCTGAAAAAAGACGTTCTCGTCATGCCGAATGAGGACCAGCTGTTTCTGAACTATGAAACCAGAGGAAACTCCCAGCAGATGAAACGTCTGAAGGGACTGAAGGCACTCATGGAGCAGGAAGACTGCATCGTTGCCGCGCCGGTAAGTGCGGCGGTCCGGCCGATGATGCCGCACGCTCTTTTGTCAGAAAAGACTGTGCGCCTGGAATACGGAAAAGACGCAGATCTGAAAAAGATCGCTGAGAAACTGAGAGATCTGGGTTATGAACGTATGAGCATGGTTGAGGGAAGAGGCGAATTCAGCATCCGCGGAGGAATTCTGGATGTGTTTACGCCAGATGCTGAGAACCCTTACCGCGTTGAATTCTTCGATACGGAAGTGGATTCTATCAGAACCTTTGACATTGATACACAGCGATCCACCGGAGACAAGCTGAAAACGATTACGATCAGCGCCGCTCAGGACCTTCTGGCAGACCGAGAGCTTTTTCAGAAGGCAGCGAAAAAACTTTCCGATGCCTATACGAAACAGGTTAAAAAACTGAGTGAATCGGCGGAATTTCTGGAGGCGTCCCACCATCTGGAGCGGAGAAGAGATCAGCTGGTTGAATACATCGAGAACGTCTCAAACCTGCAGCTTCTGGGAAATTACCTGCACTATTTCTATGACGACAGGGAGTACCTCTGGGATTATATGGGAGAGGGTACGCTGATCGTCGACGACCCGGACCGCATTACGGAATTCCTGGACACTCGGACCAAGGAGCAGAAGCAGGATTTCCAGACCATGCTGGAGCGCGGCCAGATCGCGCCGGAAGACATGAAGATGATGACAGGCCGTGAGGAACTTCTGAAGAGTTATCGCTGCCGCCCGCTCTATGTCATCACCCCGTTCCCGAAACAGGTGAAGGGAATATCTGAATATACGCAGGTTTACGACTATCACTGCCGGCAGGTGCCAGAGTTTAACGGACGTCTGGAGCTTCTGGCAGATGAAATCCAGGCGCAGCTGAAAAATAAGGTGAAAGTCACCATCGTCTGCAGCACATTGGAGCGGAAAAAGAACCTGCGCGAGTTCCTGCAGAATAAGGGGCTGGCTTCAAAAGTCACGTTTGAAGACGGCATCCTGTCCAGCGGAATGCTTTTCCCGGAAGAAAAGTTCTGTTACATCAGTGATCTGGATATTTTCGGAGGGAGAAGAACCCCGCGCCGCAGAAAACGCCGCAAGACAAAAGGTGAGGAGCTTCAGAGCTTTACCGATCTGAAGAAGGGCGATTATGTCGTTCATGAGAACCACGGAATTGGAAAATTTGAGGGAATCGAGCAGCTGAATCTTCACGGCGAAAAGAAGGATTACCTGAAAATCAAGTATGCAGGCAGCGATATTCTCTACGTTCCAGTCGAGCAGTTCGACATCGTGCAGAAGTACATCGGAGCGGAAGGTACCGTGCCGAAGATGAACAAGCTGTCCGGAACCGAGTGGAAGACGGCCAAGGCCAAGGCCAAGAAGGCCATTGCGGATATGGCTGACGAGCTGATCAAACTCTACGCAGAGCGTGAAGTGACCAGGGGATACGCCTTTAGCCCGGACACCGAATGGCAGAAGGAGTTTGAAGAGAGTTTCCCATACGTGGAAACCGATGATCAGCTGAGAGCGATTGAAGAAATCAAGGCCGATATGGAAAAGCCGGTGGCCATGGACCGCCTCCTCTGCGGCGACGTAGGATTCGGAAAGACGGAAGTTGCCGCCCGTGCGATGTTCAAGTGTATAGCCGACGGGAAGCAGGCAGCCATGCTGGTTCCGACCACCCTGCTTGCCAATCAGCATTACTACACACTAAAATCCAGATTTGAGAAATTCCCGCTGAAAGTCGAGATGATTTCCAGATTCCGCTCAGAAGCCGAGCAGAAAGAGATTGTGAAGAGGCTGAAAACAGGCGATATCGACCTGATCATCGGCACCCACCGGCTGCTGTCTAAGGATGTGAAATTCAAGGATCTGGGACTTCTGGTCATCGATGAGGAGCAGCGGTTCGGCGTCAAGCATAAGGAAAAAATCAAGGAGATGAAGAAGAACGTCGATGTTCTGACCCTTTCCGCGACACCGATCCCGAGAACCCTGAACATGTCCATGACTGGAATCAAAGACATGAGTGTCATCTCCGAGCCGCCGGAAGACCGTTTTCCGGTGCAGACCTATGTCATGGAAATGGACGACGGAGTGATCCGCGAGGCGATCATGAGAGAGATGGACAGAGGCGGCCAGACCTTTGTCATTTACAACCGTGTCCGCGGCATCAACCAGATCGCGGAACGCATCATGAAGGCCGTTCCGGAAGCCAGAGTTATCGTCGGACACGGACAGATGAGCGAGCAGACTCTGGAAGATGTCATGCTGAACTTTGTCAACCATGAGAGCGACGTTCTGGTAGCGACAACGATCGTCGAGTCCGGAATCGACGTGCCGAACGCCAATACCCTGATCGTTCTGGACGCAGACCGTTACGGCCTGTCCCAGCTCTATCAGCTGAGGGGACGTGTCGGCCGATCCAGCCGCATGGCGTACGCTTACCTGATGTACCAGAAAGATAAAGTTCTGACAGAAGTTGCCGAGAAGCGCCTGCGGGCCGTAAGGGAATTTACCGAATTCGGATCCGGATTTAAAGTTGCCATGCGTGACCTGCAGATCAGAGGTGCAGGAAACCTCCTCGGAAGCGAACAGAGCGGACATATTATGAACATCGGATACGAACTCTATGCAAAACTGGTGAACGATGAGGTCCGCCGCATCAAGGGCGAGAGCATCGCGGAGAATCCTGAGGAGACTTCCGTAGAGCTCGCCGTTTCCGCCAATATTCCGGACTGGTACATCCAGGATGAGGTCCTGAAGATCCAGATGTATAAGAAGATCGCCACCGTACGCACAACAGAGGACGAGGAGTCCATGTACGACGAGCTGGTCGACCGCTTCGGCGATGTTCCTAAGGAGACCATGAACCTGATCAAGGTTTCCCGCATCCGCTGGCTTGCCGAGGGCATGGCCGTGACCAGAATTTATGAACAGGGACCCTACGTGCTTCTGTCCTTCGATGAGAAGAACCCGCTGAATCCGATGAGCATCATCCACCTGAATGAAGTGTTCGGCGCAAGAGTCTTCGTCCACGGCGGAGTCAAGCCGTTTATCCGCATTCCGCTGGTCCGCCGGCACGAGCTGGAGGACGTCATTAAACTGCTTGAGACCCTGAACGAGGAACCAGAAGGCGCAGCGCAGATCCCGGAAGCAGCCGGAAAGAAAACCGCCGGAAATTGATGTCCGGCCGTGATCAATGAATAGAAAGGAAGTAGACTATGCTTTTTCGTGACATTACAATTTTAGATGAAAATCTGGACGTGCAGGAGCACATGTACGTAGGGACAAAAGACAAACGCATCGCTTATATCGGTAAAGCGATGCCGCAAGAAGACTACGGGGAAGTTTATGACGGTCAGGGACGTCTCCTGATGCCGGGATTCTACAACACCCATGCACATTCCCCGATGGCACTGATGAGAGGATACGGAGAAAATCTGAAACTTCAGGACTGGTTGAACACGCGGATATTCCCCTTTGAAGCCAAGCTGGATTCGGATGCCGTCTACTGGGGCACACTGCTCTGCATGGCAGAATCACTCCGTTTCGGTATCGTTTCGACCTCTGATATGTATTATTTTGTCCCTGATATCGCCCACGCTGTCATCGACAGCGGCGCAAAAAACAATATCTCCCGCTCTCTGACTAACTTCGACGGCACACCGTTCGAAAAGATGGATTCCGTCAAAGAGCTGGAAGAAGCATACCAGAGCCTGAACGGTGCCGCAGACGGAAGAGTTGTCATCGAAGCCAGCCTGCACGCTGAGTATACTTCAGACGAAAACACCGCGCGTTCTCTTGCTGCATGGTGTAAAGAAAACGGCGCAAGAATGCATGTCCATGTATCTGAAACGAAAACTGAACATGAAGAATGCAGGCAGCGTCACGATGGAAAGACCCCGGTTCAGTATCTGAACGACTGCGGAATTTTCGACGTTCCGTCCATCGCGGCACACTGCGTCTGGATTGAAGGAGAAGACTACGACATCCTGAAAGATAAGGGTGTAACCGTTGCGACCAATCCATGCAGCAATCTGAAGCTCGCCAGCGGAATCTGTAACAGTGCAGAAATCCTGAAGCACGGCATCAATCTGGCCATCGGAACAGACAGCGTAGCCAGCAACAACAGCCTGAACTTCCTTGAGGAGATGAAAACCCTTGCTATGATCGGAAAGGTCAAAGCGGAAGATCCGACCGTTCTGACGCCAAAACAGGTCATCTACGCGGCAACCAGAGCCGGAGCCCTGGCCCAGGGACGCACAGACTGCGGTATCATGAAAGAAGGCGCCCGCGCCGATCTGATCGTCCTGAACACCGACGTACCGAACATGCACCCGATCCACGACCTGGTCAACAACATCGTTTACTCCGCATCCGGAAGCGATATTCTCCTGACCATGGCAGACGGAAAGGTATTGTATCAGGACGGAGAATACAAGACCATCGATATCGAAGAAACCATTGCCAGAACAGAAGAGGCTGTACGCCGCATCCTGAATCAGCTTTAAAACCAGTTATTCACGTGTGGCCGCAGACACTCGCAGGACAAAATTCAATACGCAAGATATAGCGCTGGGATAAATTCCCTTATACCGGATTCTGTATAGATACCGTAAATGTAATCAGATAAAAGAACAACAATTACGCATATCTTCTGCTGCTCTGCGTGACGAAAATCGCGAAAGTGAGTAAAATCAGTGCTTTTGGGTGATAAGGTATTGACAAATACAGGTTGAGATGCGAAAATAACAGAAGTAAATTTTCCGTGATGAGAATCACGACTATGAGGAGGATAATAAGAATGAATAAGGCAGAACTTGTTGCTGCAGTAGCAGAGAAGACAAATTTTACTAAGAAAGACGCAGAAGTTGCGATTAATGCATTTCTGTCTACAATAGAAGACGCACTCGTAAAGGGTGAAAAGGTTCAGCTGATCGGATTTGGTACATTCGATACACGCGACAGAAAGGCTCGTCAGGGAAGAAATCCTAGAAAGCCGGATGAGGTTATCGATATCCCGGCATCCAAGGCTCCAGTATTCAAGGCTGGAAAGGCTCTGAAGGACGCTGTCAATAAATAGTCCAGCGTGGAATCATACCAGAATAAAGAAATTATCAGCTGCCGCATTTCATCCATGCGGCAGCTTTTCTTATTGTCTGCCCGTTAGACGACAACAAGATACCCGGGCACCCATCTGACGCTTCAGCGTCGTGGAAGGGTGGGGTTCTTGTTGTCTAATACGTTGAAAATGGAGAAGGGAAAGGAGATCTATGAGGATCGATAAGTATCTGAAGAATTCAAGAATCATAAAGAGACGTACGGTAGCAAAAGAAGCATGCGAGCAGGAACGTGTTTCTGTAAACGGAAGAACCGCAAAGCCGGGCACAGAAGTTGAGCCGGGAGATACCGTCCATATCGAGTTCGGAAACGGCTCTGTAACGTTTAAAGTTCTGGCCGTACCAAACGCAGTCAGGAAGGAAGACGCAGCGTCCATGTATGAGATTATTGAGTCTGCGTAAAAAGAAATTTCGATTTTCGTAAAAAAGTCCTTGCAATGAGAGGGTAATTAGGGTAATATAGAGAAGCGCTCTGAGAGAGCGGGTTGATCTCGCGCCTGAGAGTGCCTATATACCGCCAAAATCGATGTCTGAGAGATTTTCAATAAAAATGATGAAAATTTTCCTTGACAACCGATTGAAGCCGTGGTAATATAGATCATGCTTGCGAGAGAGCAAGCGCGAACATAGAAAACTGCATAGACAGGAAATGCAAGTCAAGACAAAAGCTGCG
>ERZ791908.228-NODE-228-length-72003-cov-4.392728_pt1 | contig 72003 bp, 64 predicted proteins | sample MGYA00510144_ERZ791908 | MGnify/ENA primary metagenome ERZ791908 (study PRJEB30046, sample SAMN00792105) | human gut metagenome | study: EMG produced TPA metagenomics assembly of the A metagenome-wide association study of gut microbiota in type 2...
TCGCCCCGGAGGGTCCCGCAAGCCCTCCGGGGCTTTTTTGTTGGCGGCATGGCCCGTTCCGGCAGAAAAAAACAGGGCTGCTCCACATCTCTGTGGGGCAGCCCTGTCTGGCTGTGCGGGGTCGGCGCACGGGCTTCCGGGGTTTCCGGAAGGGTGCGGCTCAGCGCGCGGTTTTCTTTTCCTCCGGAGCCTCCGGGTTGTTTTCCAGGTTCAGCTCGGGCATCAGCTCGTTGCTGATGATGGTCAGCATCTGTTCCAGCTTCTTCACGTCCTCTTTGGGGAAGCGCTTGTTCACCCGCTGGACCACCGTGCTCAGGTAGGAGTAGCTGATGTTGTAGTAGTCGATATACTTCTGGGTGGGCCGCAGGTGATACTCCCGGCGGTCGGTGGTGGACTGGATCTTTTCCACATAGCCCTTGCGCACCAGCGAGCCGATCTTATACGCCGCGTTGGGGGTGGAGATCTGCATCATCCGGGAAAACTCCGCAATGGTGGGCTCCCCCATGGCCATAATGCCCTCCATGCAAAAGGATTCCACCGTGGTCAGGGTCGCCTCACGGGTGGCAAAGCGCTGGAACACGTTCTGGTAGAAATGGAGCTTGAACTTGGTATAGACATCGTTGAATGCTTTTTCCAGCATGGTACGGTCTCCCTTCGAACACTCAATTTCCTTTAGTATATCACGCTTTGGTCTTTTTGCCCAGCTTTACGCGCAGAATGTTCAGCACCACCAGCTCCAGCACAATGGCAACGCCCAGCAGGATCAGCGAGGTCCACAGGCTGGCGCTGCTGCCCAGGAACATCTGGGTCAGGCCGGTGATCACATAGCACGCGGCAGAGCAGGAAGCGGCGGTAATGGCGTAGGGCAGCTGGGTGGAAACATGGTTCACATGGCTGCAATGCGCACCGGCAGAGGCCATGATGGTGGTGTCGGAAATGGGAGAGCAGTGGTCGCCGCACACAGCGCCGGACAGGCAGGCTGCAATGGAGACCACCAGCATCTCGCCCTGCGGGAAAGCGTGGCAGACAATGGGGATCAGGATGGAGAAGGTGCCCCAGGAGGTGCCGGTGGCAAAGGCCAGGAACACCGCCACCAGGAAGATGATGACCGGCAGCAGGTACTGCAGGGCGGCAGCGGAGCCGCCCAGCAGGTTGGCAACGTAATATTTTGCACCCAGCAGGTTGGTCATGCCGGAAAGCGTCCAGGCCAGGGTCAGGATCAGCATGGGGCTGACCATGGCCTTGAAGCCCTCGGGGATGCAGGCGGCAAAATCCTGGAACGTCATCACGCTGCGGACACGGTAGAACACAAAGGTGAACATCAGGGCAATGCTGCTGCCCAGCACCAGACCGGCGGAGGCGTTGCAGTCGGAGAAGGCGGTGATGAAGTCCACGCCCTCAAAGAAGCCGCCGGTGTAGATCAGGCCAAAGATGCAGGCCGCGATCAGCACCAGCACCGGGGCCACCAGGTCAATGACATGGCCGTGGGCATCGTCCTCGGCATCCACATCGTCGCCGTAGGGGCGGTCAGCCGTGGTGAAAAGGTCGCCGGCCCGGGCGTTGTCCTCGTGCTGCTTCATGGAGCAGTAGTCCGTGCCCGTGAAGATGAGGAACAGGCTCATCACAATGGTCAGCAGGGCGTAATAGTTGTAGGGAATGGTGCGCAGGAACATGGTAAAGCCGTTGATGCCGGAGCCTTCGGGCACGCTGGAGGTAACGGCGGCGGCCCAGCTGGACACCGGCGCAATGATGCACACCGGGGCGGCGGTGGAATCAATGAGGTAGGCTAGCTTTGCGCGGGAGACCTTCTGCCGGTCGGTCACGGGGCGCATCACGGAGCCCACGGTCAGGCAGTTGAAGTAGTCATCCACAAAAATGAGCACGCCCAGAATAAGGGTGGCAAACTGCGCCCCGGCCCGGGTGTGGATGTGGGTGGAAGCCCAGCGGCCAAAGGCGGCGCTGCCGCCGGCCTTGTTCATCAGGGCCACCAGAATGCCCAGCATCACCAGAAAGACCAGAATGCCCACGTTGCTGCTGTCAGAGAGCTTGGCAACCATGCCGCCGTCCTCGTTGAAGAACAGGGTGTTGAGCGCCAGCTCCAGGTTGCCGTTGGCAAAGAGCAGCGCGCCGGTGGCAATGCCCACCAGCAGGGAGGTGTAGACCTCCTTGGTGTTCAGGGCCAGCACAATGGCCACCACCGGCGGCAGCAGGGAAAGCATGGAGCTGTACACTGCGGGGGCGTAGCTGGCCGGGTCGGCAATGGTGCCGGGGGTGGCTGCGGTGCACCACAGCAGCAGGGCAAACACCAGCAGTGCCCCCACCCAGGAGAGATTTGTCTTTTTCATAAATGATTCCTCACTTGATTTTTTGTCCCGGCCCGGGGCAGACTATCCCTATTGCAAACGGAAAGGGGGCCGCCGCCACGCCGGATTATAAAGCGCTGTATTTTGAGCTGTTCCGCGCCAACGAACAGGCCATCCGCCTGCTGACCGCCGCCCAGCAAAAGGCGGAAGCGCAGGTGATGGAAGAGGACAGAGTGCCGCTGTATGTGCACGGTCAGCCTGCCCACAATGCCAAAGGCTCCCCCTTTGGGGGAGCTGGCAGCGCCAACGGCGCTGACTGAGAGGGCGAGGCCGTTACCCCTTTTTGCTCTCTGCCTTTGCGGCAAACTTGGCGTTGTTGATGATGAACCGCTCGTGCACGCCACCGCCCACGGGGCCTTTCTCGTCGTGCAGGGAGACCTTGAACACCAGCTTGCGGCCCTCCACAGCGGTCAGCTCGCTCTCGCAGGTCACGGTCATGCCCACAGGGGTGGGGGCGCTGTGCTCCAGCTCCAGCCGGGTGCCCACGGTGCCGCAGCCCTCGTCCAGCGCGGCGGCAACGCTCATCCAGCAGGTCTTTTCGGCCAGTGCCACCAGCGCGGGGGTGGCAAACACGTCCAGCGTACCGCTGCCCATGGTCTTTGCAGTGTTCTCGGCAGTAACGGCGACACTCTGCTCGCCGCAGATTCCAGCTTCCAACATAAAAATACGTCCTTTCCAGATGCCCGAAGGCGAAAATTTAGAAATACATTGTTAGAATACCACACTTTTGGCACAGATGCACCTGTTTGGGCGTTTTTTTCTGCAAATCTCCTTCTGTTTGGCATGATTTGGGGTATGATTGGCCCGAATGGATGGGAAACGTGATTGATTTCTGGAAATTTTATGACATCATCACCGCATTCCCCCGTGTGCTGGGCGAAAATACGATGGTCTCGGTTTCCTGCCCGCCGCTGCGGCAGCGCTGTGCGGGATGTGTGTGCTGTGGATTTTTGCAAAGCAAAAGAAAAAATGATTGACGAATCGTAGAACGACAGGTATCATGGAGACAAAGAACGCGAAATTTACAGGTTCTATTGAGAGACGGTTAAATTATGAAGGAGGAATATACATTTATGGAAAAAACAAAATCAAAGAGCAAGGTGTTGATATTGGGGGCTGGAATCATACTGGGGATAGTCCTGATTGTGATATCAGTAGTAGCTTTTAACAAGGGCAACCAGAATGAAAAAAATGTTGTGACAACAAGTTCACTTCAGAAAATCATTAAAGTAAGCAGATTGTCGACATCTACGGCGGTCTATAATGGAATTGCGAAAGTGAAGAATGAGAAAAAGTCGGATAAGATTGATTATTATGTTGCATATGAAGCCAAGGTATCAGCAGGTATAGACTTCGATAAAGTAGATATCGTTGTAGACCATGAAGCAAAAAAGGTGTCTATAAAAATACCGGATGTTTACATAACGGACGTGGTTGTAGATGTATCTTCGATGGATTTCATTTTCAATGATAAAAGTGCAAATAAGTCAGCGGTGACAGAAAAAGCGTTTAAAGCATGTGAAGAGGATGCGGAGACGGAGAGTAAAGAGCAAAATGCGATACTTGAACTTGCACAGCAAAATGCGGTGAATGCGATTACAGCATTGGTAAAACCGTTTATCGAACAGATGGATAAGGAATACACCTTGATTGTTGAGTGAGGATGAAAAAATGAAACGAATAATGGCGATTTTAATGGCTTGTTTGATTATGTGTGTTGGAACAAGCTGTCAAAAAGAGAAAACAATAGAGCAAGAACCAAGGACATCTCAGGTAAAGACAATTTGTGAACTTGCAGTGATGGATTGCTACTATCATAATGTGGCAAAAAGTTATGAAAAGGATGTTGCAGGGGTTCTTTTTTGGAAGAAGGATAGACATTTTTGGGTAGAGTATAGTGGTGTGGTAGAATTTGGAGTTGATGCCTCAAAAGTAAAGATGGAAGTTGATGGAACGCAGGTGACAATATCGATTCCAGAAGCCAAGGTGCTCAATTCAAAAGTGGATTCTTCGTCATTGACAAAGGAATCTTATATTGTGGCCAAGAACTCTGTAGAAATAACTTGGGAGGATGAAACAGCAGCATTTGAAAATGCAGAGGAACATTTGATGGAAACCGCATCTAATGACAGTACGCTTTTGGCAATGGCGCAGCAACGAGTACAAAGTTTGTTGGAAGATTATGTGAATAATATTGCTGAGATTACTGGAAAGAAGTACACAATTAAATGGATTTACTTGGACGATGATAATCCGGCGGCAGTTGAGGTGACCCCAGAAGCTACAAGCAAAGTTGAATGAAGCACAAGCATAGCTGCTCTGCCCTGCCGGGCAGGGCGGTTTTTGTTTGCCCAAAACGCCTGCTGTTTGCAAATTAAAACTGCAAATTTCCTGCGTTTTGCGGTTTGTTTTAACTATTTTGAAAAGTGGACAGAAAACTTTGCAAAACCCCTTGACAGAAGCTCTTCTGCATGATAACATGAACACATGAACAGACGTTCATGTAAAATGCGGCAAAAGGAGAACGGACATGATCGGATTGGAGCAGATGACCCCGGCGGGGCAGGAAAACACGGAACCGGTGGTGATGCCGGATGACGAGGTGCTGTATGAGCTGGCCGACCTGTTCCGGGTGTTCGGCGACTCCACCCGCATCAAGATCTTATATGCGCTGCATGACAATGAGCTCTGCGTGCAGGACATTGCCAATGCGGTGCAGCTGAGCCAGTCGGCAGTGAGCCACCAGCTCCGGGTGCTCAAGGACACAAAGCTCGTGCGCTTCCGCCGGGATGGCAAAACCGTTTACTATGCACTGGATGACGACCATGTGAGAAGCATCCTCTCGATGGGCATGGACCACATTGAGGAGTAAACGGAAAACGTAGTACAAAGCCTCCGGGCGCACAAGGCGTGCCTGAGAGGTCCACATAAAATAAAGAGAGGTACTTATAATGAAGAAGAGCTACAAGATCGAAGTTGACTGCGCAAACTGCGCCCAGAAGATGGAGGATGCCGCCAACACCGTTGCAGGTGTGGCACAGGCTACCGTCAGCTTTATGACCCAGAAGATGAAGGTCGAGTTTGCTGAGGGTGCAGACCCCCACAACACCATGGTGAACGTTCTGGCTGCCTGCAAAAAGGTCGAGGACGACTGCGAGATCTTCGATATCTGAGGAAACAGGGGTTTGGAACTCCGGTGCGGCTCCCCTGCGGGGGAGCTTTTTGTGACGCATTTTTCGGGCAGAACGGCCCCAAAGTCGGTATGGGAAACTGTGGAAAAGAAAACGGGTTTTCAACAGTTTCCACCGGGTTTTCAACAGCTTCTGCGAAAAAGTGCAAAAAGAAACGCGAAAAAGCAGGTTTTCTCCGGGAAAAGTCCGTGGAAAACTCAGGGGAAAACGTGGAAAAGTCTATCCCGTGGGGAAAACCTGTTGAATCCACCCCGCCCGCCGCGGCGCATTGCGGCCCAGAACCCAGAAAAAAGGAGAGTACAGATATGAATAAAAAGCAGAAGAAGAACCTGTACCGGATCATTGCTGCTCTGGTGCTGGTGCTCATCCTCAAATTGCTGCCCCAGTTTCCCACGCCGGTGGAGCTGCTGCTCTACTGCATCCCCTATCTGGTGGTCGGTTGGGATGTGCTCCGCAAGGCACTGCTGGGCATCAAGAACCGCCAGCCCTTTGACGAGTGCTTCCTGATGGCTGTTGCCACCGTGGGCGCGTTTGCGCTGGGCGATTATGTGGAGGGCTGTGCCGTTATCATCTTCTACCAGATCGGCGAGCTGTTCCAGAGCGTGGCCGTGGGCAAGAGCCGCCAGAGCATTTCCAGCCTGATGGATATCCGCCCCGATTACGCCAACGTTGAGGACGAGGACGGCAAACTGGAGCAGGTGGACCCCGATGATGTGGAGGTAGGCACTGTGATCGTGGTCCAGCCCGGCGAGCGGGTGCCCATTGATGGCATCATCGTGGAGGGAACTTCTGCCCTGAACACCGCCGCCCTGACCGGCGAGAGCCTGCCCCGGGATGTCCGTTCCGGCGATGAGGTCATCAGCGGCTGTGTGAACATGACCGGCCTGCTGAAGGTGCGGACCACCAAGGAGTTCGGCGAATCCACCGTTTCCAAGATCCTTGACCTTGTGGAAAATTCCAGCATGAAGAAGGCCCGCACCGAGAACTTCATCACCCGCTTTGCCCGGGTCTACACCCCCGCCGTCTGCTACGGCGCACTGGCGCTGGCCTTTGTTCCCCCCATCGTTCTGCTGCTGATGGGCCAGCCCGCCCGCTTCGGTGACTGGGTCTACCGCGCCCTGACCTTCCTGGTCATCAGCTGCCCCTGCGCTCTGGTCATCTCCATCCCGCTGAGCTTCTTCGGCGGCATCGGCGGCGCGTCCGCCTGCGGCATCCTAGTCAAGGGCTCCACCTATCTGGAGGAGCTGGCCCGCACCGGCATCGTGGTGTTTGATAAGACCGGCACCCTGACCCAGGGCACCTTCAAGGTGGTGGGCATCCACCCCGAAAACGGCGTGACCGGGGATGCCCTTGTGGAAGCCGCCGCTCTGGCCGAGAGCTGGTCCAAGCACCCCATCTCCCTGAGCATCAAGAACGCTTACGGCAAGGATATTGACCCCAGCCGTGTGACCGATGTGCAGGAGCTGGGCGGCCACGGCGTGACCGCAAAGGTGGACGGCAAAACCGTCGCTGCCGGCAACGCCCGCCTGATGGCAAAGCTGGGCCTGACGGTTCCCGAGATCACCGAGCCGGGCACCATCGTCCATGTTGCCATGGAGGGCAGATATGCAGGCTATCTGCTCATTGCTGATGTGGTCAAACCCCACAGTGCTGCTGCCATCAGGGGCCTGAAACAGGCCGGTGTCCGCAAGACGGTCATGCTGACCGGCGACGCGGAGCCTGTGGCAAAGGCCGTTTCCGCCGAGCTGGGGCTGGATGAATACCATGCAGGCCTGCTGCCCGGCGACAAGGTGGACCAGATCGAAACGCTCCTCGCCGCAAAGCAGCCCAAAGAAAACCTCGCCTTCGTGGGCGACGGCATCAACGATGCCCCGGTTTTGTCCCGTGCGGATGTGGGCATCGCCATGGGTGCTCTTGGCTCCGATGCTGCCATCGAGGCCGCTGATGTTGTCCTGATGGACGATGACCCGGCCAAGATCGCGCTGGCCATGCGCATTGCCCGCCGCACCCTGCGCATCGTGTATCAGAACATTGTGTTTGCTCTGGCGATCAAGTTCGCCTGCCTGGTGCTGGGTGCGCTGGGTCTGGCCAGTATGTGGACCGCCATCTTCGCCGATGTGGGCGTGATGGTGCTGGCTGTGCTGAACGCCACCCGTGCCCTGTACACCAAAGATCTTGCAAAAAAGAACGCGCAGTGACCGTGCTTTCTGCCCCCGCCTGAGTGCTGATGCCCCGGCGGGGGCTTTTCGCTGCCGGTGAATTGCATTCTGCCCGGAGTGATGGTACAATAAGACACAGTGACCCCCGCCGCCGGACGTTTTTCCGGCAGATAGATGGAAGAAAGAAGGCTTTTTATTATGAGCATGAACACGGTTCCTGAGCGTCTGGCCGCCCTGCGGGCTGCCATGAAGGCCAACGGCGTGGACGTTTATCTGATCCCGGTGGGTGACCCGCATTCCAGCGAGTACCTGCCTGACCATTACACCTCCCTGACCTATTTCTCCGGCTTCCACGGCGAGAACTCCAACTTCGTCGTCACCCCCACCGAGAGCGCTGTCTGGGCAGATGGCCGCTACTTTGTGCAGGCGGAAAAGGAGATCGCCGGTACCGAGATCCAGCTGATGCGGATGGGTGAGCCGGGCGTGCCCACCGTGGAGGAATACTGCGGCAAGGTGCTGCCTGAGAACGGCGTGCTGGGCCTGTGCGGCCTGACCGCTTCCTGCGGGCTGGTGCGCGGCGTGCAGAAGAAGCTGGATGCCAAGAAGGGCACCATCAAGACCCTGAACCTTGAGGATGAGCTGTGGACCGAGGGCCGCCCCGCCCTGCCTGCCACCCCGGCATGGATCCTGCCCAAGGAGTATGCAGGCTTCTCCCCTGCCGAAAAGCTGGAGCGCCTGCGCGGCAGGCTCAAGGAGCTGGGCTGCACCGCACAGCTGGTGGGCAAGCTGGATAATCTGGCCTGGCTGCTGAACCTGCGTGCCATGGATATCCAGTGCACCCCCTATGCCATGTCCTACTGCTATGTGACCCCGGAGCGCGCGGTGCTCTTCATCAACACCGCGCGTCTGGGCGCGGAAGCTGCCGCAGAGCTCAAGGCCAACGGCGTGGAGATCCAGGAGTACGATGATGTGCTCAAGTTCCTGGCCGCTGAGACCGAGCCCCAGACCGTGCTGGCTGACCCTGCATCCGTGAACTTTGCCGTTTACGAGACCCTGCAGAACAATGCTGCCCTGACCGTGAAGGATGAGGCCGACCCCCTGCTGCCCATGAAGGGTGTGAAGAATGAGGTCGAGCTGGCTCACGACCGCGAAGCCCATCTGCGGGATGCGGTTGCCATGGTGCGGTTCCAGAAGGAGCTGGAAGAGCGTCTGGCTGCCGGGGAAGAGCTGACCGAGCTGACTGTGGACGAGATCCTCCACAAGTACCGCTCCGCACAGGACAAGTTCATCGTGGAGAGCTTTGGTACCATTGCCGCCTACGGTGGAAACGCTGCCATGATGCACTACCACGCCACCGAGGAGGACCATGCCAAGCTGGAGCGCAAGGGCTTCCTGCTGGTGGACAGCGGTGCCACCTATCTGGACGGCACCACCGATATCACCCGCACCTACCCGCTGGGTGAGCTGACCGAGGACGAAAAGCTGTTCTACACCTGGACCCTGCAGTGCCACATCGACATTGCAAAGGCTGTCTGGCTGAACTACTGCGACGGCCATATGCTGGATACCATCGCCCGTGAGCCGCTGTGGCAGCACCTCATCAACTACCGCTGCGGCACCGGCCACAGCGTCAGCTTTGTGGGCAACGTCCACGAGGGTCCCCACTCCCTGAACGGCCGCAACACCACGGTGTTCCAGCCGGGCATGCTCGTCACCGATGAGCCGGGCGTGTACGAGGCCGGTCAGGTGGGTATCCGCATTGAGAACGTGCTGGAGTGCTACCACAAGGCCGACAACCAGTACGGCACCTTCCTGGCCTTCCGTCCGCTGACCTTTGTGCCCATTGCCACCTCTCCTGTGGTGCCCGGTGTCCTGACCCGGGACGAGCTGGACTGGCTGAACGCCTACCACCGCGAAGTGTTTGAGAAGCTGGCTCCCCGCCTGAATGAAGAAGAGCGGGATTGGCTGGCAAAGAAGTGCGCTGCCATCGGAGCATAACCACAAAAAAGGGAGACCCCGCAGGGGGTCTCCCGATTTTGGTTTATTCTTTCCGGTTTTTCCAATATTCCTTGGCTTCCTCAATGATCTTTTTGAAGGGGCCGGAGGGGTAGGTGCTCTCGGCGATATCCACCAGGAACTTGTACAGCTGGGGCCGCACCTCCTCGTACATTCCAAGGCGGGTGTAGAGGTCTTTATAATACCGGAACGTCTGGATCTTGTTCTGCACGATGGAGGCCGGGTTGATCTGGGTGTGGCAGATGCTCTGGGGATTCTGGACGTAGTAGTAACCGGCTTTGTCAATGGAGACGAAGGTCTCGGCATACTGGATATACTGCATGTTGAACACCAGATCCTCGGCCCATTTCAGCTCGCTGGTGAACTGGATGTCATTGCCGGTGAGCAGGATGCGGCGGTAGAGCTTGTTCCAGAGCACGCTGTAAAAATAGGAGGCGGGCTTGTCCATCAGCCGCAGGGCAAAGGTGTCCTTGTCGTAGACCCCGGCGGGCAGGAAACCGTATTCCCGCACCTCAGGGGGCCGGGCAACACTCATCACGCCCAGATTGTCCTCCAGCTTTTCCAGCACCTGCTCGGGCTTTGTGGCCCCGGCGGGGATCACCATTTTGTAGGGCGCAATCACAAGGTCTGCGTGGTGCGCCTCGGCGGCTTCCACCAGATGCTGGGTGAAGCCCGGGTCGATGTAGTCATCGCTGTCCACGAACTGGACATACTCGCCCCCGGCCAGCTTCAGGCCCAGGTTGCGGGTGTCGGACACGCCGGAGTTCTCCTTGTCCACCAGCACGATGCGGCTGTCCCTGGCACGGAACTCCTCACACACGGGCAGGCTGTGATCCTTGGAGCCATCGTTCAGGATGATGAGTTCAATGTTTTTATAGGTCTGGTTCAGGATGCTGCCGATGCAGCGGGCCAGATGGTTCTGAGCGTTGTATACGGGCAGGATGATGCTGACGAGCGGCTGATCCATGGCGGTGTCCCCCATTTCTTTTTTCGTCCATAATACTCCCTCATGGCGCAAAAATCAAGCGCTGTGCAGAGGGAAAGGAGGAGCGGATATGATCTTTCACATTGCGGTGTGCAGCCCGGACCCTGTGCTGCGGGGCCGGGTGCAGCGCCACTGCATGGAATATTATGCCCGCCGGGCCGATGCCTGCATCGTGGAGCAGCTGGAAAGCACGGCGGCCCTGCTGCAGCAGGAGGAAGCAGGCTCCCGGTACGAGCTCTACCTCATCGAGCTGCCCGCCGCCAACCCGTGCAGCGGCCTGCAGGCGGCGGCAGAGCTGCGCCGCCGGGGTGTGCGGGCCCCGCTGGCCTTTCTGGCCCACACCACGGCTTATGCCTACGAAGCGTTCCGGGTGGACGCGATGCAGTACCTGCATATCCCGTTCCGTCCGGAGCAGCTGACAGCCCTGCTGGACCGGGCCACCGAGCCGGAATACGGCCCGGTCATCCCGGTCACCACGGCTATGGGCCTGCGGGCCCTGCCCTTTGCGGACATCGAGTATCTGGAATGCACCCACCATGTGGTGCACTACCACCTTGCCAGCGGCGAGGACGTGGCCTCCCTCTCCCTGCGGGTGCCCTTTTCCGAGGTAGCAAAGCCCCTGCTGGCCGATGCCCGTTTTCTGCAGCCCCACCGCTCCTATGTGGTCAACCTTGCCGCCGCCGCTCAGCTCTCCTCCGGGGAGCTCTGGATGCGCAGCGGGGCACGGGTGCCCATCCCCCGGGGGCGTGAGCCCGCCGTAAGGGCGGCGTTCCGGACGTTTCTGGAAGGATAGGTCTATCACGCAAAAAAGAAAGCGGCCTGCATCTGCGGGCCGCTTTCTGCGTGGTGCAGGGTCATACTTTGTCCCAGTCCAGCTTCGTCCAGTCGGTCAGGAACTGGTCACTGACCTCCCGCAGGGCGGGCTCATCGGACTTGCTGGCGGCATCGGCGATGCCGATGACGCGGAAGCCTGCATCGTGGGCGGTGCGGGCGGCGTAGAGGGAATCCTCACAGACAACGCACCGGTCAGGGTCAGTGCCGCCCAGGCGCGCAAGGGTCTGGAAAAATACATCCGGCCTGCTCTTGTGGAGCGCCCCCTGTGCCTCCACATAGAAGTCGAAATATTCATCGATGCCCAAACGGGTGAGCACGGTGCGGCACTGGGCGCTCCAGGTGTTGGAGCAGATACACATGCGGGCACCCTCGGCCTTCAGGCGGGCCAGCAGCTCCCGCACGCCGGGCTTGAGCGCCACGGTCTCGTAGAGCTTTGTGATAACATCCCACATCACATCGTTGTAGTCCTCCATTTTCAGGGGCAGGTCATACTCCCGGATGAGGTAGGCCGCGCCATCGGCCATGCCCATGGTCAGGAGCGTTTTGTGGAGGTCAGATTTTGGGGTGCGGCCATAGCGGGCCAGCAGGGCATCGGGCGCACCCTCCCATACCACGGTCATGCTGTCGGTCAGGGTGCCGTCCATATCAAAGATCCAGTTGTTGCAGTGCATTGTTTTACCTCCACCATCGTTTCACACAAGTTAACAAAATTATACCATGGATTTTGTTCCAAAAACAGGGAGAATTTTTCCGGAAAATATGGTATACTTCTGACAGATTTCCAAAGAATGACGAGGAGGCGTTCCAGATGGCACAGAATGATACCCCGGTCAAGGCACTGGTGCTGGCAGGCGGCGGTGCGCGCGGCAGCTATCAGGTGGGTGTGTGGCGTGCCCTGACCGAGCTGGGCTGGCGGCCCCAGATCATCACCGGCACCAGTGTGGGCAGCCTGAACGGTGCCATGTTTGCGCTGGACCTGTACGAAACGGCCCGGGATATGTGGATGAGCATCCGCAGCCAGGACGTGATGGAGCTGCCGGAGGAAAATGCCGACCTCTCTGAGCTGCACGACTTCCTGCGGGAAGTGGTGCGGGACGGCGGCATGGACGTGACCCCGCTGGAAGAGATCGTGGAGCGGGTGCTGGATGATGATGCCCTGCGGGCTTCGCCCATCCGGTTCGGCCTTGTCACTGTGGAAAAGCGGGGGCTGAAGCCCCGGGAGCTGACGCTGGAGGATATCCCGACGGGCAGGGTGAAGGATTACCTGCTGGCCTCTGCCGCCTGTTTCCCCGCCCTGCGGGCAAAGCAGATCGACGGGGTGCAGTTCCTGGATGGCGGCTACCGGGACAACATGCCCACCGCGCTGGCCCAGAAGATGGGCGCGGAGGAGCTGGTCTGTGTTGATCTGGAAGGGGTGGGCATCACCCTGCCCAACCGCACCGGCCTGCCCACCACCATGATCCGCAGCTACTGGGAGCTGGGGGACATCCTTCACTTTGACCCTGATACCGCCAGACGGAACATGGAGCTGGGCTACTACGATACCCGCCGCGCCATGGGATACCTGCGGGGCTGCGCCTATGCCGTTTCCACCAGCGCCGAGAGCTGTGAGGATGCCGCCGCCTTTGCGTGGAAATTCCAGCAGGTGCAGAAGACGGTGCGGGAAAAATACCCCGTGACCCTGACAGCGGATGCGGCCCTGCTGCTGGCCAACATGAAGGATGCCCAGCTGGCCCCGCTGGAAGCTGCCGCCGAGGATGCGGGCGTGGACCCCACCGTGTTCTATACCACCCGGACACTGGCGGAAGCCTTTTTGGAAAAATGCGACCGGGAGCGTATCGAGAGCTTTGCGCCCCTGTTTGAGGGCAGCGGCAATGCGGCACAGGCCGCACGGGCCGCTCTGCTGCCCAATACGTTCTTACAGGCATTGGTCTGCCGTGCCCTTACCGGGCCGATACTGCCGGAGGTGATCGAAGAATGAAGGTCTATCAGGGACACAGCGCCTCGCCGGGCCTTGTGATGGGACAGGTGAGCCGGCTGGAGCGCTGGCACGAAAATTTTTCTGCCGGGCCGTTCAACGCGGAACGGGAACAGCGTTTGCTGGAAAACGCTGTCCGGACAGCCCAGCGTGAGCTGGACGGCATGGCAGACCGCAGCGGCCCCACGGAGCAGGCCATCTTCCTGTTCCAGAGCATGATGCTGGAAGACGAAGGCTTTATGAACGAGGTCAAATTCCAGATCAAGGCGGGCATCAGCGCTGCCGAGGCCATGTACCGTGTGGGCAACCGCTATGCGGAGCAGCTTGCGGCCATGGAGGACAACGCCTACATGCAGCTGCGCAGTGCAGATATTCTGGATGCCGCCCGCCGCGTGGTGAACGTGCTGACCAACCGTCCCCGGGTCTGGCTGGCGCTGGATCACCCGGTGATCCTGGCGGCAGAGATGCTGATGCCCAGCGATCTGTTCAGCGTTCCGGCGGGGATGATCCTGGGCATCATCACTTCGGAGGGCAATAAGCAGAGCCACGCGGCGATCATTGCGCGGGCTATGCACATTCCCTGCGTGGTGCAGGTGGGGCAGGCGTTCCTGAACGACTGCGACGGCCGCACTGTGGTGCTGGATGCCAACAACGGCGAGTGCATCCTGGACCCGGATGCCAACACCCGTCAGCAGGCGGTCAGCCGCATCTGCGAGCTGCAGTGGGAGAGCGAGGAGGCCGCCCGCATCAGCGCCCTGCCCAACCGGACAAAGGATGATGTGCCGTTTGAACTCCTGGCCAACTGCTACGGGCAGGAGGATATTGAATCGGCGCTGCAGGCAGGCGCTTCCGGCGTGGGCCTGCTGCGCAGCGGCTATATGATGCTGCCGGGCCGCCCGGTGGACGAGCAGGAGCAGTTCGTGTTCTATCAATCCTGCATTGCCGCCGCAAAGGGCGGTGTGGTAACAGTGCGCACCTTTGATTTTGGTGTGGACCGCGCCATGGCCGATATCCATAGGGGGCTGGAATCCTCCAAGCTGGGCCTGCGGGGCATCCGCAGCAGCCTGCGCCAGACCCATCAGTTTGAAACGCAGATCTGCGCCCTGCTCCGGGCGGCAGCCCACGGCCCCCTGCGGGTCATGTTCCCCATGGTGACCAACCTCGAAGATTGGGATGAGGCCATGCGGCTGGTAGCGCACTGCCGCCAGCTGCTGCGGGAGCGCGGGGAGGAGTTTGACCCGAACACGCCCTTTGGCGTGATGTTCGGGGTGCCCTCGGCCTGCCTGACGGCAGAGGAATTCGTGGAGCACGGGTGCAATTTCTTTGTCATCGAGACAAACGACCTGACCCAGTACACCCATGCGGTGGATCGGGATATCTCCATTGCCGAGCGCTACTACCGCCCGGCCAGCCACGCAATGAAAAAGCTCATCCGCATGGTGGTGGAGGCTGCCCGGGAGGGCGGGATCCCCGTGACCATCTGCGGCAGCGCGGTGGGCAATCCGGCCAATACCCTGCAATATCTGCAGCTGGGCCTGCGGAGCTTCTCGGTCAGCCCGCAAAACCTCATTGAGGTGAAAAAAGCGCTGATGAACGCGAAAATAAAGTAAACAAAAAGGACGGCTTGCGCCGTCCTTTTTGTATATGTGGAAATAAAAATTACTCCAGGTTGCCCGTCAGGGTCATCACGGCAGAGAGCACCGCCAGCGGGGCGGTCTCGCACCGGAGGATGCGGGGGCCGAGGCCGACCGTTTTCACACCGGCATTGGCGGCCATTTCAGCCTCTTCCACGGCAAAGCCGCCCTCGGCACCGGTGATGAGGGCAATCTTCAGCCGCTGGCCGTCGGCAGGCTGTGCGTCTGCCAGCAGCTGGCGCAGGGGAGCGCCGCCCAGCTCGTAGCAGAAGAGCACGAGGTCGTACCCTTCCAGACTGCGGCAGAGGGCCCCGAAGTTGGGCAGAGGCAGGGCAACATCCGGCAGCACGCCCCGACCACACTGTTTGGCGGCTTCAAAGGCGATGCGGTTGTAGCGCTCGTTTTTCTGCTCCTCCTTTTTGGGGGCGGCCACGCAGTACCGGCTGAAGAAGGGCACGAAGTGGGTGCAGCCCAGCTCCACGCCGTGGCGGATGACCTGCTCCAGCTTGTCCTGCTTGGGGTAACCCACGAACAGGGTCACTTCCACGCTGGGCTCGGCGGCGCTGGGATAGCCCGGCTCCACGCTGAACTCCACCGTCTCCGGGCCGAAGCCGGTGATGGTGGCGGTGTATTCCACGGCGTTGCCGTCACATAAGATGACAGTGTCCCCCGGTCTGCCCCGCATCACGCGGGAAAGATGATGGGCATCGGCTCCCCGCAGGGTGGCGGTGCCATTGGAGATTTCGGTTGTAAAGTAGCGATGCGGCATAAAAATAAACTCCTGTTTCCCTCATTACCGGCAAAACTGGCCGGTATGCCAAGGGCTCCCCTATTAGGGGAGCTGGCGCGAAGCGCCTGAGAGGTTTAATTCGTCTTTTTACAAATAATGCACTCCCAGCCGCGCTTCTCCTTCACTTCCTGCACGGTCAGGCCGGCGGCTTCCAGAGCGGCGATCACCTCGTCCTTGCGGCTGTCGATGATGCCGCTGGCAATAAAGGCGGCGTTTTCGGCCATCAGGCCGGGCACGGCGGGGGCAAGGCTGATGATGGCGTTTGCCACGATGTTGGCGGTGATGATATCGTATCTGCCGCTGGCCTTGTCGGACAGGTCACCCACCAGAACGGTCAGCTTGTCGGCCACGCCGTTCAGGGCCGCATTCTCGCCTGCGGTGCGCACGGCCACGGGGTCGATGTCCACACCCTCGGCACTGCCTGCGCCCAGCTTGAGGGCGGCAATGGCAAGGATGCCGCTGCCGGTGCCGATGTCCAGCACCCGCTCACCGCCGCGCACCCGCTCGTCCAGCGCTTCCAGGCAGAGGCTGGTGGTCTCGTGGCCGCCGGTGCCAAAGGCAAGGCCGGGGTCAAGGATCAGCTTGACGCGGTCGGTGTCGTACTCCTGCCAGGAGGGCACGATGGCCAGCCGTTTGCCAATGTCCATGGGGTGGTAGTATTTGCGCCAGCCGTTCTGCCAGTCTTCCTGCTCCACGCCCTCGGTCTCCACGGTGTAGGCGATGCCTGCCGCTTCCATCCGGGCCTGAATGAGGGCCAGCGTCTCCACGGGGGAAGCGCCCGGCTCCAGATACATGTGGATGATCACAGTGTCGCGGGGCTTGTCCAGCAGCTCCTGCTCGATCAGATCCACATGGGCGATCTCGGCCACCTGCTGCTCGATGTCGCTGTAATCCTCGATATAGATGCCGCCTTCGGCGATCATGGTGGCAACGGCCTCGGCGTTGTCGGCATCGGCCTTGGCCACGGTCAGGCGGATATCAGTCCATTCCATAAAAAGAACCTCCCTGGGTCTTGTGTTTTCTATTTATAAGTATAGTACCCGATTCCGGCGCGGGATGCAAGCGGTTTGGGGAGAAAGGGCAAAAGAAAAGTTTTTTCAAAATCCTGCTCTGAAATGCGCAATAATTCCAAAAAGTTTTTCACGAAAGATGCGAATTCAAGGATTTTTGGTGCAAAATTGCGAAAACGGGCGCAGACCCTATTTCTTTTTTTCGGAGGATGTGTTAAAATATTGTTACGCAATTATGGACAGCCTGCAACCAGAGGCCTCCATAACAACAACATTCTTTAAGGAGGAATGTGTCTTATGATGAAGTATCTCCAGAAACTGGGCAAAGCTCTGATGCTTCCCGTCGCTGTGCTGCCGATCTGCGGCATCCTGATGGGTCTCGGCTATGCTCTGGCCCCGGGTGTCATGGGTGTCCCCGGTGCTGCAACTTCCGGTGCAGCTTACACCGTTGGCTTCCTGCTGGTCAAGGCAGGCGGCGCTCTGATCGATAACATGGCATGGCTGTTCGCCATCGGTGCAGCCGTGGGCCTGGCTGATGACCACGACGGTACCGCTGGTCTGGCTGGCCTGGTCAGCTACCTGATGATGCAGCAGCTGCTGAGCCCCGGCGTGGTCAGCATGGTGCGCACCCTGGAAGAGGGCACCGCTACCTACATCGCTTTCCAGAAGGTGGCCGGCAACTCTTTCATCGGCATCCTGGCCGCTGTGGTGGGTGCAGCCTGCTACAACAAGTTCAAGAGCACTCAGATGCCTGACTGGCTGGCATTCTTCTCCGGCAAGCGCTTCGTTGCAATCGCCACCGGCCTGATCTCCATCGTTGTTTCTGTCGTTCTGCTGTTCGTCTGGCCCGTCATCTTCGATGCACTGGTCGCCATTGGCAGAGGCATCGCAGGCATGGACGGCATCGGCGCTGGCATCTACGCCTTCCTGAACCGTCTGCTGATCCCCACCGGCCTGCACCACGCTCTGAACAACGTGTTCTGGTTCGACACCATCGGCCTGGGCGACCTGTCCCACTTCTGGGCAGGCGATACCTCTGCTGATGTGGGCTGGAGCCTGGGTATGTACATGTCCGGCTTCTTCCCCTGCATGATGTTCGGCATCGCCGGTGCTGCACTGGCCATGGTCCATACCGCCAAGAACAAGAAGGCCGCCATCGGTCTGGTTCTGTCCGCTGCCATCTGCGCCTTCGTCTGCGGCGTTACCGAGCCCTTTGAGTTCGGCTTCATGTTCCTGTGCTTCCCGCTGTACGTTGTGTACTCCGCTCTGTACGGCATCTTCACCATCATCACCTACTACTCCGGTTTCCGTGCTGGCTTCTGCTTCTCCGCAGGTGCTACCGACCTGGTGTTCTCCGCTTCTCTGCCTGCAGCTGCTAAGACCTGGATGATCATTCCTCTGGGCATCGCTGCATTCGTGGTGTTCTACTTCGTGTTCTACTTCGCCATCACCAAGTTCGACCTGAAGACCCCTGGCCGTGAGGACGAGGATGCCGAAGAAGCTGAGAAGAAGGTCGTTCTGGCCAACAACAACTACACTGAGGTTGCTGCTGGCGTGCTGAAGGCCATCGGCGGCAAGGAGAATGTCTCCAGCGTGGACTACTGCGCTACCCGCCTGCGCTTCACCATTAAGGACTACACCGCTGTGGATGAGAAGGCTGTGAAGGCTGCCGGTGCTGCCGGTGTCATCCGCCCCGACAAGACTACCTGCCAGGTCATCATCGGCACCAAGGTGCAGTTCGTGTATGATGAGCTGAAGAAGATGCTGTAAGCATCCTTCTGAGCACGTTTCCGTGCGGAAGGCTGGTTGCTTCCGCATCCATTCCCAAACTGTAAAAATGCCGCTGAGGGCGGGCGTTTACGCCCTGCTTTCGGCGGCATTTTGTTTTGTTCACAAACCGGCTACCCTTTTGGCCGGAAAATATGCTATACTGAAAACAACAAAGCAAAATAACAGGAGGTTCCCCATTATGAAGATCATTCGTGCAAAAGATTACAAGGATATGTCCCGCAAGGCTGCCAACATCATCTCCGCACAGGTCATTATGAAGCCCAACTGCGTGCTGGGTCTGGCGACCGGCGGCACCCCTGTTGGCGCATACGCTCAGCTGGTGGACTGGTACAACAAGGGCGACCTGGATTTCTCTGAGGTCACCACCGTCAATCTGGACGAGTACCGCGGCCTGCCCAAGGAGCACCCCGAAAGCTATTGGAGCTTTATGCACAAGAACCTGTTTGACAAGGTCAACATCCGCCCCGAGGCCATCCATCTGCCCGATGGCACCAACCCCGATGCTGCGGATGCCTGCAAAAAGTACAATGAGATCATCCACAGCGTGGGCGGCATCGACCTGCAGCTGCTGGGCCTTGGCCCCAACGGCCACATTGGCTTCAACGAGCCGGGCGAGGCCTTTGAGCTGGAGACCCACTGCGTGGATCTGACCCCTGCCACCATCGAGGCCAACAAGCGCTTCTTTGACGGCAACGAGGATCTGGTGCCCAAGCAGGCCTACACCATGGGCATCAAGACCATCATGCAGGCCCGCAAGGTGCTGGTGGTGGCCAACGGTCTGGCAAAGGCCAAGGCAGTCAAGGCGGTCGTCTCCGGCCCTGTGACCCCCGAGTGCCCGGGCTCCATCCTGCAGATGCACCCCGACTGCATCCTTGTGGCCGATGAGGAAGCACTGAGCCTGCTGTAATTAAACCTCTCCGTCATTGCTGCGCAATGCCACCTCCCCTAATGAGGGGAGGCCTTGGCAGCCGATTTCAGTGAATCTTTTTGCCAAAGGCTCCCCTACAAGGGGAGCTGGCGGGCGCAAGCCCGACTGAGAGGTTGCACGAAGGAAAGCGTGAGAATAAGAATATGATCATCAAAAATGCTCTGATTTATACCCCCCGCCACACCTTTGAGGAGGGGAGCCTGACCATCCGGGAGGGGCGTATCGTGCCCTTTGCACAGCCGGAGGAAGGCGAAGAGATCGTGGATGCTAAGGGCGCTTACGCTCTGCCGGGCCTGGTGGATATCCACTTCCACGGTGCTATGGGCAAGGATTTCTGTGACGGCAATGAAGAAGCCATCCAGACTCTGGCCGATTTTGAGGCCGGTAAGGGCGTGCTGGCCATCTGCCCCGCCACCATGACTTTCTCGGAAGAGATCCTGAACGGTGTGATGGATGCTGCCGCCGCCCATCAAAACGGCAGAGGCGCAGACCTTGTGGGTATCAACATGGAGGGCCCTTTCATCAGCCCCAACAAGGTGGGTGCCCAGAACCCGGAGTATCTCCACAAGGCGGACGTTGCAATGTTCCGCCGCCTGCAGAAGCGGGCAAACGGCCTGATCAAGCTGGTGGATATCGCCCCGGAGGAGCCGGGTGCGCTGGAGTTCATTGCTGCCTGCCATGACGAGGTGCGCATCTCCATTGCCCACACCTGCACCAGCTACGACACCGCCAACGCCGCCTTTGACGCAGGCGCGACCCACATGACCCACCTGTACAACGCCATGCCCGGCATCACCCACCGGGAGCCCGGCCCCATCATTGCGGCGCTGGAACGGGGCGCGGAGGTGGAGCTCATCACCGACAACGTTCACATCCACCCGGCCATGGTGCGGTTCACCTTCAACACCTTCGGGGATGACCATGTCATCCTGATCGCCGACAGCATGATGGCCTGCGGCCTGCCCGACGGCCAGTACAGCCTGGGCGGCCAGGCGGTCACGGTCAGCGGCCCCCGCGCCACCCTGACTGAGCACCCCGGCACCATTGCGGGCAGTGCCACCTGCCTGTACGACTGCATGAAGCGTGCCGTGCTGGAGATGAACGTCCCGCTGGAAAGCGCTGTCCGCGCCGCCAGCGAAAACCCCGCCAAGAGCATTGGCATCGACAATGATTACGGCAGTCTGGCTGCAGGCCGCTACGGCAATGTGATCCTGGCAGACAAGAAACTGAATATTCAGGCGGTCTACCAGAAAGGAACCCGTATCGTATGAACCCCGAGAACCTGACCTGGCGGCTGCTGACCGCCGAAGAGCTGACGAACGTTTACCTGAACGAGATGCGCCGGGATTTTCCTGCCGGAGAGCTGAAGCCCCTGAGCATGATCCTGAACAGCGAGGCCGCCGGTACCGCCCACACCTGGGGCGTGTATGAGGACGACGCGCTGGTGGCGTATCTGTTGATGGTGCGGCCCGTGGGCTGTGAGGTGAGCCAGCTGGACTACTTTGCCGTTCTGCCCCAATACCGGGCCGGCGGCATCGGAGCCGCTCTGCTGGCCGCCCTGCCTGACCACGAGAAGGGTGCGCAGGCCATCCTCATTGAAGCGGAGTGCCCCGAAAAAGCCGAGGACGAGGCCATGGCTGTGCGCCGCCTGGGCTTTTACGCCCGGTGCGGGGCCAAGGACACCGGCTGGACAGAGCATCTCTTTGATGCCTGGTTCCGGGTGCTGGTGCTCCCCTGCTGCGGCGGAAAGGTGCGCAGCCCCGAGGAGGCCGTGCGGCAGCTGGCAGACTGCTACCGCCGCACCATGGGTGAGCCCCAGTGGCGCAGGAACGTCACCTTCTACCGCCCCGATGGCGTGGAGGTGCAGTTCTGAGAGGTTGAATTCTGTCCCTTGACAGTCTGGGTAAATATGGTACTATGATGATAGGAACAAACCAGATCTGAAATGGGAGGAATTTCTGATGCGCAATGTTTTTCCCCGCCGTGATTTTCTGAAAGCATCTGCCGCCGCTGTGCTGGCCGCTTCTGCCGCTGGTGTCCTCACCGGCTGCGATGGAGGCGGCAGCGAGATCCCGTCCGCAACCATCGGGCTGGGTGAGTTTGAAGTGACCATGACCGGCAACATGACCATCACTGGTGATGAGGTCGTGGGCAATGAGAACGCCAACGGCTACCTCTGCAAACCCAATGTGCGGATTCGGTACAATGGTGCAGCCAGCGAGATCAAATACAATTTTGCCGGTGTCTTTGCGGCAAAAATTGATAAGACCGCGCTGGAACTGACCAATGGAAAAGAGGAGATCTCCTCTAAACTGACAAAGACTTATGTGCCGCAGTTCCGTGCAAAGGCCAGTGGGTACGGTTCTTTTAAGCAGGGCGTACCCTTCAAGCTGTATGTGACCCTGCAAGGCAAGACAGCCGAGTTTTCTCTGACGAGTGACGGCAAAGTGACAGTCTCCGCTGTCGATAAAGTCTAATATCCCCCAAAAGCCCGAGGTGCACCCGCACCCCGGGCTTTTTTGCGCCCAAATTTTACATTGGGGCAAAAACATGTCCGAACAATTTACCTCGATTTTTCCCGCTTGTGGTCGAAGCGGCTTACTGACTGGGATACAATAGTGCCGTACCCAGGGAAAACACGAAAACAAGAGCCGGGAGCGGAAAACCCGGATGTTTGGAGGACAAATATTATGAAAAAGATCACGCGTCGTTCGTTTCTCACTGTCTGCGGTGCTGCTGCTGCCGCTGTTGCCCTGACCGCCTGCGGCGGCTCTGCTTCTTCTTCTGCCTCTACCGCTGCAGGCTCTGCTGCTTCTTCCGCCGCTGCTGCCCTGTCCGGCAACGTTGCTGCCGGTGGTTCCACCTCCATGAAGAATGTCATCGCTGCCCTGACCGAAGGCTTTGCCGAGGTTGAGCCGGGTGTCACTGTCAGCTACGACCCCACCGGTTCCGGCGCAGGCATCACCGGTGCTGCCGATAAGACCCTGGACATCGGCCTGTCCTCCCGTGCCCTGAAGGACGACGAGAAGGCTGACGTGGAGGGCACCACCATCGCTCTGGACGGCATCGCCATCATCGTCAACAATGCAAGCAAGGTGGAGGATCTGACCGTTGACCAGCTCAAGCAGATGTTCACCGGCGAGATCACCAACTGGTCTGAGGTGGGCGGCGACGACGGCGAGATCGTTCTGATCGGCCGTGAGGCTGGCTCCGGCACCCGTGATGGCTTTGAGAGCATCGTGGATGTCAAGGACAGCTGCAAGTACGCGCAGGAGCTGACCGCTACCGGCGCTGTCATCAGCGCTGTGGAGGCCAATCCTCTGGCCATCGGCTACGCTTCCCTGTCCGCTGTGGGCGACACCGTGAAGATGGTCACCGTTGGCGGTGTGGAGTGCAGCGAGGAGACCGTGAAGGACGGCAGCTACGAGGTGCAGCGTCCCTTCGTGTTCGTCACCAACAAGTCTGTCACCCTGTCTGAGCAGGCACAGGCCTTCTTCGACTTTGCTGTCAGTGCCGATGCTGCTGACCTGATCCGCACTGCCGGTGCTGTTCCTGTGAATGAGTAATTGCGGAAAGCAATGATGCTATGAACAACAAAAAGATCTCTCTCCCCAGAACTCCTGCTGAGTGGCTGGAAGCGGTGATGAACTTCATCTTCTTCCTCTGCGGCATTCTGGCGGTGGGCTGTGTGCTCCTGATCTCGGTGTACATGGTCATCTCCGGTGTGCCTGCCATCCAGAAGACCGGGCTGTTCCGGTTCCTGTTCGGCACCCGGTGGGCTTCCACCGCCGCCGACCCGGCCTACGGCATCCTGCCCTTCATCCTGTCCAGCGTTTACGGCACGCTGGGTTCCACCGTGATCGGTGTGCCCATCGGCCTGCTGACGGCGGTGTTCCTCTCCAAGGCCGCAGGCCCGAAGGTGCGCACCGTGGTCGTGACCGCCATTGAGCTGCTGAGCGGCATCCCCAGCGTGGTGTTCGGCCTGCTGGGCATGCAGGTGCTGGTGCCCGCCGTGGCCAGGACCTTTGGCAAGGCCTCCGGTGCCTGCCTGCTGAGCGCCATTGTGGTGCTGGCGGTGATGATCCTGCCCAGCATCGTGTCGGTGTCGGTCACAGCGCTCAACGCTGTGCCGCCGGAGTACGAGCAGGGCAGCCTGGCTCTGGGCGCAACGGATGTCGAGACCTGGTTCAAGGTCAGCGTCCCAGCTGCCAGGAGCGGCATTGCCGCCGGTATCGTGCTGGGCATCGGCCGCGCCATCGGCGAGGCCATGGCCGTGATGATGGTGGCTGGCAACAGCCCCAACATGCCGGACAGCCTGTTCCGCAGCGTCACCTTCCTGACCACTGCCATTGCCAAGGAGATGAGCTACGCCAGCGGCCTGCAGAAACAGGCGCTGTTCAGCATTGCGCTGGTGCTGTTCGTCTTTATCATGGGCATCAATATCCTGCTCAATGTGGTGCTGAAGGGAGGAAAGCGCGATGAATAACAGTGCTTCCGCCTCCCGCCGCACCTGGAACCGCGTGATGAACGCTCTGGTCTGGGCCTCGGCTGTGCTGGTCATCGTACTGGTGGCAGGCATTCTGGGCATGGTGCTGGTGCGCGGCATCCCGCACATCAGCTGGAAATTCCTGACCACCACCGCCAGTGTGCTGAAGGGCACGGACGGCATCCTGCCTGCGATCCTCAACACGCTGTATGTCATCCTGCTGACGCTTTTGATCGTACTGCCGCTGGGTGTGGGCGCGGCCGTTTACCTGACCGAGTACGCCCAGAACCGCAGGGTCATCTCGGTGATCGAGTTCACCAACGAGACGCTGGCGGGCATCCCCAGTATCATTTACGGTCTGGTGGGGATGCTGGTGTTCGCCCAGACGCTGGGTTTCCAGACCTGCCTGCTCTCCGGCAGCCTGACGCTGGTGATCATGAACCTGCCCACCATCATCCGCACCACCCAGGAATCCCTGAAAACGGTGCCCCAGGGCTACCGTGAGGGCGCGCTGGGTCTGGGCGCGGGCAAGTGGCACATCATCCGCACCATCGTGCTGCCCTGCAGCATCGACGGCATTGTGACCGGCTGCATCCTGGCCGTGGGCCGCATCGTGGGCGAAAGCGCCGCGCTGCTCTTCACCGCCGGTGCTGCCGAGGTCATTGCCAACGGCGTGCTCAAGGCCTACACCTCCAACGGTGCCACCCTGTCGGTGCTGCTCTACCTCCGTGCCTTTGAGGACGGCGATTTCGACTCCGCCTGGGCCATTGGTGCAGTGCTGCTGGTGCTGGTGCTTGCCATCAATCTGGCAGCCCGGCTGGCAAAAACCAAACTGAAACAGAAGCTGTAAATAACTCCCTCCGTCATCGCTGCGCGATGCCACCTCCCTCACGGAGGGAGGCTTATCCTGCCCGCAACGCAAAAGGCTCCCTCTCAGAGGGAGCTGGCGCGGCATAGCCGCGACTGAGGGAGTTAATACAAGAGGAAAACTATGGAAAACGTATCACCCATTATCACAGCCAAAAACCTGAACCTCTGGTACGGGGATTTCAAGGCGCTGAAAGATATTTCGCTGGACATGGGCGAGCGGGAGATCACGGCCCTCATCGGCCCCTCCGGCTGCGGCAAGTCCACCTTCCTGAAGACCCTGAACCGGATGAACGACCTTGTGCCCGGGGTCCGCATCGAGGGCGATGTCCGCCTGAAAGGGCAGGACATCTTTGCCCGCGAGATGCAGCCCACCGAGCTGCGCCGCCGGGTGGGCATGGTGTTCCAGAAGGCCAACCCCTTCCCCATGAGCATCTACGATAACATCACCTACGGCCCCAGGCTGCACGGTGTGCACAATAAGGCAGAGCTGGACGAGCTGGTGGAAAGCTCCCTGAAGGGTGCCGCCCTCTGGAACGAGGTCAAGGACCGCCTGAAAAAGAGTGCCCTGGGCCTTTCCGGCGGCCAGCAGCAGCGCCTGTGCATTGCCCGCGCTCTGGCTGTCAAGCCCAAAGTCCTGCTGATGGATGAGCCCACCAGCGCTCTGGACCCCGGCTCCACCATGAAGGTGGAGGAGCTGATGAGCGAGCTGAAAAAGAACTACACCGTGGTCATCGTGACCCATAACATGCAGCAGGCAGCCCGTATCAGCGACCGCACCGCCTTCTTCCTGCTGGGCGAGCTGGTGGAAGCCGGCCCAACGGCGCAGATCTTCAGCACCCCGCAGGATAAGCGCACCGAGGATTACATTTCGGGCCGGTTCGGCTAAGGAGAAAAACGCAATGAGCAACCGTACACAATACGAAAACGACCTTGCTGCCCTGAAAACGGCCCTGACCGAGATGGGTCAGAGCGCTGCCGCTGCCGTGGAAGCTGCAATGGAAGCCCTCTGCACCGCCGATGCCGAGGCTGCCGCCGCTGTGGCGCAGGGCGATGGCCGCATCAACAACATGGAGCGGGACATTGAGCACCGCTGCATGACCCTGCTGCTCCGCCAGCAGCCGGTGGCAGGTGACCTGCGCCGCATCTCCACCGCCATGAAGGTGGTCACGGATGTGGAGCGCATCGGCGACCATGCCTCCGATATCGCGGAGATCATCCCCCATCTGGTCATTGTCCGCAAGGAGGGTGACCCTGCTGTGAGCCAGGCCATCAAGATGGGCCAGAAGGCGCACAAGATGATCCTGGATGCCCTGAATGCCCTGACCGCTGAGGACGAGCAGGCCGCCCTCAGGGTCATTGCCGCCGACGATGAGGTGGACTACGATTTCAACGCCATCAAGCATACGCTGGCGCAGGAGATCGCCGCCGACCCCGGCAAGGTGGATGCCGCCCTGGATCTGCTCATGGTCATCAAGTACCTGGAGCGCATCGGCGACCACGCCGTGAATCTGGCCGAGTGGGTGGAGTTCGTCCGCAGCGGGCGTTATCATAACGAAAATATGTTCTGATCTTTTGTTTCTGTAAAAATTTGAGCTATTTGCAATTATTTCTGTGACCCGCCCGTATTATAGGCAGAAAGGCTTCCCCAGAAAGCCTGATGAACTGGCTGCGGCGGGGGTCCGGCATCCCCCTGTCCCCGCCCGCCGCTGCCGCAACGGAGGGTTTTACGCTATGGTACAGACCAAGAATTTCCCGCTGGAAACGCGCGGCGAGGCGGTCAGCCGCGAAGCGCTGGTCCAGGCGGCATTACAGGAGATCACCCAGAATTACCGCGAAGCAAGCCTTTCCAATGTGGCCCGCAGCTACGGCGTTTCGCTGGCGTATGTCAGCGAGTGCGTCCGGGCCCAGACCGGAAAGACCTATAAGGAGCTGCTGCAGAAGCACCGGATGGAGACCGCCGCCCGTCTGCTGCGCCGCAGCGACCTGAACATCCAGCAGATCATCACCCAGGTGGGCTATGAGAACACCAGCTACTTCTACCGCCTGTTCCATGAGCGGTATGGCCAGAGCCCCCGGGAGTACCGCCGGGCACGCAGCCAGCGCACATAAGTGCATCAGTGAACGACCCTCTCCGCCTTTGCAGCAGGCTTTGACGGAGAGGGCCGTTTTGTGTTATATTAAAGCAGAACGATCAGGGCGGGCAGCGGCCTGCCGGAAGAGAGGTTGGATGAAGATGTTTCGTGGAGCAAGACGTGCAGATCTGGATGCGATCCTGAAAATTTATGCCCGTGCCCGGCAGGCGATGGCGGATTCCGGCAACCCCACCCAGTGGGGAAATCATTTTCCGCCGCAGGAGCTGCTGGAAGAGGACATTGATTCCAACCGGCTCTTCCTCTACCTTGTCAACGGCGAGCTGGAGGGCGTGTTTGCCTTTATCCTTGGCCCGGACCCCACCTATGCCCGGATCGAGGATGGCAAGTGGCTGAACGATACCCTGCCCTACGGCACCATCCACCGGCTGGCTTCGGCGGGCAGGCACCCCGGCGTTGCCGCTGCTGTGATCACCTGGTGTCTGGAGCACTGCGAGAGCCTGCGGGCCGACACCCACGCCGACAACAAGATCATGCAGCACCTGCTGGAAGAAAACGGCTTTACCAAGTGCGGCATCATCCATGTGGAGGATGGCACGCCCCGCATTGCCTACCAGAAAATGTCCCTTACCCTGCCTTTGCGCCGGGATTGAACCGCAAAAATGCGCCGCCCCACCGGAAACGATGGAGCGGCGCTGTTTTTATGCGGTTCTGTCAGGCGTGGAAGGGAGCGGGTGCGCCTGTGCTCAGGAAGCGGCAGCTGCTGCCGGAGCTTCCGGGGCGGGCTGCTCTGCCGCAGTTTCTTCCGGCGTGGGCTGGAAATACTTCTCGTACAGCTCCATGCCGATGCGGTAGCCCTGCCACACGATGACCGCCGTGCCTGCACCGGCCACGCCGATGATGGCGGCAGTGCCCAGAATGCTGGGCTCGCTCTCGATGGTGGCATCCCGGTACTGGGCTTCCACGGTCACGGTGCTGCCCTTGGCCACGGTGCCCGCCGGGATGGTAAAGCTCTCCTGGTTGTAGGCGACCGCCGGGTTGCCCAGCAGGCTGGCTTCATCCATGGCCCACAGGTCGAACACCATGCCCTCGGGCACGGCGCTCTGGTTCAGCGTCACCTTGACCTCGGCATCCACCGGCACGCTGGCGCTGGTCATGGCTTCGCCGCCGTTGTAGGTGAACGTGCCGCCCTTCACCGTCAGGGTGTAGGTGGGGGCTTCGGGTTCGGGCTCGGGTTTGGGTTCGGGCTTCGGGTCGGGAACAACAATTTTGGTCGAGTTCAACTCCACATCGCTGTCGGGCATCTCAAAGCATACCACTTTTTTGTTGGTTTTACCGTTCGGGTAGTAGCTGGTGAATGCATTGCCGATTTCCTGACCGTTGATATTTGTAATATCTACATTGGATTCTACGGTGAGGACGGTGCCTTCATAAGAATACAGATCCCATGCGGAACCCTGCACCAAATCATGGGTGGTCTCATTGTAAACAAGAGGAAGTGTATCGTTTACTTTCACGATAGCTCCATCATTCACGGTAACAGAGCGATAATCGCCACTGAGCGCAGTATCGCTTACTACGGTGCTCTCTAAGAGTTTGTTGAGCACACTATCCTTTCCGTTGAATGCACCGCCGGTTATCACGCCGTCGTTGTAAAGCAGACCAGCCGCAAATGTGCCGCCCTCGATTTCATGCGTTTTAGTAGAATCACCCTTAGGCCAACCATTTGCTACCAGAGCATTGAAAATGCCATCTTCAATGATGCCATATTCATTGACAATGCCGCAGTTCACTGCATCCAACTGGCCGGTTTTATTATTGACGGGGTCGGTAAATCGGAAGTTGTAGGAGTTGTAGGGGTTTCCGCCGGTCAGATACAGTGTGTCAAGGCTCTTGCCATCAGATGATTTCTGAACATACCAGCCGTCACCATAATAGTTATAATAACCACCGCCGCCGTCATAGGGAGCATTATCATTTATAATTGGAGTGCCATCATTGGCCATCTCAAGTGGTAAATCGTAAGAAGCCTGGTTCAGTACGATAGCTTCATCCGAAGCAATGAAATTAATATTCTCGAGATATTTTATATTGAGACTTATAGTGCTTTTGTTAGAGGAATCGGGGTATAGAAAGTCATCGCTTTCAAGTACATAGCGGTTGATATCCCGGATGGGTTTACTGGCGGTAATGGTATTGGCCCCTGTCGGAACTACATAAAGTTTGTTGCCCCAGTCGCCGGACGCAAGACCATTGACTGCTGTGATAGAACCGGTTCCGTTCAGGGTGACTGTTTTGAATGTGCCTGCACCTTTGGGCTCTTTCGCAAATGCGCCGCCGGTCAGCTTGGCACCGGATTCAACCACCAACTGGACATCCGGGTTCAGGGGGCGCAGTGCGTTTTTCTCACCGGAAAAATCATAATCTCCGCTTTCCAGCGTCAGCGTGTTATTGCTCGCATCAAAATTCCAGCCGTTGCCGCTGTAATCCTGGGTGCCGCCTTCGGTGCCAACGGGGTAGCCGGCTTTATCGATCACCAGCCGGGTCAGCATGCTCAGGGTAACGGTGTCCGCGGTGTCTGCATTGGCGGGTGGTGCGGTGAAAGTGACAAGAAAACCACCATCGGGTGCAGGGTCAATAGAATCGTCTACATTCTGTGCCCAATCTTTTAACAAACAAGGTGTGTCGTTTGTGTCTCCGAATGTAACATCAATAGGAAATGCTCTTTTTGAACTGCCATAGGTAAAAGAATATTTGATGGTGACGCTGGTATTATAGTAGGAATTGGGAATGACATAACCGCTTGAGCCGAGATCCTTGATTGTTGCGTAGCGAATCTCATAGTTGACATTTTTCTGGGAATTCACTTTCAAGGTATAGCCGCTAGCGACATTGACACCCTCTGGTTTTTTTTGAAAAATGCCGCCCTTTATGGCGCCGTTGTTGGTAACGGTAGATTTAAACGTGCCATTTTCAATCGTGCCAGTGGGGTCATTGGTAATGGGATCAAAAAAAGTGCCGCCGGTAATAGTACCATGATTTATAACGGGCATTGAGTAAGTTCCACTCGTTATAGTGCCATAATTGGTAATACTGGAACCAGGATTTTCGGTGTCCCAAAAATTACCATTTTCAATCGTTGCGTGTTCCCCTATGATGGCAGAACATAAAATACTGATTGGATCCTGACGGATGCTTCCGAGATCTGTCAAATCATAAGTAGTAGGGCTTTCGGGGGCGATGGTCAAAACTTTAGCTGTGCCATCATAGCTCCAGTCCTTACCGGTATAAATTTCGTGCTCATCAGAATTGATTGTAGGAGTTATACCATTGAGAACCGGATAACCAGACTGAATTTGTAAAGGTTTCAAGTTGGAGCCGCTTTCCTCCGCCCACGCTGTAAGTGCCGATACAGGCAGGAGCGTTACCGCCATGCACAGCGCCACCAGAAGGCTGATAAGTCGTTTCTTCATAGGGGGTCCCTCACTTTCTTTGGGCCGGAAGTGGAGCTCCGGCAAAAATGGATGCTCTTACTTCCTTAAATACACGCCGCGCGGAATCCTTTCACCCTTTTTCAAAAAATTTGAAAAAAAAAAAAGAAAAACCAGAATGCTGAGGTGGTGGCATCTCCTGACGATTGTGACCGAGCGCTCCCGGATACTTCTGATGAAGTATGCGGGGGCGTTTTTTCGTGGAACTGGGGGCTTGTGGAGCGGGGGCAATCGTTCTATAATACAAGCTGTGAAATGAATCACAAAAGGGGTGGAACGTATGGACAAAAAACTGAACGAGGCTGTGGCGGCGCTGCGGCCCCAGATGGTGGCGGCGCTCCAGCGGCTGGTGCGCAGGCGCAGTGTGGAGGCCGACCCGCTGCCGGGCAAGCCCTTTGGCGAGGAGGTGGATGCCTGCTTTGCCGAGGCCCTGGCCCTCTGCCGTGAGCTTGGCTTTGAGACCACCGACATGGATCGGTACATCGGCTGGTGCGAGATCGGCACCGGGGACGAGATGGTGGCGGTGCTGGGGCATCTGGACGTGGTGCCCGAGGGCGAGGGCTGGCATCACCCGCCCTACGCCGCCGGGATCGAGGGCGGCAGGCTGTATGGCCGGGGTTCCATTGATGACAAAGGCCCGGTGGTGGCCAGCCTGTTCGCGCTGAAGGCCATCCGGGATCTGGGCATTCCGCTCAACCGCCGTGTCCGGCTGCTGTTCGGCCTGAACGAGGAGACCAACGACCGGGACGTGCTGTACTACAAGGCCCACGGCGGGGAGATCCCGGTGCTGGGCTTCACCCCGGACGGCGAGTATCCGCTCATCAACGGCGAAAAGGGCATCCTGAACGAGAGCTATGCCGTTCAGCTGCACCAGACCGGGGCCTGGCAGCTGAACAGGGTGCAGGGCGGCGTGGCCGGAAATGTGGTGCCGGACTACGCCTGCGCTGTGCTGACCGCCCCGGCGGGGGCCGCCCTGCCGGATGCGGAGCACATCACCGTGACGGCCATCCCCGGCGGCTATCAGGTGGAAGCGGTGGGCGTTTCGGCCCATGGCAGCCACCCGGAGCAGGGCGAAAACGCCATCGGGCGGCTGGTGTGCTACCTTGACCGGCTGCCGCTGGAGGGGGATGCAAAACAGGCCGTGCACTTTCTGGCTGAAAAGCTGGGCACCGACCCCTACGGCGAGCGCCTGCTGGGCCATCGGCTGGAGGATGCGCTCTCCGGCCCCATGAGCTGCAACTGGGGGCTGATCGAGGGCGACGCGCAGCATCTGTGGGTCAAGCTGAACTACCGCTATCCCGTGACCATGGAACGGGCAGACTGCCAGCCCGCTGTGCAGGCCGCCTTTGAGGCCGCAGGCTGGGCGCTGGATGGGCAGGTGCACAAGGAAAAGCTCTACTACCCTGCCGAGACCCCGCTGGTCAGCGCCCTGCTGGAGGTTTACCGGGATGCCACCGGCGACAATGCCCCGCCCAAGTGCATCGGCGGCGGCACCTACGCCAAGATGCTGCCCAATGTGGTGGCCTTTGGCCCCCTGTTCGCGGGCGACCCGGTCACAGAGCATCAGCCCGATGAATGCATCGATCTGGAACGTCTGGTGCAGAACGCCCAGATCATCGCAAACGCCATTGTCAAGCTGGCAAATCTGCCGCTGGAATAAGAAGGAGGACGGGACTATGAAGATCACGCAGGTGCGGCTGGGCCGCATTTCCACCCCGCTGCGGGTGCCGTTCAAAACGGCACTGCGCACTGTGAACAGCGTTGAGGATGTTATCGTGGAGCTCCACACCGATACCGGTGCGGTGGGCTACGGCGAAGCACCCCCGACCGGTGTCATCACCGGCGACACCACCGGTGCCATCCTCGGTGCCATTCGGGATCATATTGCCCCTGCCCTGCTGGGCCGCGACCTTGATGAGTTCGAGGATCTGACCGCCGCCGTGCAGAAGGCGCTTGTCCACAATACCAGCGCCAAGGCCGCTGTGGACATGGCCCTGTGGGATCTGCTGGGCCAGAAGTACAGCGCCCCTGTCTACCGGATGCTGGGCGGTGCCCGCAGGAACATCGTGACCGATATCACCATCAGCGTCAACCCGCCGGAGGAGATGGCCCGGGATGCCCGCACCGCCGTCCAGCGCGGCTACGACTGCCTGAAGGTCAAGGTTGGTATCGACCCTGAGCTGGATGTGGCCCGCCTTGCTGCGGTGCGGCAGGCCGTGGGCCGGGACATCAAGCTCCGCATCGATGCCAACCAGGCATGGAACGCCAAGCAGGCGGTCCGCATCCTGAACCAGATGCAGGAGAAGGGGCTGGACATTGAGTTCGTGGAGCAGCCCGTGCCTGCCGCAGACCTTGAGGGGATGCAGTATGTCACCCGCCATGCCGATGTGCCCGTGCTGGCCGACGAGAGCGTGTTCAGCCCGGCAGATGCCCTGCGGATCATGCAGACCGGCGCGGCCGACCTTGTGAACATCAAGCTGATGAAGTGCGGCGGCATCACCAATGCCCTGCGCATTGCCGCCGCCGCTGAGGTGTACGGCGTGGAGTGCATGATCGGCTGTATGCTGGAAGCAAAGATCTCGGTCAACGCCGCCGTGGAGCTGGCCTGCGCCAAGAAGATCATCACCAAGATCGACCTTGACGGCCCGGTGCTCTGCAGCGAGGACCACATCCTCGGCGGTGCCGTGTTTGACGAAAAGAACATCACCGTCTCCGACGCGCCCGGCATGGGTATTCAGGGCTTTGTACCCGGCAAGGTGTCCTATCTCGACTAAAACCGGAACAGACCGCATCCCGAAACACACGGGGTGCGGTCTCTTTTTGTAAAATTGTATTCTGTGTGCGGACAGTTAAAAAAGCTCCTGTCAGTACACATTGAAATAAAAACCAAAAAAATGGGAAAAATCTTTGACTTTTCGGCCTGCGAGGCGTATAATCGTACTTGTTCCGTGTAGAGGAATGGGAAAACTGTGCGCAGTGGGCGCACAATCTGGATAGGGGAGTAGAAAAGTTATGAAAACGTTGAAAGCGGCTGCGGCAAGGTACAACGCCACCAGCCTGATCCTGCGCATCGTCATCGGCCTTGCGGTCGGTGCGGTGCTGGCACTGGCGGTGCCCGGTGCGGGCTGGGTGGAAGAGTTCGGCAGCCTGTTCGTGGGTGCCCTGAAGGGCATTGCCCCGGTGCTGGTGTTCGTTATCGTGGCCAGTGCGCTGGCGCAGGGCACGTCCAGGCTGGACCGGCGCTTTGGCACGGTCATCTGGCTGTACATGCTCACCACCTTCCTGGCCGCCGCCATTGCGGTGGTGACCAGCTTCCTGTTCCCTCAGACCGTCGTTCTGGCTGAGGCGGCAGAATCCGAGGTGGTGCCCCAGGGTCTGGGCGAGGTGATGAACACCCTGCTCACCAACTTTGTGGCAAACCCCGTCGGTGCCCTGCTGAACGGCAATTACATCGGCATCCTGTTCTGGGCCTGCCTGTTCGGTCTGGCCATGAAGAAGTACGGCGCGGACAGCACCAAGCTGTTCCTGGCAAACACCGCGGATGCAGTCTCCCAGATCGTCCGCTGGATTATCAATCTGGCACCCTTCGGCATCATGGGCCTTGTGTACACCAACGTGTCCAGCAACGGCCTGTCCATCTTTACCCAGTACGGCAGGCTGCTGCTCCTGCTGGTGGGCACCATGCTCTTTATGGCACTGGTCGTCTCGCCCTTTATCATCTTTGTGTATCTGCACTGCAACCCGTATCCGCTGGTACTCCGCTGCCTGCGTGAATCCGGCCTGACCGCCTTCTTCACCCGCAGCTCTGCCGCCAACATCCCGGTCAATATGGATCTGTGCGAAAAGCTGGGGCTGGATAAGGATATGTATTCCGTCTCCATCCCGCTGGGCGCTACCATCAATATGGATGGTGCCGCCATCACCATTACCATTATGACGCTGGCTGCGGCCAATACGCTGGGCATTCAGGTGTCCCTGCCCGCCGCCATCCTTCTTTCCGTGATGAGCGCTCTGGGTGCCTGCGGCGCTTCCGGCGTGGCTGGCGGCTCCCTGCTGCTGATCCCCATGGCCTGCTCCCTGTTCGGCATCTCCAATGATATTGCCATGCAGGTGGTTGGTGTCGGCTTTATCATCGGCGTGGTGCAGGATTCCGTGGAAACTGCCCTGAACTCCGCCGGTGACGTGGAATTTGCCGCCACTGCGGAATATCACCAGTGGCGCAGGGAGGGCAAGCCCCTGCCGGCGTTCCTGTGCAAGTGATGCAAAACTGAAATGGCTTTTCAAAGGCTGCTGTGCTGCTGGCACGGCGGCCTTTTTGTTTGGAACTTTTTTCTGGGCATTTTGCACAGGAAAGCCCTCGTCCTGTTGGAAATTGACGGATTCTGACGGATTTTGCATGAGAGTATCCCCTTTTGCAGAAGAAATTCTGGGCAAAACGGAGAGAAAATCTGAAAAAGCTTTCCAAACAAGGTTTCAATCGTCCATGTATACAAGAACTTTATTTTTCATAAAAAACGTTTTGTGCTAGTTGCGCAAAGAACGAAAGAACGTTAAAAATGTATCACTAAATTCATAGTTTGTTCATAGAATTTATAAAACGATTTCATAATTGAGTGGCATAATATGGCCATCCTCAGAGAGGGGAACAAAAGAACGAAGGGTTCTGAACGGTTCCGCTCTGAGGATGCAGGGAGATAGAGGCCCTGCCAAAAAACACAATGACATTTACCGATATACGGAGGATATTTATTATGATGAACAAGAACACTGCGATTCTGGACAACACTATGATGGACGCTTACCTGACTGTTACCGAGGGCGTGTCCGATAACTGCGGTATCGGCCTGGCTTTTGCAAGCCTGCTCGAGAGCGCAAAGATGAACTTTGTCAACCGGAGCAACCGCCGCGCTGTCAATGCAAGCTTTGCCGGCTGATCTTCTCCAATTTGCCGGTTGAAGATTCTCCTTCTTTTTTGTTACAGCTGCTGCCACACTGTAATATGAACTGAAAAGCCCGGAACCACCTGCCGCCATAGCAGGTACGGTTCCGGGCTTTTTTGCTGTGTGGGTTCGGTCAGCGCAGGGATTTTAAGCCGTCAGCTTTGCATTCTGCAGTGCGGCCACGATCAGCGGAATGAGGATGAGCTGCGCCACGATGCCGGGCACGGCAGTGAGCACAGCACCGGACAGGAACGCGCTGAACGGGAAGCTGGAGCCGGACAGACCGGCCAGCACAAAGCGCACCGCACCCCAGACAAGGCGGCCTGCCACCATCGAGGTAACAAGGGTGGCGTAGGTCATGGGCAGGGTGTGCTGCACCTTGCGGTACATAAAACCGGCCACAGCGCCGTATGTGGCCAGCTCAAAGGCCATGGCGATGGCAATGGGGTACATCGGAGGCATCCCGAACAGCACCGAGCGGAGCAGCGGGGCGGCAAAGCCCAGTGCCAGGCCCCAGGGGCCGCCCAGTACGAAGCCAGCCAGCAGCACCGGGAAGTGCATGGGGCAGAGCATATTGCCGATCTGAGGCACATGGCCGGTGATCATGGGCAGCACAAAGGCCAGTGCCAGAAACAGTGCGGCCAGCACCAGATCACGGGTCGCGGAACGGGTCTTGGTATTCATCAATGATTCCTCCTGAAAATGCACAGACAAAAAGGGCCTGCCGCCAGCACGCGCGCCAGCGGCAGACCCCTTCATGGTGTCTGTTTCAAAATAATGTTTGCGGGGAGAAACACGGGCTTCGGCCCGCAAAGCCCCGGCTTCAGCCGGGAATTGTGCAAAAAGTATAGCAGATGCAAAGCTGCCTTGTCAAGCTCAGCGGATGAGGATAGTTACGGGGCGGTGTTTGCGGATTTTTGAAATTTGTAGATGTAATAAAAGGAATCTTCACCGGGGCCTTCTGCAAATGTACTGTTACAGACATTGGTGTGAGAATAACCATTGTCGGAGGCTGCATTCAATTCGGCATCAGAAAGCGCATGTTCCATAAAGAGCCAGATCTCAGGATCGGAAAAAGTGAAGCACTGAGAAGTATTGGAGGATTCGATTTGAGCATGGACACGTCCCGGAAAGTAATAATCAAAGAGTGTCCAGTCTAGGAAGTAGTTCGTTGTATAAAGAACTGCATCCTGAGAGGGGGTAATAACTTCCAGACACTGGGTGGTCGCAAGGTCGATGCGCTTTTCCCGCTGATAGGTTTGGTAGAGATCCGGTAGACTGCACACCAGCGTGCCCAAAATCAGAATACTGGACAGAATGGTTCTCCAACGGACTTTAGACAGAAGAAAGCCAAAAACCAGGTAAACGACTGCGGTGAGCGGATAAAGGTATCGAACGAGAAAAAGCGGGCGAAAGGCATGTGAAACGATCAGCCCGACTGCGGAGGTGCCGGCGGCAGAAAGCAAGCCGGTCAAAAGCCAGATCGTATCAGGGGCGAAGAGCCATTTAGAGGACGATTTGGCCTGTGCTGTGAAATAAAGAAGGAGTGCAAGACCGAAAATGAGGACTGTCCAAGAAGGGTTGAAGAAGAATCCGATACAATTGATCGGAGAAGGAATGAAGGTGGACCACCAGTCTGCCGCAGCGCGTTTGAAAGTGGGAAGCAATACCAGAAGCCAGGGAAGGTAGACGACCACTGCGGCACAATAAGTGATAAGGATTTTTTTGAAGCTGCTCTTATCCTGCGGAAGCAGAGAAAGCAGAGCCAGATAGAAAAATGCAACGGAAATCAGGGCATAGTAGTGCGTATAAGCGGCACAAAGAGAGGCGACGCTGAAAATGACCCAATCGGAGGTTTTACCGGAATGAAGAATGTTATGGAGTGCCAGATAGGCCGCTAACACAAAGAAAGCGCCGAGTGAATACATTCGGGCCTCGACATTGAACATGATAGCGGTATCAGTCAAAGAGGCAAAAGTGGAAACAACAACTGCGGGAATCAATCCGAACTGTCTGAAAATCACTGTACAGGCAAGAATCAGAATGAGTCCATAGGGAATCAGAGCCGACAGGTGGTAGACATATCCGTGATTGCCCAGAAGATGATATAGGAGTTGCGTGAAAAGATAGTACAGCGGCGGATGGTTATCTGCCGCTGTGACTTGGAGCATTTCAAAAACATTCATTTGGGCAAGGCCGATGCTGAACCCTTCATCTCCCCAGAAGGAGTTGTCAAAAATGCGGACAAAGTGCATGGCGAACAGCACAAGGGCATACAGGTACAGCAGCCAGGGCAAAATCCTGCGGCTGCGCTGTGCCCGGGATGTGGGTGAGGAAAAAGACATAGGAACCTCCCAAAATGATAAAAAAAGCAAACAAATTCATCTTATTATATCATACAGCGGCAAAAGATGATATTGCAAAGCAGCCAAAAGCTGCAAAAATGTTTTGCGGGGGCAAAATGAACCTGCATTTTCAACAAAAACGGGAACATTTACAAGCGATTTTGCCAAGGGATGTACATTTTGACGAAAGAACCTTGACGTTTTTGCATAGAATAGATAATATAGACTTGAGAAATAGCGCATCGGGGCGTATGGCCCGGGTGCGTACCATATCCGATGCAAACGCTGAGGTTCATACGGGAGGACCAAAGATGACAAATGCAGAAAAGCTTACCCTGGCAAAACACGCCTGCCACATCCGCATGGGCGTGATCGAGGGCACTCACAGCGCCAAGTGCGGCCATCCGGGCGGCAGCCTGGATATCGCCGAGGTGCTGGCGTACCTCTATTTCGTAGAGATGAAGGTGGATCCGAAGGATCCCAAGAACCCTGACCGCGACCGTCTGGTGCTCTCCAAGGGCCATGCGGCCCCGGCGCTGTACGCCGCGCTGGCTGAGCGTGGGTTCTTCCCGGTGGAGGACCTCAAGACCCTGCGCAAGATCGGCAGCTACCTGCAGGGCCACCCCAACATGAACAGTGTGCCGGGCGTGGATATGTCCACCGGCAGTCTGGGTCAGGGCGTGAGCGCCGCCTGCGGCATGGCACTGGGTGCCAAGCACGCCGGTAAGCCCATCAATGTTTACACCATCCTGGGTGACGGCGAGGTGGAAGAGGGCGAGTGCTGGGAGGCCTTTATGTTTGCTTCTCACTACGGCCTGTCCAACCTCTGCGTCATGCTGGACCGCAACCATCTGCAGATCGACGGCACCACCGAGACCGTGATGAACAGCGCCCCGCTGGAGGAGAAGCTGAAGGCCTTCAACTTCAACGTGCTGACCATCAACGGCCACGATTTTGATGCCATTGAGAGCGCCATCGCCGCTTTCCGCGCTGAGAACGAAAAGCCCACCTGCATCATTCTGGATACCCTCAAGGGCAAGGGCGTTTCCTTTATGGAGAACTCCGTTGACTGGCACGGCAAGGGCCCCAACGATGAGGAATACGCACAGGCCATGCAGGAGCTGAATGCAGCTTACGCCGCGCTGGAAGAGGAGGACAAGTAAGATGGCAGAAGTGAAGAAGATCGCTACCCGTGACAGCTACGGCAACACCCTGAAGGAGCTGGCCGCCGAGGGCCACGACGACCTGGTGGTGCTGGACGCTGACCTGGCTGCCGCTACCAAGACCGGTATGTTCCGCAAGGCACACCCGGACCGTCACTTCGACTGCGGCATTGCCGAGGGCAACATGATGGGCGTGGCCGCAGGTCTGGCCACCATGGGTTATGTTCCCTTTGTTTCCAGCTTTGCCATGTTTGCCGCAGGCCGTGCTTTTGAGCAGATCCGCAACTCGATCGCCTACCCCCGCCTGAACGTCAAGATCGGTGCCACCCACGGCGGCATCTCTGTGGGCGAGGACGGTGCTTCCCACCAGTGCTGCGAGGACTTTGCCCTGATGCGCAGCCTGCCCGGCATGACTGTGATCTGCCCCGCAGACGATGTGGAGGCCCGCGCCGCTGTGCGTGCCGCTTACGCCATGCAGGGCCCTGTTTACCTGCGCTTCGGCCGTCTGGCTGTGCCTGTGTTCCACGATGAGGCTACCTATCACTTTGAGCTGGGCAAGGGCGAGCAGATCACCGAGGGCAGCGACATTGCCATCATCGCCACCGGTCTGATGGTCAACGAGGCCCGCCTGGCTGCCGAGCAGCTGGCTGCCGAGGGCATCCACGCCCGGGTCATCAACATCCACACCATCAAGCCTCTGGATGAGGAAATCGTCCTCAAGGCCGCCAAGGAGTGCGGCAAGGTCATCACCGCCGAGGAGCACAGCGTCATCGGCGGTCTGGGCGAGGCCGTCTGCGCCGTCCTGAGCGAGAAGCTGCCTACCCCTGTCCGCCGCGTGGGCGTGCAGGACAAGTTCGGCTGCTCCGGCCCTGCATGGGACCTGCTCAAGCTGTACGGTCTGGATGCAGCGACCATCTGCAAGACCGCTCACGAGATGCTGGGCTGATCCAGAAAGTCAATACCAATAAAAAAGCCGGTCGGCGTATGCCGACCGGCTTTTTGCGTGCAATTACCGTAAAAATTCGTGATTTTTCCGCACGATATCCGGGGAAACGTGCTGGCTGCTTGCGCCCGGCGGCAAAGTGTGTTAAAGTGGGGCCAGATAAAAATTTTGAGAGAAGGAGCACCGCTATGAAATACGATTTCACTTCCATCATGGACCGCCACGGCAAGGATGCCATTGCAGTGGATGGCCTTGGCACTGGCTTTGCCCCCGCCGCCCCCAAGGAGGGCTTTGACGCCATCCCCATGTGGGTGGCCGATATGAACTTCCCCACCGTGCCCACCATCCAGGAAGCCATCATCGAGCGCACCAACCACCCCGCGTTTGGCTACTTCAACCCCACCGATGAGTACTTCGATTCCATCATCCGGTGGCAGGCAAAGCGCAACGGCGTGCAGGGCCTGACCAAGGAGTGCATCGGCTACGAGAACGGCGTGCTGGGCGGCGTGATCAGCGCCCTGAACTGCGTCTGCTCCAAGGGCGACAAGATCCTGATCCACAGCCCCACCTACATCGGCTTCACCATGAGCCTGAAGAACAACGGCTACGAGGCTGTCCACAGCCCGCTGGTCAAGGATGAAAACGGCGTGTGGCGGATGGACTTTGAGGACATGGAAAAGCACCTGAAAGAGGAAAAGATCCATGCCGCCATCATGTGCAACCCCCACAACCCCTGCGGCCGTGTGTGGGAGCGCTGGGAGCTGGAAAAGGCCATGGAGCTGTACAAGAAGTACGATGTGTATGTGGTCTCCGATGAGATCTGGTCGGACATCATCCTGAGCGGAAACAAGCACATCCCCACCCAGTCTGTGAGCGAGGATGCCCGCCGGCGCACCGCCGCTTTCTATGCCCCCTCCAAGACCTTCAATCTGGCCGGTCTGGTGGGCAGCTACCATATCGTTTACAACAGCTGGTGGCGTGACCGCATGGAAAAAGAGTCCAGCCTGAGCCACTACAACATGATGAACGTTCTTTCCATGCACGCCCTGATCGGTGCTTACAAGCCCGAGGGCTACGAGTGGACCGACGAGCTCTGCGAGGTGCTGACCGGCAACATCGACTTTGCCTGCGATTACATCGAGAAGCATTTCGAGGGCGTGACCGTCTCCAAGCCGCAGGGCACCTACATGCTGTTCGTGGACTGCACCGACTGGTGCAAGGCCCACGGCAAGACCATTGAGGATGTGGAGCACGCCTGCTGGGATGTGGGCGCTGCCATCCAGGATGGCACCATGTTCTTTGGCCCCTGCCACCTGCGCATGAATCTGGCTTCTCCCCGTTCCCGCATCGAGGAGGCGTTCCACCGCATGGACAAGTACGTTTTTAACGCATGATCGCTTAATCACAGCAAAAAGTCCCGGCCAGAGCGGCCGGGACTTTTTTGCGCTTAATTCAGATCGAAATTGCCCACCAGCAGGTAGTAGAGCACCTCCACCACCAGCGCTGCCGAAAGCTGGGACGGCAGCATATCGCTGGCAATGCGCTGGATGCGGTTGGAGGCCAGCAGGGTATAGTTGGAGAGGCCTGCCAGCGCCGAGCGCTTGTCGCAGGTGATGAGGATGACCGGTGTGCCGTTCTTCTTGGCGGCACGGGCGGCCGTCTCCAGCGCCTCGCAGCGGCCTGCGCTGGAAATGAGCAGCAGGGCATCTTTTGGGGTCAGTGCCGAAGAAAAAGACCGTGCCTTTTCTGGCACCGGGCTGATCATGCAGCGCTTGCCCAGACTGCCCAGCTTGAGTGAGGCATCCATGGCAACGGGCAGGCTGCTGCCGTTGGCTTCGATCTCAATGATCTCTGCCGCCCGCAGAATGGAAAGCACCTTTCTCAGCTGGACAAGGTTCAAGGCCTGAATGGTGGCCTGAACCTCCTCCTGACGGTTGTTCTGAAGATCGAGCAGGGCCTGATGCAGCGGGTCATTGGGGGGCCTTTTGCGGGCCTCCGTTTCCTGCTGCTCCAGCACATCCCGTGCAAGCTCCAGTTGGAATTTGCGGTAATTTGCATAGCCGAGCTTGTGGCACAGCCGGGTGACCGTGGCTTCGGACGAGTGGCTGGCCTTTGCAAGCTCCGCAGAGGTGGCGACCGAGGCCCACTTTACATCTGCAAGAATGCAGTCCGCAATGCGCCGTTCGGCGCTGTAAAGCTGGAGCCCGGAGCACAGCTGGGTGACGACGCTTCCCGGGGAATCGTGCATAGCAATACCTCCCTGTGCGCGCTGTGCATTGGGCACAACGCACAGTACTCTGGGAATAGTATACCGATTTTTTGGTGAAAAATCAATTGAATCTGGCAAGAAAATGCATATCATTCCAAAATAAACCGGGATTTCTTGATGCAGGGTGCATCAAAACCGGCCTGTGTGTTGGAGGCGGCGTAATGGATCCAGCGGTTTTCTTATGCATGGTGCCGAAAGTGGGAAAAGGACGGAGAAACGCCGCTGAAATTACAAAAAAGGACTGCTCCGACGGAGCAGTCCTTTTTGCGTTTTAAGGGGAGGGAAGGCGCGATCAGCACCCTTCCTTTTCGGCCAGCTTCCGGCCCATGAGCACGCCCATGACGGAGGCCATCATCAGGCCGCGGGTCCAGCCGGAGGAGTCACCCAGGCAGTGCAGGCCCCGGATGTTGGTGTCGAGGTTCTCGTCCATCTTGACCTTGTTGGAGTAGAACTTCAGCTCAGGGCTGTAAAGCAGGGTCTCGTTGGCGGCAAAGCCAGGCACGACCATATCCAGCATCTTGATGAACTCGATGATGTTGGTCATGGCGCGGTAAGGCATGGCTGCGGTGATATCACCGGCCACGGCATCCTTCAGGGTGGGCTTGACGTTGGATTGCGCCAGCTCCTTGGGCCAGGTGCGCTTGCCGTCCAGAATGTCGCCGTAGCGCTGGACCAGGATGTGGCCCGCGCCCAGCATGTTGGTCAGCTCACCCACCTTCTGGGCGTAGGCGATGGGCTGGTTGAAGGGTTCGGTGAAGTTGTGGGAGACGAGGATGGCCAGGTTGGTGTTCTCGCTCTTCTTCTCCTTGAAGCTGTGGCCATTGACCACGGCCAGATCGTTGTCGTAGTTCTCCTGAGCCACAAAGCCGCCGGGGTTCTGGCAGAAGGTGCGCACCTTGTTCTTCCAGGGCTTGGGGTAGCCGATGAGTTTGGACTCGTACAGCACCTTGTTTACCTTTTCCATGACCTCGTTGCGGCACTCCACGCGCACGCCGATGTCAACGGTGCCGGGCTTGTGGGCGATGTGGTGCTCGGCGCAGATCTTCTCCAGCCAGTCGGCACCGCGGCGGCCCGTGCCGATGACCACAGTATCGGCATAAACAGCATGGGCTTCCTCGTCCTTGGGTCCCTTGATGAACACGCCCTTGCACTCCTCGTTCTCCAGGATGATGTTCTCGCACTCGGTGCTGAACAGCATCTCCACGCCGTTGTCGGCCAGATAGTTCTGGATGGCCAGATACAGCTGCTGGGCCTTCTCGGTGCCCAGATGACGGATGGGGCAGTCCACCAGCTTCAGGCCGGCGTGGATGGCGTTCTTGCGGATCTCCTTGATGTCCTCGCCGGTGTAGATGCCCTCCACATGGGGGTCGGCACCGAACTCGAGGTAGATCTTATCGGTGTAATGGATGAGCTCCTGTGCGAACTCCTCGCCGATCAGGGTGGGCAGGTCGCCGCCCACCTCATAGGAGAGGCTCAGCTTGCCGTCCGAGAACGCGCCTGCACCGGAGAAGCCGGTGGTGATGGCGCAGGTGGGGCGGCAGTTGACGCAGTGGCCCAGCTCGGCCTTGGGGCAGTGGCGCTTTTCCACCGGCTTGCCCTTTTCCACCAGCAGGATCTTTTTCTTGCTGCCGTGGCGCAGCAGCTCTACAGCGGTGAAGATGCCGGCCGGACCGGCACCCACAATGATCAGATCGTATTTTTCCATAGTTTTTGATTTCCCTTGCATTAGATTTAGAATACTCTCTTTTGGCAGCGTCCTCGCCCTCTCAGGCCGCTTCGCGTCCAGCTCCCCCAAAGGGGGAGCCTCTGGCAGAACGACTCACCTTGCGGGGAATCGCGAAAGCCTCTCCCTTTGGGAGAGGTGGCAGCGCGTCAGCGCTGACGGAGAGGGCGAGCCCGTTAATCGTTGATGTCTTCCTGCTCCACTTCCGCGCTCTCATCCACATGATCCAGCTCCACGGCGGAGGCTTCCACGTCGGCAGGGGCGATGTCCGGGGCGATCACGCCGTCACCGTTCAGGTCCTGACCGGTCAGGGATTCCAGCATGGACTGGGTCTCGGGGTGGAGCTTGGCAAAGCGGCGGATGGCCAGCACGGTGTACAGGGCACTGAGCAGGTTGATGGCACCCTCGATGATGAGGATGATGCCAATGGCCATGACCAGCGTCTCCATGGTGCCGAAGGGGTTCAGGATCATCACCACGCCCAGCACCACGCTGAGCACCGGCAGCAGCAGGAAGCCCTTCCAGCTGGGGTACTCACAGCGGCGCAGGTCCAGAGCGTTCTGGATGCGGCCCAGGCTGTCGAAGATGACGAACAGGCCGAACACGATGGGCAGGATGCGCACCACGATGTCGCTGCGGAGGATCAGGAACGCGCCCAGGCCCAGGCAGATGATGCCCGAGATGAGGGTGAGCTGGCTCTGGAAGATGCCGCGCTCCACGGCAAAGTAGCGCACCAGCTGAACGGCGGCGCACACCAGCACCACGCCGCCCAGGGCGTAGCAGACCACGTTGAGGGCGGTGGAGGGCCGCATGAGCAGGAAGATGCCCAGCCCCAGGTAGAGCACGCTCATCAGGATCAGATTCCATTTCAACTTCTTTGCCATAAAAGGTCACGTTCCTTTCTTGTGTCGGACAGGTTCTGAAACGGTTTACTGTGCAGCGGCAGCGTTGTCGTACATGGGCTCGATGATCTTTTTGTCCAGGCGGGCAAAGAAGATAAAGCTCAGGGTCACGCTGGCCAGTTCTGCAATGACGAAGGACCACCACACCATATTCACGTTGCCGGTCTTACTCAGCAGCCAGGCGGCGGGCAGCAGGACCACCAGCTGGCGGCAGACCGAGATGATCAGGCTGAACATGCCGTTGCCCAGCGCCTGGAAGGTGGAGGACAGGATGATGCTCATGCCGGCCAGCAGGAAGTGGAAGCAGATGATGCGCAGGGCAGGCTTGCCGATGGCCAGCATGGCCTCGCTGGCGGAGAACAGGCCCAGCAGCTTGTCGGGCAGGAACTGGAACAGCAGGAAGCCGACCAGCATGATGGCCTCGGCATAGAACATGGCGCACTTGATGGTCTTTTTGACGCGGTCGGGCTTGCGGGCACCGTAGTTGTAGCCGATGATGGGCACCATGCCGTTGTTCATGCCAAAGATGGGCATGAACACGAAGCTCTGCAGCTTGAAGTAAACGCCGAACACGGCCACGGCGGTGGCGGTAAAGGCCATGAGGATCTGGTTCATCAGGAAGGTCATCACGCTGCCCACGCACTGCATGGCGATGCTGGGCAGGCCGACAACGTAGATCCGTTTGATGGCTTCGGCGCTGGGGCGGAAGCCCTTGAAATCCAGCTGGATATCGGGGTTCTTGCGGAGGTTGAGGTAGAAGGAGACCCCTGCGCCGCAGAACTGGCCGATGACGGTGGCCAAGGCTGCACCGGTGGTGCCGGACAGGGCCTCGCCGCAGTAGCCGAAGATGAAGATGGGGTCAAGGATGATGTTGACGACGGCACCCACCAGCTGGCTGATCATGCTCAGGGTGGTGCGGCTGGTAGCGGCCAGCAGTTTCTCGTTCATCACCTGCATGAACATGCCCAGGCTGAGCACGCAGCAGATGGTCAGGTAGCGGATGCCCTGCTCGGCGATGTCGGCATCGGCGGTCTGGGCGTAGAAGTAGGGGCGCACAACGGTCAGGCCCAGCACCAGAAAGACCAGGTAGCTGCACAGCGCCAGGAACAGGCCGTTCTCGGCGGTCTTGTTGGCGCGGTACTGGTTCTTTTCGCCCAGGCTCTTGGAGAGCAGGGCGTTGACACCCACGCCGGTGCCGATGCCCACGGCGAACATCAGGTTCTGCAGCGAAAAGGCCAGAGAGACGGCGGTCAGGGCGTTCTCACTGACACGGGCGACAAAGATCGAGTCCACCACGTTGTACAGTGCCTGCACCAGCATGGAGATCATCATCGGGATGCTGAGCTTGATCAGCAGCGGGTTGACATCCATGGTGCCCATGATATTTTCGGGTTCGGAAAGATTGAGCTGTTTGTTTTCCACGATTTCTCCTTTTGACGTTGAATGATAGACGAGGGTTTATGCTTGAACAGGTGGTCGTTGCCGTTGCCCAAAACGTGGGCAGAGCACAAAAGCACCCTGCCCACGAAGCAGCATTGTTTTTTGGGCTGTCCGGCCCGGCGGGGATCACTCAGCCATGGTCTTTTCCTTGGCGGCGACAGCGTCCAGGATCATCTTGACGCAGGTCTCGCGGCCCAGGGCGGCGTTGATGGCCAGATCATAGTTGTGGGCATCGCCCCAGCGGTTCTGGGTGTAGTAGTTGTAGTAGGCAGCACGGTTGCGGTCGGTCTTTTCGATCTCTTCCTTGATGCCCTTCTCGTCGTGTGCCTTGACCAGCGGGTCGGTCTTGGCCAGCTCACGCCGCCATTCCACCGGTGCGTAGATGAACACGCGCAGCACATCCTTGCGCTCCCGCAGCACATAGTCACCGCAGCGGCCCAGAATGACGCAGGGGCCTTCCTCGGCCAGCTGCTTGATGATGCGGCTCTGCAGGATGAACACCTGATCGCCCAGCGGGAGCTCGTTGCCCATGGTATACAGGCTGTACAGCAGGCTGTGGGTGCGGCGTTTTTCGCTGGCGGCTACGGCTTCCTCCGAGAGGCCGGAGTGCTTTGCGGCCATGGTGATCAGCTCCTTGTCGTAGAGCTTGATGCCCAGTGCGTTTGCAACATCCTCTGCGATGTAGTTGCCGCCGGTGCAGTACTCACGTCCAATGGTGATGATCGTTTTTGCCATAATGTGTTCCTCCCTATGTTGTGGTTTCTATCCCGAAAAGCGCTTTGCGCTGCCGGCTCAGAGGCCGGACTGCACGGTGCTTGGGTCCTGTTGGGGTGCGGCAGGCTCTGCCGCGGGCTTGGGGGGCGCGGGAAGACGGACTTCCGCCACCCGCATCCGCCCGGTCTGGTCCACCGCGTACACGCTGCAGCGGCCGCCTGCGGCCAGCTGTTCGGGCGGGAAGAGCAGCCCGCCCTCGGGGGTGCGCTCCATCCGGCGGAAGGTGCGGTGGGCTGTGGTGGCGTGGGCCACGCCATCGTGGACGGCGTAAGCCGCCCAGCCGGAAAAATCCTCCGGCAGCGGGTCCTGCTGGCCCCGCTGCTCAAAGAAATAGCTGCCATCCTCGGCGCGGGTCAGGTCGCATCGCACCCGGTTGGGCAGATCAGCGGCCACTTCCCGCTGCTTGGGCCGCAGGGCAATGGCCCGGCCCGTGAAGTATCGCATAAAATCCGTCAGCGCCATGGTGCAGTTCACAGCACCGTCGCTGTCTGCAGTGGGGTCGTTCAGCAGCACGAAATCCGCCAGAACGGCATCATCGTGCCCAAAGCCTCGCAGGCCCATCCAGACCCCCACGGGGTCCCGCTGGCCCCGGATGCGGCGCTCCACCCGGACTGCGATGGAGCAGTCATCGTGGATCTGCGCGCGCAGGTCGGCCAGATCCATCCAGGCCTGCCAGCAGGGGTAGCCGCAGCAGCCCGCCGCCGCAGCCGCAAAGGCGGCATTGCCGGTGGAGCTGGTGGCTTTGTCCTCCATGGCGTAGGCCACTTCCTCAGGCAGGATATCCTCGCCGTAGCGGTTCATCAGAGCCGCCATCACAAGGGGCAGGTCCATCTCCCGGCCAAAGCTGGGGTCGTGGGCGCTCAGACAATATTCCGGCAGGTAGAGCCGCCGGTTCAGCGGGTGGCCGTTGTGCTTCTCCCAGGCAAGGGGGCGTGCGGTGGCGGCCAGCAGCCGGACAGCCGGGGTGGCCTTGTCATCGTTGGTGGAAAGGTTCACCTGCAGCTGGATGCCGGTGCCGCCGCCCGGCGTGGCAACGGTGACGGTGTCCCCCATCAGGAACACCAGCCCGTCCTCGCTCTGGGCTTTGATGCTGCAGCGGGGGTAATCCGGTGCCCACTTGCCAAAGCTGAGCCAGCCGGTCCAGGTGTTCCCGGCATAGACCCGGCAGCGCACCTCGACCATGGTGTTGTGGGGGGCGCTGGCGTTCCAGCTGACATTCAGGTTGCAGAAGGCCGGCATGGCGAACTCCGGGGTGGTATAGCTGCCGTAGGGCAGGTAGCGGCCGGCGGAGGAATCCAGCACCACCGCGCCGCTTTCCAGCGCCACATTGTCCAGTGCGCCCCGGGAGAAGGTCTCGGTGCCGTGCAGCACCAGATTGTTCCGTTGTTCCATCTGCACTTCTCTCCTTTGCGCGCTGTGGACGGCGCAGTGTTATTCTTCGGGGGTGTCCTGGCCGCGCTCGGCGCGCAGCTCCTTTTCCAGCTGGGCATCGTGGAGCTTCTGGATGCTCTCCTCAATGTGGAACACCCGGTTCAGGTCGCCGTAGGCGATCTGGCAGCAGATCTCGCACTGGAACCAGAAGCCGAACACCAGCATCAGCAGCAGACCCAGCGGCATGCACAGGATCACCAGGCCCCAGAACAGGATGGTGACCAGCGCTGCGGCCAGCGCGTGGGGCAGGAATGCGATCATGCAGTTCAGGCTGTTTTTCAATGTCAGGCGCAGGGGCTGATCCAGCAGCACGATCTGGGGCCACATGTAGGAAAACAGCATGTGGAACAGCACAAGGTTCAGCACCGTGGCCACCCACATGGGAACGCCCACGTTGGTGCCGTGGTACAGCATGTTGAAGCAGAAATAGACCAGGAAGATCTGCACCGTGACGACAACGCAGTACAGGATGCCGGGCAGGATGCTGGCCTTGAAGTTCTGCCGGAAGGCCCGGCGGTAGGTTGTCCACCAGTAACCGGCCTCGTCACGCAGGGCGCGCAGCACGGTGTCGTACATGCCGGCCAGCGCGGGGCCTGCAAGGATGCCGCCCGCAATGGCGCTGACGATCATCACGGTCAGGTTGTTCATCAGGAAGCCGATGTACACCAGGCAGATCACCGGCAGAAAGCCGATGCAGGTGAGCAGGTTTGCAAGGAACATGCTGCTCATATCGCGGCCCACCAGCTCAAAAAAGCGGCCTACGCCCGTTTTGCGGGGCGTGTCCTTTTCAACGCCCGGCCCGTCCTTGAAATCTTTAGAAGAAGGAAATAAACCCATTTGTTCCGGAATACCTCTCTTTTGTAATGGGCAGCAATGCCATTGTGCTACCTTTCTGCTTATAAATATACCCGGATTTTGTGGATTTTGCAAGCTAAAAAGCACGTATTTGTAAAAAAAGTGTGTTCTCTCCCATTTTGCCCCAAAGTATGTTACAATGATACTGGCCTTTTGGGCCGAAAGGAGGAAAGGAATTTGAGCATTTTACGCACCATTGCGTTATTCGTTTATCTGTTTGGCTATATGATCGTGCACTATGCCACCCTGCGCCGGGCCGAGCGTGCCCTGGCTGCCGGGGATCTGGACACGGTGGAGCAGATCGTCAAGGCCAACATCCCCCGTTGGAGCCGGGGTATCCTGCGTGTTACGGGGGCCCGGATGACGGTGGAAGGGCAGGAGAATATCCCGGCGGGGCCCTGCGTGTTCGTGGGCAACCACCGCAGCTACTATGATATCCCCATCCTGCTGACCGCGCTGGACGCGCCCCACGGCATTCTGGCAAAGGAGGAGCTGGAAAAGATCCCCCTGCTCAACCGCTGGATGAAGCTGCTGGGCTGTGTGTTCGTCAAGCGGGATGACATCCGCGCTTCCGTCAAGGCCCTGAACGATGCCACCGCCATCGTGGAGAGCGGCCGGAGCTTCGTCATCTTCCCTGAGGGCACCCGCTACAAGGGCGAAGAGGGCGGCGCGGGCGAGTTCAAGGCCGGTGCCTTCCGCATTGCCATCAAGACGGGGGTGCCCGTGGTGCCGGTGGCCATCTCCGGCGCGCGGGGCCTGTTTGAGGGCCACGGCCTGCGGGCCACACCCGGCGATATCCGGGTGCGCATCCTGCCCGCCATCCAGACCGCAGGCATGAGCAAGGCTGAACAGAAGCAGCTGCCCGATGCCGTGCGCCAGACCATTCTGGCCCAGCTGTAAGGAGAACTATGGCAAGCTATCGTTACGAGCGGGACATCGACCCCGCAGACCTTGCCCCGCGGGCGGAGAAACAGTATACCCGCAAAGAGCGCTGGGCCAACTGGTGGGATTATAACCTCAAGTGGGTCCTCCTGATCGGCATTGCAGCGGCTTTTGTGGCGTACAGTTTCATCGGGCAGTATTTCTTTACCACCAAGCCCGATTATAATGTGGCGGTGGTGGCCCCCTGCTACCTGCCGGATGATACCGTGACCGCCCTGCAGGAGCAGCTGGCCCGGTACGGCGAGGACCTGAACGGCGACGGCAAAACGGTCGTGACCCTGAATGTCTACACGCTGGATTATTCTGCCGGGGATACCCAGACCGAGAGCGATGCCTACCTGACCATGGCGGGCACCACCAAGCTGGCCACGGATGTGGCGGGCGGCCTGAGCTCAGTGTTCCTGCTGTATGACCCGGCGGGCTTTCAGGGGAGCACCGGCGCTCTGCGGTATCTGGACGGCACCCTGCCCGAAGCCGGAAGCGACAGCGACTGGTGGAACATGGTCTACCGCTGGACGGACTGCCCGGTGCTGACCGGGCTTGACCTGGGCGAGTACCGGGCCGACACCACCCACGCCCGGGGCGGCGACAGCCAGGCCTGTCTCGCGGATTTCTATGTCGGGATGCGCGGGGCCTGGAACACCGGCACTGAGGAGAACCTTGCGGGCGGCGAGGAGCTCTGGCAGGCACTGACCGCCGGGGCAGTCTCCACCGTGGAAGCGGAGGGGTGAGCCGATGCGGTTCCGTATCCTGCGCCGGGAAAAAGGCGCGCCCCGCCGCCCGGCCCCCGCGCCGGAGCCGCCTGCTGTGCCGGTTCCGCCCCGTGCCGCTGAGCTGGAAAACCCCTATGGGAGATACTATGGAACGGCGCGAAGCCGGGAAGATCTGAAACGCTGAAGAGGTGCTGCCACGGGCGGCACCTCTTCAATTCTATTCGCTTTTTGCAGGTGCTAGTTGAAAAGTTATCCACCCTGAAACCCTGCGCCCTTTGTTGTTTCTGTGTCCGAGTTATGGTATACTAATCCAGTATCACGAAATGCAAAGGATGTGGAATGATGGACGCACTGGAACAGGCCCGCCGGGAGATCGACACGGTGGATGCCCAGCTGGCTGCCCTGTTTGAGCGGCGGATGAAGGCGGTGCTCAGCGTGGCGGAATACAAAAAGGCCCACGGCCTGCCCATCTTTGATGCCGCCCGCGAAAAGGTGGTGCTGGATAAGGCCGAAGCGCGGATCGGGGACCCGGCCCTGCGCCCCTATTACCGGGATCATGTGCAGAACATGATGGACGTGGCCAAACAGTACGAGGCCGAGGTGCTGGGCCGCAACCGCGCCGCCTATCAGGGCGTGGAGGGTGCCTTTGCCCACATCGCGCTCCGGGCGCTCTTTCCCCATGCCGAGGCCGTGAGCTGCCCCACCTGGGAGGAGGTGTTCGATGCCGTGGAAAAGGGCGATGCCGCCCACGGTGTGGTGCCCTTTGAGAACAGCCACGCGGGGGATGTGTCGGCGGTGCTGGACCTGTGTTACAACCACCCCGGGTTGTGGGTGGTGGATGTCTACGACCTGCCCATCTCCCAGAACCTGCTGGTGCTGCCCGGCACCCAGCTTTCCGACCTGACCCGTGTGTACAGCCACCAGCAGGCCATTGCCCAGAGCGAGACCTTCCTGAAGCAGTTCGGCCTGCCCGCCACGGCTATGCCCAACACGGCCATGGCGGCAAAGTTTGTGGCGGAGAGCGGCGACCGGACCAAGGCGGCCATTGCCAGCGTGGAAACGGCCGCTCTGTACGGGCTGGAGGTGCTGGTGCCCAGCATCAACACCGACGGCGACAACACCACCCGCTTCATCGTCCTCAGCCGCGAAAAGCCTACGGCGGGCAACCGGTTCTCCCTGCTGTTCACGCTGGACAACAAGCCCGGCAAGCTGGCCGAGGTCATTCAGGTCATTGGTGCCAGCGGCTACGATATGGAGTCCATCAAGAGCCGCCCGCTGCCCCACGTTCCCTTTGACTATTATTTTTATGTCGAGCTGGTGGGAGACCCCGCCGCCGAAAAGACCGCCGCGCTGCTGCGCGAGCTGAATCATGTCTGCCGCACGGTACGGCTGTTAGGAGTGTATACGAAATGAGCGATTTCATCGGGACAAAGCTCACCATGAATCTGGGCGAGCGCAGTTATGATATCATCCTGAAAAACGGTGCACTGGAAAACCTGTACCAGTTTGCCCGGCTGGACCGCAAGGTGGCCGTTGTTACCGACAGCGGTGTGCCTGCCGAGTATGCCCAGCGCGTGGCCGACCAGTGCCGGGAATCCACCATCATCACGGTGCCGCAGGGCGAGGCCAGCAAGAGCTTCAAGATCCTGGAAACGGTGCTCCAGCAGATGCTGGAGTTCAACATGGGCCGCGGCGACCTGGTGGTGGCCGTGGGCGGCGGCGTGGTCGGTGATCTGGCCGGATTTGCCGCTGCCATCTACATGCGGGGCATCGATTTTATCAACTGCCCCACCACCACCCTTTCCATGATCGATTCCTCCATCGGCGGCAAGACCGCTGTGGATCTGGGCGATACCAAAAATATCGTGGGCGCGTTCTGGCAGCCCAAGCTGGTCATCGTGGATCCGGCCACCCTTTCCACCCTGCCCCGCCGCCACTACATCAACGGCCTGGCGGAGGCGGTCAAGGCAGGCCTGCTGGCGGACCCCGAGCTGTTCGCCATCTTTGAAAAGGGAGATATCGATACCCAGATCAGCGAGATCATCTACCGCAGCCTGCGGTTCAAGAAGAACGTCGTGGAGCAGGATGAGACCGAGCGCGGGATGCGCAAGGCCCTGAATTTCGGCCACACCATCGGCCACGGCATCGAGGCTGTCAAGGGCATCAAGGGCCGCCGCACCGTGGGCCTGTTCCACGGCGAGTGCGTGGCGCTGGGCATGCTGCCCATGATCGAATCCAAGGCGCTGCAGAAGCGGGTGCGGGCGGTCTACCGCCGCATCGGCCTGCCAACCCGCACCACCTATAACAAGGAAAAGGTGCTGGCCGAGATGCTGCACGATAAAAAGGCTCAGGGCGGCCAGATCACGGTCATCAAGGTGCCGGGTCTGGGCTGCTGGCGGGCCGAGACCATCCCCGTGGAGGGCCTGCGCCCCCTGCTGGGTGTGGAGGAGTAAGCCATGAAAAACACCTTTGGCAGCGACCTTTCGCTGACCATTTTTGGCGAGAGCCACGGCAGGGCCATCGGCGCGGTGCTGGACGGCATGGCGGCGGGCGTGCCCGTGGAGGAAGCCTTTCTTGCGGCCTGCATGGACAAGCGCCGTGCCCGGGGCGACGGCCTTTCCACCCCCCGTGTGGAGGGGGATGCGGTGCAGTTCTTGTCCGGCGTGGTCAACGGCCGCACAACCGGCACTGCCATTGCCCTGATGATTGAAAACCAGAACACCCGCAGCGGCGACTATGCCAAAACGGCTGACCTGCTGCGGCCCGGCCACGCGGATTACACTGCCTACGCCAAGTACCACGGCTATCAGGATGCCCGGGGCGGCGGCCACTTTTCGGGCCGCGTCACCGCCGCGCTGGTGGCGGGCGGTGCTCTGGTGCTGGGCGCTCTGAACCGGGCCGGGATCGAGATCGTGACGCACATCGGGCGGTGTGCCGGGATCGGCGATGCCCCCTTTGCGCTGGACGATCCCGCCGCGCTGGCGGCGCAGGCCGAGGCACTGCTGAATCAGTCCGAGGGCTTTGCCCTGCTGGACGGCAGTGTGGAGGAACCCATGAAAGCTGCCATCCGTGCCGCCGGTGCCGAGGGCGACAGTGTGGGCGGTGTGCTGGAGACCGCCATTCTGGGCCTGCCCGCAGGCGTGGGCGAACCCTATTTCGACAGCGTGGAGAGCAAGCTCGCTCACCTGGCCTTCTCCATCCCGGCGGTCAAGGGCATCGAGTTCGGTTCCGGCTTCGGCTTTGCGGACCAGAAGGGCTCGGAGGCCAACGATGCCTTCCGGATGCAGGGGGAGCGCATCGTCACCGCCACCAACCACAATGCGGGCCTGAACGGCGGCATCTCCAACGGGATGCCCGTGGTGTTCCGCACGGCGGTCAAGCCCACCCCCAGCATCTACAAAACGCAGGACACGGTGGATTATATGGCAAAGAAGGACGCGGAGCTGTCCATTCAGGGCCGCCACGACCCCTGCATCGTGCCCCGGGCCGCCATTGTGCAGACCTGCGCCGCCGCGCTGGCCGTGGGCGACCTGCTCACCGCAAAATACGGCATGGCCTGGATGGAGGACCCCACCGGCTACCGCAAGGAGGTGCTGTAAATGGAATACGGACTCATCGGCGGGCGGCTGGGCCACTCCTACTCCAAGGTCATCCACGAGATGCTCTGCGGCTACCGGTACGACCTGTGCCCCCTGCCCACGGAAGAGGAAGTCCGGGCTTTTATGACCCGGCGGCAGTTCAGGGCCATCAATGTCACCATCCCCTATAAGCTGGTGGTCATGGAGTACTGCTCCTACATCGACCCCCACGCCAAGGCCATCAACGCCGTGAACACCATCGTCAACAGGAACGGCCTGCTCTACGGCTACAACACCGATTACCCCGGCTTCTCCTACCTGTGCGATGCACACGGTGTGGAGTTCAAGGACAGGACTGTGCTCATTCTGGGCACCGGCGGCACCCACAACACCACCTGGGCCGTGGCCCATGACCGGGGCGCGAAACAGATCTATACCGTCAGCCGCCATCCCGACCCCGAAAAAGGGGAGCTGACTTATGCCCAGGCCCTGACCACCGGGGCGCAGATCATCATCAACACCACGCCGGTGGGCATGTACCCCAATGTGGGCGTGAGCGCCCTGGATATCACCTCCACGCCCGGGCTGGAAGCCGTGATCGATGTCATCTATAATCCCGATAAGACCGAGCTCATCCTCCGGGCCGAGGAGCTGGGGGTGCCCATTGCCGTCGGCGGCCTGGAAATGCTGGTGGCGCAGGCAGTGTACGCGGCAGAATTTTTCCTCGACCGCAAGTTTGAGGATGCAGGTGCCGAGATCGCCCGTGTGACCAGCGAGCTGCGGCGGGAGCAGTTGAACATTGCCCTCATCGGGATGCCCTCCTCGGGCAAATCCACCCTGGGCCGCGCTCTGGCGGAACGGCTGGGCAAGCGGTTCGTGGATCTGGACGAGGAGATCGTCAAGGCCGACGGCCGGAGCATCCCGGACATCTTTGCCGCTGAGGGGGAGGCAGGCTTCCGGAAGCTGGAGGCCGCGCAGACCGCCCGCTTTGCCAGGGAGAACCGGCAGGTCATCTCCTGCGGCGGCGGCGTGGTCAAAGACCCGGCAAACCTCCGGGCGCTCCACGCCAACGGCATCGTGCTCTTTATCGACCGGCCGCTGGAGGATCTGCTGGTGGGCGGCGGAAGGCCCCTTTCCACCAGCCCTGAGGCTCTGAAAACCATGGAAGCCCAGCGCCGTCCGCTCTATCTGGCGGCAGCGGATGCTGTGATCCCCAACAAGACCACCCCTGCGGATGCCGTGACGGCGGCAATGGAGGCGCTGGATGAAATTTTTAGTCATTAACGGTCCCAACCTCAACCTGACCCAGTTCACGGAGCCGGGCATGGAGGGGCAGATCGATTTTAATACACTGCTGGATTATATCGAGGCGGGCTGTGCCCAGATGGATGTTCAGGTGGACTTTTTTCAGTCCAACCACGAGGGTGACCTCATCGATGAGATCCAGTCGGCGGCAGGCCGGGCCGATGGCATCATCCTCAACCCGGGCGGCTACGCCTATTACAGCGTGGCCATTCTGGAAGCGCTGCAGGTGTGCGGCGTGCCCGCCGTGGAAGTGATGCTGGCCGACCCCAGCGGAAAGGAGCCCTTCCGCAGCGTGGATGTGGTCTCCTTTGGCTGTCAGGGCCGCTTTGCAGGCGAGGGGGTCAGCGGATATCTCCATGCCTGCGCCTACCTTGTGCAGCTGCTCCGGCTGGATGGCGGCGCGCAGACGCACCTGGTGCAGTAACAACCCTCTCAGTCTCGCATTCGCTCGCCAGCTCCCCCGAAGGGGGAGCCCTTGGCAAGTAGGGCAGGCTGTGCAGCAAAACTGAAAGCATAGAGACAAAACAGAAGGGAAAAGAAACAAGATGATCATTTCGACCAAAAAAGGCACCCCCAAGGAAGAGCTGGAAAAGATCGTAGACAAATTCGAGAAGCAGGGCCTGGATGTGACCCTGATCACCGGCAAGGATTACAATGTGTTCGGTCTGGTGGGCGATACCACCAAGATCGATGAGCGCGACGTGCTGGCCAACCCCTGGATCGACAACGTCACCCGCGTGTCTGCCCCCTATAAGCGGGCCAACCGCCTGTTCCACCCCGCCGATTCCATCATCGACTGCGGCGGCGTGAAGATCGGCAGGGGCGAGAAGATCGCCGTGATGGCAGGCCCCTGCAGCATCGAGGGGGAAGAGCAGGCACTGCGCATTGCCAACGGCGTAAAGGCGGGCGGTGCAAGCCTGTTCCGCGGCGGCGCTTATAAGCCTCGTACCTCTCCCTACTCTTTCCAGGGTCTGGAGACTGAGGGCATCCTCGATATGGTCAAGGCCCGGGAGGCCACCGGAATGCCCATCGTGTCCGAGCTGATGAGCGAGGACCGGATCCCAGAGTTTGAGGAGTATGTGGACGTGGTGCAGATCGGTGCCCGCAACATGCAGAATTTCCAGCTGCTCAAGGCCGTGGGTAAGATGCACAAGCCTGTTCTGCTCAAGCGCGGCCTGTGCAACACCATCGAGGAGTGGATCATGTCCGCAGAGTATATCATGGCCGGCGGCAACGAGCAGGTCATTCTCTGCGAGCGTGGCATCCGTACCTTTGAGAAATACACCCGCAACACCCTCGACCTCTCCGCTGTGCCCATCATCCACGAAAAGACCCATCTGCCCATCATCGTGGACCCCAGCCACGCCACCGGCAAGGCCAATCTGGTCGAGCCGATGATGATCGCCGCTGTGGCCGCCGGTGCCGACGGTCTGGAGGTGGAAGTCCACTATGATCCCCGCCACGCATGGAGCGATGGCGCACAGTGCCTGACCCCGGATGCCTTTGCACAGGCCATGGCAAAGTGCCGTCAGGTTGCATGGGCCATTGGCCGGGATATGTAACACGATGAACGGCCTCACCCTCTCAGTCAAAGCCTGACGGCTTTGCCAGCTCTCCCAAAGGGAGAGCCTCTGGCGAAACCACAGACCTTGCGGTGGACTGCCAAGGCCTCGCCCTTTGGGAGAGGTGGCAGCGCAAAGCGCTGACGGAGAGGGCGAGCCAGGTAAAGTAACACGATGAACATTACGATAAAATCAAGCCGGACGGTGGGCGGCAACATCGCCGCGCCGCCCAGCAAAAGCATGGCTCACCGGGCGGTGCTCTGCGCGGCGCTGGCAAAGGGGACTTCCCATCTCCATCATCTTGCTTTCAGCAAGGATATCTCCGCCACGCTGGGCGCGGCGGGCCGGCTGTGCGCCCGTGTCACCACCGGGGAAAACGACGCGGTGGTGGAGGGGCTGGGCCGCTTTCTGCCGGTTGATGCCCCCGTGGACTGCTGTGAGAGCGGCAGCACCCTGCGCTTCCTCATCCCACTGGCCAGCCTGACCGGGCAGGAAGTGACTTTTACAGGCCGTGGGCGGCTGATGGAGCGGCCCCAGTCGGTCTACAAAACGCTGTATCAGCAGCAGGGCCTGCGTTTTGAGCAGGGCGCGGACCGCCTGACTGTGGAAGGTGCCCTGACCCCGGGCGAATACGAGCTGGCGGGCAACGTGTCCAGCCAGTTCATCAGCGGGCTGCTGTTTGCCCTGCCCCTGCTGGGCGGCACCAGCACCCTGCACCTCATCCCGCCTGTGGAGAGCCGGAGCTACATCGATATGACCCGCGCGGTGCAGCACGCCTTTGGCGTGGAGAGCCGCTGGCTGGATGAAAACACGCTGGAAATTCCCGGCGGGCAGAACTATCTTCCCGGTGATTACACCGTGGAGGGCGATTACAGCCAGGCGGCTTTTCCTGCCGTGCTGGGCGCTGTGACCGGCGGTGTGGCCATCACCGGCCTGTCTGAAGAGACCTTGCAGGGCGATGCGGCCATTCTGGAGATCCTCCGGCGGTGCGGTGCAAGATTCACCCGCACCGGGCAGGGCGTGGTGTTTGAAAAGGCCCCGCTCCACGGAACGGACATCGACCTTGCCGACTGCCCCGACCTGGGCCCCGTGCTGATGGTGCTGGGCCTGCTGTGTGAGGGCACCACAGTCATCCGCAACGCCGAACGTCTCCGCATCAAGGAGAGTGACCGCATCGAGGCCATGGAGACCGAGCTGCGGGCCTGCGGCGGGCAGCTGGAGAGCGAGGGCGGCACCATTACCATCCATGGAGGTGCCGGCGCGCTCCATGCCCCGGAGCAGCCGCTTTCCGGCCACAACGACCACCGCGTGGTGATGAGCCTTGCGGTGCTGGCGCTGGCCGCCGGGCTGGCCCTGCCCATCAGCGGGGCCGAGGCCATTGCCAAGAGCTGGCCGGATTTTCTGGAAGCCATCAAGCCTTTGGGCGCGGAGGTGGAACATGTTGGATAAATCAAAGCGTTATCTCATTGTGGGTCTGGGCCTGCTGGGCGGCAAGTACGCCTTGGAGCTGAGCAGGGCCGGGTTCCATGTGGACGGCATCAACCGCAGCGAGGGCCATCTGCAGTATGCCCTCGACCACGGCTATATCGCCAGCGGCAAGACCCACGATTTTGAGGATCTGGTGTGTCAGGCCGACCATATCATCTTTGGCTTGTACCCCACGGCCCTGCTCGAGTGGTTCCGGACCTACGGCCACCTGCTGAAGGAGGGCTGCATCTTTACCGATGTGTCGGGCGTAAAGACTGGTCTGGTGGAGCCCATTCAGGCCATGTGCAGGCCGGGCGTGGAGTTCATTGCCAGCCACCCCATGGCGGGCCGTGAGACCTCCAGCGTGGAGCACGCCGCTGAGGTGAATTTTGCCCCGGCCAACTTCATTGTGACCCCCACGGAAAAGAACACCCCGGAGGCCGTTCAGTGGGCCAGGGAGCTGGCCGAGGTGCTGGGCTTCAAGCATATCTGCACCCTGACCGTGCAGGAGCATGACAGGATGATCGGCTATGTCAGCCAGCTCTGCCATGCCATCGCCGTCAGCCTGATGTGCGCCAACGACAATACCTCGCTGTGCGAGTACACCGGCGATTCCTTCCGGGACCTGACCCGCATTGCACGCATCAACGATAAGATGTGGGCGGAGCTGTTCCTCTGGAACAAAGAAAACCTCATCTCCGAGATCGACCAGTTCAGCAGGGCGCTGAACGAGATGCGCAACGCCCTTGTGGCCGATGACCGGGATAAGCTGGAGGAGATGTTCCGCCTGTCCACCCAGCGCCGCGCGGCGTTTGATAAGAAAGCGCCGTAACCTTTTCAGCACACAGCACTGCTGTTTTTCCCAGCTCCCCTGCTGAGGGAAGCTGGAAGCGAGACTGAGAGGTTTGGCACAACACGAAAAAATGAGGTGTACCGAATGCCCAAACAGGAAGGCCAGAAATCCAAGCTGCTGGCGCTATTGCGCATTTTTGAGCAGCAGACCGATGAAAACCACCTGCTGAACGTGCCGCAGCTGGTGGAGCTGCTGGAGGTGCAGGGCATCCGCTGCGAGCGCAAGAGCGTGTACAGCGATATTGAGGCACTGGGTGCGCTGGGCTATGACATCAAGCTGCGCCGGGGCCGGGGCGGCGGGTATTTCCTTGCCAGCCGCACCTTTGATCTGGCGGAGCTCAAGCTGCTGGTGGATGCCGTGCAGGCAAGCCGGGTGGTATCCGGCACCACGAGCAGGCGGCTAATCCACAAGCTGGAAAAGCTCTGCTCCAACTACGAGGGCAGCCAGCTGCAGCGTCAGGTCTATGTGGAGGGCCGCCCCAAGACCGACAGCAAGAGCCTGCTGTACAGCATCGATGCCCTGCACGAGGCCATCAACAACGGTAAAATGGTGGAGTTCCTCTACAGAAAAGCCGACAGCCGCGAGAAAGAGAAAAGGACCGTCAGCCCGTGGCAGCTGGCCTGGGAGAACGGGTGCTACTACCTCATTGCGTTTGCCGATGAAAAGGGCATCCGCCATTATCGGGTGGACAAGATGAGCGGGGTCCGGGTGCTGGATGCGCCCCGGCGGGGTCAGGAGCAGTTTGCGGATCTTGACCTGCCTGCCTATCTGCGCAAGCACTTTGGAATGTACGGCGGGCCGGAGCATCGCGTTACCCTGCGGTGCACCGCGGATCTGGAAGGTGCCATGCGGGAGCGCTTTGGCGCAACGCCCATGTTTCTGCCGGAAGAGGATGGGTCTTTCCACTTCGATGTTCCCATCTGCGTCAGCGACCAGTTCTATGGCTGGGTCTGCGGCTTTGGCGGCAAGATAGAAGTGGTTGCCCCGCCCGAAGTGCGGCAGGGAATGCGGGAAATGACCGCCCGGCTGGCAGAACAGCATCAATAACAAAAAAGGACTGCGAAAGCAGTCCTTTTTTGCATGTTTACGGCTCCTTCAGTTCCAGATCACTGGGCAGGATCAGATCCAGCGCAGCGGCGGGCTCGGCGACAAGGCGGCGGCTCTGGTGGAAGATGGCCTTTTCCAGTGTGTTGCGGGCAAGGCGGCCATTGCCGGCGGTGCGGGCATCGGCTGCCTGCCAGCGGGCATAATAGCCCAGCAGGGGTTCGGTGCAGCTTTCGGCCAGACGATACCCCTTGTTCTTTGCCTGAACGTGGGTGATCTGCAGCAGCTCCTCGGCGGTGTAGTCCGGGAACTCGATCTTGTTGGGGAAACGGCTGGCAAGGCCGCTGTTGGCGGTGAGGAAGATCTCCATCTCCCGGGTATACCCGGCCAGAATGACCACAAGCTCGTCCCGGTGATCCTCCATTCCCTTTACAAGGGTGTCGATGGCTTCCAGCCCGAAGCTGTCCTGCTCGCCGCGGTAGAGGCTGTATGCTTCGTCAATGAAGAGCACGCCGCCCAGAGCGCTCTCGATGACGCTGTTGGTCAGGGGGGCGGTGTGGCCGGTGTAGCGGCCTACCAGGTCGGCACGGGTCACCTCCACCAGCTGCCCGCCCTTGAGGGCACCGATGGCTTTCAGGTATTTCGCCACCAGCCGGGCAATGGTGGTCTTGCCGGTGCCGGGGTTTCCGGTGAAGATCATGTGCATGGACAGGCTGGTCGTTTTCAGCCCGGCAGCGGCCCGGCGCTGCTGCACCTGCAGGTTGTCGGCCAGACCGAACACATACTCTTTCACGGGAGCAAGGCCCACCAGTTCGTTGATCTCGGCCCGGATGGCATCCAGTGCGCCGGTGTAGGCGGCAGGCAGCAGGTCAAAGAGCGGTTCCTCCGGGCCATCGTTCAGCCGGAACAGCAGCCCTTCCGGACGGGCGGTCAGGGCCGCCGTGCCGGACAGGGTCTTGTCCGTGCGCAGGCAGTATTCGCTCAGGGCACGGAAGATGTGGTCACAGCATTCGGCCAGCCCGGCGGCACCCTTCTGCGCGGTGCACTGGGCTGCGACATAGTCCCGCACGTCGGCCCCGGCGGAAAGGGTCAGCCCCAGCCGGGCGCGGATCTTCTGGGCCAGCGCGTTGAGCTGCTGCGCGGCAAGGGCGGCCAGATCCTCCCGGGTGTAGGAGGCCGTTTCACAGACATCCCCCAGCGCCGACACCAGCGCCGCGCCGAATTTATCCGCCAGTGCCTCCCGGCCCTTGTGGGAGTAGAAGATGAGGTATTTGCCGCAGGGGTCGATGCGGCTGACGGCTCCCGGGGCCAGCGCCGTGCCTGCATCCACAAGGATGCCCTCTTTGTTCACGAGATACCGGCTGGACAGGGGGGCGCTGCCCTTGACGGCCAGATCGGACAGGGTCTTCAGAAAGCCGGGATAACAGCTCTCATAGTGCTCAAAGGCAAGGATCTCCCCGGGCGCGTGCAGGGCGGCGTAGAGGTCCTGCAGGAAGAGCTTTTCGGCTCCGGAATTGGGGTAAAGGGCCAGATCCAGCGTGGCGATCCTGTCGCTCTGCAAAAGGCCCCGGGCCGCCATGCAGCGGGCAGTTTCTTCCAGTGCAAAATGCCTGCCTGTGCCTGCCCCGCCTGTGAGCAGGATGACGTTGCGGGCGGTGGGGGCTTCGGTGCCCAGCACAAAGGGGCGGCGCATGGCCCGCACCACGCTGTCCACAAAAGCATCCTGCCCCAGCACCGTCTGTTTGACCTCGGCGGCAAGGCCTTCAAAGCTGCCCAGGTGCTCCGGCTTCACGTCGGTGGTGCCCCTGGCCAGCAGGCCTTCGTCCTCCATGTCCCGCAGCATCTGGCGGCTGCTTTCCAGCGCGGCGGCGGTGGCATCGCTCTGGGTTTTGAGCTGGGCGTTCTGCTGCTTCAACAGCTCGTCCAGCCGTTTCTGCTGCTCCAGAAGCGCCGCGTTCAGGTCAGGCAGGGCGGCGCTGTCGCCTGTTTTGGGTGCAGAAGTGCCGGGGGCAGCCTTGAATCTGCCCCCCGGGCCGAACACGCCGTTCATCAGACTTTCCCAATCGTCGGTATATGCCATAAAACTTCCCTCCGTGCAGTGTTTTTTCTTTCAGTATAGTGGAGTCTGGTACGTTTTGCAAGGAAAGGGTTGAAATAAAGGACAAAGTTCGTTACACTATTGTCAAACGAAAGGATGAATTGCCATGGAGCCAAGAACACCTGCTGAATGGAAGACGCTGTTTGAGAGCGAAGCCTTTGCCCGCCAGACGGAATACTACGGCCCGCTGGGGGTGGAGTATACCCCCGCCGGGACACACCTGCGCCTGTGGGCTCCCACGGCAAAACAGGCAGCAGTGAACCTGTACCGCCGGGGCACCGGCGGGGCCTGTGTGGGCACCCTGCCCCTGCAGCAGCAGGACAAGGGTGTGTGGAGCGTCTATCTGCCCGGCGACCAGCACGGGAAATACTACGATTTCACCCTTACCACCCCGTTTGGCACCTGCAATGCAGCGGACCCTTACGCCCGCTCGGCCGGGGTGAACGGGGTGCGCAGCATGATCTTTGATCCGGCCCGGGTGGACCCGCAGGGCTGGGAGCGGGATGTGCGGCCGGTGATCTCGCCGGCCCGCCGCAGCGTGTGGGAGGTCGGCGTCCGGGATTTCTCGCAGGACCCGGCCAGCGGCGTGCACACAGCCTGGCGGGGCAAATTCCTGGCCTTTACCCAGCAGGGGACGACCCTGAGCAGCGACGGCATCCATCCCACCTGCCTGAATTACCTCAAGCGGCTGGGGGTGAGCTATGTCCAGCTCATGCCCATCTTCGATTTTGGCAGCGTGGACGAGAGCCGCCCCCTGACCCGGCAGTATAACTGGGGCTACGACCCCACCAACTTCAATGTGCCCGAGGGCAGCTACTCCACCGACCCCACCCGGGGTGAGGTGCGGGTGCGGGAGTGCAAGCAGATGATCGCGGCCCTCCATGCGGCGGGCATCGGCGTTGTAATGGACGTGGTGTATAACCACATGTATCGTTCCGACAATGTGCTGAACCGGGCGGTGCCCCTCTACTACTTCCGCCAGAACGACGACGGTTCCCTCTCCAACGGCAGCGGCTGCGGCAACGAGTTTGCCTCCGAGCGGCCCATGGCCCGGCGCTATCTCATTGATTCGGTGCTCTACTGGGCACGGGAATATCACATCGACGGCTTCCGGTTTGACCTGATGGGCCTGTATGACGTGGAGACCATGAACCTCCTCCGGGCTGAACTGGACAAGCTGCCCGGCGGGCGGGATATCCTGATGTACGGCGAGCCGTGGCAGGGCGGCTGCAGCGCCCTGCACCGATACGAGGCCAACAAGAATAACCTGAACATGCTGAACGAGCGCATCGGCATCTTTTGCGACAACACCCGGGATGCCATCAAGGGCGGTTGCTTCGATGCCCGGGAGCCGGGATATGTGGAGGGCAGGCCGGGAAGTTTCTGGGATATCGGTGCTTCGGTGGCGGCGTGGTGCCGCAGTGAAAAGCTGCCGCCTCACGCCCCGGGGCAGATCATCAGCTACGTTTCTGCCCACGACAACTTCACCCTGTGGGATAAGCTCCTGATGGTGCGCTACGCCCGCCCGGAGTTTGCCGCTGTGGACAAGACCGCCCTGGCTCAGAACCGGCTGGCGGCGGGCATCTACCTGACCAGCATGGGCCTGCCTTTCTGGCAGGCGGGCGAGGAGTTTGCCCGCACCAAGAAGGGGCAGGGCAACAGCTACCGCTCCAGCCCGGCCCTCAACCGGCTGGACTGGCACCGGGCCGAACAGTTCCACAGCCTTGTGGATTACTACCGCGGGCTCATTGGTCTGCGGGCGGCGTTCCCCCGGCTGGGCGCGCTGGACAAGGCCAGCCCTGCCGCCATCGAGTTCTTCCCGCTGGAACAGCCTCTTGTGGGCTGGCGGCTCCCCGCCCAGTGGGGCGACGGCGCGGCGTGGAGCGCCCTGTGCGTCTACTATAACCCCACCGAGACGGCGCAGGTCGTCACCCTGCCCGGCGGCAGCTGGAAGCTGCTGAGCGACGGCATCTCCTCCAGCCTGTGGCGGGGCAGCAGCCGCATCTGCACCGGCCAGACCGTTCTCCTGCCCCTGAGCGCCACCGTGTTCGGGCAGGTATAAAAATCCCCTGACCAGTTCACGCCGGTCAGGGGATTTTTGATTTATGGATCAGGAAAAAGATTGGGGAAAATCAGGAGTTTTTCTGTGCCTGCTGGGTCTGGGCGTTCTTTTCGCCCAGGGTCAGGCTGACGGTCTGCATCTGGCCTTCCCGGGCCACGGTGATGGAAAGGGTATCACCGGCGGCATGCTGCTGGATCAGGGTGCCAAGGTCGTCTTTCTGGGCGATCTCGGTGCCGTCGATGCTCACGATACGGTCGCCGGTCTTGAGGCCGGCCTTGTCGGCGGGGCCGCCCTGCACAACATCCACAACGTAAACGCCGTAGGCATTGACGTTGAGCTGTGCGGCGGTCTGGGCATCGGTCACAGCCAGATAAGTGATGCCCATGTAGGGGCGGCCGGAGACATAGCCGTTCTCCAGCAGATCCTGTGCCACCTTGATGGCATCGTTGATGGGGATGGCGAAGCCCAGACCCTCTGCATCGCTGGAGGAGGACTTTGCGTTGACCAGACCGATGAGCTCACCGTTCATGTTGAACAGGCCGCCGCCGGAGTTGCCGGGGCTGACAGAGGCATCCATCTGGATCAGGGACATGGTGTTGGTGGAGCTGGTGCCCTGGATGGTCACGCTGCGGTTCAGGGCGCTGACGATGCCGCTGGTCACGGTGCCGCCCAGCTCACCCAGCGGGTTGCCCACGGCCAGCACGCTCTCGCCCACGGCAAGGCTGTCGCTGTTGCCAACGGTGGCGGGGGTCAGGTCGGTGGCATCGATCTTGAGGACAGCCACGTCGCTGGTGTCATCCTCGCCCACCACGGTGGCGGGGTAATCGGTATCGCCGATGGTCACGGTGATGTTGGAAGCGCCGGACACAACGTGCGCACAGGTCAGGATATAGCCGTCGGAGCTGATCACGACACCGCTGCCTGCGCCGCTCTCCACCTGGCTCTGGCCGTACCAGGACCACTGGGAGTAGACCACCTGCTCGGTGGTGATGACCACAACGCTGGGGCTGACCATCTCAGAGACCTGAGCGGTGGTCATGCCGGAAGCAGTGTTCACCGCGGAGGCAGAGCCGGAATCACTGCTGGACGTGGAGGAAGGTGCCACCTGCTGGATGACTACCTTGCCGCCTGTGTTGCCCACCTGGGCTCCCACAAAGCCGCCGACAAAGCCCATGGCTGCTGCCAGCACCAGCGCAACTGCACTGCGGGCGATATTGCCATTTTTCCGGCGGCGCTTTTTGGGAGGCTGCTTGGGGCTTCCCTGCGCGGCTTGATACCGGGGGCCTTCCGGAGGCGGCACCGCGCCGCCATCGCTGCCGCCGTTCGGCTCGGCCTGGGGGGCGGCCTGTGCGGCCTCGCCGTAGGTACCTGCCGTGTTGGCGGTGTTCATGCCGGAGGAGCCGACGTTGGGGTAGCCGGTCTCGCCGGTCTGGCTATGTTCAGAGGAATAATCGTATTCCCACTTGTTCTCGTTATCCATACTGGTTACTTCCTTTCTCAAAGGGAATGGTTCGGAGGGGGCGCTCTGCCGCACCTCCTTGGAACTGTTTCTATTGTATCCGGTAATTGTGAAAAGGAATCGCTGACCGGGTGAAGAATATGTGAAATAAGGTCGCAGCGGGAAGCCTTGACAGCGGCGCGGGGGCTTGGTATTTTAAGAACGACCCTCTCAGTCATCGCTGCGCGATGCCAGCTCCCCCGAAGGGGGAGCCAACACATCTGACAGGCGAGCAATCGCTGATTTGCAGGGGCCTTATTCCGAGCCACAATAGGCTCTCCCTTTGGGAGAGCTGGCTGCGAAAGCAGACTGAGAGGGCAAGTCCGCGAAAGGAGCAAATTATGAAACTGGAAAAGATTCCGGGCGGTTATGCCCTGTATAAAGAGAAAACCATCATTGGCACCTGCCAGGCCCGGCCCACGGAGCAGGGCGCGGACATCACTGCCCTGACCATTGTGCCGGAATGGCGGCGCAAGGGCTACGGTTCCTACCTGTTAAAAGAGGTATTGCGCAGCCTGGGCGGCTATGACAAAGAGATGGCCACGGTGTTCACGGCTCCTCTGCCTGCCGATGCGGGGGAGCTGGCCTTCTGGGCAAAGTTCGGTTTTGCGGCAGAGGGCAGCGGCTTGTGCCGCCGCCGCACCCCCGACCTGACGGCCGTGAAGCTTGTGCAAGACTTCCTCGCCGCGCGGCTGGCTGACCCCAGGCTCTGCATCGATGCCACCTGCGGCAACGGGGGTGACACGGCTTTTCTCTGCCGCCTTGTGGGCAAAGAGGACCGGGTGCTGGGCTTTGACATCCAGCCTGAAGCCATTGCCTCCACCCGGCAGAACCTTGCACGGAAGGGCCTTGCGGCGGAGCTTCACTGCGACAGCCACGCCAACCTCCTACAATATGTACAGCCCGGCACCGTTGATGCCGTGATGTTCAACTTCGGCTGGCTGCCCGGTGCCGACCATGGGGTGTTCTCCCACGCACAAAGCAGCATCCCGGCGCTGGAAGCTGCCCTCGAGGCCCTGCGGCCCGGCGGGGTGCTCAGCGCCATCCTGTACAGCGGCAAGGTCATCGGCTCCGACGAAAAGACCGAGATCCTCCAATGGATGCGCTCCCGGCCCCTGAAACAGTGCACCGCCCTTGTCTGCGGCTTTGCCAATTGGGCCGATACCGCCCCCTTGCCCTGCTTCCTCCTGAAAAAATAACAAAAACTCTTGCATCTAGGTGGAATTGCTGGTAAAATATAAGTTGTGTGTAATTTTGGAGGGCGGGTTCTGCTCTGTACAACCTCTCAGTCTCGCATCCGCTCGACAGCTCCCCTGGTAGGGGAGCCCTTGGCATTGCGTAAAGCTTTCCCGTTTTGCCAAGGCCTCTCCTACTAGGAGAGGTGGCATTGCGCAGCAATGACGGAGAGGTTGTACAAAGACGAAGCCTGCCCAAGAGCAAGAAACTATGGGAGCTTCCGATGTAAGTGCATCTTTGTTTTGACAAATATCCCCCATCAATTCAGGAGAAATCAATATATGACAAATCGTGAAGAGATCGAGCGCCGCCGGACGTTTGCGATCATCAGCCACCCCGATGCCGGCAAAACGACCCTGACCGAAAAGCTGCTGCTGTACGGTGGAGCCATCAATCAGGCCGGTTCCGTCAAGGGCAAGCAGAGCGCCAAGCACGCTGTGTCCGACTGGATGGATATCGAAAAGCAGCGCGGTATTTCTGTCACTTCCTCTGTCCTGCAGTTCAACTATGCAGGCAAGTGCGTGAACATTCTGGATACCCCGGGCCATCAGGACTTCTCGGAGGATACCTACCGTACCCTGATGGCAGCGGACTCCGCTGTCATGGTCATCGATGCGGCAAAGGGCGTTGAGGCCCAGACCATCAAGCTGTTCAAGGTCTGCACCCTGCGCCACATCCCCATCTTCACCTTCATCAACAAGATGGACCGCGAAGCACGCGACCCCTTTGAGCTGATGGAAAACATCGAGGAGATCCTGGGCATCAAGACCTACCCCATGAACTGGCCCATCGGCTGCGGCAAGGAGTTCAAGGGCGTGTTCGACCGCAACACCCGCAAGGTGCTGGCCTTCTCCAGCGACGGCCGCGCCAACGGCGTGAAGAAGGTCAACGAGACCGAGGCTGAGTTGGGCGATGCCGCATTGGATGAGCTGCTGACCCCCTACCTGCACCAGCAGCTGGTGGACGAGATCGAGCTGCTGGACGGCGCTGCCGAGGAATTTGACCTCGACAAGGTGCTGCGCGGTGAGCTGAGCCCTGTGTTCTTTGGCTCTGCTCTGACCAACTTCGGCGTGGAGCCCTTCCTGGAAAATTTCCTGCGGCTCACCCCCACCCCGCTGGCCCGTGTGGACAGCCTGACCGGCGAGCCGGTGGATCCCTGCCGCGACGAGTTCTCGGCCTTCATCTTCAAGATCCAGGCCAACATGAACAAGGCCCACCGTGACCGCATCGCCTTTATGCGCATCTGCTCCGGCAAGTTCGAGCGTGGCATGGAGGCCTACCACGTGCAGGAGGGCAAGAACATCAAGCTTGCCACCGGCACCCAGCTGATGGCGCAGGATCGCGCCATCGTGGATGAGGCCTACGCGGGCGATATCATCGGCCTGTTTGACCCGGGCATCTTCTCCATCGGCGACACCCTGTGCACCGGCAAAAAGAAGGTCGAGTTTGCGGGCATCCCCACCTTCTCACCGGAGCATTTTGCCCGCATCGAGCAGAAGGACACCATGAAGCGCAAGCAGTTCGTGAAGGGTATGGAGCAGATCGCCCAGGAGGGTGCCATCCAGATCTTCCGCGAAGTCGGCGGCGGCATGGAGGAGGTCGTGGTTGGCGTGGTCGGTGTGCTGCAGCTGGAAGTGCTGGAGTACCGCCTGAATACCGAGTACAACGTGGAGATCCGGATGCAGCAGCTGCCCTTTGAGCAGCTGCGCTGGGTGAAGAACGACCCCGACACCTACAACCTGCGCGACTTGGACCTGACCAGCGATACCAAGGCTGTGGAGGATATGAAGGGCAACCGTCTGCTGCTGTTCACCTCTGATTGGGCCGTCCGCTGGGCCGAGACCCACAACGACACGCTGGAATTGAGCGAGTTCGGCAACATCTGATTGGAAAAAAGAGAGCTGCTGTGCGGAGCTGACTCGCACCGCAGTTCTCTTTTTTATAAAAAGCAAAAATACAACAAAAGATGCCAGTCTCTGTATGAATGATTCCCATTGCGGGGAACACTGCTGGCATGGAGGGAAACGTATATGGAAAACCTGAACATTGGCCGCAGCGGCATCGAAGTGCCTTTTCTGGGCATGGGCACCTGGGCCATCGGCGGCGGCAGCTGGTGGGGCGACAACGATGATGCCCTTTCGGTCAAAGCCATCCAGACTGCTGTGGAGCAGGGCATCCGGTGGATCGACACCGCGCCCATCTATGGCCTGTACCACAGCGAGACCGTGGTGGGCGAGGCCCTGAAGCACATCGACCGGGACAAGGTGGTGCTCTCCACCAAATGCGGCCTGGAGTGGCGGCACGAAACGCCGGTGCTCCACAAGGTCGTGGACGGCACCGCCGTCTACCGGGACCTCTCGGCGCAGAGCATCATTGAGGACGTGGAGGACAGCCTGCGCCGCCTGGGCACCGACCACCTGGATGTGCTGTACACCCACTGGCAGAGCCCGGACCTCGGCCTCTATCCGCTGGAGGAGACCGTGGAGGCCATGATGAAGCTGAAGGAGCAGGGCAAGATCCGCGCCATTGGTGCGTCCAACGTGACGGCGGATCTCATCCGGGGCTACTGCCGGTACGGGCAGCTGGATGTCATTCAGGAAAAGTACAGCCTGCTGACCCGCCGCATCGAAAAGCAGCTCCTGCCCACCTGCAGGGAGCTGGGTGTTTCGGTGCAGGCCTACTCCCCGCTGGAGCAGGGTCTGCTCACCGGCAGGATCACCATGGAGACCACCTTCCCCGAGGGCAGCACCCGGAACAGCAATCTCTGCTTCCAGCCTGCCCGCCGGAAGCAGGCGCTGGACCTGCTGGCCAAGTGGGACGACCTGACCGGGAAATACGACTGCACCATGGCCCAGCTGGTCATTGCCCTGACGGCCCGGATGATCCCCGGCCTGCATGTGCTGTGCGGTGCCCGCACCCCGGAGCAGGTGCTGGACAATGCCGGTGCACTGAATATCAAACTGGATGGCGCGGATGCCGTCCGCATGAAGTGGGACGTGGATGCCATTTCCTGAGCCGGTGCTTCAGAACAAAAGCAGATAATCAAAAAGGGACGATGCCGTTGCGGCATCGTCCCTTTTTGGTTATTTGTGCTCCTTCAGCTGGCAGAGGAAGTCATCGGCTTCGATGGCCTCCGGGGTGAAGGAATTGTTCTTCCACCAGCTGACCAGCGCGGTGGCAATGGTCAGGCCGGTGGAGACCAGCTGCTCCAGCTCTGCCGATTCAATGGGCAGGACACGGTGGCCGGTGGCGCTGAGCACCTGATTGGTCAGCGCCAGTGCCAGCGCCGCCGTGCGGGCCAGCGTGGCGGGAGAGATCTTGCATTTCTTCATGGGGAACTCCTTTCTTTTATAGGATGGTACAGTCGAGCCCCGCCCGGTGGAGCAGGGCGGGATAATCCTTTTCGGTGCGGCTCAGGTCCACGGGGCCGGAGATGCCGGACACCCTGCCCCTGCTGGTGTACTGCCACATCCCGTGCCTGCGGGCCGGGCGTGTGCCCCGGTAGTCCGCCAGCCAGAGGTCGAAGGGGGCCAGCGTGTCCATGTGCAGGGCAGTATCTGCAAAATGGGTGTAGGTGTATACCATGGCGTACAGGCCCCAGTGCTCCAGCTGCCGTGCCGCCCCGGCAACAAGGGCGGAGAGCGCGTCCGGTGTCAGGGCACGCAGGCGGGCATCCTCCACGTCGATGGCAGCGGGCAGCTGAAGCCGCTTTCCCCTGAGGGCATCGTGCAGGAGGGCCAGCTCGGCATCCCGCTGTGGGGCGGTAACGGCACAGCTGTAATAGTAGATCCCCACCGGGATGCCCAGCCGGGTGCAGGCAGAGTAGTTTGTTTCAAACATGGGGTCGATGTAGGGCGTGCCACTCCTGCTGCCCAGTGCGCGCAGCATCACGCCGTGGACCCTGCCGCTGGCTTTTACGGTATCCCAGTCTATGCGGCCCTGCCAGCGGGAGACATCCAGCACTGTGAACATCAGGTGGCCTCCAGCAGGGTCTTGAGGGCGGCGGGAGTGACGGTGTCCACCACCAGACTGCCATCGCTGCGGATGGACAGCACCCGCAGGAAGGCACCAGCCTGCGGGGCCACCGGGGCAGGCAACGCGCCTACGTCCTGCGCGTCCAGCACCACCGCGCCGCCCTTGCCGTTGACACTGAGCAGGGTGCCGTCCTCGGGCGCAAAGGATTCGGCGCGCAGGGCGGCGCTCTCGGCGCGGGAAGCTGAGGTCGCGGCACGGCTGCCATTCAG